>Ga0081455_10002742_pt1 | contig 20781 bp, 18 predicted proteins | sample TabmetS3T2R1_FD_70207 | JGI IMG/M metagenome (GOLD analysis project Ga0081455, IMG submission 70207) | Tabebuia heterophylla rhizosphere microbial communities from the University of Puerto Rico - S3T2R1 | ecosystem: Host-associated > Plants > Roots > Rhizosphere ...
AGGCGCACGACCTGATCGTCAAGGCGTGGACCCAGACCGGGCCGTTCCGCTACGAGGGTACGCACTACCAGCATCGCGTGGTCAATCCCTGGGCGGTGCCGCTGCAGAAGCCCTATCCGCGCGTCTGGATCCCCGGCGTGATCAGCAAGGAGACGATCGTGTGGGCGGCGCAGCAGCGTTATCCCTACATCGCGCTCAACACCTCGATCGAGCAGACCAAGAAGATCTGGGAACTCTATGACCAGGTCGCTCTCCAGACGGGCTATGTCGGTGGGCCGGAGAATCGCGGCTACCTGATCCAGGTCCACATCTCCGACAACGAGGAGAAGGCGATCGAGAACGCCAGGCAGTTCCGCTGGATGCAGGGCGAGTTCACCGGCCTCGCCCATCCGGTATGGAGTACGCCCTCGGGCTACAGCTCACCGTCCAACCGCCGCCAGTTCGTCGAGTTCGCCGCCGGCCGCGCCGACAATCCGCGCGCCAGCACGACCTTCGAGCAACAGGTGGCCGACCTGCGCATCATCTGCGGCACGCCCAAGACCGTGGTGGCGAAGCTGAAGCGCATCCTGGAGGAGACGCGGCCCGGCATCCTGGCGCTGTGGGGCAATGACGGCCGGGTAAGCCAGGAGGACTCGCTCACCTGCATCCGGCTGATGGGCACCGAGGTCTTCCCGGCCCTGCGCGAGATCGCCAAGAGCCTCGACCTCAAGAGCCCGTTCGAAGCCGAGGCGCCGGTCCATCTGCGGTACTCGAAGGACCTGAAGCCTGCGAAGGCGGCTGCCGCGGAGTAATCATGGGAGCGCGCCACTACGCGCGGAGTAATCTCCGCGCTAAAGTGGCGCTCTTTCGTCACTTTCTACATCCCATGAGCGCCACTGGAGTGGCGCGCTCCTATGAGTGAAACCATGCAGCTCGGTGCCTCTCTCCCCACCAGCGATATCGGCACCGGGCCCAAGGTCCTGCGCGACTATGCGCAGGCCGTCGAAGGCCTTGGCTTCGACTATCTCGCCTCGCCCGACCACGTGCTGGGCGCCGATCCGGCCCGGGCGGTCGGCGGTGTGCGCATTCGCACGACCGACGCGCCCTATCACGATCCCTTCGTGCTGTTCTCTTTCCTGGCGGGCGTCACACGCAAGCTGGGCTTTGCCTCCAGCGTGCTGATCCTGGCGCAGCGCCAGGCCGCTCTGGTCGCCAAGCAGGCGGCCTGCCTCGATGAGCTGAGCGAGGGCCGCCTTCGCTTGGGCATCGGCGTCGGTTGGCACGAGATCGAGTTCCAGGCCCTGGGCATGGACTTCAAGACACGCGGCAAGCGGTCGGAAGAACAGGTACGCTTCATGCAGGAGCTGTGGGCCAAGCCGGTGGTGACCTTCAAGGGCGAGTTCCACCAGCTCGACGGCGGTGGCATCAACCCGCGTCCGAAGTCGGGTCGCGTGCCGATCTGGTTCGGCGGCCATGCCGAGGCGACGTTCCGGCGGGCGGCGAAGTACGGCGATGGCTTCATGCCGCTGGCCTATCCTCCGGGCGACGAAGCCCTGAAGGCCTTCGACAAGCTGCGCGGCATGATCAAGGCGGAGGGGCGCGACCCGGCTGATGTTGGGATCGAAGTTTTCACATCACCCGGCCAGGGCACGGAGGAGGATTGGCGCCGCGACTTCAGTTTCTGGAAGAAGGCCGGCGTCACCCACATCTGTGCGCACACGACCTACGAGAGTCCGCACAACAAGCGTGTGGCCAGCACCCGCTACGACGATCACCTGACGGCGATCACGCACTATCGCAAGGTGGTCGAGGATTTGCTGTGATGAAATTCACCCTCCACTTCGGCAACAACACCTTTCCAGATCTGGCCGGCGCCACGCGCTTGGCGCGGCTGGCGGAAGCCGCAGGCTTCGACTCCGTGGTCACGGTCGATCACGTCGTCATTCCCGGCTCCTACACCTCGACCTATCCCTATGCCGCCTCGGGCCGGCTCCCGGGCGATGTGACGGCATCCCTGCCCGACCCGCTGATCTGGATGGCGGCCGCCATGGCCGTCACGACCCGGCTGCGCTTCATGACCGGCGTCATCATCCTGCCGCTGCGCCATCCGATGGTGCTCGCCAAGCAGGTAGCGACGCTCGATCACATGAGCGGCGGCCGGATCGAGCTCGGCATCGGCGTCGGCTGGCTCAAGGAAGAGTTCGAGGCGCTGGGCATCCCGTTCGAGAAGCGCGGCAAGCGCACCGACGAATATGTCGCCGCCATGCGCGCGCTGTGGGCCAGGGACGGCGCGAGCTTTTCGGGCGAGTTCGTGAACTTCCACGACGTGAGCTCGAATCCCAAGCCGGTGCGTAGAAGCGTGCCCATCGTGATCGGCGGTCATTCGGAAGCGGCGGCCAAGCGCGCTGGACGCCTGGGCGACGGGTTCTTCCCCTCGATCGGCTCGCAGGTCGACACCCTTCCCTTGTACGATCTCGCGCGGCGCACCGCTCAGGCGGCTGGCCGCGATCCCAAGGCCATCGAGATGATGGCAGGCTGCCCCGATGCACTGCCCAAGTCAGGCAAGGATCCGAAGGCGGCCGTCGAGGCGCGTCGCAAGCAGGGCATCGACCGCATCATCCTCCCCGTCCACGCCTTCTTGCCCGACCTCGAAGCCGGTCTCGGCCGTTTCGGCGAGACGGTAGTTCGCACATTCAGTGGCGGCGCTTAATCGACAATCAGTGTCATCCCGAGCGCAGCGAGGGATCCTTAGTCGGCGCCGCTAAAGATCCCTCGCTGCGCTCGGGATGACACGTAGGTAGGCGATGACACGGATGGGCGCGATGACACGGAAGCGCTACATCACCGTCTTGGCGAACCATTCGACCTGATCCTCGAACTCGGCGATCGAGTCGGCCGGGATCATGAGGGCGCAGGCGTGGTCGACGCCGATCTTGCGCAGGCCCTCGACCTTCTCGCGGATCAGGTCGGGCGAACCGACGAGGTTGGCCACCACCTGCTTTGAAAGATCGCGGCCGGTGTAGGCGAGCGACTTGCGATGCGCGACCAGGCCCGACGCCATGTAGCGCTTCTCGGCCTCCTCCGCCGTCTTCGCAATGGTGAGCGAGAATTGCGGCGCGATCTCGATCGCCGACGGATTACGGCCGAGTTCCGCGGCCCGCGCCTTCAGCGCCTTGATGCGCTCCTCAAGCTCGGGCCAAGGCCGCCAGCCCGGCAGCCAGCCGGTCCCGACACGCGCCGTGCGCTCCACGGCCTCCATGTTGTGGCCACCGATCCAGAGCGCGAAAGGGTCGCGCTTGGGCTTGGGATACATCTCGATGTCGCGCACGGCGTAGTACTTGCCGTCGTGCGTCACGCGCCGCTCGCTGAAGAGCCGCTGCATCAGGGCAATGCCCTCATCCATCATCTCGCCGCGTTGGGCCTTTGGCGCGAGCCGGGGCGCCCAGGCCGCGAACTCCTCGCGATAGGCGCCGATGCCCAGCGCCAGGATCAACCGTCCATTCGACAGCTGGTCGATCGTGGCCGAGGTCTTGGCGAGCCAAAACGGATCGCGCATCGGCAGCACCGCAAGCGCCGTGCCGACCTCGAGCCTGGTCGTGGCGGCGGCACAGAACGACAGCACCGTCATCAGCTCGTAGAAGTTGGGCGGCGTGTCCGGAAACAGTTCACGCACATAGTGCTGGGTCTGGATGTGATCGTTACCCCAGACCGAGTGGTAGCCGAGCTTCTCGCAAAGCTGTGCCAGGCGCACGAAGTCGCCGGGAGCCACGAACGGCACCGGATACATCACGCCTTCGAAACCCGTGGGCAGGCTGACGCTGAATTTCATGGCCTAACCTTGGGCCGCGGCCAGGGCCGCCGCGATGGATCTGGCGTCGTCCATGCCGCCGATGATCACTTCGTCGAGCCCGAAGGCGCGGTATTCGGCGAGCCTTGCTTTGACCTGGGCGGGCGTGCCGCAGGCGGCGTGCCGGCGGACCACGTCGTCGCTCACCAGCCGGTCGACCTCGGCCCAGTTCTCGGACGCATAGGCCGAGGCAAGGGCGGCCTGATCGAGCGAGGCACCGCCGAGGCGGATGTTCTCGGCATGATGGGCGCCGCGCAGCACGAAGCCGATGGGACGGCGGATAGGATCGATGCCCTCCTTCTCGGTCGCGCCCAGCCGCGTGTAGACGATGCCGTATTTGCGGAACGTCTTGTCGGTCGCGCCAGCCGATGCCTGGTCGATGCAGGCCTTGACGAAGGGCGGCGAGGTCGCGGCCGAGATCAGCACACCGTCGGTCTCGCGCCCGGCGAGCTGCAGCATGTTGGGCCGCGACGCCGCGATCACGATCGGTACGTCGCAGGGCGCATTGGCGAGCCGGCGGCCGTTCACCTTGAAGACCTGGCCGTCGAAGTTCGCCATCTCGCCCGCGAACAGCGAGCGGCAGACCTTCACGGCCTCGCCGATCGTGACCAGCGGCCGTGGCGAGTCGATACCGGCAGCCTTGAGATCGGCCGGCGCACCCGAACCCAGGCACAGGATCACGCGGCCGGGATAGGCCTCCGCGAGGCTCGCCGCCGCCATGGCGATGTAGACGGGATGCACCGAGTAAGGGCTCAGCGCCATCAGCGCGATCTTGATCCGCTTGGTGGCACCGAGCGCCAGCGCGGCTGTCGTCACCGGATCGCGCAGGAAGAGATGGCAGGCGATCCAGAGCGTCGAGGCGCCACCCTCCTCCGCGACACGCGCCTGCTCCGCAATGCCGGCGATCGGCGCACGGCCGTCCATCGCGATACCGAACTCAGCCATGGGAGAAACCATAAGCGTTCTTGAGCGCCAACAGCAGTTCCGGGAGCCCACCGGTCACGACCGGCGGTTCGGGCAGCGCCGATTCGATCGGGCCTGGATCCTTCAGGCCAGCCGCCGTCATCAGCGCCACGCAGCGCTCCTGTGGCTTGATTGTGCCTTCCAATCGCAGTCGCTCGATGGCGGCGAAGGGAGCCGCCGAAGAGGCTTCGGGCCAGATGCCCTCCTTCGCCGCGAGCGTGACGACCCAGCGGCGCATCTCGTCATCGTCCACGGTGACGGCCACCCCCTTCGATCGTCGCAGCACGTCCAGCGACTGGACCGTCCCCTGCGCCGCTCCAATCGACGTGGCGATGGAAGGCGCGTTGCGCGCCACCTCTGGCGGCATCGGATCGCCACTCGTGAGCGCAGCAGGGAGCGAACCCGAAACCTCGGCCGCGACGAAACGCGGCGTACGCTCGATCCAGCCCAACGCCTTCAGCTCCTCGAAACCTTTCCACATGCCGTACAGCGCATCGCCATAGCAAACCGGCAGGACGCACCAATCCGGCGGTTGCCAGTCGAAGGCCTCGGCGATCTCGTAGGCGATCGTCTTGTAGGCTTCCATGCCGTAGGGATTGCTGCCGACCACGGGGCCGAAGAAGGGCGAGGTCGGATACCAGCCGAACTCGCGCACGCCGAGCGACTGCAGCCGCCAGCGATCGGCCTTGTCCGTCACCTTCACCACCATGGCGCCATAGGCGCGCATCTGCAGCACCAGCGGACCAGCCGAGCCCACGAAGGTGAAGACCACGCAGGGAATACCGGCTTTGGCTGCATAAGCTGCTGCGGCAGCGCCTGCGTTGCCTGACGAGCTCGAGGCGATCACCTTGGCGCCAAAGTGCTTGGCCATCGTGAGCGCACCTGAGCCCAAGCGATCCTTGAATGACCAGGTAGGATTGCGCGACTCGTCCTTGATCCAGATGTCGCCCAGGCCGAGCGACGGTGCCGGCAGGAGCGGCGTGTTGCCCTCGCCCAGCGTCACGGCATCGGCCGCAGAGGCGTGCAAAAAGCTGTCCCAACGCCACATCGAACGCGCCGGACCCGAGGGTGCGTTCCGCTCTGCGCCATCGCCGGGCCGGCTGTCATAAGCGACGGTGAGATTGGCTGGCGCACCTTTCGTTCGGCAGGCCGGGCAATCCTGGGCGTAGTGATCGATGGGATGGCGGGCGCCACAACGAACGCAGACAAGCGCACTAGGTACAGGCATTTGCGGGCCAAATTGGCGGCGGATCACGAACGCGTCAACCGGGAGTGTCAACCCGGATGCCTTGGGTCGCGGGGCCCTCTACAGTGTCGTCGATGTCGACCTTGCTGATCAGCCATCCGGCGTTTCTCGAGCACGATCCGGGCGAGCATCATCCCGAGTGCCCCGACCGCTTGCGCGCGGTCATGACGGCGCTCGAGGATGAGTCGTTCGCGCTGCTGGAGCGCATGGCAGCGCCGCCGGCGACCGTCGAGCAGCTCCTGCGCGTGCATCCGCAGCGTTACGTCGAGACGATCCTCAGCATCCGGCCGGCCGCCGACGAGATCGTCATGATCGATGGCGACACGGCCATGAGTGCCGGCAGTGCAGAGGCGGCACTCCATGCCGCCGGCGCGGTCGTGGCCGGCGTCGATGCGGTGCTTGGTGCGGACCGTATCGATACGGCCTTCGCGGCCGTGCGGCCGCCGGGCCATCACGCCACCCCCGATATTCCCGGCGGCTTCTGCCTGTTCAACAATGTCGCCATCGGTGCGCGCCACGCGCAGGCCCAATATGGCATCGAGCGCGTCGCGATCCTCGACTTCGATGTGCATCACGGCCAGGGCACGCAAGCCGTGGTCGATCCCGACGCCTCGCTCTTCTACGGCTCGTCACATCAATATCCGCTCTATCCCGGGACAGGCAGTGCGCGCGAGCACGGCATCGGCGGCAACGTCGTGAACGTGCCGCTCGCGCCCAACAGCGGCAGCCGCGAGTTCCGTATCGGTTGGAGCGAGCGCATCCTGCCACAGCTCGACCGGTTCGCTCCGGAGCTGCTGATCGTCTCGGCGGGGTTCGACGCGCACCGGCGCGACCCGCTGGCGCAACTGCGTCTGGAGACCGAGGACTTCCGCTGGATCAGCGAAGAGCTGATGAAGATTGCCGACCGGCATGCCGGCGGCCGCGTCGTCTCCGCTCTCGAAGGCGGCTACGATCTCGATGCGCTTGCGGCATCGGCCGCCGCGCATGTCCGCGCCTTGATGCGTGTATAAACTGGAGCTCGACGCTCGATCGCTCCTCCAGGGCCCGGGGTCATACCCGGCACCGCAACCATTTATTCCTCGATGCCATGGAAATTTAACCGAGCGACAATCGCCGATGCTTACCTCGTCTGCCGAAATCCATGGTACGGAAAGACAATGAAGGCATTCGTCTTTGGGGAATCCGGTGCCATCGGCGGAAAGTGGGCGGCGAAAATAACGACCGTCTTCGTAACGCTGTCCGCATCCATGCCAGTCTTTGCCGCCGACCCCGGACCGTCCTCCGGTTTCTATGTCGGTGGCCATGCCGGCTACATGTTCGGCAATGCCACGGCGACGCTGAGCGATCCGACCGGCGTGGACACGGCCGGCGGGACGAACCACTACGGCATGCTGTTCGGTGGCGTCCAGGCCGGCTACGAACACGTCTTCTCGTCGGGACTGATGCTGGGGATCGAGGCAGACCTCTCCTTTCCTGACTTCATGGATCAGTCGCAGATCCTGTCCGAGCGCTTCACTGCAAACGGCAGCGCCAACGAGCAACTTCAGTTCCTGGGTACCTTGCGCGGCCGCGTCGGCTATAGCTTCGGCAGCTGGACGCCGTATCTCACCGGCGGCCTGGCCCTCGGCAGCTTCCGCACCGCGTTGATCGATGCGACCACCGGCAACGAAGATGCCACGCCCGGCAACAAGCGGCTGGGCTACGCGGTTGGCGCCGGCATCGATCGAGCCCTCGACAACCATTGGTCAGCACGACTGGAATACCTCTATACCGCCCTCGGCCCCTCCGGCTTCCAGTTTGCCGGTTCCGGTCCAACCTACAGCACGCCGGCACGGTACGACTCCCAGTACGACTTCCACATGTTCCGCATCGGCCTGAACTATCATTTCGGGGCGGCTGAACCGGAGAGAGAGAAGTCCGACAAGGATCGGCCGACGCCCGATCGGGGGCCAGGCACCTTTGAGGTCCATGGCCAGTCGACCTTCATCTATCAGGGCTATCCGGCATTCAGCGCGCCCTATAACGGTCCGCAGAGCCTGCCGAACAGCGGCGAAGCCCAACAGACCTGGACCACGTCGGCCTTCCTCGGGGTGCGCCTATGGAACGGCGGGGAACTCTACTTCAACCCCGAACTGTTGCAGGGTTTCGGACTCGCCGACACGACCGGCGCTGCGGGCTTTCCTAATGGCGAGGCGCAAAAATCCAACTTCCCCTATCCGCGCTTCAGCGTCTCGCGCCTGTTCCTGCGCCAGGAGATCGGGTTGGGCGGCGAGACCGAGACCATCGAAAGCGACTATGGCCAGCTTTCCGGCGTGAAGGATGTCTCGCGGCTCACCTTCCAGGTCGGGCGCTTCTCGGTCCATGACCTGTTCGACACCAACGACTATGCCCAGGATTCGAGGGTCGACTTCATGAACTGGTCGATCTGGGCTGCCGGCGCTTTCGACTACGCCGCCGACAAGATCGGCCTGACCTACGGCGTGACCGCCGAGTTGAACCAGCCTTGGTGGGCGTTTCGGCTAGGTTACTTCCTGGTCGGCAACGAACCCAACTCGAATGTATTCGACATGAACCTGTTCTCTCGCGGCCTGTACAACGCCGAGCTGGAAGTCCGCTACAAGCTGAACGAGCGTCCCGGCACCTTCAAGGTTGGCGGCTGGATGCACGAGACCCTCGCCGGCAACTACAACGCCGCGCTCAGCCTGATTTCCAACGCCGGCATCGCCGCCACCGACGCCATCGTCCAGACCCGCCAGGGCCGCGCGATGTTCGGATATTATCTCAACCTGCAGCAGGAAATTGCCGACGATCTCGGTGCGTTCGCACGCTGGAGCTGGAACGACGGTCAGAGCGAGATCAGTGCCTTCACGGACATCAACGCCAGCCTGTCGGCCGGTATTTCAATCAAGGGCAAGCGATGGGGCCGGCCTGACGACACGGTGGGGATCGGCGGCGCCATCAACTTCATCTCCCCGCAGTTTTCCAGCTTCCTGGCGCAGGGTGGTCTTGGCCTGCTGGTCGGGGACGGGCAGCTCAGTTATGCGCCGGAACGCGTGCTCGAGGTCTATTACGCCTTGCAGCTCACCAAGGGGTTGATCGTCACTGCCGATTACCAGCTCCTCGACAATCCCGCCTATAACGCCGCCCGAGGCCCGATCAATGTCTTCAGCGGACGATTGCACGTGAGCTTCTGACGAGCATCGTCTTCGGACATCGCCTTATCCACGGCGCTGCAGATGTGAAGAGTCATCAAACTGACATGACGCGTTCATGGGGGCGCCCTAAGCGTGCCGCCTCACCAGGGAGTTCGCGCCATGTTCCTGCCCCGTCGCCGCTTCGTCGCCACTGCAGGCTTTGCCGCCACCGGCCTTGTTTTGCCGCGTGTGGCCCTCGCCGAAACGGATCAACGGCCCAGCATCACCATCGCGGTACAGCAGATCTCCAACAGCGCGTCGCTGGAGCCGCTGCGCGAGCAGTCGAACGTCGGCTCGCGCACGTTCTCGTTCATCTACGAGACGCTGATCATGCAAAACCTGATGGGCCAGCTCGAGGCGAAGCCGGGACTGGCCGAGAGTTGGAAGCGCCTCGACGAGCGCACTGTGGAGCTGGTTCTGCGCAAGGGCGTGAAGTTCCACAACGGCGATGAGATGACGGCCGATGATGTGGTCTTCACCTTCAGCCGCGAGCGCATGTTCGGTCCTGATTACGACATCACCAGCACCAAGACGCTGTTCACCTCGGTGCTGGTGCGCGACTCGGTCGACGGCAAGAAGCTGCCCCCGGAAGTGCCGGCTGTCGCCAAGCGCAGCTTTCCCGCGCTTGAAAAGGTCGAGGCGATCGACAAGTACACGGTGCGCTTCACCAACCGCACGCCCGATGTCACCCTCGAGGGCCGCATCGGCCGGCTGGGCAGCGACATCATCTCGCGCCGCGCCTACGAGGAAGCCAAGACCTGGGTCGACTGGGCCCGCGCTCCCATCGCGACCGGTCCCTACAAGGTGCGTGAATATGCACCCGACCAGTCGCTGACGCTCGATGCGCACGACGACTATTGGGGCGGCCGGCCGCCACTCAAGAGCGTGAGGCTTGTGGTCGTGCCCGAGGTGGCGACCCGCATCAACGGCCTGCTGGCCGGCCAGTTCGACTTCATCTGCGATGTGCCGCCCGACCAGATCGCCGGCATCGAGAAGAATCCGAAATTCGAGGTGCTGGGCAGTCCCATCGTCAATCACCGGCTGACGGTGTTCGATAATCACCATCCGACCCTGGTCGATCCGCGCGTCCGCCAGGCATTCAGCCACGCGATCGACCGCCAGGCGATCGTCGACAGCCTGTGGGGCGGCCGCACGCGTGTGCCGGCCGGCCTGCAGTGGGAGTTCTACGGCCCGATGTTCGTCGAGGGCTGGACGGTGCCGGCTTACGACCTCAACCAGGCCAAGGCGCTGCTGAAGGCCGCCAACTACAAGGGCGATCCCATCCCCTATCGGCTGCTCAGCAACTACTACACCAACCAGGTCGCAACGGCGCAGGTTCTGGTCGAGATGTGGCGCCAGGCCGGGCTGAACGTGCAGATCGAGATGAAGGAGAACTGGCAGCAGATCTTCGAGAGCAACGGCCAGCGCGCGGTGCGCGACTGGTCCAACAGCGCGGGCTTCAACGATCCGATCTCCTCGATCGTCGCCCAACATGGCCCGCAGGGCCAGCAGCAGCAGGTCGGCGAATGGACCAACGCGGAAATGAACAAGCTTTCTGACGCGATGGAGATCGAGACCGACATGCAAAAGCGCAAGGCGATGTTCAAGCGCATGCTCGAGATCTGCGAGCGCGAGGACCCCGCCTACACCGTGCTGCATCAGAACGCGACCTTCACGGCCAAGCGCCGGGACATCCAGTGGAAGGCCTCGCCCTCCTTCGCGATGGAATTCCGCACGATCAACTTCGCCACCAACTGAGCCGGCTCATGATCGATCCCCTGGTCGAGATCGCGGGCCTTACCGTCGATTTCGAAAAGGACGGCCATGCGTCACGCGTGGTCGCCGGCATCGACCTCGCGGTCGCGCCCGGCGAGGCGCTGGGCATTGTGGGCGAGTCCGGTTCGGGCAAGAGCGTAACCTGGCTCGCAGCGCTTGGCCTCCTGCCGACGCAGGCGCGCGTCGGCGGCTCGGTGCGCATCGCCGGCCAGGAATTGATCGGTGCGCCGATGCGTACGCTCGAAAATGTGCGCGGCCGGCGCATCGCCATGATCTTCCAGGATCCGTCAAGCTGCCTGAACCCGGTGCATCGCATCGGCTGGCAGCTTGTCGAGGCCCTGAAGCTGCACCGCGGTCTCGACGGCAATGCCGCCAACGCCGAGGCCCTGCGCCTGCTGGACCAGGTCGGCATCGCCGATGCGAGACGTCGCCTCGAGGACTATCCGCACCAGCTCTCGGGCGGATTGAACCAGCGGGTCATGATCGCCATGGCGCTCGCAGGCCAACCCGATCTTCTGATCGCCGATGAACCGACAACGGCACTCGACGCCACCATACAGGCGCAGATCCTCGCACTCCTTGGGCGCATCCGCCGCGACACCGGCATGGCGCTAGTGCTGATCAGCCACGATCTCGGCGTCGTCGCAGAGAATGTCGACCGTGTCGCGGTCATGTATGCCGGCCGGCTGGTCGAGGAAGCGCTGGGGCAGGATCTGTTCGAGGCGCCACGCCATCCCTATACGCAAGGCCTGCTCGCCGCCCTGCCCGCGCTGACCGGCCCGCGTCGCCGGCTCGCCGCCATTCCTGGCACCGTACCCGAACCCGGCAAGGTACCCGCCGGCTGCGCGTTCGCGCCGCGCTGCCCGTTGGCAGAGCCGCGATGCCTGCATGAGCCGCCGCCCGTCCAACCCGTCGGGTTCCTGCATCGCGCCACCTGTCATCTGCAGGTCGAGGCTGGCTTCTCGGCGTGGGCGTTGCCCCGGGCCGCCGAATGACCGATTTGCTCGAGGCGAACGAGCTCACCCGCCACTATCAGGTTCGCAGCGGTCGCGGTCCTTTCGCCGGCAAGGCGACTCTGCGTGCCGTCGACGGCGTATCACTGCGCATCGAGCGCGGCCGAACCCTGGGCCTGGTGGGTGAATCAGGCTGCGGGAAATCGACGACCGGCAAGCTGGTGCTGGGCTTGATCGAGCCTACCGCCGGCACCGTACGCTACGCCGGCGCCGGGATGCCGCCGATCAATACGGCGGCCTGGCGCACCCTCCGCCGCCATCTGCAAATGGTCTACCAAGACCCGCTGGGCGCACTCGACCGACGTCTGCCCATCGGCGTGCAGATCATGGAACCGCTCGCTATCCACGGCACCGCGACGCCCGACGAACGCGGCGAACGTGCCCGGACCATCATGGACGCGGTCGGCCTGCAGGCTCATCACTTCGACCGCTATCCGCACGAGCTTTCAGGAGGTCAGCGTCAGCGCGTCGTTCTGGCGCGTGCGTTGATCACCGAGCCCGACCTGCTGGTCTGCGATGAACCGATCTCCGCACTCGACGTGTCAATCCAGGCGCAAGTGGTGAATTTGTTGCTCGACCTGCAGGACAGGTTGGGCGTCGCCTATCTCTTCATCAGCCACGATCTCAAGGTGGTCCGGCAGGTGTGCCACGACGTGGCAGTGATGTATCTCGGCCGCATCGTCGAGCAAGGCGATGCCGGGCATCTGTTCGCCGAGCCCGCGCATCCCTACACGCGGGCGCTCGTCTCGGCCATTCCAGTGCCGGTGTCCAAAGGGTCCCCGCGTCGAGAGCGACTACTGCTGTCGGGCGATCCGCCAAGCCCGATCGATATCCCGTTGGGCTGCGCGTTCCACACGCGTTGTCCGTTCTCGACAGCGCAGTGCCGCGCCGAAACGCCGGTTCTGCGGCCGCACGGCGACGGCCGTCTGGTGGCCTGCCATCGTGTCGATGAACCTGCCTTGCGGACGGCCGCCTGATGCTGGTCTTCGCCGCCTCCCGCCTGCTGCGCGCAGGCCTCACCATCCTCTTCGTGATGACCTTTGCCTTCGTGGTGCTGCGGCTCTCGGGGGATCCGGCGCTCCTGATCATGTCGGTCGATGCACCGCCGGAAGCGATCAAAGCGTTCCGCCACGCCTGGGGCCTCGATCAGCCGATCTGGGACCAGTACGTCTCCTACATCGGACACGCGATGGTGGGCGATTTCGGCAAGTCCATGCGCGACGGCCGATCGGCCATCCAGCTCGTGCTGGAGCGTGTACCGGCGACGCTCGCGATCACGCTGCCCGCCCTGGCGCTGAAGCTTGGCATCGGCATCCCCGCCGGCATCTATGCGGCACTGCATCGCAACTCTTTTGCCGACCGCCTCACCATGGCGGTATCGGTAGCAGGTTTCACCATGCCGAGCTTCGTGCTGGCGCTGCTCCTGGTGCTGGTGTTTTCGGTCAATCTCGGCTGGCTGCCGGCGAGCGGCGCCGATTCAGCCACTAACGCCATCCTGCCGATCGTGACGCTGGGCGCAGCGGGTGCGGCGATCATGGCGCGCTTCACGCGCTCGGCCATGCTCGAGGTGCTGGGCCAGCCCTATATCCGCGCCGCTTCAGCCAAAGGTGTGGCGTGGCACCGCGTGATTCTGCGCCATGCGCTGCCCAATGCGGCCATTCCCACCGTCACCATCATCGGCTTCATGATCGGCAGCGTAGTGGCAGGCGCCGTGGTGGTCGAAAGCGTGTTCGCCTGGCCGGGCATCGGCCGCCTGCTGGTCTCCGCCGTCGCCAACCGCGACCTCGCCGTGGTGCAGGCGCTGCTGATGGTGATCGCGGCATCGATGGTGATGGCGAACTTCACCGTCGACATGGCCTACGGCTGGCTCGATCCGCGCGTGCGCCGGACCATGGTCAGGTCCTGAAAACGATCATGGCCCTGCACGACACTTTCCCGACCGCGGCATCCTCCGTCTCTTCCCGGACGACCATCGTCCGTCGCCTGCGCCGTTGGCCGCTGGGCGTGCTGTTCGCGGGATCCTGGCTCACCCTGATGGTCGTGATCGCGCTCGGCGCCGACCTGCTGCTGCCCTATTCGATCACCGCCTTCGACCTCAAGGCACGACTCGCACCGCCGCTCCTGTTCGGCGGCACTTTCGCCCATCCGTTGGGCACCGACGAGCTCGGCCGCGATGTCACTTCGCGACTCATGATGTCGATCCGCATGAGCCTTCTGATCGCGCTGTTCGGCACGCTGATCGCGACCACGCTCGGCACCCTGCTGGGCTTCCTCGCGGCCCATTTCCGCCGCTATGTCGAGACGCTGATCCTGATGGCGATCGACTTCCAGGCCAGCATGCCGTTCATGATCATCGCGCTCGCGGTGCTCGCCTTCTTCGGCAACAGCCTGCCGTTGTTCATCGGCCTGATGGGTTTCCATTCCTGGGAGCGATATGCTCGCATCGCCCGCGGCCTCACGCTGGCGGCGAACGAGCAAGGTTACGCCGCCGCGGTGCGCCAGCTCGGCGCTGGCCCCGGCCGCATCTACGGGCTGCACATCCTGCCCAACATCGCCTCGACACTGATCGTCTCGATGACGCTCACCTTTCCCGAGATCATCCTCCTGGAAAGCGGCCTGTCGTTCCTGGGTCTGGGCGTGCAACCGCCGCTTACATCGCTCGGTAACATGGTGGGCTACGGCCGCGAATACATCACCCGCGCGTCGTGGATCATGCTGGCGCCGGCGACGGTGATCGTTCTGACGACGCTTTCGATCAGTCTCTTGGGCGACTGGCTCCGCGACAAGCTCGATCCAACGCTTCGCTAGGACCTATTCGACGCCGAGATAGATACGCTGGACGTCGGGGTTGTCCGCCATCGCCTTGGCCGGCCCTTCGAGCACGGTGCGGCCGACCTGCAGCACATAGGCATGGTCGGCGGCTTCGAGCGCGAGGTCGACCGACTGCTCGGCAAGCAGGATCGTCTGTCCGTCCTTATGAAGGGCGGCAAAGCTGTCGTACATCGAATCGACGATCGCTGGCGCCAATCCGAGGCTCGGCTCGTCGAGCATCAGGAGCTTGGGCTCGCTCATCAACGCACGCCCGACCGCCAGCATCTGGCGCTCGCCCCCCGACATCGTGCCGGCGCGCTGCGTGCGTCGCTCGCCGAGACGCGGAAAGGCTGAATAGACGCGCTCGAGCAACCGCGGGACCTGCTTGCGGTCGGCAAGCGGCGTCGCGCCCAACAGAAGGTTGTTCTCGACACTCTGCTGGGCGAACAGACGCCAGCCTTCCGGCGACAGTGCAAGACCCTTGCGCACGATCGCATAAGCCGGCTGGCCCGCGATGTCCTGGCCGTCGAACGCGATCGTGCCTGAAGACACGCGCGCGATCCCGGCGATCGCATTCAAGGTCGAAGTCTTGCCCGCGCCATTGGAGCCCAGGAGCGCCACCACCGAGCCGCGTGGCACTTCGAGCGAGACGTCGGCCACGCCGATCAGGTCGCCGTAGCGCACCTCGAGATGATCGATCTTCAGAAGCGGCGGGCTCATGCGTCCCCCGCGTGCCGGACCTTGCGCCGGCCGAGATAGGCTTCGATGACGCGGCTATCGCTGGTCACCTCGCGCGGCGTGCCGCGGGCGATCTCGCGCCCCTGGTGGAACACGATCACGCGACGCGCGAGCGAGGTGATCACTTCCATGATGTGCTCGACGATCACAATGGTGATGCCGCCGCCGTGGATGCGACGCACCAGCTCGATCGCCTCGCGCACCTCGGTGGGCGTGAGGCCGGCCATGGCCTCGTCCAGCAGCAGGACCTTGGGCTCCGAGGCGAGCGCTCGTGCGATCTCCAGCCGTTTGCGGCCGGGCGTGCCCAGGCTTCTCGCCGGCGCGTCAGCGAGCGGGCCGAGACCAACGCGGTCGAGCACTTCGCGCGCCTTGGCCCGAGCGTCGCGGGCGTGAGGATGGCGCAGCAGCGCGCCGATCATCGCATTGTCCAGCACCGACATCGATTCGAAGGTGAGCGGCACCTGGAAGCTGCGCGCAAGGCCGAGATGGGCGCGCATCTCGGGCGGCTCGCGCGTGACGTCGACGCCGGCAAAATGCACGCTGCCCGAGGTCGGTGCGATATCGCCGGTCAGGCAGTTGAAGAAGGTCGATTTGCCCGCGCCATTGGGGCCGATCAGGCCAAGGATCTCGCCTTCTTCGACGGTGACCGAGGCATTGTCGACGGCCTTGAAGGCGCCGAACAGGCGGGTGATGCCGCGCGCTTCAATCAGCATGGCTGCTCGCAGGGCTGGCCGATGGTCCAGCCTTCGTCACGGTGGGTCGCCGCTCCAGCAAGGATAGAAGGCCACTCGGCAGGAAGCGCGCGATGAGCAAGATGATCGCGCCATAGACCACGAAGGTGATGCCGGCGCCCTGACCGCCTAAAAGACTGTTCGAGAGTTCTTCCAGCGGCACCAGGATCAGGGCCCCGACCAACGGGCCGAAAAGCTGGCCCGCGCCGCCCAAGGCAGCCATCACCACCATCTTGACCGACAGCAGAATGCCGAAGCCCGACTCGGGATCGACGAAGCCGAACATGCAGAGATAGAGCGAACCTGCCAAAGACGTGAAGGCTGCGCTCAGCATGTAGGCATGGAGCTTGTAGCGGCCGGCCGATACACCGAGCGATCGCGCTGCGCGCTCACTGTCCTTGATGGCGCGCAGGTAGAAGCCCATGCGACTGCGCTCGATCCACCAGGTGAGCCCCAGAACGCCGGCCAGCACGGCGAGGAAGATGTAGTAGTAGGGCATCGCCGAGACGAAGGAGAGATCGAACACGGTGCGCGGCATGGCGGGACCGCCGAGCCCCTGGGCACCGCCCAGCCAGTCGCTTGTCGAGCTCAGCACACGCACCAACTCGCCCACGGCAATGGTTGCCATGCTGAAATAGTGGCCCGACAAACGAAGCGTCGGCACGCCGACCAGAGCGGCAACAGCGACGCTCAACAGCATGCCAACTGGCGCACCCAGGATCGGCGGCAGGTCGACATGGACGAAAGCCACCACGGCGGAATAGGCGCCGATGCCGAAGAATACCGCATGGCCCACGGACACCTGGCCGGCATAGCCGCCGACGATGTTCCAGGCCGAGGCACTGATGGCGGCCAGCAAAACCAGCGCTCCCAGGCGCTGCCAGACCGGCGAGCCGCTTGTCACGATCGGATAAGCCAGCACCACGACGATGAAGGCGAGTTGGAGCAGGCGGCGCGGCGTCATCATGTCGTGCCCATCAGGCCTTGAGGCCGGAACCACAACACCAGCACGAAGGCGGCATAGACGATCACGTCCTTGTAGACGGGACCGATCAGAAAGGCCGAAAGCGATTCGACCACGCCGATCAGCAGGCCGGCCACCAGCGCGCCCAGCACGCTGCCGAAGCCGCCGAGCGCCACGGTGACGAAGGCCACGATCGCCAGCGTCTCGCCGACCGTCGGCGAGGTATAGAAGAAGGTGGCGATCAGCGCTCCCGCGATGCCGGTCGCCGCGCCGGCAAGTGCCCAGGCGAGCGCCTGCATGCGCTGCGGCCGGATGCCCATGAGCTGCGCGGCCGTCGCGTCTTCCGAGACGGCGAGCATTCGGCTGCCGATCGAGGTGCGCGTCAGCAAGAGATGCAGGAGCAGAGTCACGACGAGCCCGACGACACCTGCCAGGACACGCGACCCTTCGAAGCGAATGCCGCCTAGGATGAAGGAATGGCCGACGAGATCGTCGGGCAGCGTCTTGAAGTTGGCGCCGAACACCCACAAGGCGCCGTAACGCAGAAACAGCGCCAGGCCGAACGTGCCCAGGATCTGCGCCAGCATCGGCCCGCGCATGATGTGGCGGACCAGCAGGAAATAGGCCAGCACGCCGAGCGTCGCGATCAGGATCGTGGCGATCGGCACTGAGGCCCAAGGCCCGCCGCCCAGCGCCGTCCACACCACGACGGCGGTATACATGCCCAGCATCACGAACTCGCCATGGGCGAAGTTCACGACATTCATCATGCCCCAGATCAGGCTGAGGCCCGACGAGAAGAGGGCGTAGACGGCACCCAGCAACAGGCCGCTCACCACGACCTGCAAAAGCGTTGTCGTCATGCAAACTTGCCTATGCCAATGGGTGGATTACCAGCCCTTGTAGGGCAGGATCAGCTCGTGGGTCGCACGCGACTTCGGCCAGACCGAGACATACTGGCTGTTGCGCAGCTGGGTGACGAGGGTCGAGGCCAGGATGTTCTGACCCTTGTCGTCGAACTTCACGCCATCGTAGCCCGCCACCAGCTGGTCCGGCTTGAGATCGGTCGCGCGCAGCGCCGCCTGGATCTTCGCCGGATCGGTTGAGCCGGCGCGATTGATTGCATCCGCCATGACCAGGAAGCCTTGCAAGGCGCGTGCCGAAACGTCATCGAGCCCGTCACCGCCGGTCTTCTTCTTGTAGAGCGCATCGCAGATCGCCGCGACACTGCCCGGCTTGCCTGACGCGAAGACCGAGCGGCTGACCAGCCCTTCGCACACCGAACCCATCGCCTTCACGAAAGCCGGATCGTTGAAGCCACCATCGTCGGCGATCAGGATCGCGGGCTTCCAGTTCTGCTCCTTCATCGTCTTGGCATAGAGAATGGCGTCCGACGTGTAGGAGATGAAGATCGCCGCATCGGGATTCTTCTCCTTGAGCTGCAGCACCTGCGGCTGCACGTCGGTCGAGTTCGCCGAATAGGCGACCTTCATGCTGATGTTCAGTCCATCCTTGGCGAAGACGTTGGCGATCACGCTGGCGACTGAATTGCCGTATTCGGTGTTCTCATGCACCAGAGCGATCGAATCGACCTTGCGGCCAGCCGCTTTCTGCTCCTTGAGAAATTCCGAATAGGCCTTGGCGAAATCGGCCGCCACCGGGGTCACGCGGAAGAACCACTTGAAGCCGCGCTCGGTCAGGTTGGCCGCCACTGATTCCGGATTGAGGAAGGGAATGCCGTACTTCTCGGCAACGGCGCTGGCCGTCAGCGTGATGCCCGACTGATAGGCACCGATCACCGCCGCAACCTTCTCCTCGGTGATGAGACGCAAGGTCTGGTTCTGGCCCGCGGCCGGAGTCCCCTGGTTGTCGGCAAAGACCATCTGGATCTTGGCGCCCTTGAGGCCGGACAGGCCGCCGCCTTTGGCGAGCGGCAGGATCTTGGCCAGCTCCGGGTCGCCTTTGTTGACGAGGTCGGCGCCCAGCTCCATCGCCATCTTCTCGTAGTTGCCCGCGCTCGCGGAATTGCCGCTGAGCGGATAAATGGCGCCGATCTTCACGACCTCCTCGGCGGTTGCGTCCGTTGCGAACACAAACGCCGCCGATGCCGCGCCGACCGTCACTGCCCGGCGTGAGAGTTCAACCATGACGTAGCTCCCTGAGAATGACTTGCCTTAACCCTGTTGTTATTTGGTCCAGCCCTTGTAGGGCAGGACGACATCGGCCGTAGCTTTGGCCTTCGGCCACACCGGAACGTACTCGCCACTGCGCATCTGAATCAGCAGGCTCGATCCCAGCGTATTCTGACCCTTGTCGTCAAACTTCACGCCGTTATAGCCGGCGACCATTTGATCCACCTTCATGTCCGTGGCCTTGAGTGCCGCCTGGATCTTGGCCGGGTCGGTCGAGCCGGCGCGGTTGAGCGCATCCACCAAGGCGAGGAAGCCCTGCAAGGCACGGGCCGAACCATCCTCGAGACCGCCGCCACCGCTTTTCTTGCGATAAAGGGCATCGCAAATGGCAGCGATGCTGCCGGGCTTGCCGGGCGCGAAGGCCGAACGGCTGATCAAGCCCTCGGCCTCGGGGCCCATAGACTTCACGTAAGCCGGGTCGTTGAAGCCTGCCGCATCGGCCATCATGATCTCGGGCTTCCAGTTCAACGACTTCATGGTCTTCGTATAGAGGATCGCATCCGACGTGTAGGAAACGAAGATCACTACGTCCGGGTTCTTTTCCTTGAGTTGCAGCACCTGCGGCTGGACGTCGGTCGAATTGGCCGAATAGGACACCTTCATGGTGACGTTGCGGCCTTCCTTGGTGAAAAGGTCGGCGATCGCCGTCGACGTCGATTTGCCGTACTCGGTGTTCTCATAGACGATCGCGATCGAGCCGACCTTCCGGCCGGCGGCCTTTTGCTCTTCGAGGAAGTCCGAATAGGCCTTGGCGAAGTTGGTTGCGATCGGCGTGGTGCGGAAGAACCACTTGAAGCCGCGGTCGGTGAGGTCAGCGGCCGTCGATTCGGGTGTCAGGAACGGAATGCCGTATTTCTCCGCCACGGCGCTCGCCGTCTGCGTGATGCCCGATTGATAGCAACCCAGCACGGCCACCACCTTTTCCTGGGTGATGAGCCGCAGTGTCTGGTTCTGGCCGGCGGCCGGCGTGCCCTGGTTGTCAGCCACAACGAGTTCGACCTTGGCGCCCTTGAGACCGGCGAGGCCGCCACCCTTGGCGACCGGCATCAGCTTGGCGAGTTCAGGATCCCCCTTGTTGACGATGTCCGCGCCGAGCTCGACGGCCATCTTGGCGTAGTTGCCAGCGCTCGCCGCATTGCCGCTCAAGGGATAGAGGACGCCGATCTTGACGACCTCTTCGGCGGCAGCATTTTTTGCGAACGAGAATGCCGCCGATGCTGCGCCGACCGTCAATGCCCGGCGAGAGAGTCCAGTCATGATGTGCCCCGCCTCTTGTCGTTATTTGGTCCAGCCTTTGAACGGCAGGACAATGTCGGCCGTGGCCTTC
>Ga0081455_10002743_pt1 | contig 20779 bp, 20 predicted proteins | sample TabmetS3T2R1_FD_70207 | JGI IMG/M metagenome (GOLD analysis project Ga0081455, IMG submission 70207) | Tabebuia heterophylla rhizosphere microbial communities from the University of Puerto Rico - S3T2R1 | ecosystem: Host-associated > Plants > Roots > Rhizosphere ...
CCCCCGTCCAAGGTTACTTCCTGCTGTTCGCGGCAATCTTTCTGGCCTCAATCGCCTTCGATCGCGGAAGCGGCTTTTTGGCCACGGGCATAAGCGCCCTATTGCTGGCGCGCTGGGGAGGCGATCTCGGACACGCTCAATACAGCACAGAGCACTGGCTCTCTCTCGGATTGTTTGTTGGGATTGGGTTTGCTTTGGCCGCGGTTAGTGAAGGGTTGCGCCTCGGGTGGGAGCGGGCCATTAGGGCGGAACAGCAGAAGGCAATTCTCCTGCGCGAATTGCAACATCGCACAAAAAACGAATTCGCTCTAGCGGCCGCTATGCTCCGACTTCAAGCAAAGGTCCGACCAAGTGCCGAACTGCAGGCCGCGTTAGATTCCGCGATAGGTAGGATCGAAGCCTTTGGACGCAGCCATGAAGAATTTGACCTCGCCGATTCGGGAGTGGACATTCCCATGCGGCCCTATCTTGAAGGGCTTTGCGCCAGCCTCAGTGCCCAAGCAGCGGGAGGGGGTTCGATTTCCATTAAGGTCGTAGCTGAGGACATTACCTTGCCGCCAAAGCATGCCAATACCATCGGTCTTGTAGCAAACGAGCTCCTCACAAACGCCTACAAGCATGCGTTTGAGTCGGAAACTGCGGGAAATGTTGCCGTCACTTTACACAGGTCGAAAACGCGATTGACATTAGCTGTGGAGGACGATGGCAAGGGTTGTCCTGAAGACGCCCAAGCCGGCGTCGGTTCACAACTTATCCGTCTTCTAGTTGCACAGCTCGAAGGGAAAGTGACGCGTCAAGCTCAGGAGAAAGGTTGTCGCGTAGAAGTCTCTATCCCAGACGCGTCGCTTCGGGGCTAAACCCGGATTTGGGCGCTTAAGGTCGGCTGAAGAGAACGGTAACCGCGTCTCGCAAATGCCATCTGTCGGGGCAAAAGTAATGCGCGCCTCGCCACTAAGCGCGTCCCTAAGTCCCGCTCGATGAGAAGCATTCCTTGGGCCAGCATTTTCTCGATTAGCGAAAGCGTGCCGGCAAGCGATTCCGTTTTTCTATCTTGTCACGAGTCACTTTCTCAATCGGGTCAGCCACTTTGCGGGCCAGTCCGAGATATACTGCACCGACTCTCGAGGCTTCAGCTACGTACGCCTCGTATGACCTTTGCACGTACCTGGTCTGAATCTCGACAAGTCGTCCAAACGGTCTTGCGTCAAGCAGCCGCTGCCAAGCGCGCACCACTTCATCAAGCGAGCGCTTGGAATAATCAGTCATCTCGTCCGCGATCTCTTGCAGCCCCCTGTTGAACTCGCTTATTGAGCGGCTGCTAACCTCTAATCCCGTAACCGCCGCATTTTGGTACTCCTGACCGATCTTCCCGGCTTGACGCTGAGCGGCCCGAGCCAAATTTTTGTGCTTCCGATTCGTCTTTCTTTTTCGGTTGTTACTTTTTCGCTGCGCCATGATTCTACTCCTACTGTTTGCTTAGTCGACACTGAACACAAGAGGGCAGGCATCCGCCCCTAACTAAAAAAAGTCCTGTTGTACCTGCGACCAGATGGGCGAAGAGACAAGTCCAAACGTGATCTCTGATTGGGAGACGCTTCGATACGCAATTCGTTCCCTAACTATCGCGCGCTGCGGCTGGGCGCGATGAGCCGAAGCCATCATTGGTTTTAGGCTTCGGGCTGATGGGCCTAATGTTGTACAGCAATCGACACCGGCTACGATGACGGCCCTGATCGACCTGCGCGCGCCTAAAGTCTTCCGAGGTTACCGTTTGGCGATGGGAAAAGTCGTTCGTACTCGGCTTCGGGCGCACCGTAAAATCCGTTCGCCGCTTCTTCGAGTCCATCGCGATCTTCGATCGTCACGCTTCCCCGACCCGTGCCGATGAGGCCTTGCGTCTCATAATGCTAAAGTGCAACGGTGACGCCCGCGCGACGCACGCCCCGCCTAAAAAGATAGGCCCCGAAGACGGGGCCTAAAGGCTTCAGTGCGAATTGAGCCCCCGCCAGCGACGAGGCTTCTGCTCAGTAATAATCGTAGCCCACGCAGGCGTTGTAACGATCCCACCAGTACGGGCTTCCAGTGATGATGGCCTGACGGTGCAGCCAATAACAATCGCCACCGTAGGCGGTGTAACCGGTACCATAGACCCAGACCCATGCGCCATTCCTGAACACACGGTGGCGATTATGGATGTTGCCATGATCGTGATGGTCACGGTCCTTCATGGCATAGTGTCTATTGTTATGGTCCTTGTTGGCGTAGCGCTTGCCACCGTCGCCGCCATGGTAGCGCTTACCGCCACCATCACCGCCGTAGTAGCGCTTGCCGCCACCACCGCCTCCATAGTAGCGCTTGCCGCCACCGCCGCCGCCATGAGCATAGCGTTTGCCGCCACCACCACCGCCATAATGACGCCCGCCACCGCCACCGCGGGCGTGCTTACCGCCGCCGCCACCTCCGCCGCGGGCGTGACCACCACCGCCACCGCCCTTCTTACCCACAAGCGTTACGATACCGGGATTGGCATCGCTTTTCAGGACCGGCACAGAGGTTGCCTGTGCGGACCCCGATACGAGACAAGTGGCGAGTAGAGTACCCGCGAGGGCTGTCGCCACAGTAAGTTTGGTTTTCATGGATTAGAACTCCTTCACATAGGTTTGTTTTTAAAACGACCTAGGAACGGTTTGGTTGCGACGGCTTGGGAGAGGAGGTACCGACAAGTTGATCGGTCACGGCTTGCCCCCGAGGACGCTCGCGCTCTTTTTGCGCTGGTCAAGGAGAAGTGCCTTGAGAACACGGAGATCGTGCTGAACGGAGAAACGCCAGGTGGCGACTCCAGAGTGGCGAAGACCGGTCCACGCAAGCAGCAGATTAACCGAGCAAAAACCCGTGTCGCTGCCGCGCCGTTTCGGTCGCAGAGGTTGGTCTCAGCGCCGTTTTACTGAAAGGCCGCCGCAACGCTTTTATTGGCGCTAGTCACGCCCGCGCTGGGCGAGATGGAGCTTGGCGAGGATTACGAGGTTCTGCCACTCGCTAAACCTTCGCGCTTGGGTCCATCTCGTGGCGGACGCTATTTGTCACACAGCTTGCGTGGGCCCGAGTAAGGCTGGTAGGAGCAATCAGCGCTGCGAAATGATCGGTAAGCCTGCGCGCAGGCGCGATAGGCGCATTGTGGTTCAGAGCCGGGATCAGCTTGCGCTTCGGCAACCAAGGCGCGTGGCCCCTTAGCAGCAATTGTCATTGCTCCCGTCATAAAATCTTTCCAGATAAAGGCAGGAAGCTTGCCGCCGGTCATGTTGTTCATCGGCGTGTCGTCGTCATTGCCTACCCAAACGCCGACTACGAGTCCTTCATTAAAGCCGATGAACCAGGCGTCCCGATAATTCTGACTGGTTCCGGTTTTGCCCGCGGCAAAACCATCTAGAGCGGCGGCACGCCCTGTGCCCCGATCTACCACCAACTTTAAGAGTGCGATCAGCACCCCATCATAAGGCTTGAGCGAATGGCTGGGTTTGACCACAGGCCCTAACCGGTAGAGCGGCGCCTCTTCATCCATGCCCAACGCCGCAATGCCCCAGGGCTCGATGGGAGTGACACCGGCCCGCACCGAAGCGTAGGCTCCGGTCAAATCGAGAAGACTGACCTCGGAAGACCCAAGCGCGAGGCTCGGCATCTTTTTCAGCGGGGCATCTAGGCCGAGGTCACGTGCCGCTGTGATCACTTCGTCGAGGCCAACTTCGAGGGCGAGTCGCACCGAGGCAGCATTCAAAGAGCGGGCGAAAGCTTCCGCCAGGCTTACTTTCCCGCGAAAATCCCCGCCAAAATTCTCTGGGGACCAACCGTCGATCTCCAGAGGTGTATCTTCAATTCGATCTACGGGTGAAACTCCGTTGCGCAGCGCGGCGTAATAAACGAACAACTTAAAAGCTGAGCCAGGCTGACGCATCGCTTGGACCGCTCGGTTGAACTCGCTCTTCTGATAATTTCGGCCGCCGACCATCGCGACGACGGCGCCATTCGGTAGCATCGCTATCAGTGCGGCTTGACTGACGTCGTTTGCTTCGCCGTGCCTGGCAAGAGCCTTGGCGACCACCTTTTCCCCTAGAGCTTGCAGTGCCGGAACCAAGGTGGTGCGGGCCCGCATGGTGCCTTCAAACGAACCCGCGATCTCAACCGCGTCGCCGTAAACCCAATCGGTGAACCACGTACCGGCTTGCAAGCCAGCGGGTTTTGGTGCCAATCGAGCCGGGTGGTTTTTTGCCGCCTCGGCCGTTGCCGGATCGAGCATTCCATTACCAACCATGGCATCGAGCACAATCCCGGCCCGCTCACGTGCTCCCTCAAGATTGTGGCGCGGGTTCAGATAGGACGGAGCAACGATCAAGCCCGCGAGGAGCGCGCACTCCGCGAGTGTCAGATCCGATGCATCCTTGCCAAAATAGGTTCGTGCCGCCGCAGGTATCCCTGTTGCACCAGCCCCCAGGTAGACGTTGTTCAGGTACCGAGCCAGGATCTCATGCTTGCTCAGCCTGCTTTCCAGCCAGAGTGCCAGCACGGCCTCGCGAATTTTACGTGGCAGCGTACGGCGACGATCGAGATAGAGAACCCTCACTAGCTGTTGCGAAATCGTACTGCCGCCTTGCACGATCCCGCCGGCTTTCAGGTTGCTGCCAAGGGCTCGCAGCATTGCTTGAAGATCTACGCCACGGTGGCTAAAGAACCGCCTGTCCTCGATACTGATGACCGCCTTGATTAGATGGGGCGGCAATTCGTTCAACGCCTTATCGGGGGCTCTGAAAGCGCCTTTGCGGGCAAGAGATTGTCCGTTGGCCGCCTCAAGGAGGATCGAGCGTTCCGCGCCCCCCTTCATCACTTGCCCGAAGGGGAGATCGTAGAACATCCAGATGAGCGCGGCGGCTGGGATCAGCAGCAGACCTAGCCCAGCTGCATAGGGTAACCACTTCCGCCCATTGAAGCTGCGTAATTGAGCGCCAGCGCCACCCGCTCCTGACTTCGAATCGAACGAAGGACGACGAACCTTGCGCGAGATAAAACTGGTTAGATCCGACACGTCGGCACGAAGAGCCTTGCCAAACTGGGTCGCTGCGCGGGCCGATCGTGTCCGAGCGAAGCGTCTAAGAACGAGACGACCCTTCACTAAGGCCCTGCGAAGGCTGGCGCTCCGGCGATACGGCATACGTCGCAGATCCCTCATCGAAGAGACCCACCCGCCGGCTAACCGCCTGACACCACCCTAAAACTGATGCCGTCTGAAAAACGCGCCCGAAACGTCTACGTTCCATTCTTCGGCGGAGTAAGGCGTCCCGCTCATTAGTTACTCTCGATCTTGAAATGCCTTGAGGCGCTGAATGAGCAGTGGGAACTGAGTGGTAAATCGCCGCGTTCCATTCGAGAAGGCCCACCGTGATGAAAACCATTCTATCCGCGTTTGCTTTGTTGCCACTTCTCGTTTCTGCAGCTCCGGCATTGCCAGTGACGCCAGGCTCCCAACTCGTGAGCCCTTACGGGATTCTGAAGGTCAAAAAGGCGGAGGACGAGGATTCGCGGATTAGATCCCGATGGCATGAGGATCAAGGTGACGCCGATTGGTATGATGACAGGCAGGATGATCACGCTGAGGCATTGAAGCAATACTCCTATCGTCCTCCTTCGGATGACAGTGACTGCTTCACCGTCGAGCGCGTTTGGTACTGTCCGTGACTTTGAGCAGCGGTCAAATACCTCAATTCCGCTTTGCCCCTTTGCGAAGGTCAGCGAGCGCAAGGCTGCTCACGAGCCCACGACAGCAAGATCGCGATAATTGTTTTCATCACGGTATCTCGTGTCTTTGCAATAACGCCCGCCAATCGGCCCTTTCGGCGGAATGAAGGAGATGACGAGGGAACTAAGTGTTTACGACGCCGTTAGCGAGGCGGCACGACTCGATGTGTATGGAGTAATCGAGTAACGATGTGGAAAGTAAATAGAACACCACGAAGAAGCGGAAATCGAAAACGACAGCGCAACCACGCGAAGCGCCAATCCAACTGGCTCTCGGGAGTCGCAATATTGATAGCCGTGGTGTTGGGCTATCTCACTATGCAGACGCAGAAGCGTCTTGAGGCGGTGCAGAGCGAACTCAACAAAGTCAGCGAAAACGCAGTCCAGGCAAAAGCGAGGATTGTTGATCTTGAGCAAACCGCCGCCGGTCTGAAGCAGGAGCTTCAAAGGGCTGATTTCAAGCACAAGGAGCTCCAGGACCAACTAAATCAAAAGAATTCCAAAATCCAACATCTGGCCGAAATGGTCCACGCAGCCCAAGCTTCTCAAGACGAGTGGCGGACTCGTTTGGAGAGTATGCGAAGCGATCTCGAAGGTGCCAAGCAGTCGCTAGAGCAAACTGAAGCAGAAGCTGAATCGTCCAAGAAGCAGGTCGCTAGTCTAGAGGCGAAACTTGAGGAGACTAACGCCAAGCGTGATGCGCTTCAGACAGCCCTGCAATTGGCCCATTCGGACCTCAAGCAACTGAGAACCGAACTCAATGCAGCTAGGTCGGAACTTGTCGATATGCGATCCCTGCTGGGGCCGAATCAAAATGAGCTAGAAGATGCAAGGGGCAAGGCTAAGCGGGGCGCACCCCGGAAGGAAGCAGATCAGGCTGGAGCGCAGACCGAGAAGCTAAGAAAAAAGTCGTCGTCGGATGTGACATCGCCGCTTGCCGAACAAGCTCACACGGCTCTCAATCATGGTTCTGAGGGACGTGATTATCTGATCAGGACGATAGTCTTTGAGGCGTCGGGGGAGACTGAGATCGGCAAAGCCGCGGTCGCTTACGTCATCCTTAATCGCAAGAGGAACGGCAGTTGGGGTGACAGTATCCGGGACGTGGTCACGCACGCCGGGCAGTTTGAGCCGTGGATAACTCGCAAAGACGAGATGGAGAAGCTCTCTCCGAACGATCCTCGCTACCTTGACGCAGCTAAGATTGCGGATGGTGTGCTCGCCGGACTTATTGCGGATCCTACGGCGGGAGCGACGCACTTCCTAAACCCAGTAGTCGTTCGACAGAGGCGAGGTGGTTCCTTGCCATCGTGGGCTGAGGGCGACGGACAGCCGATCGGCAGACACGTCTTCTATTCTCCAGACCGCGGGGGAACGGTGCCACAGCGAGCGGAAGCACAACGGCTACAGCCAACCACTGCGCAAAATCATTTCTCTGACTTTCTGGGTGCTGGCTAGGCGGCTCAAGCGGCCGTGGTAATGTCCGCTTTGGGTCATTAGCGGACTTCAAGCGACTGATAATTGTATGTCTGCTTTATGCTCTAAAGCGGACATTACAAGCGTCGGCAACGGGGTTGGGGTCTCCCTGATAACGCATAGTTAGTTCCCTGATGCCTCTGAAAAGTTCCCTGTTCTTCTGCGCAGGGAATTTCGCCGTAACCAAATGATTGCTGGCGCAAAAATGCCGGTTCGGCTCAATCAGATGGGGGGAATCAGGGGAAATTCCCTGTATTTTCCCGCGGAACAGGGAAACGGCCTGCAGAGACAGGTTCGCAGATGACTGCCTCCACCGCCAACACTCGATAATTTCCAACCCATTCGAGGTGATTTCAATAGCAACCCCCGGAGAAACCCCCGGCTGTGGAGAGGATCGTTATCGGCGCAGGTCAGACGGTTTGACTGCAAGTGGACGCAGTTGCGGGCGTGATTGGTCGTCAGCTCGAGGGACCGCAATCAAACGACTTCGCGCTGATTGAATTGACCGAGGCAATGCTCCAGCAGAAACGGAACATCCAATGCTCTAGGCTTGGCGAGCGTCATAATACATGTCGCTAAACGCCGTCGTGCCTCGGCAACCTCATCGTCAGTGCCGACAAGTCCAAGCCTCCGCCAAGCTAGATCGAAAACCTCGTGCAGAATCTTGAGATCGGCTGGCTCAAAGGCCGATGTATCTTCGTGACGGAAAGGCATGGTGCGCACTCCCTTTACAGGCGGGAGCGCCGTGGTCTGCTCTCTCAGCCACCGGTGCCTACGGTCGTCATGTGCCGGTGATGGTCTAGTCTGTGCCTTTGGTCACTGAATAGCGAGTCATAAATGAAGCGAGAAAGGAACCCGTGCGGTTCGCCGGGGGTTTTGTAGGTGGTGCCGATACAAACTTAAGGAGTAATTCCATGAAAACGTTCGTTTCCGCGTTCGCGTTTGCCTTAGCACTCGCCTTCACTGGCCCTGCCTTCGCTCAAGACGCTGCGGCGGCAACCGACAAGGCCAGTTGCGACAAAGCTGGCGGCACGTGGGATGACGCGGCCAAGAAGTGTAATCCGAAGCAGTAAAGCTCCATATGTGCAGGACTGCAAAGGGCGCTCATCTCGGTGGGTGCCCTTTCATTTTGCTTCGGGCGAACGATTTTCTAGCTGCAATGTAATTGCCATAAGGACGGAGCAGGGCTTCCTTCTGCTCTGACCTCGGCGGCCCTGACCACTCGGGGGATTTCGGTCGGGGCCGCTTTGGCGGTCCCGATATGTCCTGTTATGAAGAAGCCCCAACGACGGGCGGGACGACTGGGAGACTATAGTCGGCGATCAGAACCTCGGTGCCGAGAGGCGGTGGTCTCGCTGAGGTCCCTCACGGTGATCCGCCCCATCGCCCCCGCTCCAACCAGCGAAGCTGAGCGGGCGTCCTGATTGGTTCATTCCGGGATCTCCTTGGCACGCGTACGATAGGGGAACCACGAAGACTTCTTCTCGGGAACGAAGTCGAGGTGCACGTGCTTCGTCTCGCGGAACGCATCGAGCCCCTCCTCCCCAAGCTCCCTCCCCATCCCGCTCTTGCGCATCCCGCCAAACGGCGCCGCATCGTTGTCGGTAAGCGGATCGTTGATCCAGAAGGTGCCGGCCTTGATCTCGCTCATCGCGCGCATGGCCCAGGTGAGGTTCTGGGTGTAGATGTTGGCGCCCAGTCCGTACTCCGACTGCGCCGCCCGCGAGATCGCTTGGTCGGCGTCCTTGACCACCTCGATGGAGGCGATGGGCCCGAACACCTCTTCACAGACCACCGGGTGATCGACCTTGACCTCGGAGAGCACCGTCGGGGCGTAGAAGTAACCCGGTCCCACGTCGAGCCGCTTGCCACCGGCCATGACCTTGGCGCCCTGGGCCACCGCCCGCTTGACCTGATCCTCCACCCGCGTCCGCGCCTTCTCCGAGATGAGCGGCCCCATGTCGGTCTCGGGATCCATCGGGTTCCCCACCCGAATGGTTTGGGCCTGGGCTACGAATCGCTCGATGAACGGCTTGGCGATCTTCTCGACCACGTAGATCCGCTTGGCCGAGGTGCACACCTGACCGGCGTTGAGGTAGCGAGCCCAGGCCGCGCCCGGCACCGCGATGTCGAGATCCGCGTCTTCGAATACGATGAGCGGGTCGATCCCCCCGAGCTCGAGGTTGACCCGCTTGAGCTGCGCGGCCGCCTTGACAGCGATCCGTGTCCCAACCGCCGTGGAACCGGTGAAAGCGATGCAGGCCACGTTGGGATCGTCGACGAGCGCCTCGCCCACCTCCTGGCCCGTGCCGGTGACCACGTTGATCACGCCGGGCGGAAGGTGCGACATCGACTGCTCGACCAGGCGCAGCGTCGCGAGCGGGGTCAGCTCCGACGGCTTGATGACCACCGTGTTGCCCGCCGCCAGGGCCGGCGCGATTTTCCACACCAGAAGAAGCAGCGGATAGTTGAACGGCACGATGGCCGCCACCACCCCGAGCGGCTCCTTGATGGTGAAATTGATCTGGTGCTCGCCGGTCGGCGGGATGGACATCCCGTGGGAGTTACGCGCGATCTCGGCGTAGTACTGGAAGCAAGCCGCCGACCACTCGACCTCGTCGAGGTTTTCGATACGTGGCTTGCCCCCTTCAAGGGTAAGCAGCTCCGAGAGACGCGCGCGATCTTCCCGCATCTTGGTCGCCGCGTCGTGAAGGAGCTTCCCGCGCTCGATGGCGGGCAGGTGGCGCCACTTGCGCCATGCCTCGGCGGCTTTCAGGCAGGCCCGCTTGGCGTCGTCGGGGCTGCCCTCGACCACCTCGTCGACGACCTCGAGCGTGGCCGGGTTCTCGATCCGTCGAACTTTTGCATTGCCCTTGGCGCCTGGGACCCACTCCCCATCGATCCAGAGTTTTTTCATGCGGAATTATTTATCATGAACGGGCCCGTTCGGGATGACCGAGAGAAAGAATTTCCATGACCGCCCATCGCCCCGCCTACATCGCGCCTCCGGAGGTTTCCCGCCACCGGTGAGGCCACGCACCGCCCAGCAGAATTTATGTTTGCTCACGAATTTGCAAACCAAATCGGTGATGGGGAACACCGACCTGCATCGGGCGTTGCTTATCATCGACACTTGTTCCGGCCCCGGGGACCTATATGCGAAGCCTCATAGTCGCACTGTCAGCATCTCTCACCTTGGCTGTTGTTGCGCTTAGCACCGGTCCTTCGCAGGCTGGCTTTTGCCAATACCAATACAAGCACTGCCTCGTACGTTGCGGGGTGATTATCCGAAAATGCGTGCCCGGTTGCGAAAGGCAACTGCATCACTGCAAGACTCCTCGCCCGAACCTCGGGGAGTTGACGGGTACTCGCTGATCTCTCTCTGCGATCGAGAGGTAATCACCCCTGCGCCTCCACGGCTTGTCCAGTAGGCGCTCCGTGATTCCAGCTGCAATGTTAATCTGTCTCGATGTGGTGAAGCGCTTCGTTCCGTACTGGATGACCCGCCTGCGCTAAGGCAGCGGCGACAGAATGATCGAGGCTCTTGCAAATAGCCGAGAGGGCGCGAAGGCTGGGCCTCGTGTAAGACCCGGTCTCTATATAGCGAGATCGCCTGATGGACTCCTGCTCCGTAAGGATGGCCGTGACCTCCTTGTCCTCGTCATCGAAATGCAGGCCGTGCGCTTGGCCTTCTTCGACAAGCTTGCGAAAGTCGTGGCCGAAGCTGGTCTTCAGGTCCTCGGCGCTCAAGCCTTGAAGCCGCAAATAGGCTTTGATGTAGAGCTCGACGGCATGGGCAAGAAGCAAGGTGATCGCTGCATCGGGATACGTCACCTTCACCTTCGCGTGGTGGAGATGCACTGCGGACTGCCAATACGAACGGGCGTAGTTGAAAAGCCCGAATGGCGTCGTTCTGTCGTCATCGCTAGTCATCGCGGTCCACATGATAGCTGATTTTGCCGCTCACACCGTGAGCTGAAGTGTGCACCAAGACGGCTCGCAAACGGTTGCAAAACCGCGACTTTCTCATTTTGCTCAGAGTTCCTAAGCAGGAATTTCTCCGTCGGCCTGTTTGTCGCTCACGTATGCACGAGCAGTCGCTGCAAACTCTTTCTCCGCGCCGGTTTCATCTCTGACCAAGGCGTCTAGTAGGACTTGCTTGAGCTGGGGATCCTTGGTTTTCAGAACCTCCCCTAAGCGGCGCCCAAGATTATCAACGCGATCTTTCCTGCGCTCGATCAGGGACGCGCGGTTCAACTCCAAAACCATGAGTGTGAGTTTCCCAACTTCGCTATCAGCACGGAGAGTTAGCATTGGACCCATAAACCGGAAGTGTACCGCTTCTGGATCCTCACTGTAGGGATCGACGAGTCCTCCGATATTCCCCTTCTTCGTGTTGCAGATGTCGCACGCGACCGTCAGGTTGCCCCATTCGTACGTGAGCTCTGGTTGTGCCGATTTCGGCACCACATGTTCCACGTCGCCATACGTCACGTGCGTCAGCTTCGCCTCGCAGTAAGCACACTTGTCGTGAGTTTCGCGAAGCAGCGTCTTCTTAATTTCGGAATTGTTATATCGGTTACGCCTAGCTGTAGAGAGGTCCTCCCCCCTTGCCTTGGCGTCCATTAGCTCCTTCGTCCAGTCGGCGCCCTTTTCCTTCAAGACTTTTGGTATCGGCAGCTTCAACAACGTGATCATGGCTACTGGTGAGCCTTCGCCAGCCCCGCCAAGGCCTCTCCAAATAAATCATCCAAGCCGGCTGCCTTAAGTTCTTCTTTGAGATGCCCAAGAAGAGCCTCCGTGATCGGCTGAGTTTGGTACTTCTCGACAATTGAGTTTAGGTCGGCTTCGACCCACTCAGGCACAGTGACGGGCACTCCTAGCACATCCCGGAGGATCTCCGACGCGGTGCCTGCTCTATTGACGTGATCAAGCCGAGTACTGACAACCCGGCTCGATTCAGTTCTATCGCTAGCCACTTCTATTGACTCATATCGGAGCACGTAAACGTTCGAGTCCTTCAGACTGGAGACCATGAAGGGGCTGTGCGTTGCGACTATGAACTGAACTTGAGGAAAGGCAGAAGTCAGCTTGGTGAACAAAGAGCGCTGCAACGAAGGATGGAGATGATTCTCGGGCTCATCGATCACCGTCACAAAGGGCTGACCTCCTTCAACTTCGGAGCGTAAGGAGCATCCATAGATCAATGCTGCCAACTCGATCAAAGTGACAACTCCCCCGGATGCTGCATCTATGAGAAATTCGCCGGACCTTGTCACCATGACGATATCGGGCGGCCTAACCGACAGCTCCAGGAATCCCAGGCTCGCAGGTAAGACTTTCCTGAGCACATCGGTAAACCCGTCGTATGCATGCTTTTGGCGAGAGTCAGGCTGGAGAATCGAGTTGCCCTCTCCCATGATTGCCCATGCAGCGATAGCCGTCTTAATACGAAATATGAGAGACTCATCCGAGTTCTCGCCCCGATAGTCTACGTATGAAATATCGCGGAATGAATCGTATGCTCGCTGCGGATCTAGGCCTTCGAACGGGATATTGGGAATAGCTCTATAAGTCGGCAGCCTCCGGTGCGAGCCGATGACAATTCCAAAAACGTTCTTCTGATTATCGATTCTTAGCTGGTACGCAGGCTTAACCTTCTGGGGAATTGACAGCGGAGATTCGGTTCCGTCCGAATACATAAGCAAGCCCACTTGGTCTTTGGGCTTGTCGCTCCAGAACGGAAGCAGGCTCTTCCACCATTCTGGTGAGAGAAGTTGGCCCGTCCAATAAGTGACGCCTCCCTGTTCGTTGCGTCGCGGCACGGAGAGAAATGGTCTTTCTACGCCGACGAACCGGGCCAGAATATTTAGGAGAGTACTTTTGCCAACACCGTTCACACCTGTGAGAACGGTCAAACGAGGATGAAATTCCACGTCAACAGAAGCAAACTGCCGCCAGCCGGCAAGCTGTAGCCGTTTGAACGTGCGGTTTTGATCACTCATCCGGAGGGGAAAATCGGCAGTTGCAAACGAGGAGCTATACTACTTTAGACGCGAAATGGCCCAAGAGATCAAGCCATCGATTCTATCGGCGGCATCCTCTTGAAGGCCTGGCATCACATGTGAGTACGTATCCAGCGTATTCCAACACCATGGTGCACCAGTCGCTCGCTAACCATCTAAGGCGCGCCTAGTCGTGTCCGCGCTCACGCCGTGAGCTGATCCGGAACATGTCCTTCCGCATCACCGTTCTTTTAGCATGGTGGAGGGCCTTGCCCGCGCCGAAAGGCTCAGTTCCGGAACAGCGCCGTCAGAACCGGAAGCGGCTCTGATCGAGACCGATATCCCGGCGCGGCTGGAGCGCCTTCCCTGGGGGCGTTTTCACACGCTCATCGTCATCGCGCTCGGCGTCACGTGGATTCTCGATGGACTGGAAGTGACGCTCGCGGGCGCGGTCGCTGGCGCCTTGAAGGAAAGCCCAACTCTGCAGCTTTCCAATGCCGAGGTCGGGATCGCGAGCAGCTTCTATCTGGCGGGCGCCGTGCTTGGAGCGCTCTATTTTGGTTGGCTCACCGACCGGCTTGGGCGCAAGCGCCTGTTCTCGATAACGCTTGGCCTTTATCTGGTTGCGACGGCCGCGACCGGATTGTCGTGGGACATTTACAGCTTTGCGCTGTTTCGCTTTCTCACCGGCGCTGGCATCGGCGGCGAGTACACCGCGATCGCCTCCACCATTCAAGAATTCATCCCGGCCAGATATCGCGGATGGACCGACCTCGTTATCAACGGCAGCTTCTGGATTGGCGCCGCGATCGGAGCCGCCGCTTCGGTCGTGCTGCTCGATCCTGCGTTGATGCCCCCGGATCTCGGCTGGCGGTCCGCCTTTTTGATAGGGGCGCTGCTGGGACTGGTCATCCTGTTCCTAAGGGCTTGGATTCCCGAGTCGCCGCGGTGGCTGATGACGCATGGCCGCGCTGACGAGGGACGCGCGATTCTCACAGCCATCGAAGACGGGCATGTGCGGCGCAACGGAGCTTTACCACCGGTTAGACTGCCCGCCTTTAAGCTGCGCCCCCGCCATTTCACGCCTCTCGCCGAGGTTTGGAATGCGATCGTGTATACGTATCGCCGGCGCACGCTAGTGGGCTTAAGCCTGATGGTGTCGCAGGCCTTCTTCTACAACGCGATCTTTTTCACCTACGCCTTGGTGCTTACCGAATTCTACGGCATCAGCTCCAACCGGGTCGGCCTCTACATCATGCCCTTCGCCGTCGGCAACTTTCTCGGACCGCTGCTGATCGGGCGCCTGTTCGACTCATGGGGGCGCCGGCCAATGATCGCGCTGACTTATGCGCTTTCGGCGATACTGCTTGCCATCACGGGCTACCTTTTCGCGCAAGGAATGTTGTCAGCCACTGGCCAGACAATTGCCTGGAGCGTGATCTTCTTCTTCGCCTCGGCCGCCGCGAGCTCGGCCTATCTTACGGTAAGCGAGACCTTCCCTCTGGAAATTCGAGCGCTGGCCATTGCGTTCTTTTATGCCGTGGGCACGGGCATAGGGGGCGTCGTTGCACCGACGATGTTCGGGATCTTGATCGAAACCGGCTCGCGCGTCAGTGTCGCCGCGGGTTACGTGCTGGGCGCCGCCTTGATGTTGGCCGCCAGCATCATCGCGGCGCGATTTTGCGTCCGTGCCGAACGCAAGCCGTTGGAGTTTGTGGCTCCGCCCCTCTCGGCGGGATAACCCCTCGCCGCCAAAAAGTCGCCGGAAAGCGCATTGAGGATATGTCATAGTCGTTCGAGAGGTCCGGATATGGTTGCAACATTCTGGGTGCGGCGTGCTCTGATCGCAACGCTCATCGCCTTGGTCTTCGCGATGCCGCCGGCGCTTGCCGCATCCTCGCTGCAAGGTCAGTGGCGTGGCTCTGGCGTCGTCACCCATCGCAAGGCAAAGACCCCGGTGCGCTGCCGGGTCAGCTTCCAGAGACTTTCCGCCACAGCCTTTTCACTGTCGTCGCAATGCACTGCCGAGAACGGCCGCTACGACGTAAAGGGGCGCGTCGTTGCATCGGGGAGCAATCGCTATTCCGGTTCGGTGCAAGGCGAGGGCGTGACCGGCACTGTCGTGATCGTCCAGCACGGCAATCGCCTGTCCGTAACCGTCGGGAGTGGACGCGGCTCGGCCTCGCTCAGTCTGTCCAGACTTTGAGCATCGCGCGGCCCTCGCGGCGGCATTAACGTCCGCTAAGTGCCAGAAGCAGACCCGAAACGTCTCCGCCCGGCGCGAACCGGGGGGAGATTGTTCGTTTCATGAACGCCGCTCAGTCGGTGCAGCCGTAGCGCTCGGTTCAGACGAAATGACGGAAAAGAACCGCAAGGGCACCCTCCCAACTCATACGTCACATCAAAGGACGGCCAGAAACCGTTCCGGTGCGACGGGAACCACGCTTTCGGGTTATGGTTTTTACTAGGAAGAGGAAGGGAAGGCTTGGACCCATGGTGCAAGAGTCGGACGATTTTTTCGAGGCGTCGCGGCGGCGCTTTGCCGCGCTAAACCGATTCATCGTGGACATCGCCTACAGCAATTTGCGCTTCGGTTTCGAGCTTGCGCGGGCCAAGACGTTTTCCGATGTCCTGAATTTGCAGGCAGACTATTGGCGAAGGCTGTTCGACGCATTTTACCACGGCGAATTCCGCGCCTGGCCCGCTGAGGCCGGCGAGCCCGCCTCGCCGGTAGATCGAGCGTCGCCGGTAGATCAAGACGAGCCTGCTGCGGTCGAACCTAGTCCCCCACAGGAGGAACGAAAGACTGCCAAACGGCCCGCCACGGGAACTGCATTCAAAAAGCCAGAACAAAAATCTGAACGAGGCCGCAGGCAGACCGCCGCAAAGCACGCCTCGGCGCTCGAGAGGAAGGCGGAAAAAATCCGATCCGAGCCGAAGGAGCATCGCTCGCCACGCCGCAAAGCGGATGCCGGCGCATCAAAACAGTCTGCTCGACAAGACCAGCGGGGCCGCCGCGATGAAATCCATTTCGGCAGGCTCGACGACAGCGCCGTTCGTTTCACCAAGCGCGAGGCTTGGCGGTTGCGAAATGGGAAGTGGCGCCGGATTTCCGTCGGCAAAGCCTTGTCGGACGCAATTGTCCTCAGCAAGACCCGATTCGACCAGCTGTTTCCCCGGGCGCCCCAACTCCCGGCTGATGCATTCCAGCCGAATCAAGGTCGCGCCCCGAAATAATTGCCGTGGAAGTGGAAGGGTATGGCGTGAGGCGCAGCGGCCCGCGCCAGTTCCTTTAATGTCGCGGCATCCAGCACGAGCAAGAAAGAGGAACCCTCGCCGATATCGAGCACCACGGAGAGCAGCACGCCGTCATCTTCGGCCTCTGCTTTTGGCGAGGGCACGAAGACCGGCTCCCCGGGGTAGAGACCGGCGAGGTACCATGTCTTCACCGGCCCCGTGTCCAAAGCGATCTTGACGATACAATCGAGGAAATCTCCTTCGACCTTGGTGCCAGTCCCCCAGAGATAACGATAACGCTTGCCGGCGCGCATCTCGTAGTTGATGCGCGGCAGTTCGATGGGCACCTCAACCAGCACGTTGCGCGTCACCGGAGCGTCGCCCTCGAGCGGGATGCGAAAGCGCGTGAGCTTACCGGTCGCGTTTACCGGTGCGCCTGCGCGAAGTCGGGCGAGGTAAAGTTGATCGATTACGCTCGCGTCAGGATAGGCGATGAAATCAACCATGAGGTCGCCGCCATCGGCGAACGCGTTGACATGATGAAAGGCGAATGCGGCTTCGGCCGTGACGCTGCGCGCAACCCGCCCGGTGTCCTTCTCGACGACGTGAAAGCGAAGCCCTCGTTGGGGCTCCCAGCGATAGTTTCGGATGAAGGGTTTGCCCGCCAATCTGAGGTCAATTGGGTTCACCACCAGCGGAAACTCAGTGAGGATCAGGTGCTCCTGGCCCATGCCGAAGCTGTGCATGTAAGACGGGCGCTCGACCGGGATCTCGGCAACCTGTTTCTGCGCGCCATCGTCGCCGATGCTGATGAGGCGGTAGGCGCTTCTGAAGCCTAAATCCGCGATATAGTTGTAATGACACGCCCGCTTTGCGTCGTAATGCGGGTGCGCGGTCGAGATCTGGCCGGTGAGCGGAGATTCGTAGCCGAACACGCCGAGCGTCTCGAGCGTGTCCGGCGAGAAGCGCACCGGGATCGAAGTCTCGGTGAAAGCGGTCGCGGCGCCCGCATAGTCCGCAACATTGACGCAGCAATTGTCGGTGAGCTTGGGATCGAAGAACGCAGCGACGCGCCCGAAAAGGGTCCAGCAGGGGTCGGTCGCGAACTCGCCGAAGGCGATTTTGCCGGTTGCTTCCGCGGCGCAGAAGGCTTTGCTTTTGAGGAAACGGTTGGCGTAGCTCACGCCGCCGTCCACGAAGGCGAAGCGGTGCAGCATCGCGAGCCCGTCAAACCAGTGATTATAGGTTCGGGTTCCAACCTCGAACTTGGAGGGCCCGGTGCGCAACAGCGTGCCTTCGAGCCAAGGGGGAAGCTTGCCCTTTACCGGCAACGCAACCGGGTCAGCGATCTCGCGCGTGAGCGAGCGGAAGCCGGCGGCATAGGCAAACGATGATGTATTCGGCATCGTGCGAGACGCGGACGGAAGTTTCTATTGCCTGATTCAACGATGGGGACAGCCAGGCCAGCAACAGGGTCTCCGCTTACCGTCTTCGAGGTTCGAACAGCCCCACTCGATCCGGTGAGCTCTTGTTTCCGGTTTCTTGGCCGACGTGATCCAGCAGATCCATTCATTTCGCGCGAGCGGCGTAATGTCCTCCCATGTCGCCAGCGCTTTGGCGCTGGAGGTCAGCGCCTTTTTCAGGTCCGCCGGCAGATCATGGACCACACCGCCTGAGATCGCTCTTTTGCTCAAAGCTTCGCTCGCAAATCATTCGCCCCAGCAAAGTCGAGATTACTTCACATCCGTTTGTGGCAGGAATAGACCGCAACGGTAATTTCTATGGCGCAGGAAAAGATGCGGGCGGGGAGCTCGCCGGCTCGCCCTTCAATTGCGCGATGACTCTTCAATTTCGATTGAGGCTGGTGACGTTTCCCTGCCTATCGCGGACCGAACGGCATCATTGGCGTTGCGGCTCGCCAAGTATCTACGCGGTGGCGCCCAGGGCCTCGGCAATGTCGGCGAGAGTGGCTTTCTCGGCGTCGCTAACGCGAACGCCGCCGAAGCCCAGGAAGCTCCCCTCCGAAGCCGCCTCCGCCACATTTTGACCGATGCTGCGAAGCCACGTCTTGAAGGCGGCCGCGTCGGCGGGGGCTTTCGCATCGAGGATTTGCGAGACTTCCCGCAAGTGAGCGAGCGAGCGTTGAACGCAGTCGGTCGGCTGTGCGCCGGCAAAACAGTCCTTCAAGGCCTTTTGTACATCGGAGCGTGCTTGCGGTGTTTCGAAATCTGCCGCCACAGCCTTGATCAGTTCGTTGGACTCGGCATTCGACTTCGCCGCGATCAACGCCGAACTTCCCCGCGCGGCTTCCTTGAGCGCGCCCCAAAGGCCGCTCGGGTCCGCCGCCGACACGGCAATTCCAACCAGCATCGTGCTTTGCAGCACCTTGGTCCACTCTTCGGGCGTGAAGTTCTGTTTGTTAGCCATCGCAGACCCCCACGGAGTCACTCTTAGCGTTCGCGTGCATCGCCACCATGCGGCCCATCGCCGAGACGGCCTTGATCGTCTGCCGTCGGCCCCGATTTTAGAACGGAGGCGACGCTTCCCGGTTCGACCGTCTCTTGCGCGCGATCGCGGCGAAGGCGACGGTAATCAGCGAGATAAAGGCCAAATCCTCGACCAGATGTGGGACCAAAACGACGCGTTCTCCGACATGGCGCGGCTCCCGAGCTCCTAGTGGACAGCAGGCGCAAATATACTCCCGCCGGATTTGCCTGCCAATCCGACCCTCGTAAACTCAATCTACAATTTCCTAAAGGTGGCGCAATGACAAAGGACCTAGGCGAGGTTTTTGATGCCCACACCGGCGCCGAGTTCGAGGCGCGCGATGTCGACGCGACCATGGCGACCATGTCCGAAACGCCGAGCGTCACCCATGTTCCGGTGATGACAGGAGGGCATGGCCGAGAGGCGGTGCGGCGCTTCTACGAGACTTGGTTCATTGGCCATTGGCCGAAGGATACCGCACTCAAGCGGCTCTCGCGCACTCTCGGACAGGACCGGGTGGTGGACGAGGTGATCGTCAGCTTCACGCATGATTGCGAAATGCCGGCCCTCCTGCCCGGCGTCGCGCCAACCGGACGCAAGGTGGTGCTTCCCCATGTCGTCGTCGTCGGCTTCGACAATGGCAAAATCGCCTATGAGCACATTTACTGGGATCATGCTTCGCTTCTCGTCCAGATCGGTTTGTTGGAAGCAAAGCTGCCAGTGACCGGCGCCGAACAAGCCGACCGTCTGCTCGATCCCACTCTGCCGTCCAACACGCTGATCGCGCAGCGCTGATACAATCGCGGCGCAAACGACACATCCCGAGACGAGTGGGTTTCACCGCTTCGGGTACGCGGTGAAGACGTAGTCCTTTGCCTTGACGATCGTACGGCACGCGACCCCGCAATTGGCGCCGGTGCCTAAGGGCGTGAACGTCTCGGACGCGGTGTCATAGTTGAATTGGGCGTATCCCCAATTGCCGCCATCCGCGAACCGCTTGCTGTCCCTCACCATGAAATCGATGTCGTGCAGGGTGTCGGGCACCATCGTCGGCGCGGGGGCCTCCGCGCTCTTCTTCGCGTTCCAATGGATCTTCGCCATCTTCGAGCCGTCGGGAAAGGGCTTGCCGTTGCCCGGAACGCCAGCCTGGTAGGCCGCGATAATCTCGGGGTTGCCGAGGATCGCGACGAGCAGGTCTCCGGTCTGGCTGACGGCGATGATCTGCCACCACTGCGATTGGTTTCGGCGTGCGGCGTTTAGCTATTGACCAAGCAGCTTGCGCAAGAATGTCTCGATCTCCGGCGAGCTCGATGTGAAGCGAATAGAGAACCCGTCGGTGCTCCCGGGATCCACGCCGACGACTTTGGCGTAGAGAGCGCCGGGCACATCTTTGCCATCGGCGGCGGCGAGTTGCAGTTTGAGGTCGCTCAAGACCGGAACCGGCTTTTCCAGACGGACCTCTGCCCTCTTGGGCGAAAGCTTGGTCATCGTTCCTTTGTAGCTTTCGCCAGTCAGATAGTTCGCCTCAACGATCTCGTATGTGAGAGCAACCGCCTCGGCGAGCGGCATGAGCGTGTCCGTCGTCTCGGGCAGAAAGAGGTGGTACGGTCTTCCGATTCCCAATGCTTCGTAGAGCGTCACCGGTTGGTCGATACCCCTCGCCCTGACTTGCATCTGCTTGCCGATTTTGAGATTGGGGCCCACCTCTCGCCGGGCCGTGTCGGAAACCAGGATCTGACCTCCGGTCGTGTACGACTGGATGCGCGAGGTGAGATTCACGTGGCTGCCGA
>Ga0081455_10002744_pt1 | contig 20778 bp, 17 predicted proteins | sample TabmetS3T2R1_FD_70207 | JGI IMG/M metagenome (GOLD analysis project Ga0081455, IMG submission 70207) | Tabebuia heterophylla rhizosphere microbial communities from the University of Puerto Rico - S3T2R1 | ecosystem: Host-associated > Plants > Roots > Rhizosphere ...
CTATACCGATCTGCAGGATAGCAGGCGTCGAGCACGCTGAGCAGGTCACGGAACAAGGCATTGGTTTTCCGCGGTCCCAGGCAGTAGTGCAGCCTCCCCGTGCTGAGATCCAGGGCCCCCGCGAGGTAGTGCTTCTGGTTCTGCCCCGGGGTCATGACTTCCAGTTGCGTCCCTTTGGGCATCCAGGCACAGCCGACTTTGGGCAACAGGTGAATATCGAGTTCGTCCGCAAACACCAAGGCCTCCCAGCATGTGAGCCGCTCGAAGATATACCGGATGCGGGCCAGGCGCTCCACCCGGTGCGGGTCGTCATCTTTGGCCACCAGCTTGGCCCGCTTCCACACCCAGCCGACCTCGTGCACCCAGCGGCGCAGCGTCTCGGCCGAGACGTTCACCCCACGCCTGGTCTGCAGCGTCAGGGCCAGCGTGGCACAGCTCCAACGCGTGCGGCACCAGCCATAGGCCCGGGGAGGCGCCTTGAGCAGGGCCAGCAGCGAGCGGCGCAGCGTCGGGACCAGCACGCTCGTGCGCACGGGTGGGCGGAGCCGGCCGGCCTCGTCGGGTGCCAGGCCCAGGGTACCTGCGCGATACGCCCGCACCGTGCGGTAGACACTGGAGCGCGAGCAGAACAGGACGGCCGCGATGTCCGTCGGGTTGCGGCCCACGGCGCACCACAACACAAGATGGCGGGCCAGCAAATAGCCGTACCGCGCGCGCCGCAGCGCGGCCAACATCGGGGCTTGCACCTCCGGGGAAATCGCAAGTATGGTGCTCATCGGCATGGCGGGGTCTCCTCGCTGATACGCGGATGTTTGGCCATGTCCGATGTATCATAGGAGCACCTCGCTGTGCCAATCTTCTGTGGACCGATTTAGACGAACACCAGGTGTGGAGCCTTGGATTGGAGCTTTCGGATGAGGTGATCGATGTCGGCGTGTCGGGTGCCGATGGTGCCGAGGTAGGTGACTTCAGCGTCGTGAGCTTTGGCGACATCGGCCACCGCAATGGCATCTTTATGGACATCCAATCCGAGGTAAAGCGCGCGAGACTGGCTCATGGCTGACCTCCGAGTTGGTGGTCGATCGTGCATGGTGCGAGGCACGAGGCGGCTCTGGCTTCAGGTAAGCTCACCCGCGTACGCAACGGAGGTCAGCCTACCCATCGGAAGTCATTATGTCTAGGCCTTCGAGCTTCAGAGTCACATGCGCAACAGACAAATGCGAAAAGGAAGCGTGCATGAACCACCCCCAATCCCGTATCGCCGCAGCGCCACCAACGTCGTCGCCTCAGGACGTCATGATGCAGATGTGGATGGACATGTGTCGCACCCTGGCAGTGGCTGCGGCCGCCCGCTTGGGGATCGCGGATGTCTTGGCCACCTCCTCGCCCCACGAGAGCGCGGCGTTGGCTCGTGCCGTGGGCGCGGACGTGACGGCCCTGACGCGGTTACTCCGCACCCTGGTCAGCCTGGGGATCCTGGCACAGCCGCACCCACAGACGTATGCGCTCACATCCCTGGGCGCCGTGCTCCGGAGCGATCATCCGGGCTCCATGCGTGATCTGCTGATGGCCGTGACCGATCCGCCCCATGTGCAGGCGTGGAGCAAGTTACATGAAAGTGTGTCCTCGGGCCAGCCCAGCGTACCCGCCCTCTTCGGCATGCCGATTTTTGCGTATTACGCCGCTCACCCGGACGAACGCGCGTCGTTCAGTCGCGCCATGGGCAACTTATCGGCGCTCGCGGCGCAAGGGACGGTGCACCATTACGACTTCTCGCAGGCCCGGCACAGTGTCGATGTGGGTGGAGCGCACGGCGATCTCTTATTCACCATTTTGCACGCCAATCCTCACGCGCGTGGCACCGTATTCGATCTGCCGCACGTAGCGGACGCCGCGCGGCAGGCGATTACCGCCCAAGGCTATGACGGGCGGTGCGAGGCGCTTGGCGGGGATTTCTTTCAGGCGGTGCCCCCAGGGGGAGACGTCTACATACTCAAGCTCATGGTGCACGATTGGCCGGACACGGAGGTCGTACGCCTTCTGCACAACTGCCGCGCGGCTATGCCGCCAAACGGCACGTTACTCGTGATCGAGATGGTGCTCCCCGACGACAATCATTTGTCGCCGGCGCATTTGAGCGATTTGAACATGCTCGTGATGACCGGGGGGCAAGAACGCACGGCAAGTGAGTATAGGGCGCTGTTGGCGCAGGCAGGCTTCCGCCTCACGCGTCTCATCCTGACAGGCTCGCCGTATGACGTGTTGGAAGCCGTCGTGGTCTGACAAGGGCCATTGCCCGCTCGCCCCAGGCGCTGCCCAGAGGGGAGGAGTGTGGGGAGGGAGAAGGCGGCACGCTAGGGGCAGACGCGCCTGGCCCCTCCTGCCGCATCACTGCGTGTTGGGTTGACTTGCAGAGGCCGTTGGGAGCGGCACCAGGCAAAGGTAGGTGCAGTATTGATCGCGGAGCCCCATAGAGAGGAGGCAAGTCATGACCATGCGACTCGCGTGTTTGTTGGCCCCGGGACCCACAACGGTCGAGCACGCGCGTCTGGCCGAAGCGCTCGGCTATGATCGCGTCTGGCTCGCCGACTCCCCAGCGCTCTGGCAGGACATCTGGGCCCGCATGGCGCTGGTCGCCGAGCATACCCGCCAGGTCCAGCTGGGCACCGCCGTGCTCATCCCCAGCCTCCGGCACGTCGTCACCCAGGCGGCTGCCATCGCCACCATTGCCGATATCGCGCCTGGTCGGAGCGCCTCGAACGGCTGCCGGCAGCCACGCGCCATCTGGGGGTGCACTTTGGCCACTGCGTCGAGCTGAACGAGCACGACGCTGCCTGCGTCGACATGACGGCGGCAAAGCAGCTCTCGTTCACGGGAACAGCCGACGAGCTGCGCGAGCGCCTTGCCACCATGGAAGCGCAGGGGGCGACCGAGGTGATGTTCGGGACGATGGGCGCCGACGTGCCGCGAGAGCTGCGGGCCTTCGCGCAGCTGCTGGGACGGTAGGGACGCATGCGTGGGTGCGCCAGACAGGCGCTGGAGGTGCGCTGAGCACACCAGAGGCGTGGAGCCGTGCGCACACGCGGGAGTAGGAAGGAAACTCCCTGTCCCTGCCAGTAGAGGCCGCTGCGCACCGGGGGCGTTCGGCGCTTCGGCCTGCTACCAACAAAAGGAGACGATATGCCGCAACGCCGGGTGAACGGCGTCGAGCTGTCCTACATTGAACAGGGCACAGGCACGCCCGTGGTCTTTGTACACGGAGCATGGATGGATCTCCGCTACTGGGAGCCACAACGCCAGGCCATCGCCACGCAGTATCGCTTCATGGCCTACAGCCTGCGCTACCACGGCACGGCTCCATGGCCTGACGCGGGACAGCACTACTCGCTCGCCACACATGCTGCCGATCTGACAACCTTCATCCGCCAGCTGCATGCCGGCCCGGTGCATCTCGTGGGGCTCTCCTCTGGGGGGCGCCTCGTCACCATGGTCACGGTGGAACACCCCGACCTCGTGCGCAGCCTGACAGTGCTGGAACCCCCCATAGACGAACTGCTGGTCGACCGCCCAGAGACCCAGCCGGTGCGCGACGCGTGGGGGTAAGCGTTTGCGCCGATTCGTACGGCAGCACACGCTGGGGAGGCCATCCAGGCGACCAAGCTGTTCTTTGAGTTGGCGAACTACCAGGGGGCAGGCACCTTCGAGACGCAACCGGAGGCGTTCCGCCAGATGGTCCTGGACAACGCGCGGACGGTCCCGCTCCAGCTGGCGGCGCCACGGCCGCCCGCGCTCTCCTGCACCACCCTGGGTGGCGTGCAGGCCCCCACCCTCGTCGTGCGCGGGGCCCAGACGCCGCCCTACCTGGCGCTGCTCAGTGAGGTCATCGTGGAGTGCATTCCCGGTAGTCGCCTGGTAGTGATTCCCCAGGCCACGCACCTCATGAGCCACCAGCATCCGGCGGCCTTCAACGAGGCCTTGTTGCACTTCCTGGCGCAGCAGTGAGGCGGAAGAAGCCGTCACAGCGGGGTCATTGTGCACGACACCCTGCGTTACGCAACGCCCAACTCCGTCACTTATTAAATGGGAATCCATGTGAACACACGCGGCCCGTGTCACACGCGTGCGGTACCCCGCTCCTCTCGCTTGGACGCGATGATGAGTCCCGACCCAAAGCCGTCACGCAGCAAAAAGGGCTCTCGGACAACGTTGACAAAGCCGGCCGCCTGGAGCCAAGCGCGGTGTTCACCTTCCGTGTAGGACTCCCCGGCATAGAAGGTATTGAGGAAAATCAGATTGAAGCCCACGGCCTCGAGCGGGGTGGTCTGCGTATCATCCAGTATCTGGCCTATGATGAAGAGCCGGCCGCCTGGCGTGAGCGCCGCCCCAATGTGCTGGAGGACCTGTTGCGCCTCGTCGGCCGACAGCACTTGGAGGAGTTCGCGCACAATCGCGACCTCATAGGTCCCAGGCACGGGAGCGCGGACGACATCAGCTGCTTGGACCGTGACGCGCGCTGTCGCTCCCGCCTCCGCCACCAGCTTGGACGTGATCGGTGTCACGGTCGGCAGGTCCACTACGGTCGCGTGGAGCTGGGGGTACGCCTGAGTCAGGGTCACCGCCATCCCCCCTGCGCCGCCGCCCACATCTACGAGGGTCCGGATCTCGGCGAAGTCATACCGCACCCCCACTTCCTGAGCCGCCGCCACTGTCGATACGTTGATGCGCCGTAGAAACGCTTCTAAGGCCTCGGGGGACGCCTGGGTAAAATCAAGATGTGCCTGGGGGACGCCCGTCCGGATCGACGTGGCGGTGTGGAGCTTGAACGCCCATTGGGTCGCGAGGTGGCGGTCGAGAGCACCCAAGGAGGTGGGGGTCCCCTGGACCAGGAAGTGCTGGGCTTCGGGGGTGTTCGCAAAGCAGCCGTCCTGTTGCGTCAGGAGGCCAGCGGCCACCAGGGCGTAGAGGAGGAGCCGCAAGCGGCCCGCGCCCACCCCCAAGGTGTCGGCGAGCTGCGGAGGGGTCCGAGGCCCGCTCTGTAAGGCGGTAAAGAGATCGAGCTGCATCCCTGCCAGCATGGCGAACGCGGCATCGGCACCCCAGCGGAGGGCAGCAATGGTGTTAGGGCATAGGACCGGCTGTTCCATGGGAGCACCTCCCAGCGTGGTTGACCTCGCAGCGCACCGCCAGGCCTGGGGCACGCGGCGCGACCCGGTATTGTACCGCGGGGTTGACGCACGGTCTACCCGTGGTCATACGCACGCGGTATGCACCGTGCACACCACTGTGCCCAGGGATGTCATGGCCCATGGACCGCATCGTCTCCACCCGTCGCAGCAGACGCACACCAGCTTTCTCTGTATCGCTCGACCTCTGTGTGTGGTACGATCCCCACCGTATCCAGGAGGCGCTGAGGGCACACGCCACTGTGGCGTGCGACCCTGGCAGCCCCAGCCTCGTGCGCCCGACCACCGTCCAGCGGCAGTGCACCTGCCGCCGGATGGTCTCTACGAGAGGAGTCACGCGATGGCCTTCTTTCCCTCCGAGCCGGACGCGGACATGAAGCGGACCCTCGCCCGCGTACCGGCGATTGGGATTCCGTTCTCCCAGCTCAACGAGGCCGTGATGCGGGGGGACGCGCCCTTCACCGCTGGGGAACGGGAGTTGCTGGCCGCCTATGTCTCCGCCTTGCATGGCTGTGACTACTGTCAGTGTGAACACGCGGCCCTTGCTGCCGCCTTTGGACTCCCAGAGGGGCTGCTAGCGCAGCTCCTCCACGATGTGGACACGGCTGAGGTGTCCAAGGCCTTCCGGGCCGCCGTGGTGTATGCCCGGAAGCTCACGCTGTGCCCGACGCGGCTCGGTCCTGCTGACGTGGCGGCCTTGTTCGCGGCGGGGCATGACGAACGGGCCTTGTACTTTCTTGTCTTCGTGACGGCAGTGTTCACCATGTCGAACCGCATTGTGCAGGGCCTCGGGCTGACCACGCCAAGCCCTGCCGGGCTCCACGAAGCCGTGGAGCGCCTCCATCGCCAGGGGTATGCCGGCACCGTGCAGTACATCAGGGCGCAGGCCGAGCACGTAAACGCCCATGGGGGCTGCACATGCGGCTGCGCGTCGCGTGTCACGCCTGACGCGGGGGCTGACATGGAAGGCTCCAAGGAGGGCACGTGATACCGCGACGGAGACGAGATCGCGAGGGGTGTCGACGCGGGCGCGGTGCGGCTCGCCTCGGGCGCGTCGGACCCGAGCACGTCCTGGAGGCGGCCCGCGTCCTGCGGGCTGCGCTCGCACCGCACCTCCACCGTGACTGGTCCGTCCGCGCGGGCGACCTCACGTGGAGTTGCCGGGAGACCCTCCTACACGCGGCCGACTGCTGGTATGCCGTGGAGCTCTCGTCACAGCGCCGCACCTGGCTGCCGCCGCTGCTCACGTGGCGTGCCGGGCTCACCCCTGAGGAGGGCCTCGCGGCGCACGACGCGGCGGCGGTGCTCCTCGCAGCCGTGATGCGGGGGGTGCCGCCGGAGGCCCGTGGCTACCATGGACAGTCCACCGACGCGGAAGGGTTCGCTGCGATGCACTGCGACGAAGTTCTGATCCATGGCTACGACATCGCGCTGGGGCTCGGCGTCGCGTTCTCGCCGCCGCCGGCCCTGGCGCGGCGCGTGCGCGACCGGCTGTTTCCGTGGACCCCCGCTGGCGACCCCTGGACGACGCTGCTGTGGTGCAACGGCCGCGTGGCCCTGCCGGACCACGAGCGGCTGACCGACTGGTCGTGGCACCCGGCACCGCTCAGCGCGTGGGACGGCACCCGCCGCCGCCGAGAACGCTGACCAGGCAGGCCGAGAGAGGCTAACAATGTGCGACGACCAGGCGCAGACCTTGTGATGTTCCAGCGCTGACCCCATGCGCACGGCGTGCTGGCTCGCGGGCCTGTTTGCAAGCCGTTTGCACCAGAGTGTTGGCTCATTCGCACGGAGCGTTGGCCCGCGCACGTATGTATTCGCACCGAGCGCTGGCCCGAAAAAGGCTTTGTTTGCAAGCCCGCGTGTTCCTGTTCGCAGGCCGCTACAGCTAGCGGCAGCGCCGCGCCCACCCAGAACAGGCAACGGAGGCATGAGAAAACGCCACATGCCTCCGCCTGCTTTGGCCCTTTGGCCGCAATATTCAGTACCAAAAGGAAAATAGCATGCAATCCATCGCTTTACGTTGCTGTGCCACACTATGTATGCTCGCCTGCGTGCTTGTTCCAACCTCTGGGCCGGCGCAGGGTGGGGTACGAGTGACCGAAGCGCAAGTACAAAAGGCAGTTGAAGAGTTGGACAGGCTCGCGCAACAAGAGAGTGCTAACAATGTAGTGCCAGGTCTCGCCATCGCGGTAGTGTTTCAAGATACAATGGTGTACGCCAAAGGCTTCGGCGTACGCGAAGTGGGCAAATCCGCAACCGTGGACGCGGACACGGTCTTTCAACTTGCGTCTGTCTCTAAACCGCTTGGCGCCACAGTCGTCGCTGCCCTGGTGGGCGAGGGAAAAATTACGTGGGACGCGAAAATCAGCCGCCTCGACCCAACATTCGAGCTGTATGATCCGTGGGTGACGCGCGAAATCACCATTCGTGATACGTACGCCCATCGCAGCGGCTTGCCCCAACATAGTGGCGATTTGTTGGAAGATCTGGGGTATGACCGCGCCCAAGTGTTATACCGTTTGCGCTTTCAAAGACCGGCAAGCAGTTTTCGTTCGCATTACGCGTACACGAATTTCGTGCTGACCGCAGGTGGGGTTGCGGCGGCGAGCGCCTACGGGCTGACATGGGAAGACGCGTCCGACCAAAAGTTATACAAGCCGCTCGGTATGCATTCGACGAGCTCGCGCTATGCTGATTTTGTCGCGCGCACGAACAAAGCAATGGGACACGTTTTGGTGGATGGCAAGTGGGTGCACAAATTCCAGCGTGTGCCGGATGCGCAATCGCCTGCTGGCGGCGCAAGTTCTTCGGTGAACGACATGGCGCAATGGCTGCGCTTGCAGTTAGCGAACGGCAAATTCGACGGCAAACAGATTGTGGCTGAAAACGCGTTGGCGGAAACGCATCATCCGCACATCTTGAGGGGGTTTAGCCCACTCGACGGCCTCCCGAATTTTTACGGCCTGGGGATGAACGTGAGTTATGATCAACAAGGGCGCTTGCGTTTGAATCATTCGGGGGCCTTCGCGTTGGGGGCAGCGACGCATGTGCACATGGTGCCAGGCGAACAATTGGGGATTGTTGTGCTGACCAATGCGTATCCAATTGGGGTTGCCGAAGGGTTGGGGCAAACGTTTATTGATACGGCATTGTACGGCAAACCGACGCAGGATTGGCTGGCGCTGTTCAAACAAATCTTTGCCAATCCTGCCGCCATCGGGGTCGTCGTCGGTACGGACTATTCCAAACCGCCCGCGTCGCCTACGCCCGCATTGAAAAACGCCGCCTATCTCGGAACGTACACGAACGCTTACTTTGGCGATATTGTCGTCATCGAAAAAGATGGTGCCCTGGCAATCGTCGCAGGTCCGCATAACGTGACGTTCGTACTCAAGCATTACGACCGCGACATTTTCACGTATGAAACGGTCGGCGAAAACGCCAGTGGCATAACGGGCGTTATCTTTACGCTTGGCGCAGACAGCAAAGCGAGCACCGTGCTGGTCGAACATCTTAACGTGCGCGGCGAAGGCACGTTCACGCGCAGCCCAGACGAGAACAAATAAGCCTCAAAGAGCCATGGTGAGAACGGCGCGAAAATGCCGTGTGAAATGCCTCTCCTCTCATGGTAGTGATATCCATATAATGCTCATCCCCCGATTTCTGTGTTACTGTTGACTCTAAAGACGCTAACCCATCCAGTAGAGGTCAACAGCAAGCCATGCTCATCAGAGATGTGTGTCCGCGGTGCAAGTCTCCCCAGTATAAGAAAAATGGGCCCATGCACAACGGGGGAAGCAGCATCACCACTGCCACGACCGTGGACGCCAAACGAATGCCAAGCATCTGTGGGCGAAGATGCCTGCGGCTTACCGTCAGCCAGTTGTTCATCTGCCACTACAACCTGACGAGAGCAGTGGCGTAGAGCGAGCATTACATGGATAGCACTACCCTACGCATTGCCTACACCAACTGGATGCCGTGGTTCTTCAACGGAACCGAACGGATGCGCCGCCCGGTCGCGTTGAAAAACGCGTTCAGCACCGCCGGCGCGGCCACGCAGATCGTCGGCTCGCCGATCCCGCCCCAGAACCCGCCGGATGGCATGACGATCGACTCCACCTTGGGCATCTGTGCGATCCGCATCGAGTCGAAGGTATGGAAGTTCTCCTGCACGATGCGCCCGTCCTTGACCGTGCACTCCTCCATGAACAGCGCGGACAATCCATAGACAAACGACCCGGAGATCTGCCGTTCGATCTGGGCCGGGTTGACGGCGTACCCGGGATCGGTCGCACCGATGATGCGATGCACCTTCACTTTGTTCCCGTCGGTGACGGAGATTTCTGCGCACGCCGCCACGTAGCTGTTGAACGCCATCATCTGCGCCAAGCCGCGATACACCCCCTGGGGCGCCGGCTTGCCCCAGCCCGCCCGCTCGGCTACCGCCTCCAGCACCGCGAGGTGCTTGGGGTGCTTGCTCATCAGCTTGCGCCGGAACTCGAGTGCGTCCTGGCCGGCGGCATGGGCGAGCTCGTCTATGAAGCACTCGAGGTAGACCGCGTTCTGGTTGATGTTCACACCGCGCCAGAACCCCGGCGGCACATGCGTGTTGCGCATGGCATGGTCGATCAATAAATTGGGCACGCTATAGCCGATGGCGAATTCCCCGCTCGGGTTGAGCCCCTGGAACACCAGCGGGTCGCGTCCCTGCTGGAGGCCCTCTGGCCGCACGGCGGCGAGGATCGATTGCCCCGAAATACGCATGTGCAGCCCGATGAGGTTGTTGCTGGCATCAAACGCGCCGACCAACTTGCACTGCGTGACCGGGTGATAACGGCCGTGCGTCATGTCCTCCTCGCGCGACCACAGCAGCTTCACCGGTGTGCCGGGTATCTGCTTGGCGATCAGGACGGCCTGGGTCACGTAGTCGTGGAAGGCCCCGCGCCGTCCGAACCCGCCGCCGAGATGGAGCTTGTAGACCTCGCACTGGTCAGCCGTGAGGCCGGAGGCCTCCATTGCGGCCGCAAACGCGGCCTCGCCGTTCTGCGTCGGGACCCAGACCTCGCAGCGGTCCGCGGTATAGAGTGCCGTCGCGTTCATCGGCTCCATCGGCGCATGGTTCAGGAACGGATAGGCGTAGACCGCCTCCACCGTCTTCACCGCGCCGGCTATGGCGGCCTTGACGTCGCCGTTCTGGTTGGCCACGAAGGCTTCATTGGCGTCGAGGCCGGCCTGCAGCAAGTCGGCAATCGTGGCGCTCGACACCCTGGCATTGGGGCCCTCGTCCCACACGATAGGCAACGCGTCGAGCGCGGTCTTGGCCTGCCACCATGTATCGGCCACCACCGCGACCGCGGAATCGCCGACCTGCACCACGTGGCGGACGCCGGGCATGCCCCGGACCGTGGCGGCCTCGAAGCTCTTCACCGTGCCACCGAATACCGGGCAGTCCTTGATCGCGGCATTGAGCATCCCGGGTAGCTTCAGGTCGGCCCCATAGACCTGGGCGCCGGTCAGCTTGTTCATCGTGTCGAGGCGCTTCACCGACTTCCCGATGAGCTTCCAGTCCTTCGGGTCCTTGAGCGCCACGTCGGCCGGCGGGGTGAGCTTCGCCGCCGCTGCCGCCACCTTGCCATACGTGGTCGTGCGGCCGGAGCGCCCGTGCGTGATCACGCTGTTGGCGGCACTGCACTCGGAGGCCGGTACCCCCCAGGCGTCGGCGGCGGCCTGGATCAGCATCGTGCGCGCCGTGGCGCCGCCCTTGCGGACGTACTCGTGCGAGGAGCGGATGCCGCGGCTACCGCCCGTGGAGAAATCGCCCCACGCGCGCTGGCGCTTGACACTCGCCCCAGGGGTTGGATACTCGGTGGTCACCTTCGCCCAGTCGCACTCCAGTTCCTCGGCCACCAGCTGGGCGAGACCGGTGAGGCTTCCCTGCCCCATCTCGGAGCGCGCGATCCGGATCACGACCGTGTCGTCCGGGCGGATGACCACCCAGGCGTTAATCTCAGGCGAGCCGTCCTGGGCGCGGACGACCCTACCGCCCAGTGGGATGTGCAGGCCCAGCGCGAGCCCGCCGCCGACCGCGGCGGTACCGATGACGAAGGAGCGCCGGCTGATCTTTAGACTGTCAGTGATCATGGCATCTACCCCTTATGCCTTGGCCGCAGCGTGGATGGCCTCACGCACCTGCTGGAACGTGCCGCAGCGGCAGATGTTGGTGATTGTCGCATCGATATCGGCGTCGGTCGGCGTCGGCTTGTCCCTCAGGAGCGCCGCTACCGCCATGATCATGCCCGCCTGGCAATAGCCGCACTGCGGCACGTCATGGTCGAGCCAGGCCTTCTGTACCTTGTGCAGGACACCACCGGCCGCCAGGCCTTCGATGGTGGTGATCTGCTTGCCTTCGGCCGCGCTGACAGGCATCACGCAGGAGCGGACCGCCTGGCCGTCGATGTGCACCGTGCAAGCGCCGCACTGCGCGATGCCGCAGCCGTACTTGGTGCCTGTGAGGCCGACCTGCTCCCGGATTGCCCACAGCAGAGGCGTGCTGGGATTGACGTCGACGTCGATAGATCTACCGTTGATCGTCAAGCGCACCATTGCCTTCCCTCCCCCGGATTACTGTACTGGACATCTCCGCCATCTCGCCCCTCAAGGCAAGCGGTCTCGCGTCGGGCGGTGCCGCGTCAGGACGCCCGGGTGACGTAGCGCCACCCTACCGCCATACTGTGACGCGCCTGCTTCATGGCTGAGGGATGTCTATTGGCCATAAGTGTGTACCTCTTTGCGCGGCAGGGAGTGTAGCAAGGGGCGTCGCACGAGTCAACGCCCTCCTCAGGGCATTGTCCACATTCCGCGGCAATGGCTTAAGCTTTTATCACGGCATCCGGTAGAATCTGACCAGTTATAGACAAGACCCAATCACATTCAGCAGCAGGCATGACCTTGCCGCAGCGGAGTTGCGGATAGCTTTTCGACCTCATCAAGTATCGACTTGATCCTCGCCTGGATGTGGTCGTATCCTATGTTCAGGGGCGTTATCACCGGCTCCTTCTCCCTCACGGGGGGTGGTAAGCATCAGTGTACCGACTGCCTCGATGAAGGGGGAGAAGCATGGCTGCACACGGCCTGATACAGAGGACGGTTTGGCTATCGTTACCGATGGTTTATCAGGTTGTTTCCACCGCTGACGGACCAGTGCATGCCGCAGGGGGCTTCTGCATCCATGCCAAGGAAATCGCCACGCTCGATCACTTCTCAGGAGGCCGCTTTCTCTTTGGGATCGGGGCCGGCTGGCTCAAGGAGGAGACGGAGATCATGGGGGGCGACTTTGCCCATCGCTGGACGCAGACCCAGGAGGCCATCCTGGCGATGCAGGCCCTCTGGACGCAGGAGGAGGCCGAGTACCACGGGAAGTATTATGACTTTCCCCCCGTCCGCTCGTTCCCGAAGCCGGCCCAGAAGCCGCATCCGCCCATCATCCTGGGGTCGATAACGTCCCGCCGTGTCTTCCAACGGATCGTGGCCTGGGGCGATGGCTGGATGGCGGGGGAACAGGAGGCCCTGGCCAAACTAGAGGAGCTGGCGCAGACGGTCCTGCCCTCGCCTGGTCGGGGGGTATGAGGCGCAGCACCATCGCAGGGGACGTGCAGGGGCAGAGGATCACACAGGGGGAGGGCGACAGAGGGCATGCTAGGACAGGAAATCTCTCCATAGGCAGCCTGTGTCTGCCAAGGCTGCCGCAGCAGGGCGTGTCGCTAGGCGGACCGCTGTACCACGACTGTGTGCGGAGGAAAGGAGGAGCGTATGATCGAACTCGGCGTGTTTCACAATGGGGCTTCAGATCTCCCAGCCATCACCACGGCGCAGGATGTGGTGGTCAACAACGGTTCGCTGGAAGAGGTCCATCACAGTTATCAACGGGTGCTGGTCAGCCAGGTACGGCAGGGCATCCTGGCTGAGCACCTCGGCTTCGACTACTGGTTCATGACCGAGCACCACTTCATGCCGGAAGGACCGGAGTTCAGCCCCAGCCCGCTCTTAGTGGAGACGGCCATTGCGGCCCACACGAAGCGGATACGCCTCGGGCAGATGGCCAATATCCTGCCCTGGTGGCACCCTATTCGAGTAGCGGAGCAGGCGGCGATGCTGGACGTGCTCAGTGGCGGGCGGCTTGAGCTAGGCATTGGGCGTGGCTATCAGCCGCGCGAAGCCGAGGTCTTTGGCCGGCCCTATGGCGCCACTATCCAGGACCAAGAGCGGAATCGCGCCTATTATCACGAGGCCTATGAGGTCATCATGAAGGCCTGGACCCAGCCGTCCTTCTCGCACCACGGGGAGTTCTTCTCCATCCCCCCCTCCTACACCAAGTGGCACCACAAAGCGACTATGGCCTACTTCAGCCTGCCCCAGGCTGGTCGCACGGTGGAGGAGGTGCTGCAGGTCGGCCAGCCCGATATGTACGCGATGGGCAGTCCGATCATGGCCGCCACCACGACTTTGAAAGAAATCAGTGTGTTCCCGCAGCCGGTGCAGAAACCGCATCCGCAGATCTGGGAGCCGGTGACCAGCGAACGCTCGATCCGCTGGGCGGCGCGCCATGCGCTCAACGCCTTTACGGTGCCAGAGCCGACGTCACGCCTGAAGCGCAACATTGAGATATTCTACGAGGAAGCCGCCCAGCACAACTGGCCAGACCGGCTGCAGCGCGGCGCCTGGAAGTATGGCTGGGATGCCCAGAAGCACCGGGGCTTTGGCTGCTGCCGTTACGTGCACCTCCTGCCCAGCCGCCATGGGCAGCAGGCTCTGCAGCGCTACAAGAACGCCCTGGAACAGCAGTGGGACTATTACGGCCCCTTCGGCTTTGCGGCGGTGCTGTCGGACCTCGGCGAGCCCATGTACGACCTGCACATGAAGATTCCCGCCGACCTGATCATGCAGAAGGGCATCGCTCTCGTGGGCACGCCAGACCAAGTGATCGAGCAGATCCTGCAGATCAAACAGACCTGCAGCTACGAGGACTTTTTCTTCACGGCGTGGTTTGAAGGCGGGGGGTATAGGACAGAGGAAGTGGAAGAGCAAATGCATCTGTTTGCCGAGCAGGTCATGCCCGTGCTGCGCCGCGAATGCGGCGGCGGCCCCGCCTTGCCGGACTCGACCGTGCCCTTGGTGCCCGCGCATATGACCACAGAGACCGTCACCAGAGCGTAGGAGGTGAGGCCACTGCAGGAGGATAAGCAATAACTGGTTGCGAGTTTTGCTGATCGGTATAACCTCCACGCTACTACGGGGGGCCGCGTATTTTTCTGACGGCCCCACGCTCGGCTACCGCTCTGAGTCTACACTATGGCCAAGGTGAGCAGTGTGTGCACTCGTGAAAACTCGCAACCAGCTCATATACAGATTTCGGCACTTTTGGGTTCGCCAACAGTATCACACCCCTTTTATTACACACGCTCCTGGTGCCGGTGCTGAGCGAAGCATAAGAAGCTCTGAAGAGTCTGGTGCTGTTCGGCACGTGCATGTGCAGGTCCTCGCGGCAGAGGCCTGTGGAGACCCGCACAGCAGCAAGAGGGTCAGACACGCCGCCTCGTCTCGCCTCCGTGGGGACACCAGCCTTCCAAAGCAGGCAGGGAGGGATCACGACCGCTCTTTTTTCTGGGTCGGCACCGGCATGCCAGGGATCTTCACCTTGACCGCACCGAGGTGGTTCCGGCTGGTAAAGTAGAGGGTGGTCCAGTCCGCGCCGCCGAAGGCCAGATTCGTCGTGGCGGGAGCCCCGTGGACGATGCGGCCCAGCTTTTTGCCCTGTGGATCCAGGATCCATATCCCTCCAGAGCCGCCACAATAGACGTTGCCTTCCCTATCCACCTTCATGCCATCGGGCACGCCAGGCTCACTGCCTCGCAGGTCGGCGAAGACCCGGTCGGTCTGCTTGGCCAGCATGCCGGTGGGCAGGAGGTCAAAAGCCCGGATGTGGCCGCGCCGTGAGTCGTTGATGTAGAGCACACTTTCGTCGGGGGAGAACGCCAGCCCATTGGGCTGGACAAACGTGTCCACCAAGAGGCTCATGGTGCCGAGATCCGGCGTGACACGGTAGACGCCAGCAAAGGTCAGATCCCACTGCTCGGGCACGATGCCCGCGTTCGGGTCGGTAAAGTAGTAACACCCGTCGGACTTGACCACCACGTCATTCGGCCGATTCAGCCGCCGGCCCTGGAAGCTGTTAGCGATCACCGTGAGGCCGCCGTCGAGCTCGTACCGGGTGACCCGGCGGGTGTCATGCTCACAGGCCACGAGCCGGCCCTTGAGGTCACGGGTTAGCCCATTAGCCCGGTTCGTCGGCTCTTGGTCGACGGACACACCCTGGCCAGGCACGTACTTCATGCGCCGGTTGTTGTGAATATCACTGAACAGCAGGTAGCCGCCTTCCTGCCACCACACCGGTCCTTCCGCTGGTCCTTGTGTGCCACCGAAGCCCTCCGCCAATTCCTGGATCGGCTCGGAGGGGGCGATGATCTTGTCCAGCTCTGGCACAAGTTGCTCGATCCGCTTGGCCGCTTGGGCCCCGACGCGCCTGACGCTACCCGACAGCGCGAGGCTACCGACCGCCATCGCCATCCCCAATACGTCTCGGCGTGAGATGCTGTGCTGCGCTCGCATGCTACCCCCTTCCTCGCAACCTCCGGCGTTTCATGAGAGGAGTATGTACCCCTGACACTGGTCTAGTGCGACGCATTATAGACCCTTCCGCGCTTGGACCCAAACTCGCTACCCTTATCTCCTGCCGTGCGCCACAGACCCATCATGTCTCTATGCGCCAACCATGAGGAGAGGGCGCTCCCTTGCTGTGGCGCAAGGGAGGCCTTTTGCCACAGGTTTGTATGAACCGTAGCTCAAAAGCGCAGCCCTCGCGCGTAAGGGCACAGCTCCGCTAGATGGATTTGTGATCAGTACTGCGCCGGCCTTTAGGACGTCTGATGAGCCTATGCACCGCGCATCGCCTGCCAGACGCGTTCGGGGGTCAGCGGCAGCGCCGTCAGGCGCACCCCGATAGCCTGGGCAATGGCATTGGCAATGGCTGGCGCCGTGGGCATCCGTGTTGTGACGCCAGTGTTATCCCGCCAGCTCCTCCAGCAGCGCCTTCGCCTCTTGGAGATTGGCAGTGGCAAACCCCTCGGTGAACCAGCCATAGATCGGCGCGAGCAACTCGCGGGCCTCCGTACACTTGTCCTGTTGCTGCCACAGGCGGCTCAGGCTCATGGCTGCCCGGAGTTCCAGCGATTTCGCCTGCTGGCAGCGGGCTATGGTCAGAGCCTGCCGAAAGCAGGCTTCCGCCTGGGCGACATCCGGGGCGGCTTGCTTCAGGCATATGTCCCCTGTGAGCCGATAGAGTTCCGCCTCCCACCAGCGCTCTGCATGTCGCTCCGCCAGCAACCGTGCCTCGGTGAGAACGCGCAACCCCTTGGCGGCTTGGCCTCTGCTCCCATGGGTCGCAGCCAGCAGGCTCAGATGATAGGGCACAATGATCTCTGCCCCTGTGACTTGCCAGGCGGCCAGCCCCTGGCACATCTGCGCAATCCCTGCCTCTCCCTGCCCACACAGTGCCATCGCCCACCCCTGCAGAACTCTCCCTCCTCCTAACCAGGAGGGGATGACCTGCTCCGTACAGAGCGCGATCAGGGTCGCTGCCCGCTCGTGGGTGGTGGTCACCTCCCCGCGCACTTGATGCAGCATAGTCACCCAGGTCAGCCCAAACGCGAGGCTATACGGATGCCCCAGGGTCTGGGCTAAGGCCAGTGTCGCGTGGCTGCGCTGCAGCGCCTGATCTGGATAGCCCAGCAACCACAGCGTAAAGGCAGCATGGCAGAGACACACGACCCCGAGGTCCACCCCATGCATCACCGCATAGGCCTGGTGCCGCTGCGACTCATAGAGCGCCATTCCTTGCTCCAGATAGGTCCGGGCAGCGGTTAGCTCGCCCAGAAACAGGCAGATGCCGCCCACCATGTAGGTCGCTGGACAGAGGAGCGCGGGGTCATGGAGGCGCTGTGCCAGCTCGAAGAGCTGCTCCGCGAGGGCACGTGCCGTCTGTAACGCGCCCCGCGTGGCGTAAAACCCACACAACCCCCAGAGCACGGCAAAGCGCTGCGGCGTCTCTCCTATCTGCTGGCAGAACGCCCACGCCCGCGCTTGCACTGTTTCGACTTCCGGAGTCCCCCAGCCTTTGGTGGCAATCAAGGCGACGCTGAGCGTCGTCTGCACGTCCAGCTCCTGTTGAGCCCGCTCGGGGGTCTCTGGGAAGGCGGTGAGCATCTCCAACCCCCTGGTGAGATGGGTGACCGCCTCCTGATAGGCGCTGCGCCGCAGGGCATTCTCCCCCGCGTACTGGAGATAGGCAACAGCACGCCAGGCATCGTGCCCGCGTGTAAAATGCAGCGCCAGCTCTGCGGCAATCTGTCGCGCCTGCGCCCCGTAGCCGGCCTCCTTGCACACCCCAATCTGCTGATGCAGGCGCACCCGGTGCCCGGCAGAGACGCGCGCATACACCACCTCGTGATACAAGGCATGGCGGAACTGATAGCATGCCGTGACCGTCCCGTCAGGCCAGGTCTCCGTGCCAGCGGCCCGGATGAACCGCCCCTGGCGGGCCAAGGCCGTATAGCGGGCTTCGAGCGTCTCGGGGGCCTGTGCCACGCCTGGTGCCACCGCAGCAACAGAAAACGTGTGCCCCGCCACACTGGCGGCTTCCAGGAGCGTCTGGTCCGCCTCCGACACCTGCTCAATGTGCTGCTCAATATACTGCTGCAGGCTTACGGGGATGACCTCGCTAAGGGCCGCCAGGGCCCCCTGGCTCCCCCTGGCGGCCCCTGTTGTCTCCAGGAGCCCCTGGCGGCCCAGTTCGTCCACCATGGCGACCAGGAACAGCGGGTTGCCGCCGGTACGCTGGTGCACGAGCTGGGACAGGCCTGTGGGGACGGGCTGCGCTCCACAGCGTTGCCGCAGATACGCTGCAGTCGCGGCGGCGGACAGTGAGTCGAGCACCAGCTCGGTATACTGCGGGTGGTGACCGAGTTCCGCGACCATGACACGCAGCGACGGCGCGTGCACCATCATCTCAACGGGTCGGTACGTGCCCAGGATCAGGAGGCGTGCCGGGTCGCGTCGGCGCACCACGTACGCCAACCACTCCAGGGTGGCGCGATCACTCCAGTGCAGATCTTCCAGGACGAGCACCAGCGGACGGGCGGCGGTGAGCACCTCAAGAGCTTCCGCGAGCTCCCGCAGCATGCGGGCGGGCGTGACGCCGCTGGCCAGGGGCGCGAGGCGCTCCCGATGCTGGGAGGCATGCAGGGCTGGGAGGTGCACGAGCCAGCTCGGGGCATACTGCCGCAGTACGGCGACAAGCGGTGCGCCTGCGGGGGCTCTGCACAGGCGCCCCAGCGCCTCCAGGACGGGGAGATACGCTTCCCCAGCCCCATACTGATCCAGGCATTGGCCGTGCCCGACCCAGACGTCCTCCGTGGCACACACGTGAGCGACAAAGGCCTCCACCAGGGCTGTCTTGCCGATGCCGGGTTCTCCAATGATCATGCCCACCTGACGCTGCCCCTGCTGCACCGTGGTCCACCACTGCGCCAGCTGGGCTAGTTCGGCGTCACGCCCCACAAAAAACGGCGGGCTGCTGACCATGGTGGGCAGTGGGCGGCGTGCTCTCTCTAGCATCACAGACGGCTCAGGAGGCATCGTGGCGCTGACTGGCGCGATGAACCGATACCCCCGACCGTGCACCGTCTCGATAAACTGCGGGGGGCGCGCCTGATCACCCAATACGCGGCGGAACTGCCGCATGGCCACCGTGATCACGTCCTCACTCACGACAGTCTCGGGCCAGACAGCAGCGCCTCTTTGGTCACGAGCTGGCCCGCCTGGGTCACCAGGGAGGCGAGGACGGCAAAGGGTTTCGGGGGCAGACGGACCACCGTGGGACCACACCACAGGCGTTCGTCCCGGAGGTCGAGCTGAAACGAGCCAAACACGAAGCGCTGTGGCTCTGGCATATGTCGCCCTTTCCACGTCAGCCCGGCCATGGCTCCAGGGCGTGCAGTGGGGCCATGCTCAGAATTTTTTTCAGCAATTCTTCACCATTTCTTCAGGACTGGGCCCGGGCCTGACACTATACTTCTGCCGCAGAGTCCGAGTTGCCTGCGTGTCCTCCCCGGCGACGCCAGGAGTATACCATGGTTCCTCCTTCGCACCACCCAGCCCACTGCCCGGTCTGCTGGGCATTTGTCGCCTAATTCCAGGCGCTGGTGTCCCCATGTGACACCGGCATAGGAGACGCTGGGACGCAGCACACGCAGGAGGAGCATGAGTGGTCGGCAACGTGTGTTGAGCAAAGGAGGTGTGCTATGTACGATGCCATCGTTGTTGGGGCGCGATGTGCTGGGTCCCCCACGGCCATGCTTCTCGCCCGCAAGGGGTATCGCGTCTTGCTGGTCGACAAAGCTACCTTCCCGAGCGACACCATGTCGAGTCACATGGTGTGGCAGCCGGGCATTGCGCAGCTCAAGCGCTGGGGCCTGCTCGACACTGTTGTGGCCTCGCAGTGTCCCCCCATACGCCAGGTGACCTTTGACCTGGGAGCCTTTGCCCTCACGGGCACGCCCCCACCGGCAGAGGGCGTTGCAGACGCCTATGCTCCGCGCCGGAAGGTCCTCGACGCTATTCTGCTTGAAGCGGCCCGTGCCGCCGGGGCAGAGGTGCGCGAAGATTTCTCTGTCCAGGAGGTGTTGCTGGATCACGACTGCGCCACGGGGATTCGTGGGCGTGCGAGACGAGGGACACCCCTGACCGAGCACGCCCGTCTGATCATCGGTGCTGACGGTGTCCACTCCCTCGTGGCCCGGGCTGTGCAGGCCCCCACATATCATACGCAGCCTCCTCTGGCGTGTTGGTACTACACGTATTGGAGCGGCGTCCCCACAGCAGGGGCCGAAGTCTATCCCCGTGACGGCCGGTTCATCGCCTGTCAGCCGACCCATGACGGCCTGGTGTGCATCACGCTCGGATGGACGCACCAGGAGTTCCAGGCCTTCCGTGCGGACATTGGCGGCAACTATCGCAAGACCCTCGATCTGGCACCTAGTCTCGCCGCCCGCGTTGACGAGGGAAAGCGGGAGGAACGGTTTGTGGGCACGGCGGACGTCCCGAATTTCTTCCGCCAGCCCTATGGACCGGGCTGGGCGCTGGTGGGCGATGCGGGCTATCATAAAGACCCGGTCACCGCCCAGGGAATGACGGATGCCTTCCGTGATGCCGAGTTGCTGGTGGAAGCGATTGACGCAGGGTTTTCAGGGCGACAACCGCTCGCGGCAGCCCTGGCGGACTATCAACGGCGTCGTGACGCGGCGGTGCTGCCGATGTACGAGTACACCTGTCAACTGGCCAGCCTGGCACCGCCCCCTCCCGCCATGCAGCAACTGTTTACCGCCTTGCGGGGGAATCAGCACGAGACGAACCGGCATTTTGGCACGATAGCAGGGACGGTCTCGATCCCGGAATTTTTCTCGCCGGAGAACATCCA
>Ga0081455_10002745_pt1 | contig 20775 bp, 22 predicted proteins | sample TabmetS3T2R1_FD_70207 | JGI IMG/M metagenome (GOLD analysis project Ga0081455, IMG submission 70207) | Tabebuia heterophylla rhizosphere microbial communities from the University of Puerto Rico - S3T2R1 | ecosystem: Host-associated > Plants > Roots > Rhizosphere ...
CCGCCATCCGGGCTCCGTTGGGGCCGAGCGAGAGCCCGCCGCGCTCTGGAAAGGGAATCCGGCTGGTTGGGAATCCGAAGCTGGGGTCGCCCTGGGTCACGTCTACTCCTCTACTTTGATTGCCTGCTCGGGACAAGTTTCCGCCGCGACCCGCACCGCGTCCTCGTGCCCGGCCGGGACCTGTTCGTCCTCGACGTAGGCGTGGCCGTCCTCCTCGTGCAGGTGGAAGACCTCGGGATCGGTCATGTTGCAGAGAGTGTGCCCCTGGCAGATCTCGGCATCGACGCAGACGCGCATGGTCGCTCCTCTCAACCCGCAGCGACGCGGGGAGCTGGCGTGAAGGTCGCCGGGACCTTCACCCAGCCGTTGACTTGGGCTTTCGATCCGTAAGGGACGGTGCGCTCGCGATCGATCCGGTAATCGGGGATGCGGCGCAGAACCTGCGTCAGGCCGATCTGGAACATTGCCCGCGCGAGGTTGGAGCCGAGGCAGCGGTGGGCTCCGATCCCGAAGCCGGCGTGGCGGTTGGGCCAGCGCTCCGGGACCACCTCATCCGGTCGGTCGAAGACCTCCGAATCTCGATTCATCGACGCCATCCAGACCACGACCGGTTGCCGTCCTTCGATCTCGGCCTCCTCGAGCGCGACGTCTTCGGTCGAGGTACGGGCGATCGACTGGATCGGGGTGAAGTAACGGACGAACTCCTCGGTCGCCCGCTGGAGGAATTTCTCGTCCTCGAGCAGCCGCGTCCTCAGCTCGGGCTCGTCGTCGAGGTAGATGAAGACGTTCGCCAGCAGCGCCGCGGTCGAGTCGATCCCGCCCGCGAGCAACTGGACGAGGATCTTGATCAGCTCGTCGTCGCTGAGCTTGCGCCCCTCGAGCTCCATCGAGACCAGCTCGCTGATGTAGTCGTCGGTCGGTTCGGCCCGGCGCGCTTGCACCGTCTCGAGCACCACCGCCGGGATCCTCGCGAAGCCGTCGATCGCTTCGCCCCACTCCGGCGAGCCGGCGGGCGCCCACATCGCCTTGTGGAATGGATCGGAGAACAGCTCGAGGTCCGAGCGCTGCAGCCCGAGGAAATCCACCGTAACCAGCGCCGGGCCGAGATTGGCGAGATCGAGAACGAGGTCCGCCTCCCCCGCTTCGAAGAACTCGTCGATCAGCTCGTCAAAGAGCACGCGGATCCGGGGGCGCAGGCGATCGACCGCAGCCGGCGAGAAGACCGGGTTGAGGAGCTTTCGGTAGCCGTTCCACTGCGGCGGATCGACTTCGCCCGGGATCAGGTCGAGCGACTCGATCGTCGGGAAGGCGAGCCCGCCCTTCACCTCACCGCTCTCGGTCGTGTACTTGCAAACCGAGAAATGTGCCGCGTCCTGGAAGACCTTGATGCCGGTTCGATGGGCGAACACCGACCAGTATCCGCCGTGGGCCTTCGAGAAGCCGAGCGGGCACTCGCCCCGGCGCTCGCTCAGGATCTCGGTCGATTTCTCGCCGAACTCGGCCGAGTGGTGGTCGAAGTCGATCGTCTGATTAGGCACTTGACGCAGCTCCGCTCAATATTTGATTTGCGCCCCGGCATCGACCGGGAGGGTGACGCCGGTGATGTAGCGGCCCTGATCGGAGACGAGGAACAGGACCGCGTTGGAGATGTCCTTCGCATCGACCCAGGGGATCGGGAGCGCGTTCATCCCCTGCGAGATCGGGGCGAAATCCTCCCTGGTCCCCGGCCGGTCCGTCAGCCCGGAGAAGAGGTCGTAGTGGACCTGGTTCATGATCATCGGCGTGTCCACCTGCGTCGGGTGGATCGTGTTGACCCGGATCATGTCGTCGGCGAGCTCGACCGCCAGCGATTTCATCAGGCCCGTGAGACCCACCTTGGCCGCCATGTAGGCGCCGGTGTTGGGGAAGACCTTGAAGCCGACGATCGAGCTGGTCATCACGATCGAGCCGCCGCGGCCGCCCTTGCGGATATGGGGAACCCCCGCCTTGGCCGTGTTGTAGACCCCGGTCAGGTCGATGTCGATCATGTTCTGCCACTCGGCGGTGGTCATCTCGACGAGAGGCTTGTAAGGGCCGACGACGCCGGCGTTGCCGAGGACGATGTCGAGCCGGCCGAGCTCGGCGACTCCCTTCTCGACCGCGGCCTCGAGCGCCTCGAAGTCACGCGTGTCGGCCTGGCTGGCGATGATCCTGCGATCAAGCGCCTCGACCTGGCTCACCGTCTCGGCGAGGTCCTCCGGGGTCGCCAGCGGGTAGGGGATCGTGTCGACGTCCTTGCAGAGGTCGACGGCGATGATGTCCGCGCCCTCTTCGGCCAGGCGCAGGGCGTGGCTTCGCCCCTGTCCCCGCGCCGCTCCGGCGATGAACGCCACCTTCCCCTCGAGCTGCCCAGCCATACTGCCTCCTTGTCTTTTGCAGAGTTCTTCGGATCAGGATTCGGCGATCCCCGAGCTCCAAATCAGTCGCTGCACGCTCAGACTTTGAGCCGTGGCGCCCCCGTGTAGAGGAGCAGGCGAACCCCGTCGGGATCCGTGCACATCAGGTATTCGCGGGCGACCCCGTCCGGCTTGTCGTGCGCGACTTTTGACTCCGAGACGATCTCGCCACCGCACTCCTCGATCTTTTCCTCCGCTTTGGCCATGTCCTCGACGTAGAAGCAGAGATGCGAGAGTCCGACCTGGTCGTGGCCGGCGCGGCCGGTGCTGGTCCTGGCCTCCGGGTTGCGGAAGAAGACCATCTCCAGTTTCTGGTGCCCGTTCGCCAGGTCCTCGGTGACGCTGTCGATCCCGGGGACCCCGAGGAGCCTCGACAGTTCGGGGAATGCGTCGTCGTTTCCCGCTTTCGTGTGGTCGGCTTCGAACCCGAGCGCCTCGGTGTAGAAGCGCAGCGACCGCTCGCGGTCGCTGACGGTCACGGCAACGTGCTGGAAGGTTGGAATCGTGCTCACCCCTTGTTCATCTCGTCCGGTTGCGAGACCGCGTGAAGCGCCTCGTGATTAACCCAGTCCCACATTATCAGCAATGCGCCCGCAAAATTCGAAACATATCCGAGATATTTCGAAGAACGTTTCGAATTTAGCTAGCGAGCAGCCGCCGCTAGCGCAGATCGCGGAAATGGCCGCGGATCCCGTCGATGAACGGCCGTGGGGCTTCGTATGGGCCGAAGTGGCCGCAGTCCTCCGTCGCTTCGACCCTGACCGCGTTGTACCAGGCGGCCGTCGGCCCTTCCTCGAAGGCGCGGATCCGCGACTCGGCGGTGTTCGCGCCGGGGGGATAGGCGTCGCCGACAGGCAGCATGAACCCGGTCGGCGCCTCGATCGGCGGCGTCCGGTCGTGCGAGGGCTGCCATGGATAGCGGCTGGTGTTCGAGTACTGCCTGATCGAGGACCCGGCGGAGCGCGTCGCCCACCAGATCGTCGCGTGGGTGAGGAGCTCGTCGCGCGGGAAGATCGCGTCGAAGTCGAGGCTCTGATCGCTCCAGCCGCGCCAGCGGCGAAGCAGCCAGGAGAGGAGCCCGACCGGCGAATCTTCGAGCCCGTGGGTCAGGGTCTGCGCGTCCAGCTGGTGCACCGCGACGTGCGAGGCGTAGGTCCTGGCCATCTTCAGGATTTCGTCACGCAGCTCGTCGGAGACCCCCTCCGGCACCATCGTCCCCTGGGTCATGTCCCACGGGCGCTCGCCCTGGAACAGGGTCAGAGGGATGTCGTGCCCGAGGTGGATCCCGTAGAGATTGTCGCTGTGGTTGTGCCCGAGCTGACCGCAGATCATCGCGCCGAAGTCGTAGCCCGCAGCTGCGTAACGGTCGTAGCCGAGATCGTCGGTCATCATCTGGTCGAACAGGGCGGCGATCTTCCAGAAGTTCATGTCGGGCGCGGTCTGCGGGGTCGAGAAGGCGTAACCCGGCAGCGACGGTGCGATCACGTCGAAGGCGTCTGCCGGATCGCCGCCGTCGGCGGCCGGGTCGGCGAGCGGATCGATGATCCGGTTGAAGAACCAGAAGGTCCAGGGCCAGCCGTGGGCGAGCAGCAGCGGCACCGGGCTCGCGCCGGATCCCTCCTTGTACATGAAGTGGATCGGGACGCCGTCCACGTCGGCCAGGTAATGGTCGTACGCCATCAGCCGCTGCTCGGCCGCCCGCCAGTCGAAATCGTCGCGCCAGTAGGCGACCAGGTCCTGCATGTACCGGGTGGGGGGCCCGTAGTACCAGTCCTCGTTGTTGGGGTCGTCGGCCCAGCGCACGTCGCGCAGACGCCTCTCGAGGTCCGAGAGGATCTCGTCCTCGATCCTGATCGTGTACGGCTCCACCGCGGCGTTGCTGGGTAGCGACATCTCTTACCGACCCTCTCCTTCTCTTTTGGTTTGAACGCAGCTCGAGGGTCGCGCGACCCGAGCGCTACTCGCTGATCTCGATCGCCCCGACCGGGCAGACGCCCTCCGCCCGCCTCGCCTTCTCCTGCACGTCGGGATCCGAGGGCTCCTCGTCGAGAATCCGGACGACGTCGTCCTCGTCGCCGATCTGGAAGACCTCGGGACAGGCGTCGACGCAGGTGCCGTGGCCCTCACACACGTCGAAATCGACCTTGACCTTCATGCCTCCCTCCCCTCTCCAGCCGAGCCCATCACGAGCCGGTCTGGTGGGCCATGAACATGATCTGCTCGCGCTCGTACTTGCCCGCCAGGTCCGGGTGCTGCTCGACGAGATGGGCTTCGACGGCGGCGATGAAGCCCTCTTCCTCCTCCGCCTCGATCGTCGTGCCGCAGGGGCAGGTCAGCCAGATCATTGAAACCGCACCTCCATCGATTTGAGCTGGTGGATGAAGCTCGACGGCCTCGTCTCGGGCGCTCCGACCAGCTCCCAGTTCGGGAAGCGGGTCAGCATCCGCTCGACGATCGTGCGCCCCTCGATCCGCGCCAGGGCCGATCCCGGACAGGTGTGCTCGCCGAAGCCGAACGACATGTGCGAGGAGTCGAAGGTCCTCCCCACGTCGAAATCGAACGGCCGATCCCAGACCTCTTCGTCGCGGTTGGCCCCGAAGTAGAAGAGCATCAGGTAGTCGTCCTTGCCGATCGCCTGACCGCCGATCTCGACCGCGGCGGTCGCGGTTCGGTACATCGCCCAGGCGACCGGGTGGTAACGAAGGACCTCCTCGACCGCGTTGTTGAGTAGATCGGGCTGCTCGATCAGCTTCGCCCGCTGCTCGGGTCGTTTCCCCAGCGCCATGATCGCCTGGCCGATCAGAGATTTCGAGGTGTCGGAGGCGCCGCCGAAGAGCGAGGAGACGAACATCATCGCGTTGCTCTCGTCGATCGTCCGCCCCTCGACGTCGGAATTGACCACCCGGCTGATGAAGTCGTCCTGTGGCTCGGCCCGGCGCTTCTCGATCAGCGCCCCGTTGTACTCGAAGAATTCCTCGATCTGCCGGGTGATCCTGGCGACGTCGTCCGGCGGACTCTCGGGGGTGAGGCTGATTGATTCGACCTGCGCTTTCGCCCAGGGCACGAAGCGGGGCCGATCCGAGCGCGGCACGCCCATGATGTCGGCGGTCAGCAGCGTCGGCAGCGGCTCGACGACGGCGTCGACGAAGTCGCCGACGCTGCCGGGCTCGATCGCGTCGAGGAGCTCGTCGCAGGTCTCTTTCACGGTGGCGCCCATGCGGCGGATCAATCTGGCGCCGAATGCCTGCGCCCAGATCTTGCGTTGGTAGGTGTGCAGAGGCGGGTCGCTGGTGATGATGTTGATCAGTTCCGGATCGCCGAGGGAGAGCTTGGAACGGCTGATCAGGCCGCGGGATTCGGCGCGGCTGAGCGAGCCGCCGGCGTAGGTGTCCTGGGCCCACTGCGGCAGTTGCTGCACGACTTCGGCGGGATCGGAGTTGTCGGCGAGGGTGAATCCGGACGAGCTCGAGAACAGCTCGGGATTGCTGCTGATGAAGCGCTGATCCTTGTATTTGCTGATCACCCAGAAGCCACCGGCCTCGCACCAGAAGACGGGGGCCTCGCGGTGCAGGCTCGCCACCACCTCCTCGATCTCAGTGAGCTTCAACGCGTAGAAGTCCGGATCGGCGAACGCCGCCCGTTCGGCGAGACTGCTCGATCCAGTCGTCGGGACAATCATTGGCTCCTCCTCACCTCACCGAATTGGTCAACTTCTGCCGAGGTCAGCGGAACCGCCGGAAGAAGTCGCGGATGTCGGCCACCACCGCGGTGGGGTTTTCGGCGGGCGCGAAGTGGCCGCCCCGGTCCCACTCGTTCTCGAACGCAACGTTGTAGAGCCGCTCTACCGTGGCGCCGCGTGGGACGTGCCAGGGCAGGAAGGTCGAGAATCCGGTCGGGACCTGGACGATTGGCGTCAGATCGTGCGACGGCTGCCAAAGGTTCAGGGTGTTCTCGGCGTAGAAGCGAACGGAGTTCACGAAGGTCTCGGTGGACCAGTACAGCGTCGCCAGCGTCAGCAGCTCGTCCTTCGTGAACAGGGCGTCGTTGCCGAGCTCGGTGTCGCCCGAGGCATGGCGCCGCTCGAGTATCCAGGCGAGCATCCCGATCGGAGAATCGTGAGCCCCGTAGGCGAGCGTCTGCGGATCGATGATGTGGACGGTGATGTGGCTCGCGATCTCGCGCTCGAACTTCATCATCACCGCCCGGTCCGCCGCCGGCACCTCGACCGCGTAGTCGTTCGAGGAAGAGGTCCCAGGGCCGATCGCCGTTCCAGACCGAGAGCGGGCCAACGTCAAGAATGTGGATCGCGATCACGCGATCTGCGTACTTATGCCCAAGCTGGGCGCTGACCCAGCTGCCGAAGTCCCCGCCAAAGGCGGTGAATCGGTCATAGCCGAGGCGCTCCATCAGCTCCGCCCAGATGTCGGCGACCTGCCAGAAGTTCGGACCACGCCGCTTCAGCGGGGACGAGAAGCCGAAGCCGGGGAGCGACGGGACCACGACGTCGAAGGAGTCGGCGGGATCGCCCCCGTACGCCGCCGGGTCGGTGAGCGGGCCGATCACCTTGCCGTAGTCCCAAAAGGTCCAGGGCCAGCCGTGGGTGAGGATCAGCGGCATCGGGTCAGGGCCCTGGCCGCGGGCGTGGATGAAGTGGATCGGAATCTCATCGATCTCGGTCTTGAAGTGCGGGAAGGCGTTGATCTCGCCTTCTCGAGCCGGCCAGTCGAAGTCGTTGATCCAGTAGTCGGTCACCTCTCGGAGATAGGAACCGTTGGTTCCGAATCGCCAGTCCTCGTTGTCGAGGTCGGCGGGAAAACGCGTCGCGCGCAAGCGCCGGTCGAGATCGGCAAGCGTCTGCTCGGAAACGCTCGCGGAGAACGGGACGATCATGCCGGAGGATCTAATGCTGAGCCAGGATCGCCTGGACCGGGCAGGTCTCCGCTGCCTCGATCGCCTTGCCCTCGAGACCAGCGGGAACGCTGCCGTCGCCGCGAACGACGGCGAGCCCGTCGTCCTCACCGAGCTCGAACAGCTCCGGCGCGATCTCGACGCACATGCCGCTGCCCTCGCAGAGCTCTCGATCAACCGAGATCTTCACCTCATCACCTCGCAGTCGGCCATTCAAGGTTGAGGTCGGTAACGAAGGCGGCCAGCCGGGTCGGCACAACCTTCGGAAATTCGCCCTCGGGGAGGCGGATGTCCGGGATCCGCTCGAGCAGCAATTCGAGCGAGATCCTCGCCTCCATGAGGGCCAGCGGTTTACCGATGCAGAAGTGGGTCCCTTTGCCGAACGCGAATGATTTGGAGATGTCCTTGCGGTCGATGTCGAAGCTGTCGGCGTCGCCGAAAACCTCCTGGTCGCGGTGGGCCGAGGCGTAGTTCACCGTCAGCGTGGTGCCCTTCTTCAGCTGCACGCCGCCGAGCTCGACGTCCTCGAGCACGTCGCGGCGGAGGCCGCGAACGGGATGGGCGTACCGCAACACCTCGTCGAGGACGTCCGGGATCAGCTCCGGTTCGCGCTGCAGCCGTTCCCAGCGCTCACGCTCCCGCAGCAGGTTGAACATCGTCATCGAGATCAGCGCCGAGGTGGTGTCGATGCCGGCGGTCAAGATGTTGGTCAGCACCCTGACGATCTCCCAGTTGGAAAGCGTGGGGCTGCCGTCCTCGGCCTTCGCGTGGACGAGAATCGAGCAGAGGTCATCCTTCGGATTCTCCCGCCGCTCCTCGATGAACCCGTCCAGCCACTCGAAGAAGGACCGCAGGCCGTCGATCACTTCCTGCTGCTCCTCGGGCGGCATCGGCGGTGCTTCGACCGAGGACTTGAGGACGTAGTCGTTGGCCCTGATGAACTCGTCGCCTTTTTCGCTGTCGGCGCCGGTCGCGATCGTGATCGCACCGCCGGCCAGCAGTCGCGTGTAGCGGTCGGTGAAGTTCACCTTCCCGTCGGCGATGAATCCGTCGATCAGGCTGTTGGCGTAGGCGCGAATCGCCGGCTCATGAGGGGCGATCACTCCGGGCGTGAAGGCCTTCTGCGCGACCTTCCGCAAGCGATTGTGCTCGGGCGGATCGGTGTTGATCAACCCACCGGCCAGCGGGTGGCCCTCCGGATAGGCCTCCTCCATCCCCGGCATCGCCTTCGGGACGACGACGTGCTTCGACGAGAAGCGCTTGGTGTCTTTGACGATCGCCAGCACGTCCTCGTAGCGAGTCACCCACCACTCGTCGTACTCGTCCATGTAGAAGACCGGCGATTCTTCGCGGGCGGCCTTCAGCCAGGGATGCGGATCGAGGATCTGGGAGTGCTCCATCGGATCGAAGGCAACGCCGTCGACGAAAGGGCAACGCGGGGCGTCGGCGTGCGCCTTGGCCTGTGACTTGGTGGCGGTGGTCTCGGTCGCGTTTCCCATTTTCCCTCCGACTCCCCTTCGCTCAGACAGCTCGAACGTGGCGAAGCGCCGTCCCAGGCGCCCCTCGTTTGAAATTTAGCACAGCCAACTACGATTTTTGGTGCCTATGCGATGGGTAAGTCGAATTGGCATTCGACTTACTCGCCGCTCGCCGCAGATTCCAGGAGGCTTTTGCCAAGCAGCCCCTCGGCCCCGCTCGGGTTGTTGCCGATGTGATTCCTGGCCGCCATCAGGTCCAGCCAGATCCGGGTCAGAGACGACGAGGTGAAGATGCCGCGACCGCCGAGCAGGAGCATCATCTCGTCGCAGATCGCCGCCAGCCTGCGGACCGCGGAAGTCATCTCCAGCCTCAGCAGCAGGGCCGCTTCGATCGGCAGCTCGCGATCATGTTCCGTGCATTCGAACAGCAGCGCGATGTGGCGCTCGTACATGGCATCGACCGCGTCGATCGCCCCCTGCATCCTGGCGGCGGTTCGCTGAACCTCGGGATCTTCCTTCGCCACCTTGCCCGTCAGGCCGCTTGCCTTGGTCGCGTTGATCTCGAGGAATGCGCTGAGCGCGGCGCGTGCGGTGCCGATCGAGAAGTTCGAGATACTGCTGGTGAAGAGATAGAGCCATGGAAGGCGGTAGAGAGCCGGCCCCGGGCGGGCTGCCCGAGAGAGCGGCTGGAGCCCCGGAGCAAGTGCCAAGGTCCGGTACTCGGGCACGAAGACCCCGTCGATCTCGAGGTCGTGACTGCCCGTGGCCCGCAGCCCGAAGGTCTGCCAGGTGTCGATCACCTGGTACTCGTCGCGTGGGATCAGGCAGACCAGCGGGGGGATCCCGGGAGGGGACTGCCGACCCTCGATCGAGGCACCGACCATCGCCCACTGCGCATGGGTGCTTCCGCTCGAGAACGTCCAGCGGCCCTTAAGGCGGTACCCGTCGTCGGTCGGCGCCGCCACTCCAAGCGCCTGCAGGCTCGAGCAGGCCACCGCCTGACTGTCGCCCCCCCACATCTCCGCCTGAGCTCGTTCGTCGAAGAGGGCGACGATGAACGACTGGATCGCGAGGACACCGTACACCCACCCCACCGACGCCGATGCCTCCGAGAAGATGTTCTGGACGTCGTAGAAGGTCCGGGGATCGGCCTCCAGGCCGCCCCAGTTCGACGGCTGAAACATTCGCAGCAGGTCCGCCTGCCGGATCTCGTCGATCAGCGACGGCGCGACGTCGCGGGCTGCCTCGGCTTGGTCCGCCTGAGCTTCGATCGCGGGTACCAGGTCGAGGGCGCTGGCCCTCAACTCGGCCGGCGAGGCCTTCGTGCTCGATCCGTCCCGGTCGGTGTTCGCCGTAGCCATTGCTAGACGACGCCTGCGGGTGAGCCGACCGCAGTCGCCGGAACGCTGATGTATCCGGTCGCGTTCCCGGCCGACGGCAGCTCGAGGATCCGCTCCGAGTGCACCTCGAACCGGGGCATCCGTCGCAGCAGCTCTTCGGCGAACACCCTCAGCTCGACGCGCGCGAATCGCGAGCCGGGACAGCGATGGATGCCGTCGCTGAACGAGAGATGGAAATTCTTTTCGCGATCGAGCTTGATCTCGTGCGGCTGCTCGAACCGCGTCGGATCGAAGTTCGCCGCACCGAGCCCGACCATGACCCGATCGCCAGGCTCGAGCTTCGTCTCGCCGACCGTCGTCGGCCGCGTCACCGTGCGAGCGGCGTTCGTCTGTGGCGAGCCGTGGCGGACGAACTCCTCGAGTGCCGCTGGAAGCAGATCCGGCTGCTCGCTCAACATCCGTCGGGCATCGGGGTGCTCGGTCAGGTAGTGCATCAGGTAGGCCATCACGCTGCTGCTGGTGTCGAAACCGCCGGCGAGGATGCTCCAGATGATCTCGACGATCGTGTCGTCCGGCGGCGTCGCCCCGTTGATCTCGGTGGCGATCAGCTTCGAGGCGAAGTCGTCCTGGGGCTCGGCCCGGCGCGAGAGGACGAATTCGCGGATCTCGCCCCGCACGGCTTCGATTTCGACCATCAGCTCGCCGAAGTCCGGCGAGCTGGTCGTCATGTAGGCGATCTTGTGCAGCGGCCCGAGGAAATCGTCGAGCCGGTCGAGCGGCATCCCCATGAAGTCCATCGTCACTTCGGCGGTGATCGGGTTGGCGAGGTCTTCGATCGCATCGAACTCGCCCATCCCCGCCGCCCGCTCGATTCGCCCGATTGCGATCTCACGCAAGCGGTCCTCGTAGGCGGCCACCTTCGAGGGTGCGAACCAGTTCGTGAACACCTTCCGGTACTGGCTGTGTTCGGGCGGATCGGTCTCCATGAAGCCGATCCGCACCGCGCTAGCCGGGATGAAGTCGCCCTGGCGGCCCTTGCCGGGATCGAGCTCGTTGACGCTGCTGAAGGTCTCGTGATCGCGGAGGATCGTGACCACGTCGGCGTGACGGGTGAAGTAGGTGAAGCCGCCGTAGCTGTCGCTGTGGATCACCGGGCATTTGGAATGCATCTCGGCGTAGATGTCCGGCGCCGCTTCGCGGAAGGCGGTCGAGTGATGGTCGAACCGGCGCCCCATCGGGCAGCCGCGAAACTCGCTTTCGCCAGCGGCGCCCTGGTCGGGGCCGGGGCCCTCGTCGACGGCCCCGGAGGGGTTCGTCCCTGTCCCATTCACAACCGGTTCTCCTTTCCACTCGGCGCAGTGACCGCGACGAGGGTAAGCGCTCCGCTCAAGCCTGTCAACGCGAATCTAGAATTCGAAACGCCATAATTCGAAAACGAATTCTAGATTCGAAGCTTAGCGACGCCAGACCTCTAGCTGTCCTCAGAATGTGCTTTCGGTGCCGTGCTGCCACGGAGCAGATTCCGAAGCGGTTCCCCAAAATCGCGGGACTGCCGGGCCCCGGGCTACCGGTTGGCGAGCTCGGCCTCGATCACGGCCTCCGCCGCGATCGCAACCGAGCTTGCCGGCCCCTCGGAGCCGAACATCCGCGCCGAGGCGAAGGCGCCGTCCATCAGCAACAGCAGCTCGGCGGCGAGCCGGTCCGGGTGCTTCGCCCCCGCCTCGGCGGCGAGGCCGGTGAGCTCGGCCAGCACCACTTTCTTGTGTGCCTGGGCGAGCGAGAGGCCCGGATGGTCGGGCGCCGGGAACTCGGCTGCCGTCGCCTGGAAGGCGCAGCCCAGGCACTGTGGCGCGGTGGCCAGGCTGGCGGTCGCCGCGAACAGCGCGACGAGCTTTTCGCGAGCCGTCTCAGAACCCTCGATCGCCTCCGCGAACCAGAGCCAGAAAGCCTCGCGGGAGCGTTCCAGGTAGGCGACGATGAGGTCGTCCTTGGCGGGGAAGTGACGGTAGAGCGTCATCTTCGCCACCCCGGAGTGGGCGACGAGCCGGTCCACCCCGACCGCCCGGTAGCCCTCCCGGTAGAAGAGCTCGCCGGCGGAGTCGAGCAGGCGCTCGCGCGGCGGGCGCTCGAGCCCGTCGGGGCGGGAGATCTCTTTTCGTCCCGTTGCCGACATCGACAGAACCGTTCATAGCATGAGGCATCCGCCTCCTCGCAGACGTCCTTGCCGAGGCAGCTATAGTGCTCCGCCATTCGATCTAGACAGATCTGTCTTGCTGAAAGGGGCTGCGCTGATGAAGGTTGGTGTTCTTGGGACCGGAATGGTCGGACACGCGATCGGGTCGAAGCTTGTAGAGCTCGGGCACGAGGTGAAGATGGGCTCGCGACAGGCGGGGAACGAGAAGGCGGTCGCTTGGGCTGAGGCCGCCGGCGAGAAGGCCGGCGAGGGCAGCTTCGCCGACGCCGCCGCCCACGGCGAGCTGCTCTTCAACTGCACCTCGGGCATCGCCTCGGTAGAGGCGCTGACCAGCGCCGGCGCCCAGAACCTCGAGGGGAAGGTCCTGGTCGACGTTGCCAACGCCTTCGACTACGCGACCGGGATGCCGCCCGGGCTCTTCGTCTGCAATGACGACAGCCTCGGCGAGCGGATCCAGGCGACCTTCGGCGGCGCCAGGGTGGTGAAGGCGCTGAACACGATGAACTGCGAAGTGATGGTCGATCCCGGCCGGGTTCCCGGCGAGCATGTCGTCGTCATCGCCGGTAACGACGAGGGCGCCAAAGGCACCGTCACCGAGCTGCTCTCCGAATTCGGCTGGCCCGGAAGCCGGGTCGTCGACCTCGGCGACATCACCGCCGCCCGCGGGACCGAGATGTACATGGCGCTCTGGATCCGGCTCTGGGGGAAGCTCGGCAGCGGCGACTTCAACATCGCCCTCAACCGGGCCGCCTAGGCAAGGGTCCGGCAAGCGGCGGAACGGGCGGTCCAATCGATGAGCGTCGGCGGTGGCCTCGAGATCGGCGAGTTCGGGATCTACAGCTTCGATCTCGAGTACCAACCGGCGTCACAGATGCGGGAGTCGATCGAGTCGCTCGAGCAGCAGGGGTGGCCGGCCTTCTGGTTTCCCGAGGCCCGGGGCCGCGAGGCGCTCACGCACGCCGCCTACCTCCTCTCCTGCAGCGAGCGGATAACGGTCGTCAACGCGATTGCCCAGGTCTGGCCGCGCCAGGCGGAGGCGGCCTACGGCGCCAGCCTGCTGCTCGCCGACGCCTACCCGGACCGGCATGTGCTCGGGCTCGGCTTCGGTGGCTCGCCGCGGCCCGGCACCACCCCGCTGAAGACGATGGAGGCGTACCTCGACGCGATGGACCGGGTCGAGACTCCGAACCCGAAGCCGGCAGGGCCGTTGCACCGGATCCTCGCCGCCTACGGGCCGAAGATGCTGGCGCTCGCCCGCGACCGCACGGCGGGCGCCGTCACCTACATGGTCAACGTCGACCACACCGCCGAGGCGCGGGAGATCCTCGGCCCCGACTCGTTCCTCGGCGTCGAGCAGGCGGTCCTGTTCGAGTCGGACCCCGGGCGGGCCCGGGCCATCGCCCGTCAGCACCTCGCCTATATCGACAGCCCGTACAACCGCCCCAAGCTCCGCCGGCTCGGCTACACCGACGAGGACCTGCGCGACGGCGGCAGCGACCGCATCGTCGACGACCTGGTCGCCTGGGGTGACCTCGACGCGATCGTCGCCAGGCTGCGCCGCCACCAGGAGGCGGGTGCCGACCACGTCGCCGCGCACGTGATCGGGATCGAGCCCGGCGAGTCGGCGGTGCCGCGATGGCGGCAGCTGGCCGAGGCGCTCCTTGGCTGACCGCTCGGCTAGCTTCGATCCAGCGCTCAAGGGACGGCGGGTGGCGTCGCGAGATGCCAATCGGTCAGCTGCTGGAAGGCTTCGCCGGCCCGCAGCAGCAGCTCCTCCTCGCGGGTCCGGCCAGCCAGCTGCAGCGACAGCGGCAGGCCCTCGGCGTTGAAGCCGATCGGCAGCGCCAGTGCCGGCAGGCCGACCAGGTTCCAGTACATCGTATTCAAGGCCGCCAGTACGGGTGTCATCCCTTCGCCTTCGAGGCTCGCGTAGGTCGGCGCCACGCAGGAGGTGGTCGGCGTCGCGATCAGGTCGACGTCGGCCATCAGGGAGGCCAGGCTTCGTCGACTCTCCGACCGGACGCGCCCGGCCTCCACGATCGCCACGCGGTCGAGCGCCGAGCCCGCCGAGAGGATCGCCCGGGCGTCCGGCCCGTAGAGGTGGCCACGGGCGGCGAGCCGATCGCGATGGAGCTCGAAGGACTCGGCCTGCATCGTCGTCCAACCCGCCTCGACGGCGTCGTCGTATAAGGGGACCTGGACTTCCTTCAGGGTCGCCCCCGCCCGCTCGAGGATCGTCATCGCAGCTTCGAAAGCAGGGCGCAGAGCCTCGTCGTGCAGCGGCCCGGGGGCCCAGCCCGCTCGCCGCTCGACGCCGACCCGCACGCCGCGCAGATCACCGTCGCCGGCCTCCGAGCCGAGGTCGCCGTCACGGGGGGCGGTCGCGCCGAGGAGCGCCCGACAGCCGCGCGCCGAACGGGCGATCGGACCGATCCGATCGAGCGAGGGGGCGAGCGGCACGCAGCCCGCACCGTCGACGAGCCCGAGCGTTGGCATCAGCCCGGTTACCCCGCAGAAGCAGGCGGGGATGCGGATCGAGCCGAGGGTGTCGGTCCCGAGCCCGGCCGGGACCAGGCCGGCGGCCACCGCGACCGCGGTCCCCGAGGAAGAGCCGCCGGGCCAGCGGGCGAGGTCCCAGGGATCGCGCGGCAACGGGAACGGATCGTCGGGATTGGCCTGTCCGACGGCAAACTCCATCGTCGTCGTCTTAGCGAGGAGGATCGCCCCGGCTCGCCGCAGCGCGGCAACAGCGGCGGCGTCGGCGCGGCCGATCTCGTCCGGGTCGAAGGCCTGCGACCCCGCTCGGGTCGGGGCCTCGGAAGTCGCGAGGAGGTCCTTGACGGCGACGGGCACCCCATGCAGCGGACCACGGTCGGTGCCGGCCGCGAGCTCGGAATCGGCCGCCTCGGCGGCCGCCAGCGCATCCTCGTCGAAGCGCTCGACATAGGCGCCGAGGCGGCCGTCCAGCTCCTTGGCGCGGGCAATCGCGGCTTCGGTAAGCGCGCGGCTGGAGACGCGTCCGGCCCGAAGCTGCGCCGCGGCGACCTCGACGTCGGGCAGCGGACCGGGGCTCACGCGATGAACTCGTGAGCGTGCCGCATCCCCTCGTAGATCTTGGGCATCGTCTCGGCCAGGTCGGTGATCGGCAGCCCGTGCGTCGAGAGCACTACCTCGATTTCGCGCTCGCGGATCAGCCGCTCGAGCGCGGTGACGTACGGCGCCGTGTCGACACGGCCCATCCAGGGCAGCGCGAAATGGATCACGTAGCTACCCATCTGGGTGATGTCGAGCTCCGGCAGCTCGCTCGCGGTCATCCCACAGTGGCCGGCCTCGTGCATGTGCCCGAAGGAGACCCCGTCGACGCTGAACAACGCGTTCTGCGGCGTGCCGATGCCCCATGACGTGGTGAGGAGGTCCTCGACGACCGGCTCGACCAGCTCGAAGCTGGTCCCGCCGAGGTCGATCACGTCGCCGGGGCGGCGCTGCTCGAAGCGCTCGGCGAGATCGGGGAAGTAGAGGTGATAGTCGCGGATGTCGCCGATCGCGATCGCGTTCGGGTAGCGATCGAGAAGGTGCCCGACGGCGCCGGCGTGCGGCACCTCCTGATGGCTGAGAAAGAGGTAGCGCAGCTCCGGACCGTCGGCCAGGATCGAGTCCAGCTGTGCGTAGAGGGAAGGGCGATCCGAGGGGAAGGCGCAATCGACGAGCAGCGCCGCGTCCTCCCCCTTCAGCAGGTACACCGAGGTCGAGCTGTGCAGCACCAGGTCCTTGTAGGGGAGAACCAGGCACTCCCCGAGCCAGAAGAGGCCCGGCGCGACCTCCCGCGGAAGGCGGCTGGCGTTGAACTGGGGCGGGCGCTCGATCATGCCCTCTGGGCCCCCGCGTCGGCGGGACGGAGCGGGGTCTTCCTGCCCTGCTCGGCGAGCACGGCGTCGAGCATCTGGACGTGATGCTCGACCACCTCACGCCCCTCGAGGATGCACCCGAACGACGGCGCGATCCGGTCGATCGCCAGGCTGTCGAAGATCGACTCGAGCTGGGCTCGGACGTCGAACAGGTCAGCGTCGGCGATCCACCAGAAGCGGGTCTGCAGCAGGTGCTCGCGGATGTCCTCCACCGTCGTCCTGTCGTGCTCGGCGCTGACCCGCCAATCGCGATCGGCCGCGGCGCCCTCGGGCCGGATCACCCAGGTGAAGCTGTCGGAGGTCAGCAGCGTCCGCGTCGCCTCGTCGTAGAGCCAGTTCGTGTAGAGCAGCCTCAGCTCCGGTTTCAGCACCCGGATCTGGCGTGCAGCCGATCCCCGCAGCACGATCTCCGAGGCGGTTGCGACGTTGCTTCGCTCCGGGGTGCCGAGCGAGTCCCCCTGCGAGGGGTCGAAGGGCTCGGCCGGATGCATGTCGCCCCAGAAGATGCCATCCGGATGGAAGCTGTAGACGTGGCTGAGCGGGATCGTCCGCGCGATCGGCGCCAGGTTGCAGATGCTGTCGAACTCGCCCGAGCGCAGGGTGACGAGCGAGAAGTCCCGGCCCTGGTCGCCGGCGCCAAGCTCGCTCAGATCGGCGAGCACCTGCTCGCGATGGACCGAGAGGCCGGTGTCGACCAACAGGTCCTCCTGCTCGGCCCGGAACAGGTAGACCGTCATCGGCGCTACCCCGCGGGCGCCGGGCGGATGCCAGCTCACCCGGCCGTCGACCGCGTACGCGTTGCTCAGCGCATAGAGCTTGTCCTCGACCAGCGGGACGACGCTCATGGCCAGGACCTCGGTGGCGCGGCGCCGTCCTCAGCGGATCGCATCGAGACCCGCCCGGAGGAACTTCATCATGACCTCGAGGCGCGCGGTCACCTCTTCCCGGGACTGCGCATCGTGGGAGGCGAGACGGTGCTCCTCGGTGGCGTTGAAGGCGCTCGCCATGACCGCCGCGGTCAGTTGCGGGCGGACGTCACCGAAACCGACGCCGAGGTCGTCGGCGACGGCCAGGGCGATCACCTCAGCGATCGCGGCGTTGCGCGCTCGGTAGGCGGCGAGTAGCTGGCGATCCTCGGCCACCAGCTGCCGCCGGCGCCTGGCACGCTCGTCGATCTGCTCGAGGTTGTCGAGGACGTAGGTGAACACGGCATCCAGCGCGGACTGGCCGGGCGGACGGCTGTCCAGCGCCGCGGCGATCTCGTCGGCAGTCTCCTCGTGGTCGTGGAAGAGGATGTCCTCCTTCGACGGGAAGTAGCTGAAGAGGGTGCCGCGCGAGATTTCGGCGGCGTCGGCGATCTGGCTGACCGTGGTCGCCTGGTAGCCGTCCCGCTCGAACAGGTCGAGCCCGGCGCGAATGATCGCCTCCCGGGTCTGCTGCTTCTTGCGCTCCCGCAGGCCGACGCTCATCGCGGCACCCTGTCGATCCGAACCTGCTCTGCCGCCGAGCGGGAAGTCATGCCGGCGCCAGGCCTGAGGTGTCGATCAGCAGCTCCCGAGCCTCGCCGACGCGCCCGGCGGCGCCCGGCGGGACCACCGTGGTGGCGCCCTCCTCGTAGATGACCATCGGCCCGGCGAACTTCTCGCCGACCTGCACCGCAGCGCGGGGGACTACGGCCGAGGTGACCGGATGCTCGTCGAGCCCGAAGAACGACTCCAGCTCCCCACGCTCGCCGGCGGAGAACTCGGCGGCCGCGCGCGCGACCCGGCCGAGCGGCCGCCGGCCGACGACCTCGACCTCGACCAGCTCCAGCTCGCCCTGGGTGTCCAGGTGGCCGTAGCGCAGCAGGTACTCGGCCTCGAAGGCGCCGCGGTAGCTGGTCAGGTCCTCGGGCACTGCCAATCCGGGCTGCGCCGCCGGGATCAGCAAGGTGTGGTCCTGGCCGTGGTAGCGGATCGCGAGCGAGTAGCCGTAGACCGGCTCCTCGCCGCTGGTGTCGGAGCGCAGGTCCTCTGCGAGTTCGGCGGCCAGCCGCTGGAGCACGTCTGCGACCACCCCGGGATCGACCTCGGCGAGGCGGCCCCGCAGCGGGGTGCGGCGTTCGACCCGCAGGTCGACGCCGAGCATGCCGATCGCCGAGAAATGGCCCGGGTAGGGAGGGACCACGACCTGGCGGATGCCGACCTCGGCGGCGACCTCGCAGGCGTGCATCGGGCCGGCGCCGCCGTAGGCGACCATCGCGAACTCCCGCGGATCGCGACCGCGCTCGAGAGTCTGGCGGCGCACGGCGACCGCCATCGACATGTTCGCCAGCTTCAGGATCCCGAGCGCGAGGCGGTGAGGGTCCATCTCGAGCGTGCTGGACAGCCGGCCGATCGCGGCGGCGGCCGCATCGCGGTCGAGCGTCAGGGAGCCGACGAAGTGGTCGGGGTCGATGCGGCCGCAGAACAGGTTCGCGTCGGTGACGGTGGGCTCGGTTCCGCCCAGCCCGTAGCAGGCAGGCCCAGGGTGCGAGCCGGCCGATCGCGGCCCGACCCGCAGGCGCGACGACTCATCGGCCCAGGCGAGCGATCCGCCGCCGGCGCCGACCTCGGTGATGTCGAGGGATCCGACCTGGAGCGGGAATCCGCGAGCGTACCCACCGATCCAGTAGAGGTTGGTGAGCGCGAAGCGACCGTCCTCGATGAAGCACGACTTGGCAGTCGTGCCGCCCATGTCGAAGGTGACGATCTTCGCGATCGAGAGGCGCTCGGCGAGCTCGCGCGCCCCGACGGCGCCGGCGACCGGCCCCGACTCGACGGTGCGGACCGGGAGCCGCCGCGAGAGGTCGAGCCCGAGCGCGCCGCCGCTCGAGTCGAGGACGACGAACTCGCCGTCGAAGCCGTCGCTGCGCAGGCCGCCGACGAGGCGCTCGAGGTAGCGCTCGGCGACCGGGGCGACGTAAGCGTTGGCGATCGCGGTCGTGAACCGCTCGTACTCGCGCCACTGGCCGCTGACCGCGGAGGAGAGGGAGATTGGCAGCCCCGGCAGGGCGTCACTCAGGTGCTCGGCGACGGCCAGCTCGTTCTCCGGGTTGACGAAGGAGTTGAGAAATCCCACCGCGATCGCCTCGATCTCCGACGCGCGCAGGGCGGCGGCGAGCCGGTCGAGCTCCTCCGGGGCCGGGCGATGGCCGACCTCGCCGTCGGCGTAGGTGCGCTCGGCGACCTCGAACCGCAGTTCACGCGCGACCAGCGGGTCGTCCCGCCGGTAGCGGAAGTTGAACGACTCGGGACGGCTGCCCCGGCCGATGTCGAGCACGTCGGCGAAGCCAGCGGTGGTGACGAAGGCGATCTTCGACCCCTTGCGCTCGAGCAGCGAGTTGATCACCAGCGTATGACCGTGTGCGACGACCGCGCCCTTGCCGTCGAGACCGATCCCGGTTTCGCCGAGCGCCTCCAGCACCGCCTCGTCCTCGGCACCATGGCTGGTCAGGTGCTTGCCGACCTTGAGCGCGCCCGAGGCGTCGACCGCGGCGACGTCAGTGAAGGTGCCACCGATGTCGGCGCCGACGCGGGTCGCCGCCGGGGTCATGCCGCGCTCCCCTCGTCGTCGCCTTCACTCGGCCTCCCCCAGCCGCCGCCACCGGCCGTGCGGACCCGGATCCGCGTCCCGGCAGGGACCGGCCGGCCGCTCATCCGCCCCACCGGCTGCCAGTCATCCGTGTCCGGCGGCGCGACGTGCAGCGCCCCGGCCTCGTCAAACCCCGAAGCGTCGGACATTTCTGGATCGATCTCGCGGTCGTTGCCGCCAGCAGGGGTCCGCGCGGGCGCGCGCGCAGCGGCGCCGTTCGGACGCTCCAGAACCGCGTCCTCGTAATCGTCCCGACGCGAATTTCTCAGCGAAAACGTCATCTTATTGCAGTCCTCTGCACCAACGTGCCATGTGCCTGCCACTGCAAATGCAACAGGCAATCGAAAACCAAGCCCCTACCCAATTACCCGCTACCAGACCACAGGGCTCAAGGCAGCAGGAGTCGCAAGCTGCGAGGGATTTGCCGGCGGCACTCTCGCCACACGAGGCGAACACGGGCCGCGCGACCCGGCGAAAATGGTGCCCCGCAGCGGGAAAATCAAGCCTAAAAGCAGCGCCTAGCCCCGGTTTCGCAGGCGCGCGAGGCCCTGCGTACCGGGAGACCGACTGAGCATGGCCCCTCTCGTCGATGCCCGCGAGCTGTTCGCCGTCTACCCGTCAGCAGCGGGTGGTGTCGCGGCACTTCAGGGACTCACGATGTCCGTCGACTCCCGCGAGATCTGCGTCGTGCTCGGCCCGAGCGGGTCGGGGAAGACGACGTTCCTGCGCGTGCTGGCCGGCCTCGGGCGCCCCTCCGCCGGGTCCCTGGTCGTCGCCGGGGTGGACGTTCCGAACGCGTCCTCACGGGAGCTCGGCCGCTACCGGCGCGACGTCCTCGGATACGCCGACCAGCACTACTGGCGCGCGCTCGAGGGAGAGCTGACCGCGCAGGAGCTGGTGGCA
>Ga0081455_10002746_pt1 | contig 20775 bp, 14 predicted proteins | sample TabmetS3T2R1_FD_70207 | JGI IMG/M metagenome (GOLD analysis project Ga0081455, IMG submission 70207) | Tabebuia heterophylla rhizosphere microbial communities from the University of Puerto Rico - S3T2R1 | ecosystem: Host-associated > Plants > Roots > Rhizosphere ...
TTTCAGGTCATTGCGCCGGCGCGCGTCGGATTTCGTCGATGCCGTGAGAGGCGCGGCGAGATGATGAATGAAAAGGCCGGAGAGACTTGTCTGATTTGTGTCGACGCGGGCACGACCCACACGCGCGTCTGGTTGACCGTCGGCGACCGGGTGATCGCCCGCGCGCGGGCGAACGTCGGAGTCCGTGACACCGCGCGGGACGGGACGTCAGAACGTTTGCGCGCCGTGCTGCGCATGTTGATCGACGAGGTTCGCGGCGACGCGCGCAAGATAGGCTCCGGGCAATCGCCGGAATCTGTTATCGCCGCCGGGATGATTACTTCGCCGCTCGGCCTGGCCGAAGTCCCGCACGTCCCGACGCCCGCCGGATTGAAAGAATTGGCCGCGGCGACGCGACAATACAGCTTTCCCGAAATCACCGACCTGTCCATTCTGCTCATTCCCGGGGCGCGTTCCGGCCCGCGGCCATGCGACCCGGAGACTGTCGGAACTACAGACGTAATGCGCGGGGAAGAGACTCTGCTCATCGGCTTGAGCGCGCTCGGCCTGATCGCGCCGCGATCGACACTGCTCAATCTCGGCTCGCACTGGAAAGTGATCGAGTTCGACGCGCGCGCGCGCATCGCGTCGAGCGTCACGTCGATGACCGGCGAGTTGATCCACACGGCGCAAACGCAGACCGTCCTGGCCAGCTCTGTGCCTCAGACACGGCCAAGATTAATTGACCAGACCTGGCTCGAAGCGGGAATGCGCGAGCAACGGCGTTCGGGATTGGCCCGAGCGCTTTTCTGCGTCAGGCTGTTGGAGCAAGGAAGCGACGGCTCGGCGGAGCAGCGGTTATCATTCCTGATCGGCGCGTTCCTGGCTTCGGATATGGACGCGATGGTTTCTCGCGGGTTGTTCGATTCCGCAGGGAAGGTCGTCATCGCCGGCGGAGGCGTGATGGCCGAAGCCTGGCGCTGCGCGCTTACTCAAAACTCCATGCCGGCGATCGCGCTAAATGATTCAGAAGTAGAGAACGCGCTGCTTACCGGATTTCGACGCATTTTCTCGGCCCTCGGCCAATGACCCTGGCAGATACATTTGGAGATGACTCCGCCGGAGACGGTTATTTGTTACTCGGCCTTGATGCCGGAGGAGTCATTCCGTTCACTCGGTAATAGACGACGAGCTGGCCATAGTGTTCCGCGGCGTGCTCAATGACATCTATCCACGGGCGCAGAGTTTTTGTGAAGTGTTCTTCCGGCGTATTTTTCAGCGTGGCGTCGGCATCGGCGATTGACTTCTGCAACGCGGCGACGATCTCGGCCTTGCCTTTAAAGTCCTTGGGATTCAGCTCGTCCCAGTTTACCCGCTCGCCGCGACCCGCTTTCGCGGCGTACACGTTGCCGGAGATGACATGCACGAGGACTTCTCCGAACGAGCGAACTTCTTTGGTCGGCCTGAAGTCATACTTGTCGGCCGGGAAATCCTGGGCCATTTCCAAGACATTCTTATTGATGGAATCAAAATTCCTGCTGATTGACTGGGCGGGCGTCGGAGATTGCTGTTGTCCTTGCGCCGACGCTACGAAAAGCGCCATGAGAGTCAAAGCGACCCGGACTGCAAAACTGTTGAGTTTCATAATAAGCCTCCATTTGTCTCGGCGGAAGAGAATGTTAAGGCGATGGTTTGCGTCGCGCGGTTTATTTCACCGAAAACTCATCCGCGCTCCGCTGAACCTGCTCGTTTTCGACGACGGCCTTGCGCGGCATCAGGCTAAGTCTTCTCCCGGTGATCAATCGAGCGCCGCGCTGATAGGTGAAATACGACCACGCCCAGTTGAAGAGCACCGCGAACCGGTTGCGGAATCCGATCAGGAAGAAGATGTGGACCGTCAGCCAGGCCATCCAGGCTATAAATCCGCTCAGATGCAATTTGCCGATCTCGGCGATCGCGGCCTTGCGACCGATTGTCGCCATACTGCCTTTGTCGAAGTATCGAAACTCTTCATACGGTTTGCCGGCCAGATCGTTCCGAATATTTCCGGCGACGCGGCGGCCCATCTGCATCGCCACCGGGCTGACGCCGGGCAGCGGCTTCCCGTCCTGTTCCAGATAGGTCATGTCGCCGATGGCGAAGACGTTGTGATGGCCGGGGACGGTCAGGTCGTGGTTGACGAGCACCCGCCCCGCGCGGTCGATCGGCGCGCCCAGCCGGTCGGTCAGCGCGGTCGCGCTCACGCCCGCCGCCCAGATCACGGTTGCGGCCCTGATCCTTTCGTCGCCGAGATTGACTCCGTATTCGTCAAGGTGAGTGACCTGGGCGCCGGTCTGGACTCTGACTCCGAGTTCGGTCAATTGCCGATGCGCGCTCTTTGAAAGATCGGGCGCGAAGCTCGGCAGTATCTTTGGACCGCCTTCCAACAGCAGTATTTCGGCCTCTTCGGGAAAGATGCTGCGGAAATCGCGCGCCAACACGAAGTGCGACAGCTCGGCGATCGCGCCGGCAAGTTCGACGCCGGTCGGCCCTCCGCCGACTACCACGAAAGTCATCAGCGCGCGGCGGCGCTCCGGGTCGGTCTCTTTCTCAGCGGCCTCGAAAGCCAGCAGCACGCGGCGGCGAATTTCGACCGCGTCGTCCAGGTCTTTCAACCCGGGCGCGAACGTCTCCCACTCGTCGTGGCCGAAATAGCTCGTGCGCCCGCCTGCGGCCAGAACCAGGTAGTCATATTTCAATTTCGAGTCGCGCAGTTCGACGGTCTGATTGTTGAAATCCACATCCGTGGCCTCGTCGAGCAGCACTTTGACGTTCTTCTGTTTGCGCAGGATCGATCGAATAGGCTGGGCGATGTCCGCCGGCGAGAGCCCCGCCATCGCCACCTGGTAGAGCAGCGGCTGGAATAAGTGGTGATTGGCGCGGTCAACAATGGTGATTCGCACCCTCGCGCGTTTGAGCGCTTGCGCGCAGGTCAATCCTCCGAAGCCGGCCCCGATGATTACAACGTGCGGAATGTCGCTACTCATTGATCTCAGATTCTCCTCGGATAGATGATAGCTCCCAAGGGCGCGAGATCAAACCGAGCTAAGCGCGATGAGCATGGAGAGGGATACTCAATGGAGCAGGTAGAAGCAGAATTTCGCCGCGTCAGCCACAAATCGCCCCACACCGTAGACGCATTTGCAAACCGCCATAGATGTTCGTTGAGTGAAGCCCAGGTTTACTTCAAGGTAAATAAACGGATTTTGCCGTCGAAGTTTCCGATCGCCAGAGTCTTGCCGTCCGGCGACAGCGCCATGGAATTTAGCGAGCCGGGGTGAAATGGCCAGCGACCGAGCCTCATGACGCCCATTCCCCGACTAAGCCCGCGATTAATAATGCGATTTTGCTTGTCAATGTCTGAAGTGGGGAGGCCAGAGATCGGATCGTAAAAGTTCATAATCGTATTGAACAAGTGCCATCCACGGGGTTTCAAAACGCCCACCAGTTTAACGGACTCGCTCTCATAAAATCGGATGATACTGTCTCCACTGCCGCCGATTATTTGTTTGCCGTCACGCGAAAAGCTTAGGGCGTTCAGCCAGCTTATGGGTGGCATCTCGTTTTTGCCGGATTTTGAACTGGTCGCGTCGGAAATAGTCTGCATCTCTTCAATCGAGAGCATTTGATCAGACGCCATTTTTTTCAATTCATATGTGTGGCAATCCCAAATCTTCAGCATTCGATCAAGTCCCGCGCTCGCCAGCAAGCGGCTGTCAAGGGAGAACGCCAATGAAGTAACTGTTCTGGTATGACCCGGAAACTTTTGCTTTAAATCGCCGCTCACGACATCCCACAAAAAGACTTCAGCTTTAAAGTCTTCGACGAAGGCGCCGCCCCCTTCGTCTATCACCCCCGCTCCGCCCGCAATTAACCGGCCGTCCGGAGAAAACGCCAAAGCGCGAATCGGCGCGGAACTGGCGCGCAATCGGCGAGTCAGTTTCCAATCGCCGGTCTCCCACAACGTGATTTCTCCAAAGGCGGGGCAGTCGCCCTTGCATTTTCGGTCTTCGGGCGTCGGACCGGAGGCGACCGCCAGCCATTTGCCGTCGGGCGAAAAGGTCAACGCCCATGACGGACTGTTGTCATCATTGAGTGTCATTTTTAACGCGCCGGTCTGCGCATCCCACACCAGTACCTCGCCATAATAAATATATGTCGTAATGGTAGTATCGCCCGTGCGACGGCTCGACCTCTCTTTCAGCATTGATTGCGCGCCAGCCAGCGTTCGCCCGTCGGGCGAGTATGCGACGGAAAAGTAGCTCATGCCGCGCGAGTTTTTCAGTCTCAACAATTCTTTTCCGGTTTCGAGATCCGTGACCTTTACGCAATTATCCCCCGCGCTGGCCAGCCGCTTTCCGTCGGGTGAAAACGCGACGGAAGGAACGACGTCGTCGTGCCGCGAAAATACGATCTCTTTTTTGTTAGTTGGTTCTGTAGGGGCCGTGGCTGGGGGACGAGCCTCTTGTGTTTTTGCCTGACCACTCGCCTGACTATTTCGCGCCAAAGCCCGGTAAGCAGTTTGCGCTTTCGGACGGCCGAAACCGGCAAAGATTACCAACATCACAATGCTCAACAGCCGGATGAATCGAAGGAAACCGAATCTCATCTATTGACGCCCTCCCCAGCGGACCGGCAAAGCGGAACGGCAAATCGAACCGACAAAGGAAGCCGCGAAGGTGATTGGCGCATATGCGCCTCAGAGCCCTCGCCGCATTAGCAATCCATTTTTAGCGCCGATTATTTTGCGTTTGATAATAAGTATATTCGTTTCGGTCGATGGAGGACAATCCGCGCTATAGACGGCAAAGGCGGCTAAAGGAAGAGGATTTCAAAAATAATCGGATGCGTCTTAATGGCTCCAAGCGCGAAGAATAACTAAGCCCTTGGAGCCATTGCAGAATGGGGTTACAACATGTACCCACCCGCCGCTACGGCCCTATCCGCCAACCGCGTGCGAATAGCCGAGGTGTTGATCGGCGTGTATTTCGTGAAGCGGCGCAGCGCCGCGAGCAGCGTGCGCAGTTCATCGCCTTCGACCGTCGCCGCCAGGGCGTTCTTCGCCGCCGCCTCGACGCGGGCCATCGCGTCGTTGACGTAGAGCCGGGTCGCGTCAATCGCGGCCTCGTGTTTTTCAACGCCGTCGCGCTCGATTAGCTTCAACGTGCGGCCCAGGGCGCTGTCCATCAAGTAGGACTCGATGATGATGTCGGCGATCCAGGTCAAGATCATCTGCTCTTTTTCTATCGCCTGCATGAACTTCTGCGCGGCGGTCCCGAGCGCGGCCAGCGCGACTTTCTTGGAGTTCGCAACCAGCTTGCGCTCTTCGGCGAGCGGCGAGTCGTCTTCTTCGACGTCGAACGAAGGCCCGGCCAGCAACTCCTCTTGAAGTTTCTGCGCGGCGGCCAGCAGGGGCAATTGGCCTTTCATCGCGCGCTTGAGCAGCATTCCGGGAATCAGCAGCCGGTTGATCTCGTTCGTGCCTTCGAAGATGCGGTTGACGCGGTTGTCGCGGTAGATGGCCTCGACCGGATAGCTGCTGGTGAAGCCGTTGCCGCCGTAAATCTGCACTGCCTCGTCGGCGCAATAGGCCAGGACCTCGCTGCCGGCGACTTTCAGGATCGAGCATTCGACCGCGTACTCTTCAATCGCGGCGAGGACTTCGGTCGGGTTGTTCTTGTCGATCGCGCTCTCGCGGTCTTCGATGAAGCCGGCGGTGCGGTAGACGGCCGATTCGCAGACGTAAGTCCGCGTCAGCATCTCGGCCAGTTTGTATTTGATCGCGCCGAAATTGGCTATCGGCTGTCCGAACTGGCGGCGCTCGGCGGCGTATTTCGCGGCCAGCTCCAGCGTGTGTTTGCTGCCGCCGACGCAGCCCGCGCCGAGTTTGAAGCGGCCGAAGTTGAGAATGTTGAACGCGATCAGGTGCCCCTTGCCGATCTCGCCCAGGAGCCGGTCTTTAGGGATTTTGCAGTCCTGCAACAGCAGCGGCGTAGTCGAGGAGCCGCGCTGGCCCAGCTTGTGCTCTTCGGCTCCGGGAGTGACGCCGGGGTCATTGTGCTCGACAATGAAGCCGGTGAATTTTTCGCCGTCGACTTTGGCGAAGACGATGTAGACGTCGGCGAACGCGCCGTTCGAGATCCACATCTTCTCGCCGTTCAAAATCCAGTGCGTCCCTTCCGGGTTGAGTCGCGCGGCGGCCTTGGCCGCGAGCGCGTCGGAGCCCGACCCGGATTCGCTAAGGCAATAGGCCGAGACCCATTCGCCCGACCCGATCTTCGGCAGGTATTTTTTCTTCTGCTCCTCCGTGCCGAAATAAACGATCGGCAGGAGCCCGATGCTGGTCGTCGCGCCGAAGGTAGTGGCGAACGAACCCTGGCCGGAGATGTATTCCGAGATCAACATCGAAGAGATGTGATCGAGCGCAAGCCCGCCGTACTGCTCAGGGATGCTCGCCGCGAGCAGTCCCAACTCGCCCGCCTTGCGCAGCAACTTGCGCTGAAATTCGTAATCCTTCTCCTCGATGCGCGCGCTGTTCGGCGCCACCTCTTTTTCAATATACTCGGCGGTCGTCTGCGCGATCATTCTCTGCTCTTCGGTGAAATCCTCCGGCGAGAAGACCAGACTCGGCGTCGTATCGGTGATCAGGAAACTGCCGCCTTTGAAGATCGTTTTTTGTGTCGCAACCATGACCTAGTCCTTTCGTTCATATGGATGAATAGCCACAGAGACACAGAGACACAGAGACAAGGAGACAAGGGGTTTCTTGCTTCTCGTATCCCCTTCTCTTGTCTCCTTGTCTCTGTGTCTCTGTGTCTCTGTGGCTAACAGTCTTCATATGTCTGTTATCTCATCAGATTTTCGAAAATGCCCGCCGCGCCCATTCCGCCGCCGACGCACATTGTGACCATTCCGTAGCGAGCCTTGCGGCGCTTCATCTCGTAAAGCAGCGTGGCTGTCAGTTTCGCGCCCGTGCAGCCGAGCGGGTGGCCGAGCGCGATCGCGCCGCCGTTGACGTTCAACCGTTCGAGATCGAGGTTCAACTCCTTTATGACCGACAGAGCCTGCGCGGCGAAGGCCTCGTTGAGTTCGATCAGATCGATCTCTTCGAGCTTCAGGCCTGCGGCCTTCAGCGCCTTCGGAATCGCGAAGACCGGGCCGATGCCCATTTCTTCGGGGGCGACGCCGGCCGTCGCGAATGCGACGAACCGGGCCATCGGCTTCAAGCCCAAGGCCTCTGCGCGCTCGCGCGACATTACCAGGGCGGCCGCCGCGCCGTCGGAAGTCTGCGACGAATTGCCCGCTGTCACCGTGCCTTTCGCGTGAAAGGCGGGGCGGAGTTTCGCCAGGGCTTCCACCGAAGTGTCGCGGCGCACGCCTTCGTCAACTTCGAAGACGGTATCTTTGACGCGAATTTTGCCGCGACCCTTTTCATCCATCTCCAGATCGCGGGTCGTGAGTGTGAGCGGGACAATCTCTTCTTTGTACCGACCCGAATCAATAGCGGCCGCGGCGTTGCGGTGAGAGCGCGCTGAAAATTCGTCAGCCTGCTCGCGCGTGACGCCGTATTTGCGCGCCAGGTTCTCGGCGGTCAATCCCATGTTCAGATACGTATCGGGATAGGCGTTCACGAGCGTCGGGTTCGGCGACAGGTTGTGACCGCCCATCGGCAACAGCGACATCGATTCGGCGCCGCCCCCGATGGCCACTTCGGAGAAGCCGCACATTATGTGCTCGGCGGCCTGCGCGATGGCCTGCAAGCCGGACGAGCAGAACCGGTTGATCGTGATCGCCGAAGACGAGTTGGGCAATCCGGCCAACAACGCGGCCTGACGAGCCATATTCATCCCCTGCTGCGCTTCGGGCGTGGCGCAGCCGATGACCACGTCTTCGACCTCTTCCGGCTTGACCTCGGGCGTGCGCGCCATCAAATCCTTGATCACCCGGGCGGCCATGTCATCGGGCCGCGTGTCTTTCAGCGAACCGCGTGGCGCTTTGCCCACCGCGGTGCGCAACGCATTGACGATTACTGCTTCACGCATTGTCATTCTCCTTCTTTCACCGGTACTGTACCGGCCTTACATGTTTTGATTTCACACCAGCGCTTTTCTTGATTGAGGTGGCAATAAATCAGCCACTGCAATCAACGCATCCGGCTTTGCTAGCGGCGCCACTGAATCGCCATCTTTGAAAATCAGTTCTTCAGCGTAACTGTGCCAGAATGGGGCTGACACGTCGGGCACGGGCTGACGAAAGACTTCAAGTTGGCGCAAGATCAGATTCAGAATCCAGTAATCGGATATTCCCGACTTGGTATAAAGACTTGCCTTGGCGCTGCGATCATACTTGAGCGTAGCGAAAGAAACCTCCAACACCAGTGCGGCAGTAGTTGGATGATCGTCTACATAATCATCTTCGTCGCCTGCTATGACCGCCACGTCCGGTTCTGGTTGTGAGGCTCCATCCAAATCATCCAAATCGAGAGGCGCCTGGCTTTGCACAAACCATCCTTTGCCAAAAGCCCTCTCGAACGCGCGTGTTGCGCGTTTAACGGCTCTGACGTGCGGCCTGCTTTGTGCGCTCATATCGATTACCTTTCCTCCGATTAATTCGACTCGCTTGCCTTCGAACAATCCAGCCTCGGCCAACTTGTAATATTCCTCGCTTGTCCAAAGATGCACTCTAGGCTCAGTGAAAATTTTCATTTGCGCTGTTGACATGATCACCTCTACCGCCAGCCGATCCGGCTAGACAGAAAAATGTGAGACAGAAAAATAAGAATTTTTCTGTCTGGCCGCCAGTCGTTGACGTGTTCTGACATCAAAGTTATCTGACATCAAATTACATGTTACATGCTAATTCCTAAGCGGCTTGCCTGTCTTCAGCATATGCGCGATGCGCTCCTGCGTGGCTTTCGTCCCGCACAAACTGACGAAGGCTTCGCGCTCGAGGTCGAGCAAATATTGCTCGCTCACCCGTGTCGGGCGCGTCAGATCGCCGCCGCTCATCACCGTGGCGATCTTCAACCCTATCAGCGCGTCATGGTCCGAAATGTAGGCGCCGCGCTTCATCATGTGGATCCCGAGCTTGAACTTGGTCAAGGCGGCCTCGCCGAGCGCGAGAACGTCCTGCCGAGGCTGCGGCGGGACATAACCTTCGGCGGCCAATCGCAAGACGGTCCGCTTCGCCTCTTCGACCACGCGTTTGTCGTTCATCACGATGCGATCTTGTCGCCGCATCAATCCCCAGTTCTTCGCCTCGACGGCGCTAGTGGCGACTTTGCCCATAGCCGTCAGTTCGAAGTTGTGTTTAAGAATCTCGAATTGATCGGCGCCGGGCGTCGACTCGACCATTTCGGCCGCGCGCACGGCCATCTCCTTCGTCCCGCCTCCGCCGGGGATCAATCCGACGCCGACTTCGACCAGGCCGATGTAGGTTTCGGCGGCGCCGACGGCGCGGTCGCAGTGCAGAACCATTTCACACCCGCCGCCGAGCGTCAGGTGGTGCGGCGCGACGACCACAGGCTTCGCCGAATAGCGCAGGCTCATGGTCGTGTTCTGAAACTGCTTAACGGCCATCGCCAGCTCGTCCCACTCGCCCTCCTGCGCCGCGAGCAGGATCATCATAATGTTAGCGCCGGCCGAAAAATTCTCGCCCTGGTTGCCGATGACCAGCCCGGTGAAATTCTTCTCGACCTCTTTGATCGCAAACTGGATCATCCCGATCTGGTCCTGCCCGAGCGCGTTCATCTTCGAATGGAACTCTACGCAGGCGACGCCGTCGCCAAGGTCGATCAGGCTCGCGCCCACATTCTTCTTGATGACTTTGTTCTGGTCTTTGAGCGATTTGAGGATGGTCACGCCCGCCGGCTGGGGGATTGGTTTGTATTCGCCGCCGGCGAAATCGAAGTAATGGCGCGCGCCGTTGTCGGTCTTGTAAAAGCTCTTGGCCCCGGAGGCGAGCATCTTCTCGACGTTGGCCGGGATCGCCCGGCCTTCTTCGCGCATCCTGCCGACCGACTGTTCGACGCCGATCACGTCCCAGGTCTCAAATACGCCGAGTTCATGCGCGAAGCCCCATTTCATCGCGTTGTCGATCTCGACGACATTGTCGGCGATTTCGGGGATGCGGTTGGCGGCGTAGATCATCGCCTCGGAGGAAGTGCGCCAGAGGAATTCGCCCGCGCGGTCTTTGGCGTACATCAACGCCTTCAACCGGTCTTCGAGCCTGTCCATATTTTTGGCCGTTTCGAGCGAGGCGATCTTGGGCTTCTGGCGCTCGCGGTATTCGAACGTCGAGAGGTCGAGCGTTTGAATCTCGTCGCCCACTTTACGGAAAAATCCGCCCTTGGTCTTGTCGCCGAGCAATTTGTGATCAACCATCTTCTGCAAAACGTCGGGCAGTGTGAAGGTCTCGCGTTTTTCGTCTTTCGGCAAACTGGCGTAAAGGTTCTTCGCCACGTGAACGGCGGTGTCCAGGCCGACGATGTCGAGCGTGCGGAACGACGCGCTCTTGGCATGGCCGATGACGGTCCCGGTCATCGCGTCGACCTCTTCGGTCGTGTAACCGCCTTCGAGCATGACCTTGATGGCGTCGAGCATGGCGAAATTGCCGATGCGATTGGCGATGAAACCGGGCGTATCCTTCGCATGAACGATGCCCTTGCCCAGCGTCCGGTCGCAGAAATCGGCGATGAAGTTTGCGACCTCGGCGTCGGTTTCGGGCGTGGTGATGATTTCTAGCAAGTGAAGATAGCGCGGCGGATTGAAAAAGTGCGTGCCCAGAAACCGGCGGCGGAAATTGTCTGAACGCCCTTCGGCGAGGCTGCTGAGCGGAATGCCCGAAGTGTTCGACGTGACGACGGCCTCGGCGCCCAGATGCTTCTCGACGCGTTCGTAAAGCGAACGCTTGATCTCGAGGTTCTCGACCACCGCCTCGATCACCCAGTCGCAGCCTTTCAACTTAGGCAGGTCGTCCTCGAAATTGCCGACCGAGATCAGGCCGGCGACCTCAGGCGAAAAGAATGCGGCCGGCTTGGCCTTCTTCGAGGCGTCGAAGCCGGCCTGCGCGATGCGGTTACGGACGGCGGACGATTCGAGCGTCAAACCCGCTTTCTGTTCTTCGGGCGTTAATTCCTTCGGCGCAATGTCCAGTAACAAGCAGGGTACGCCGGCGTTGGCCAGATGCGCGGCGATTTGCGCGCCCATCACACCCGCGCCCAGTACCGCGGCCTTTTTGATCTGCATCGTTTATATCTCCCTTGGTAAAAACCGAATAAAAACTCAAGCGTCCTGAGTTATCGATTTGATGTTGCTTGAGGCCAGCAATATGGTGAAATATAGAATCAAACTGGCCCCTAACATCTCCATAAATTCTTCAATAGCCACCTCAACTTTATAGAGCGGCGTGCCGTATTGCAGGAACTTGTATCCGACGGCTTCTAACACTACGCCGCCAAGAATTGATATACAGACGCCAGCCATCGCCAGCAAACTCAATCTCGGCGACCAGCGCCAAATTGCCGAAAGGTCACGGAACGCCAGCCATAAAATAAATACAGCCACAGCCAGGAGCGAAACAGTTAGCGGCGCTCGGCGCCGCACAAATTCCGGCAGCCAGTCTATATAACGCCGTCCAACCCGCTGGGTTATTCTCTCGTGCAGTTGCGCAGTTTCGTCCAAAGACAAAAGCAAGAAACAAATGCCGAGAACAAACAGGAATGGACGTGATGGCCTCTCAGCTTTATACGGTATAAAGCTTAGTAGAAACAGGATCACGCCTATCAAAAGCAACTGACAAGATGAAAACCAAGTGGGAACATTCGCCTCCCCGTCCAAATCAAATAGCGAATGAAGCAGACAAAATTTTTCTCTCAGCAGGGCGTCAATCGCGTAGACGATCACAAACAGGCCTTCTATCACTATCAAACTTCGAAGCGCCCTGGCGGCGTGTCTATCCATAATGCCGGCCATTATGATTGACGCCAGGTTCGATTCTGGCTTCAATAGTTAGTTAGTATCTTTTCCGCCGCGAAGCCCAGGCTCAGCAAGCGCGCGCGCGTCTGTTCCATCATCTCTTTCGATCCGCAGATCAGCGCGACGGGGTCTTTCAACTCGGGCACGATGTTGTCGAGCAGACTCTGGACGTAACCCGTCGGGCCGCTCCAATCGCCGTTGGGCCGGCTGATCACCTGGCGCAGTTCGACGCCCCGCTCGCGCCATTCGGTGGCCATCTCCCGCTCGAAGCAGAAATCGTCCACCGTGCGCGCGCCATAAAGCACCACGAGACGCCCGTAATTCTCGCGCGAGCGCAATAAATGGCGCAGCGTCGAACGCAGCGGCGCAAGGCCCGTCCCCATCGCCACGAAGACCAGATCGTGGCCTTCGTAATTTTCGACGGCGAAGCCACGCCCGACTATATTTTTCAAAACGACCAGCCTGTCGGTCTGCGGTCCGAAGAGCGCCGCCGACCCTTTCGGCGATTCCAGGCTGTGTTTGACCAGGAACTCGAACTCATGCTCTTCCGGGGCCGACGCGAAAGCCATATAAGCGTCAGCGCAATTGTTGATCTTGAGGATCGCCACCTGGCCTGCCTTGAACTCGGGGCATGGGCCGCTTTGCGGAATCATGAAGAAGCTCCAGACCGCGTGTGTGTGTTTGTCTATGCGAGTAATGCTTAAATCGATTGGAAACATAATTATTGCGAATTGCGGATTGCGGATCTGGGACATCATTCGTCCAACCGCGCAGCCGCTCGCGCGGCGCTGTACCGTTCCATATCCGCAATCATTTCAACTCTTTCGAGGCGTACAGCCAATCGATCTGTTCCTTGTTCCTTTCGACCACGACGCGGCGTTTGACTTTGAGCGTGGGTGTCAGTTCTCCGCCTTCGACCGTCAGCTCGCGGGGGAGCAACAGAACCGCTTTGATCTTCTCGTACTGTGACAGATCGGTTGTGAGCGATTCGACCTCCTTTTCGATCAGCTCGCTGATCTCCGGGTGTTTGATTAACTCCGATTCTTCGGCGGCGATGCCATGGCGACGCGCGTAGGCGCGCAGGGCGTCCATTTGCGGGACGATCAACGCGGCGGGGAATTTGCGCCCGTCGCCGATGACTACCACCTGGTTGACGTATTGGCTGCGTTTGATGGCGTTCTCGATCGGCTGGGGCGCGACGTATTTGCCCCCGCTGGTCTTAATCAGGTCCTTCTTGCGGTCGGTGATGAAGAGGTAACCGTCGGCGTCCAGGTGGCCGACGTCGCCCGTGCGGAGCCAGACTCGCCCTTCGTCGTCGGTCTCCAAAGCTTCTACGGTCTCGGCGGGGCGGTTGTAATAGCCGCGCATGACGTTAGGCCCCGAAGCCAGAATCTCGCCGTCTTCGGCGATCCTCACTCTGACGCCCGGGATCGGTTTGCCGACCGACCCGAGCCGATTCGCCCGAGGCGTATTGCAAGCGATCACCGGCGAGCTTTCGGTCAAGCCGTAGCCTTGATAGACCGGCATCCCAGCGCCGTAAAAGAACTGCGCGAGTTCGGGCGCGAGCGGGGCGCCGCCCGAGACCAGGGCTCGGACGCGTCCGCCCATGGCCTCCCGCAATTTCGAATAGACCAGCACGTCGGCGACCTTGTGTTTGAGCTTCAAAACCATTCCGGCGTCTCGGCCTTCGCTCGCGGTCTGCGCCCATTGCTTCGCCACGTCCACTGCCCAACGCGCTATCGCGGCTTGCCTTTCGCCTTTCTCTTCGGCCTTCTCCATCACCCGCGCCTGGATTTTCTCGAAGAGCCTTGGGACGCTGGTCATGAAATGCGGCCTGACTTCGACCAGGTCCCGCGCCACGGTCTCGATGCTTTCCGCGTAATAGACCGAAACGCCGGCGTAAAGATACATATAGATAGTCGTCCGCTCGAGGATGTGTGAGAAGGGAAGGAAGGTCAGCGCCACCTCGCCCTCTTTCAACTCGGAGTTCTGAAAGTTAGCGAGCGTGTTCGATACCAGGTTGGCGTGGGTCAACATCACGCCTTTCGGGTCGCCGGTCGTGCCGGAAGTGTAGATCAAAGTCGCCAGGCTTTCCGGCGTCACGATCTCCCGCAGCGTCTCGTAAAGCCCAGGCTCCGCGTCGTCTGCAGCGCGCCCCCGGGTCAGAAGATCTTCGAAGCTCATCACCATGGCCGACGGCGCGACGATCGGGTCGAACGAGATGATAACGCGGAGCTTCGGGCAATTTACCAACGCGTCGCGCACGCGGTCGTACTGCGCCTGATTCGAGATGAAGAGAACTTCGACCCCGGCGTCGTTGAGTATGTAAGCCACCTGCTTCGGCGATTGCGTGGCGTAAATCGGCGCGTCGAGCGCGCCGCAATTGATCACGCCCAGGTCGGCTATCGTCCACTCGACCCGATTTTCCGAAAGTAAGCCGACGCGGTCTCCGACCCGCACGTCCAATGCATGCAGCCCCATCGCCACCGCCCGGACCCGCGATTCCAGCTCGCGCGACGAAACCTGGCGCCAATGGCCGTCTTTTTTATAGTTGAGCAGATTACGCTCCCGTCTCACCACGCGGCGGAAAAGCTCGACCAGAGTCGTGACCTCGGAACCGGCGTCGGCCTCTTTGGGCAGTTTTTGAAGACCGACTCCGGATGCGACCTCAGACATTGCCTACTCCATTCAGAAATATTTCCAAAACCGGCTCGACCATAGACGTCAAACTGTGATTATTGCGGCTCAACACCCAATTGGTCGCCATCTCGTCCAACGCCCCGAACAGGAATTTCGCCACCACCTTAGAGTTGAGCTCCCTTCTGAAAATCTCTAGCCGCTGCCCCTCCTCAATGATCTCCCTCAGCATTTGCAAATACTGAGCCAGATAGGTCGTCGAAAAATGCTCCATGAATTTGGTCGACTGACGCAACTCGATCTGAAAGACAATGGCGATGTCCCGCTCCTGTTCGAGCAGCGAAAAATGGAGATGCGCAAACCGACGCAGCTTCTCGCGTGGGTCTTCTAATTCGGCCACCTCCGACCTGGCCCGGTTGATGAATTCGCCCATCGCCCAGCCAAAGATCGAAGTTAACAGGTCGTCCTTGTTTTTGAAATAGAGGTAAACCGTCCCGTCAGCCACGCCCGCTGTCCGCGCCACGTCGGAGACTTTCGCGTTGAAATATCCCGACCGCGCAAAGACCCGGGCCGCCGCACGCAGGATGGCCTCATATTTGCCATTGCGTGATTTCTCTTCAACTGGTTCAACCAATTGAGAAGCATTTTTACGTTTTGTCTGCATTTGGATAGGTTTATTGAGATCGTAGTGAATGAGCGCTCATTCAGTCTCCATAATAGTTGAACCGATTGACGTGAATCAACCGCCAAGACGCCAAGGTCGCCAAGAGAGGAAAAGTATTTTCATCCAGCAGGTTATCACTGGCCTTGGCTACCTTAGCGTCTTGGCGGTTGGTTCCAACAATATTGTCTGCTCATGAAATCACGGATCGCGATTGAAGGCGCTTGAACTTTGAGCTGTGAAACATACACTTCAGTTATGGCTCAACGTAGTAGGAAAAATTCTCAAATTAAAAAAATCGGCCTCGTCACAGGAGGGGGAGATTGTCCCGGACTAAACGCCGTGATTAGAGCGGTGGTCATCAGCGCCATCAACCGCGGGTGGGAGGTATACGGCATCGAACGCGGCTTCGAAGGGTTGCTCTACCGCAACCGCGTCCATCTGCTCAACACGCACGACGTGCGCGGCATCATTCACACCGGCGGTACGATCCTCGGCACGACCAATCGCGGCAATCCGTTCAAGCTCAAAGTCAGTGAGGACGGCGAGACCCGCTTCGTCGACATTTCTGACAAGGTCGTCGAACAGTTTCACAGCCTCGAACTGGAATCTCTGGTCGTCATCGGCGGCGACGGCACGCTCTCGATAGCCAGCGACCTGGCCAAAAAGGGGATTCCGGTGATCGGCGTGCCCAAGACGATTGACAACGACCTGATGGCGACCGAGATGACCTTCGGCTTCAGCACCGCGGTGGCGACCGCGACCGACGCCATCGACAAGCTCCACGCGACGGCGGCCTCGCACGAGCGCGTGATGATCGTCGAGGTGATGGGGCGCTATGCCGGATGGATCGCGCTCTATTCGGGGGTCGCGGGCGGCGCCGACGTGATTCTGATCCCGGAGATTCCGTACCGGCTCGAACCCATCGGGCGGAAATTGCACGACCGCTGGCGGCGCAAACGCAACTTCGCCATCATTGTCGCGGCGGAAGGCGCGGCGCCGGTGGGCGGCGAGATGATCTTCAAAGCTAGCGAGGACGGTCGCGAGCCGCGACTGGGCGGCATAGCCGAGCGGTTGGCCGACGACCTGAACAAGCTGACCGGATATGAGACCCGGTCGCTGGTGCTGGGACACCTGCAGCGCGGAGGCCAGCCGACGCCCACCGACAGATTGCTGGCGACCAGGTTCGGCGCGGCGGCAGTCCGCGCCATCGAGTGCGGAAAGAAGAACGTCATGGTCGCCCTCCAATCGTCACACATCACCACCGTCCCTCTCGCGATCGCGATCCGCAAACGCAAACAGGTCCCGCGCGATTACGACGTCATCCAGTCGGCGCGCGATCTGGGAGTCTCTTTCGGCGACGAATAAAATGACGCACACGCTTTGCACAACCGCAAAACGCCGGCTCATCGATATCTGCACGTCCATCTTCCCGCCTCTCTACCTTTTCGCCTTCAGTGTCTTTTTGTGCTTTGCTCCCTTTAAGGGGGAACCAGGCTGGGTAGAGGCCGTATTTGTTGTATCTGCTATCGTTGCTTTGGTAAAGGCGGCCGCAGACACACTGTCACTACTGTTGAATAAGATTGTCATTGACGATCAAGCCATTTCAGGCCAAATCAATGAAGAATGTTTCAGCCTGCGATGGAAAGAAGTGATCGCGGTCTGGGATTCGACTACGCAGGATCAGCTTAGCTTGAACGTAGGCGTCCGCGACGGAAAAGTCACAATCCCGCTGAAGTTTTTCAATGAAAAACAGCTGCGCGATCTGATCCGCCTCCACGTCCCGCCCGAAGCCTTCGAGAAAGACGCGATCAAGCGGACGCCCGGCTATCGCGTTCGACACGCGGCGAATGAAAGGGTCATCAGGGAAGCGACGGACGAAAGTCTTCGCGTTGGGGGAATGGCTTTCCTCAAATTCCTGGCATGGGTCATCGCGCTTCTCTTTCTGTACCTTGCGGTATGGTTTTGGCTTATTGGAAAAGGCGCAGCGTCTTTGCTTTTCCTGTTCGTTGCCGCTCTGCAAACATACTTGATTCTTGGCGCCAGCGGTTCGATAGAGATGAATAGAGATTCTGTCACCTTCATCACTCCAATCAGCAGGCGTCGAATCGGGTGGGATGAAGTTACAGAGGTCGAGACGGACTGGAACAAAGGAGTCCTGGTTTTTATAGGACCGAACAAACGCCTGAGGGTAATCGGCCCCATGTTCTGGTCGGGAAAGGACAAAGAGCGGATGCTGAGACTATTTTCGGCGCAGATCGAAAATCGCGGCATCGATGAGAAGCGGAGGCACACAACGATATGGCGTCTGAGCAAGAATACGAAGGTAAAGTCCAAGAGCCAATGAACGAAACGACGACCCTCTATCGCCCTGTCGGGCAGGAAGAGCTGAATTTGATCAGGGCCGGCGGTTATCGCGAATTCCCGCCGCGATTGCCGCATCAGCCGATTTTCTACCCCGTCCTCAACGAAGAATACGCCACACAGATCGCGCGTGATTGGAACACCAAAAGTGGGTCGCGGCGAGGCTTCGTGACCTGTTTTCAGGTTCGCACGGAGTTTCTGCGGCGGTATGAGATCAAAACCGTCGGCTCCTCGATTCATCAGGAGTACTGGATTCCGGCTGAGGACTTGCCGGAGTTCAATCGAAACATTGTCGGAGTGATCGAAGTCATCGCGGAATATCAAGGGTGAGCTGCATCGGCTCTGACCGCCACTCACTCAACCCTCGGCGCAATTTTGGCGGCCTGTACTAAGCTCGACTTTATCCATGAAATACTTTTCCGATTTTAGCATCAGCTATCGGAGAGGGAGTTTTAGCAAGTCCAGGGTTTCCGTCCTCAAGGCTACTAAGGGCGTTTCAAAGGCTGGTTAGTCCAACCTGAAGCCCACAAAGGCGCGAACATAATAGCCAGAGGGGCGCAGCGTAGCTCCCTCAGTCAAGGTTGCCGATCTCGACAGTCCTCAAAGCGCCGACCTTATAGAATGCGACTGCGATCGTAAGGCAGTGTCTGTGGAGCGGCCGCCATTTTTCAACCTCGTGTCAGAACAGGGATGTTGTAAAAGTCCCGCGCTGGATTTTGGAGCGCTTAACTGACGCGACTTGTTATGCCGCGTGAATGGACAAAGTCGAGCTAAGCGCATGCCGCATCCTTTCAATAAATAGCAAGGAACTTACACCACGCTAGCTTCGTAAGCAGGGGCAAGGCCACGTTTGCACTTAAGTCTTTGAGATCACGTTCACTCGGCGCGGCCGCGCCGTCGCAGCGCCGGCGGCGCACTACGCTTTTCTCGTCCGCAACCAGACCGAAAGGAGAAAAACTATGTCTCTGATTCTTATGTCTCGGCAGTTCGTCCGGCGGGTATTGACTGTCGGACTACTGTTTTCGCTTACGCTCGTAAACCCCGGCTTCGCGCCGGCATTCGCGCAAGATCAGTCCACGGCGCAGGGCTCGCAGTCAGTTGAGCAGCAGGCGCCCCCGGCGGGCCAGCAACCTGCGCCCCCGGCGGGCCAACAACCGGGGCCCCCGGCGGCTCCCGGCCAAACACCTCCGGGTCCGCCGCCCGAAAAGCCCTTCGCCGACGTCATCAAAGACGCCGAAACCATCAAGGGTTTGTTCACACTATATCGCAAGGACGACAAGGTCTGGCTCGAAATCCTGCCCGAGCAGTTCGACAAGATTTATCTCTGCTCGCCGACGATGGAATCGGGGATCGGCGAGCGCGGTTTCTTCGCTTCACAAGTACTTGGCGAATTCGTCTTCACGCTCCACAAACTCGGCAAGAACGTCCAATTTCTGCAGAAAAACGTGAACTACCGCGCCACCGACAAGACGCCGATTCAGCGGGCCGTCGCGCGCTCGTTCGCCGACTCGATTCTCGGCGCCGCGCCCGTGGCGAGCCTGCCGCACCCGGAACGCAAGAGCGTGCTGATTGAGTTGAACGGCCTGCTGCTTGCCGACATCCCGCTCATCGGCTACGCGCTCGAAGCGACCTACCGTTGGCCGTACCGGCTCGACGCGAGGAACAGCGCCTTCGGGGGGGTAAAGGCTTTCCCGCAGAACATCGAGGTGGAATCGCTGCTCAACTTCGCCATCGAGCGCCCGCCCGTGCCTCCGCTCATACCGTCGCCCGTGCCGGTCCCGCAAGCGCCGCCGCCAGTCGCGCCGCCGGACGTGCGGAGTTTGCAATTCCGCATCCGCTACAGTCTCTCCACTCTGCCCGAAACGAGTTTCCGTCCGCGGCTCGCCGACGACCGCGTGGGGCACTTCCTGGCGATGTACCAGGACTTCACCGACGACCGCTCCGAGACGCCTTACGTGCGCTACGTCACGCGCTGGGATTTAGAGAAAGCCGACCCGAACGCGGCGCTTTCGCCTCCGAAGCAGCCGATTGTCTACTGGCTCGAAAACACGATCCCTGAGAAATATCGCAAGGCCGTCGCCGACGGCGTGTTGATGTGGAACAAGGCGTTTGAGCGTATCGGGTTCAAGGACGCGATCGTGGTCAAGCAGCAGCCGGACGACGCCGATTGGGACCCGGCGGACGTGCGCTACAACACGATCCGATGGTTCATCGCGACCGACGCGGGCTTCGCCATCGGCCCGTCTCGCGTCAACCCGTTCACGGGCCAAATTTATGACGCCGACATCAGCTTCACGGAGTCCATGACGCGCTTCCCTCGACAGGAGTTCGAGCAGATCGTGCAGCCGCTCGCCGAGCAGCAGCCGGACGGCATGACCGAGTTGTTCCGTTGGAAGCCGAACCTGCGCGCCATGTGCGACTATGCGCGCGGCGCGACGCATCAGGCCGCGTTCGGACACAACCTGATGATGGCGCGCGGGCTGCCGGAAAACGGCTCCGACGTCGAGAAATACATCAACGACTTTCTCACACACGTCACGTCGCACGAAGTCGGCCACACGCTCGGACTCAGGCACAACTTCCGCGCCTCGACTGCGCAACAGTTCGATAAATTGCAGGATGCGGCGGTCACGACAGAGCAGGGGCTGACCGGCTCGGTGATGGATTACACGCCCGTCAACATCGCGCCGCAGGGCCACAAGCAGGGGCAGTATTGGCAGACGACGCTCGGCGCTTACGACTACTGGGCGATTGAATACGCATACAAGCCGCTCGCCGCAAGCAGTCCAGAAGCCGAGGCGCCGGAACTGCGCCAGATCGCCTCGCGCGTGGCAGACCCGGCGCTCGCCTATGGCACGGACGAGGACTCCTTCGGCACGTCGCCAATCGGACTCGACCCGCGCACGAACCAGTGGGACTTCGGCAGCGATCCGCTGCAGTACTACGCCGAACGCGTCAAGCTCGCGCACGAAGTCTGGCGTACCCTGGAGACCAAGGCCGCGCGGCAGGGCGAGGGGTATCAGCGGATGCGCCGGACGTTCAACAACGCCTTCGGCGAGAAAGCCGTTTCGCTGCTCAACGCCAATAAGTACATCGGCGGCGTGTACCACCACCGCGACC
>Ga0081455_10002747_pt1 | contig 20769 bp, 19 predicted proteins | sample TabmetS3T2R1_FD_70207 | JGI IMG/M metagenome (GOLD analysis project Ga0081455, IMG submission 70207) | Tabebuia heterophylla rhizosphere microbial communities from the University of Puerto Rico - S3T2R1 | ecosystem: Host-associated > Plants > Roots > Rhizosphere ...
CGGCCATCCGTGTCCGGCAGAGCCGAAGATGGATGACCTGTCCGAAAGCGTACAACTGTTGCTTCGCAAGGCAAGCCCTGAGAATCGCTGTTGATAAGTCTGAGGATTAAATTTTGACGCCCGCCGACGCTAGCCCAGGATCGTGCCCTTGCCGCGACCGTCCTTGCTTTGCTCGATCATCACCGTGTCGTGCTTGAGTGCAAGCTGTCGGGTGAGCTCGGCATTCATCAACTGCTCTTGCGAAAGCGCGTGCATGGCCGCGAACATGCCCTCCGTGCCTGCGGGGCTATAAATCATCAGCATCCGCACGCCTTCGTTCGAAGTCACCTGATGCGGCACGCCGGGCGGAATGTGAACGCACGAACCTTTCTGAGCATGGAACAGTTCGTCGCCGACCTGAAAATCCGCGCTGCCCTCGAAAACGTAAAATGTCTCGTACGCCTTGATGTGGTAATGCGCGCGCGACTGAAATCCCGGCTTGCAATTCTCTTCCACCACTTCGAACGTCTGGCCAGTGTCACCGCCGGTGACCTTGACGATAACCTCGTTGGCCTTGGCGTAAATGTTTCCCGCGCCCGGCGGCGAATGCTTGCCTTTCATGCTTTCCTCCATCTCGTCGTGTTCCCCCACGACGTCGCTCTTTCTCAATAGAGAGCCGCGCAAGTGGGCTGGACGCCGGACAAAAATAGCACGACATTCGACGCAACGGCCATGCGATCAAGGAACCACCGATGAAACCCACATCTGCCCGCGAGCGGCTCGACCTCGCGCTGGGCCGCATCGACGATCCAAAAGGCGAGGGCGCCCGGGCTTGCCTCACAGTTTACCGCGAGCAGGCAAAGGCCGCCGCCGATGCTGCCGACGCGCGCGCGAAAGCAGGAATTTCGCTGGGGCCGCTCGATGGAACGATCGTCAGCATCAAGGATCTGTTCGATGTTGCCGGCGAAGTGACGCGCGTTGGCTCCAGAATTTTTGCCGAAGAAGGCAAACCGGCGGCGGCCGATGCGCCCGCGGTGCATCGCTTGCGCGCGGGCGGCGCAATTATCGTCGCAAAGACGAACATGAGCGAATTTGCTTACACAGGCGTGGGGGCTAATCCGCACTTCGGCACGCCAGGCAATCCGGCTGATCGCAAGCGTGTCCCCGGCGGCTCATCATCGGGCGCTGCCGTCGCGGCTGCTGACGGCATGTGCGAGATTGCGATCGGCACCGACACCGGAGGCTCATGCCGCATCCCCGGCGCGCTTTGCGGAGTTGTCGGCTACAAACCCAGCCGGCAGCGCATCCCCACCGACGGCGCTTTCCCGCTGTCGTACAGCATCGATTCTATTGGTCCGATTGCGCGTTCAGTCGAGGCCTGCGCCAAAGCCGATGCGGTCATGGCGGGCGAACAATTCACTTCGAGCGAGCCGGCGCCTCTTGCGGGGCTGCGCATTGGTGTTGTGCAGGGTTCGCCGCTCGAGAATCTGGATGACACTGTGGCGAAGCGTTTCTCAGGCGCAATTGCCCAGCTGGGAAAAGCGGGCGCGCGCGTATCCGACCAGAAATTGTCGCTTCTCGACGACATGGCCCAGGTCAACAGCAAAGGCGGCGTGCAGCCGGCCGAAGCTTTCGCCATCCATCGTGAGTTGTTGTCGAGACGCGCGGATGCGATCGACCCGAATGTGCGAGTGCGCCTTGAACGTGCGCGCAATGTCAGCGCGGCCGACTATATTGATATGGTCAGAGAAAGGGCTCGACTCATCCGCTTGATGGATCAGCGGTTCGCCGATGTCGATATCCTGGCATGGCCAACCACGCCAATGGTCGCGCCCACTCTGGAAGAGGTCGCCAAGGCAGATGAATTTGCCCGCAAGAACGCGATGTTGCTGCGAAACACATTGATGGTGAACTTCTTCGATCTCTGCGCCATCTCGTTGCCGATCCCGCGCGAAAGCGGGCTGCCGACCGGGCTTATGCTCGTTGCCCGCAACGGCCAGGATCAGCGGCTGTTCCGCATTGCCGCGGCGGTCGAGCGGCTATTTGCGGCATAGACCGGCCGCTGTTCTCGCTTGTTGAATGGACCGAAAATCCGGCATCATCCGACAAACACCTGCACATCCGGGGAGGAGGGATCAGAATGAGCCGCAAACCGCATAACAACGACAAACACCTTACGCGACGCACTGTCACAACGGCCCTGGGCGCCGTCGCCCTCGCCGGCACGGCACCGTTCAACATTGTGCGCGCGCAGGGCGCTGCCTTGAAAGTCGGCGTGCTGCTTCCTCGGTCGGGTTTCCAGGCCGGCATCGGCCAGGACTGCCAGCGCGGCGTCGATATTGCAGCCGGTATCCTCAAGGATCTCGGCATGCCGCCCTTGCAGATCATGAATGGCGATACCGAAACCAACGTCGATGTGGCCCGCTCGCGCGCCGAGAAATTGATCAGCGAGGGTGCGCAAATTCTGGTTGGCGCCTTCGATTCCGGCCAGAGCACGGCGATCGCGCAAGTCGCCGAGCAGAAGGGTATTCCCTACGTCATCAATATTGCTGCGGCGCCCCAGATCACCGAGCAAGGTTACAAGTTCGTGTTTCGCAACTTTCCAACGGCTGGCATGATCTTGAGCGACGCCTTCGCCAACCAGAAGGAAATATTCGAGGCCGCGGGCTCGGCGCCAAAGACCGCCGTGTTCATGCACGTCAACGACACTTTCGGCACCGCGATGAAGGGCGGAATCGGCGCGGTCATGCCGAAATTCAATATGCCGTACAATCTTGTTGAAACCATCGCCTATGATCCGGCAGCACGCGACCTGTCGGTTGAAGTGGCCAAAGCAAAAGCCACGGGTGCGGATGCGCTGTTGATGGTGAGCCGGCTCAACGATGCCATCCTGCTTACGCGTGAATTGGTGAAGCAGCGGTGGTCGCCGATGGCGATCCTGAGCATGGGCCCCGGCTGGTACGAGGATCAGTATCTGAAAACGCTCGGCAAGTTGTCCGACGGACCGCTGAGCTTTGTACCCTGGTACGATCCGAACAAACCGCTCAGCAAAACGCTCGAAGCAGCGCTCGCCAAGGCACATCCTGGCATCAATCTCAATACCAACCACGTCTACACGTTCGAGGCCCTGCTTGTTACGGCCGATGCCTACAAGCGGGCTGGCTCAGCCGATCCGAAGGCACTCGCCGATGCGGTTCGCAGCACGAATATCACCAACAATGTGAGCCCCGGCCCCGGCATTCAGTTCAACGAAAAAGGTCAGAACGACAAGCTGAAGAATTCCGCGATTCAAAACCGCGACGGAAAACTTTTGACCGTAGCGCCGAAAGTGGCGGCTAATGCCAAGGTAGAATGGCCGCTCAAGCCGTACGACAAGCGCAGCTGATGCCGGCGTCGCTTTAAAAGCGCAGCCATCATGGCCGGGCTTGCCCCGGCCGTGACGCTTAAGGGGCCCAAGCCGTGCATTCCTGAGCGGGATCGCCGGGACGAGCCCCGCGATGGCAGGGAGTGGGGACAGTGCCGGTAGATGTTTATCTCAATGTCGCCGTCGGCGGGATTCTGACCGGGCTTGTCTATGGCCTGATGGCGCTGGGCCTGTCGGTGATTTTTGGCGTCGTCCGCGTGGTCAATTTCGCCCATGGCGAAATGATGACGATCGCCATGTATATCGCCGTGACCCTGTTCTCGGCATTTCGTCTTGATCCACTGGTCATGCTGGTGCCCATAGCGGCGGTGTTGTTTGCATTCGGGTATGTGCTGCAGGCCGGCCTGATCAATCGGTTCATCACCCGCCCGGAGCACAGCCAGTTCCTTCTGCTGGTCGCCATAGCGATCATCATCACCAACGCGCTGCTGATCCTGTTCGGCCCCGACTCGCAGAACGTGCAAGCGGCCTATGCCTACGACAGCTTTCAGGTCGGCCCGCTGATCGTGGACGCCACCAAGCTCTACGCTGGTCTTACCGCTGTCGTCGTGACCACCGGTTTGTTCGCATTCTTCCGGTTTACACGCCTCGGTACGGCAATCCGCGCCTGCGCCGACAACTACACAGGCGCCATGGTGGTCGGCCTCGATGTCAGACGACTGTACGCGCTGACTTTCGGCATAGGCGCCGCCTGTGTCGGCGCTGCCGGGTGCATGCTTTTGCTCATTTTCGACGTTACTCCCGCGGTGGGGCCCGCCTATACGTTGCTCGCGTTTGTGATCGTCATCACGGGCGGCCTCGGCTCGATGCCTGGCGCGCTCATCGGCGGGGTCCTGATCGGTTTGACCGAAGCCCTGGCCGGACTTGTGTTCACGCCTTCGGCCAAGAGCATGTTCGCTTTTGCCATTCTGGTGCTGGTCCTGCTGTTTCGACCGCAAGGCATTATGGGCAAGAGGGCGGCATGATCACGCGCTGGACTGCCGGGGCGACGCCGCGCGGACTGGTGCTGCTGGCTATTTTGCTGATTGCGGCGCTGATCGCGCCTTTTTTCGCCAGCGACTATCTTCTCACTGTCCTAATCCTGATCCTCTACTTTGCCTACACCGGCCAGGCCTGGAACATCATGATGGGCTTTGCCGGGCAGTTGTCGCTCGGCCATGCGCTCTATGTCGGACTCGGTGCCTATGCCGCGGCGGCGCTTTACGTGCATTTCGGTATCGGGCCCTGGCTTGGACTGCTGGCGGCGGTGCCGATCGCTGCAGCGACCGGCGCATTCATCGGCTATCTGGCGTTTCGCTTCCGCGTCGGCGGCGTGTATTTCGCGATCCTGACCATCGCCTTCGCGGAGTTCGCGCGGGTCGGCTTCGATCATCTCGCCTGGACGCGCGGTTCGTCCGGACTTTTCCTGCCTGTCGCACAATACAGCCACAACGATTTGTGGCAACTGCGCGGGCATCCCGTGATGTTTTATTACATCCTGTTGGCGGCGACGGTGCTCGCCTTCATCGGCTGTCGGGCGCTTCTGCATAGTCGTATCGGTTATTTCTGGCTCGCGATTCGCGAAGACGAGGAGGCCGCACGCGCAGTTGGTATCGATACATTTCGCTACAAGATGATCGCGGTGGTGATCTCCTCGGGCATGACCGCGTTCGCCGGCGTGATCTACGCGTTCTATTACAACAACCTTTTTCCCGAGCAGGTGTTTAATATTTCCCGCTCGATTGACATCATTCTTGGACCGCTGGTGGGCGGCATCGGAACGCTGTTCGGCCCGATCGTGGGGACCTTCATTCTGGAAGGCCTGTCCGAAGGCTTGCGAACGTTGCTTGAGATTCTTGGTGTCGACGTGCCCGGGATAAAGCAGGTGTTCTTTGGGGTCGTTCTTCTGCTGGTGGTCGTTGCACTGCCGGAAGGCGTCTGGCCCTGGTTAGCGCGGCGGTTCGGGCTCACGGAGCGCAAACAATGAGCGCACTGCTGTCGGTCAGCGGGGTTACCAAGCGCTTCCGCGGCCTGGTTGCGGTTGACGCACTCAGCCTTGCAGTGCCGAAGGGCGAGATCTTTGCGGTTATCGGGCCGAATGGTGCCGGCAAGACCACGCTTTTCAACATGATTGCCGGGGTGTTTTCCCCCGACGGCGGGACGATCGCGTTCGCCGGCGAGCGCATCGATGGACTCTCATCGGATCAGGTTTGCCGCCGCGGCATCGGCCGTACTTTCCAGATTGTCAGGCCATTCCCGGCGCTCAGCGTCGAGGACAACGTGATCATCGGCGCGCTGCTGCATCGGCGGCAGGTGCACGACGCGCGCGAACGCGCGCTCGAGATCCTCCGCCGCCTCGATCTCCACGACAAGCGGGCGCAACGCGCGTCCTCGCTGACGCTTCCCGACCGCAAGCGGCTGGAGGTAGCCCGTGCGCTCGCAACCGATCCAAATCTCCTTCTCCTCGACGAGGTGATGGCCGGGTTGAGGCCGACCGAGACCGACCGCATGGTTGGAATCCTGAAGCAGCTCAATCAGGAGACGGGACTGACGATCCTGCTGATCGAGCATGTCATGCGTGCCGTCATGGCGCTCGCCAATCGCATTGTGGTGATGCATCACGGGGCGGCGATTGCCGAAGGAACGCCCGGCGAGGTCGTCCGTAACCGCGCGGTCATCGACAGCTACCTTGGCGCAGAGGCTGTCGCATGATGTTGAAGGTTGAAAATCTCGACGTCTTCTATGGCGACGCACAGGCGCTTGATGGCGTGTCGCTTGAGATTCAGGAAGGCGCGATCGTCGCTATTGTGGGCGCCAACGGCGCCGGCAAGACATCGCTCATCCGCACCATCGCTGGCATGTACAGCCCGACGCGCGGACATGTCTACTTTCGCGGCCTCGATATAGCCGGCTGGCCGAGCCACAGGATTTGCGATCTTGGCGTCGGACAGGTTGCCGAAGGCCGCCAGGTCTTTCCGTCGCTGTCGGTTGCCGAAAATCTTGCGATGGGCGCGCTGCTCCCGCGAGCGCGTTCATCACAGGCGCAGAACCTGGAAAAGGTCTATGACCTGTTCCCGGTGCTCACGGAGCGGCGACACCAGGCCGCCGGCACGCTCTCGGGCGGCGAGCAGCAGATGCTGGCCATCGGACGCTGCCTGATGGGCGCGCCGGAGTTGGTGATGTTTGACGAGCCCTCGCTCGGCCTCGCGCCGACTGTCGTGCAGGCCGTTCTGCGCTGCATCCGCGATCTCAATCGCGACGGCCTGACCTGCGTGCTGGTCGAGCAGAATGTTGCGGTCTCGCTTAAGCTCGCGAACTTCGCCTATGTTTTGGAGAATGGCCGCATCGCGCTCTCCGGCTCAGGCGAGGCGCTGCTCGGGGATGACCGGGTCCGTGAGGCTTATCTCGGACTCTAGATCATTATTCTCAACCAACATTCACTTCAGCGCTGAACCGATCGTCACCGTCAATTTGCCAACGCCTTCGATCTCGCATTCGAGCTTGTCGCCCGCCACAGTTGCGGCGACCCCCGCAGGGGTGCCGGTCATGATGATATCGCCGGCCTCGAGTGCCACCATCTCGGAAAGCTTCGAAATCGTTTCCGGAACATTCCAGATCATCTGATTGAGGTCGCCGTCCTGGCGAACCTGGCCGTTTGCCTTGAGGACAATTCTGCCCTTGGCGGGATGTCCGATCTTGCTCGCCGGCATCAGAGGCCCGCATGGCGCCGAGGAATCGAAAGCCTTTCCGATTTCCCATGGCCGCTTCACGTCGCGCGAGGCGATTTGCAGATCGCGGCGGGTCAGGTCGATGCCGACGGCATAGCCGTAGATGCAATCATTCGCCTTGGCTACCGGGATGTTTCGCCCGCCGCTCTTCAGCGCGACCACAAGCTCGACTTCATGGTGCATATCCTTCGTCAGCGACGGATAAGGTACGGTGCCGCCATCTGGCACAATGGCGTCCGCAGGTTTGGCGAAGAAGAACGGCGGCGCGCGCTCGTCCTGCCCCATCTCGCGGATGTGCTCGATGTAGTTGCGGCCGACGCACCAGATGCGGCGGACGGGAAACATCTTGTCGGTGCCTGCAACCGCGATTGCAGCTTGCGGCGCGGGCGGAATGACGTAGCGGCTATCGGTCATGATCGGTTGGATGTCGCTCTGGCGAGAGATCTGGCTGCACAACAATGCGCGTCGGGGAAATGTGGGTGTGCGTATCAGGTGTCGTGCGCCGCCGTCAACCGCGGTCTATCAAGACGCGACGGCGGCAACGGGAGCGTCTGGTTCCTGCTCCTGGAGCTGGAGACGGTAGAACGAAGCATATCGGCCGCCCGAACGCAGCAGGTCTTCATGTCTGCCGGATTCAACAACGCGTCCGTCCTCGACCACGTGGATGCAGTCGGCGTGCGAGACGGTATGAAGCCGATGCGCGATTGCAAGCGTGGTACGGCCCTGGCACAGATGGTCCATGGCTTCGCGCACCTGCAGTTCGGATTCGGAGTCGAGCGCCGCGGTTGCCTCGTCAAGCAATATGATCGGTGCGTTCTTGATAAGGGCGCGTGCAATAGCGACTCGCTGGCGCTGACCGCCGGATAGCTGCAAACCGTGCTCGCCGACCGGCGTATCGTAGCCGCGGGGAAACGACATGATAAAGTCGTGCGCATATGCGGCCTTGGCGGCTGCCACAATCTCATCCTCGCTGGCGCCCGGCTTGCCGAATTCAATGTTCTCGCGAACCGTGGCGCGGAACAGGAATACTTCCTGTCCCACGTAGGCGATATGCTGCCGAAGCGAGCGACGCGATACCGAAACGATATCCTGTCCGTCGATCAGGACCTTGCCGCGCTTTGCGTCATAAAACCGCAAAAGCAGGTTGAATACTGTTGACTTTCCGCCGCCCGATGGGCCGACCAGGGCGGTCAGCTTGGCCGGTTCGGCCACAAAGGACATTCCGCGCAGCACCGGTTCGTCATTCCGATACGCGAAATGGACGTCATCGAAAGCAAGACGCGCGGCCTTGACCTGCAAGCTCGGCTTATTGCTATCCAGCGGCTCGCTTGGCGGGCTATCCAGCACTTCGAAAAGGACGCGCACGCCGACCAGCGCGCTGTTGAGCTCAATATTCAGGCGGGCGAGACGTTTTGCAGGCTCGTAGGCTAGCAGGAATGCGGCGATGAACGAGTAGAATTGGCCCGGCGTTGCGCCGGTTTCGATCACCCGATATCCGCTGTAGATAATGGCGATAGCGATGGCACAGCCGCCGAGCGTTTCCATCAGCGGGCTTGAACGATTGGACACCCGCGCCATCTTGTTGGCCTCATGCTCGACCGCGGCGACATTCCGGTCGAACCGCTCGCGCATGATGTCTTCAAGTGTGAATGCTTTCACGATGCGGACACCCTGCAACGTTTCCTGCAACGTCTCGATGATGCGGGTTCCGCCATGGAATTGCGTCCGCGCGATTGAATAAATGCGCCGGATGAGCTTGCGCAGAACGAAGAAAGCCGGCGGAACGACCACGAAGCTGAAGAACGACATCAACGGCTCCTGCACCACCATGACAAAGAGCAGGCCGATCAGTGACAGCAGGTCTCGTCCCACCGAGGTAATCAACAGATTGATGACCTGTGTCGCCGCCGCTGCGCCGGTCGACAGCCGCGCGATGAACTCCGTCGAGTGCCGATCGGAGAAAAAGCCAAGGCCCTCATTCAGCAGCTTAGAAAAGACTGCGCGCTGATTGTCGGCAACAATACGGTTGCCGATGCGCGACAGCATGACGCTGTGGCCGTAAGTTGCGAGTCCTTTGGTCGCGAACAACGCGACCGTGATGATGCCAAGGGTGACGATTCCGCTCACGTTGCGATTGATGTAGGCCTCGTTGATGACGTCGCCGATGACCCAGGCACTGGCGGCCGTGCAACCCGCGGCCACTGCCATAAGCGCGAAGGCGCCCGCGTATCGCGGCCAGTGCGCGAACCCCTGTTCGGTGAGCAAGCGCCGGATCAGGGCGAGGGCGCCGTAACGCTCGTCGGTTGTCGATGGCAAGCTGTGATCGTTCATCCGCCCTCAGTGAGCTGCGAATAGGGCCCGTCGGGGCAGGAGCGGGCATTCCTTGCCTGCGGCCAAGGGATTTTTCAAGCTAAAACGGCCTTTGGCTGCCGAAAGCCTGCAAATTTATGAAGAAACGGCGTCTTTGCGGCGGCTTGCCAGCTGCTTTTCCCATGCAAGCGCGTGCGCGACGATCGTATCGAGATTCTGGAATCGCGGGCGCCAAGGCAGCGTTGCGTGGATGCGCTCGACATTTGCGACAAGCGCCGGGGGATCGCCTGGACGACGGCGCGAAACCTCAACAGGGAAATCGCGCCCGCTTGCGCGCCGGACGGCGGCGATGACCTCGAGGACTGAAGAGCCGCGACCATAGCCGCAGTTTAGCGTTGCGCTGGCCCCGCCGCTTCGCAAATAGGCAAGCGCTGAAGAGTGCGCGTCAACCAGATCGCTCACGTGAATGTAGTCCCGGATGCAGGTACCATCCGGCGTGGGATAGTCCGTTCCGAATATTTCCATTTTTGGACGCTTGCCGATCGCCGTTTCGCAGGCGACCTTGATGAGATGCGTTGCGGTCAACGTCGCCTGTCCGGCGCGCATTTTTGGATCGGCGCCTGCGACGTTGAAGTAGCGCAAGGTTACGAAACGCAGGCCGTGAGCCCTGGCGGCGTCGTGCAGCATGATTTCCGTCATCAGCTTCGACGTGCCGTAAGGGGAGACCGGTGCTGTCGGTGCGTTCTCACTGATCGGGCCAGCCTCCGTCGCGCCGTAGACTGCGGCCGTCGAAGAAAAAATGAAGTGCCGAACGCCGGCCTTGATCGCGGCATCAAGCAGCGCGCACGTGTTCATGGTGTTGTTGGCGTAATACGCCAGCGGGTCGGAAACGGATTCCGGCACGACGATCGAGGCGGCAAAATGGACAATGGCGGTCACGCCGTAATGCCCGATGATGTCATTCACCAGGGCCCGGTCGCCTGTGGTGCCGGCGATAAAGGGCACGGAGGCCGGAATTAGAAAGCGGAATCCTGTCGACAAATTATCGAGCACGACTACCGGCTCGCCCGCATCGGCGAGTTGATGCACCATGTGGCTGCCGATATAGCCGGCGCCCCCGGTGACCAAAACCGTCATTTCAACAGATCCTTTGAGTTCGAGCGAACGTGTCCCACGCCCATGATATCCGCATTTTCATCCCGTGGTGATGGCATGGTTATAGCGGCCATTCCTAAGGCCGGGTATATGCATGCCCAGACGCGCAATGACCAACATTCTTTTCATCAAGACTTCCTCGCTTGGCGACGTGATCCATCACATGCCGGCATTGACCGATGCGCGATCGGCGCGGGCAGACGCGACGTTCAGCTGGCTGGTCGAAGAACAGTTTGCGCCACTGGTGCGGCTCCATCCAGCCGTGACCGAAGTCATCCCGGTAGCATGGCGACGCTGGCGAAAGTCGGGTTTGGCGCCGGCCACCATGGCAGAGATGGGCAAGAGTTTCCGCGCTGTCCGGACCTGCCAGTACAGCGACATTGTCGATACCCAGGGGCTTTTGCGTAGCGGTCTGCTCTCGCGGATGGCGCGCGGACGCCGGCATGGGTACGACGCTTCGAGCATCCGAGAACCTCTGGCGTCGCTTTTTTATGATGCGCGCCATCGTGTCGACCGTCGTCTACACGCGGTGGAGCGCAACAGGATCCTGAGCGGGCTGGCATTGGGTTATGTTCCGCAGGGAGCTCCCGACTTCGGCCTTGATCGCACGAGCTTTGGAGGCGGCGCGTCGCGCTATGCCGTCTTTTTGCACGCGACTGCGCGTGCCGAAAAGGAGTGGCCCGAGGCGCAGTGGATCGCGCTGGGGCGGGCACTCGGTCAGGATCATAAACTCGAGATTATTCTGCCCTGGGGCAGCGAGATCGAGCGCAGGCGCAGCGAGAACATTGCGCGCGAGGTGCCAGAGGCGCGCGTGCCGGAGCGAGCGCCCCTCGACGAGGTCGCGAAGATGATAGGCGGCGCGCGGTTCGTTGTCGGCGTGGACACCGGGCTTCTGCACGTTGCTGCCGCGCTTGCTGTCCCGCTGGTCGCGATCTTTGCCGGCAGCAAGCCTGACCTGACCGGACCGGTCGGCAGCGGCCCACGCTCGATCCTGGGCAACAGGGGAATGCCGCCGACCGTCGATGAGGTTCTCGGCGCTGTCTCAACAATGACCAGATAGATTTTTGTTTACGCCGTGCCGACCCGCAGCAGATCGTGGACGTGAATGATGCCGACCGGTTTGCCGCCCTCGATGGCAAACAGCGCGGTGACTTTCATCGTGTTGAGCATATCGAGGGTCTCGCTGAGCAGTTGATCGCGGCGCACTGTCTTTGGTCCACGCGTCATGACCTCGTCGACGCTGGCGTCGAGCAACTTGTTGTGCATGTGCCGACGCAGGTCGCCGTCGGTAATGATTCCCACGAGCAATCCACCCGGATCGGTGATGCCAACACAGCCGAAGCCCTTTGCTGTCATTTCTAGGATCGCCTCCGACATCCGCGCGCCGAGCGGCGACAGCGGCATTGCCGCGCCCGTATGCATGATGTCGCCGACCGTTTTCAGAAGGGTGCCCAGCTTGCCGCCCGGATGCAGCAGACCGAAATCGACAGCCGTAAAACCATGGCTTTCCAGAAGCGCGATGGCCAAGGCATCGCCGAGGGCAAGCTGCATCAGAGAGGAGGTTGTCGGCGCAAGATTGTGCGGGCATGCCTCGCGCGCCTGTGGCAGGGCGAGCACGACGTCCGCAACCTTTGCCAAAGCGCTGTCCGGGATCGCCGTCATCGCGATCAACTTGATGTTATGGCGGCGGGAATAATCGGCGATGTTTTTCAACTCGGCCGTTTCGCCAGACCACGAAAGCGCCAGGATGACGTCGTGGTTGCCGATCATCCCAAGGTCGCCGTGGCTCGCCTCGCCGGGATGCACGAAAAACGCCGGAGTGCCGGTGGAGGCGAAAGTGGACGCGATCTTGCGTGCAACATGACCGGACTTCCCCATGCCGGTCACGATCACCCGGCCTTCCGCGGCGCGGATCATATCGATGGCAGCGGCAAATGAAGTGCCGAGGCCATCGCGCAATGCCGCGGCTAGCGCGTCGACGCCGCTGCCCTCGGCTTCAAGGGTGCGGAGCGCGGACGCAATCGTCGCCTGCGTTCGATCGGCGGTCATATCGACGGGTTTCGGTCTGGCCATGCTGCTTGATATCACGAAAAGAACTTCACGTCTTGCTTCGCCTACTCGTAACGGTCGTGCCGGCTAGCATTGATTTTTGTTTGCGCAATCACTTTCCGCACGGTCGCAAGCACTGTTTCAACGGTGACATCATCGGTGCGTCGGTGGCGCACGGCAATATTGCCGTCGGTGCGTGCACGCTCACGCGCGCGCTCATCGCCGGGCGGCTCCAGGATGGCGGAGACTGGATTGAGCGGTTTCCAATGCCAAGGACTGGTTGGCCCAAAGATGGCGATCGTTGGCGTACCGATTGCCGCCGACACATGCATCAGGCCGGAATCATTGGTGACGGAAATATCTGCCGCGGCAAGAGCCAGGACCGCATTGCGTAAATCGGTGCTGGTCAGATCTCGCACCCGGCTTCCCGCCATCGCCGCTATTTCTTGTGCGATCGAAGTTTCGCTCGGTCCGCCCAAAACCCAGACCGAAGCCCCGTCCTGAACGAGCATCCTGGCGAGCTGGCCATAATGCGAAGCGGGCCACGCCTTGCCGGCGCCGACCGCGCCCGGTGACAGGGTGACGATGGGCCGAGCTTCATTGCCAATTCCCTGACGTCCGCGCCAGGCGTTCACTTCGTCGCCGGGCACCTTCAATTCGGGCAAGGGCCACTCATTTGGGAGTAGCGCATTCTTCGGCAGCGATAGGGCACCCATCTGGTCGATCATGCGTGGCAATTTGCTTTCGCCGAAACGCACGTCATTAAGCAGGCCGAACCGAAACTCGCCGGCAAAGCCTGTGCGAACCGGAATATCGGCAAGCCAGGGAGCGAGTGCCGCTTTCCATTTCCGCGACATGATGATCGCCTGCTCATAGCGTTCCTCTCGCAGCCTTCGTGCGAGCTCTCGCTGGAGAGCGAGGCCCAATGTTCCACGCGGCAAATCGATGACAATGGCGCGGCGAATGCCCGGCATGTAGTCGGCTAGGGGCGCGCAAAGTGTGCTGCTGACAACGTCCACCGGCCGGTCGGGGTTCTGCGCGCGCAAAAGTTGGATCACCGAATGACAGCGGACGAAATCACCGATCCAGACATAGGGAACGATGAGCACCGGCCGGACAGCACCTTGCTTGAAGTTCTGGCTCATCGACTGGTGCCGCACACCCCTTTATCCCTCTGAGGCCGCCGGGGCAGCCGTTACCCTGAGCCACAGCCACCTGTCCAGTCGCGATTTTTACCCTATTCCGACCCATCGGCAGACCTGAACATCGTAGGATTTGCGCCGGGCGACGCGCTGGGGCAAAGGTTCTGTCCTGCGACCATCGGGTGGCGAGGGCAGGGATGTTTTTGGTAACCGGCGGGGCCGGGTTCATAGGGTCGAACATCGTCGCCAGCCTCAACGAGGCGGGATCGACCGATGTCGTGGTGAGCGATCTGCTGGGTCGCGACGATGTCAAATGGCGCAATCTGGCGAAGCACCAAGTTGCCGATCTTGTGCCACCGAACGAACTGGCGGCCTGGCTTGAAAGCCGAAAGCTTGATGCTGTCATCCACATGGGCGCGATATCGGACACGACTGCAACCGATGGCGATCTCGTGATGGAAAACAATTTCCGCCTGTCGCTCAGGCTGCTCGACTGGTGCACGACCACGCGAACGCCTTTTATTTACGCGTCCTCGGCAGCGACGTACGGCGACGGCAGCCAGGGGTTCGACGATGATTGGTCGATCGATGCTTTGCGCAAGCTCAAGCCGATGAATCTCTACGGCTGGAGCAAGCATCTGTTCGACCTCGCCGTGGTCGACCGGTATATGAAGAAAGAAAAGATGCCACCGCATTGGGTCGGGCTGAAGTTCTTCAACGTGTATGGTCCGAACGAGTACCATAAGGCTCACATGGCAAGCGTCCTGGCGAAAGTGTTCGATACGGCAAGGGCAGGAAGTCCCGTGCACCTGTTCAAATCGCACCGCGAGGGCATTGCCGACGGCGATCAGCGACGAGATTTCATTTATGTCGATGACGCCGTTTCCGTGCTGCGCTGGCTGGTCGAGGCAACAGGAATAAACGGCATCTTCAATGTGGGTACCGGCAGGGCGGAAAGCTTCCGTGACATGATCGCCGCGATGTTCAAAGCGCTTCGGCTTCCCCTGAATATCGAATACATCGAGATGCCGGAGACAATCCGGGGGCAATATCAGTATTTCACCGAGGCGCGCATCGAACGGCTGCAACGTGCGGGTTATAACGCCGGCTTCATGCCGCTCGAGGCGGCGGTGAACCAGTACGTCACGGGTTATCTCAACCGCGACGATCGCTATCGGTAACGCGATGTACGATTTCGACAAGCATCTTGCCGAGCTTTCCGATCAGACCGTGCTCTGCATCGGCGATCTGATGCTGGATGAATTTATCTATGGCGAGGTCTCGCGGATTTCGCCGGAGGCGCCGACGCCGGTCATCGCGGTCAAACGCACGGAATTGATGATCGGGGGTGCCGGCAACGTCGCTCGCAATCTGGTAGCCCTCGGCACTCGTTGCATATTCGTGGGAGCCGTCGGCGACGACGAAGCAGGCAACGAGTTGACCAAGGCACTCGGCAACCATCCCCTGATCGAGTTTCATCTCGTCGTCGATGGAAGCCGTCAAACCACGCGCAAGGTGCGTTTTGTATCGGAGCATCATTCGACGCATCTCCTCCGAGCCGATTGGGAAACGGCTTCAGCGGTGGATGCCCGCAGCGAAGATGCACTGATCGGACACGTCATCAAGGCTATCCCGCGGGCAGGCGCCGTGGTGCTGTCTGACTATGCCAAAGGCGCGCTCACACCGCGCGTAATCCGGGCGGTCATTGTTGCTGCCAACGACCATGGCAAGCCCATCGTGGTGGATCCCAAGGGCCGCGACTACAGCATCTATCGCGGCGCGACCGTTATTACGCCAAACAGGCAGGAACTCGCCGATGCCACGCATAGTCTCGCCCGGACCGACGATGAGATTGCCGATGCTGCTGCAAAGCTATGCGAGGCATTGGCAGCAAAGGCGGTGCTGGTGACGCGCAGCGAGGGCGGTATGACCCTCGTAAGCAATGGAGCATCCGTGCACGTTCCGGCGTATCCGGTCCGCGTACGCGACGTGTCTGGTGCGGGCGATACCGTTGTCGCGGTTGTTTCCGCGATGCTGGCCATGGGTGCGGATTTCGAATCCGCGATGCGTGCCGCCAATGCGGCTGGCGCCGTCGTGGTCGGCAAGCGCGGGACCGCAACGGCATCTGTTGCCGAGCTGCGGTCTCGCATACTTCCGTCAGCGACGCTGGCGCCGAAAGAAAAGATTGTCTTCGACTGGGCTGTCCTTGACGAGCATCTTGTCGAGTGGCGCAAGCAAGGGCTGCGCGTGGGCTTTACCAACGGCTGCTTCGATCTGCTTCACCCGGGCCATGTCAAGCTTTTGGCCGGCGCGCGTACCGCCTGCGATCGTCTCGTTGTGGGCCTCAACGGGGACGAGTCCGTCACGCGTTTGAAGGGGGCAGGCCGGCCGGTGCAACCCGTGCAGGCGCGCGCCGAAGTTCTCGCTGCGCTCGAAGCCGTCGATCTGGTTGCCATATTCGACGAAGATACGCCGGAAAAATTGATCAGCCGCGTCAGGCCGACGGTCCTGGTCAAGGGCAGCGACTATACCCGTGAAGAAGTGGTCGGCCGCGAGATCGTGGAAGCGCTTGGCGGCGAAATCGTCCTGATCGAAATCGTGCCCGGCCATTCGACCACATCCATGGTCGAAAGGACCCGCGCGTCAAAGGCCCGGTCGTCCCGTTGAAAGACTCGCACGTGTCGCGTGGTGCACCCGATCACGCGATGCAGCTGGTTCGCGCGAATTGTTGCAGGGCCGCTGTCTTCCCTCAACCGCGAGCGCATGGCGCCAGGGGCCACTCCGGAAAGCGCAATTAATGTGCCGACCCGAACCCTGGACAGTATCCTGATCGAAGCGGGCACCCCGTCGGCTTCGATTTTTTGTCGATTGATGGAAGGTCACGAAATCGAAGTCCTTTGCGAGGCTTCGATATCGGCCGCTGGCGGCCGCGCTTGATCCTGCTTGAGGATCACGTGGCCGATCTGTCGCGGCACCGGTATCTGACCGCGGCCGGATACCGCATTGTCCGGCGCTACGAGAACAACGGCTGGTACGTGCCGCGCGACTCCACCGTCGGGGCCGCCCAATGGTCGGAACGGTGGGAGATCTTGCGCAAGTACTATCTCGCCTTGCCGTTTTCGCGTACTACGCAACATGTCGCGTCGCATTGCAAACCGGTCAGTTCGTAATTTTTCGTCGGAAAGTGTCAGGATTTTCCCGTGGCGGCCAGCCGGTTGACCTGTTGATCCACCATCATGGTGACGAGATCGACAAAAGACGTTTTTGCGCGCCAGCCGATTTTTGCAGCGATCTTCGAACTGTCCGCGACCGTATTACTGTCGCCCGCTCGGAAAAGGCTGCGGTCGAACAGCACGTGATCGGTCCAGTCACGGCCAACGTGACGGAATGCAATCTCGCAGAACGAACGGATGGAATTGGATTGGCCGGTTCCAATCACGTAGTCGTCGGCAATGTCGACTTGCAGCATTTCATGCATGCCTGCAACGAAGTCGCCGGCAAAGCCGAAGTCGCGGCGAATATCAATGTTTCCGAGCGTTAGCTTGCCGTCCTTTAGGAGCGGCTGGCCGCGTTCGTCCTTGTCGGAGGTCTCGCGCAGGCCGATGGACACTGCGGCGGCAGCGCAAGCAATCTTTTGCGACACGTATGAGAGCGGCCGCCGGGGGCTTTCGTGATTGAACATGATGCCCGAGGACGCATGCAGACGATAATTCTTGCGATAGGCGCCGATGATAAGATGCGCGTACAGCTTGGCAACGCCATATGGTGATTGCGGCCAGAAAGGTGTTTGTTCGTTTTGCGGGCTGATCGCGCTGTTACCGAAGATTTCCGAGGACGTCGCCTGGAAAATACGGCATTGCGGACGGATCCTGCGCACCGTTTCACAAATCTGCTGGGGAATCAGCGCGTTTACTTTGGCGGTTTCATGAGGGTTTTCCCACGAAAGTGAAGGTCGTGAAATTGATGCGAGGTTGTAGATCTCGTCCGGCTGAACTTCGGCGATGAGCGCGTGCAGAGCGTCGAAATCGCAAATATCAACCGCATGCCGACGCAAATTGCGGTGAAGTGACGGTAAAGTCGTGTCTGCACGTCGCGATTGGGCGTGTACCTCGTAGTCCCGCCCGAGCAAAAACTCGACCAGATAAGAGCCGTCCTGACCGCTGGCTCCGGTCACCAACGCCCGGCGGGACATATTCCCAACTTTTTCATTGCTGCAATTGGATCAACGTGGTGCCGCGGGTCGCTCGACATCATCATTTCGTCACCGGGCGTTCGGGCTTCTGCAGCGGTTCGATCGTGAGCCGCTGCCAGGCTTTGATTTCCTCGTAACGCTTCGCATAGCGGTAGAAGGTACCCTCGAAGTTTCCAAACGCAATGACGAAGCCGGCCCAGCCATCGCGGAAGCCGAGCTTGAACACGTAGTGCTTGATGAACGCCCATATCGCATGCGCGAGGGCGGTCCACATGGAAACCTGCTTGTGCGCCAGCATGCGGGCGCCGATGGTCGAGTAACGATTGGCCTTTGCAAGAACCTCCTCGAAATTCTGAAACGGAAATTGCACGAGTGCGTTCTCAAGCTTTCCGATTGGCTGGCCGCTTTGCATCACGACGGCCTCGTGAATGATTCGTGTGTAACGCATCGTACCCTTGCGATAGAATTGCGGCTGCCGGTAGTTCGGGTACCAGCCCGAACCCTTGATCCAGCGGCCCATGAAGAAATTCCGGCGTGGAATGTAGTAGGCGTCGTATTTCGGCCCATCCGCCAACAGCGCCAGAATTTCGTCACGCACTGCGGCGGTGCATCGCTCGTCGGAATCGAGGCTCAGGATCCATTCATGAGAACAGGCGTCAGCGGCGCGGTTGCGCAACTCGCTGAATGTCGTAAGCGGGATTTGCACGACGCGCGCGCCCAGACGCTCAGCGATATCCGCCGTTCCGTCGATGCTATGCGAATCCGCCAATACGATTTCGTCCGTCCACAATACGCTCTTTATGGCATCCTCGATCTTGTCCGCCTGATTGAAGGCGATGATTGACGTCGAAATCTTTGCCATGGGATCGTTTGAAGAAGCTCGGCCCGCGGAAGCATTTTCGAAGCCCCGGCGAGAAGCCCGCTATGCGGCCAGATCGGGCCATCGATAGCAGCTTTCCAAATTGCCGGGAAGGCCGATCGCAGAGTTAGATCAACGCCCCCTCGCGTCTAAGGTGCAAGAAAACTGGCACGAGGGCGCAAAACATGGTTCAAACGGGTGGGTTAGGGGTGTTGATGTGACCGAACTGATTTCGATCATCGTCACGACCTATAATCGCGAAGATGCGCTCGATGCAGTCTTGCGATCGCTTGCGCGGCAGAAGGACGCCGCGTTCGAGATTATTGTGGCCGATGATGGCTCCGGACCGGCCACTGCAAGGCTGATCGAAAGCTGGAAGGCGAAAATCGGCCGCCGTCTCGAGCACGTCTGGCATGCCGATCGCGGCTTCCGCGCCGCTGAGATTCGCAATCACGCGATATTGGCCACGCAAGGAGTATATTGCATATTTCTCGATGGCGACTGCATCGTCCGGCCGGATTTTGTCGCCAGCCATCGTCGCCTCGCCGAGCCCGGCTGGTTCGTCACGGGCAACCGTGTTCTCCTTTCAGCCGAACTCACCGCGAAGGTGTTGCAAGAAAAGCTCGCACCGGAATCATGGGCCATCACTCGCTGGCTGGTCGAGCGTTGGAATAACCGAATAAATCGATTGTCGGCGATCCTTTATTTGCCGCTCGGACCGTTGCGCCGAATTCGTCAGGGCATATGGAAAGATGCACGATCGTGCAATCTCGCAATCTGGCGCTCCGACCTCGATCGCATCGACGGGTTTGATGCCGACTACACTGGCTGGGGCAAGGAAGATTCCGATGTGATCATACGCCTGCTGCACGCGGGGATACGCCGCAAGGAAGGCCTATTTTCTACTGGCGTGATCCATCTCTGGCACCCCGAAGCTGATCGCTCTCAACTGTCTGAAAACGAGCGAAAACTTGCCGAAGTTGCTGCCGGCGATCGCATCCGGGCGAAACGCGGTTTGTCTTCGCTTGAGCGCACGCGCGCAGTCGCCATGGGCATGAGTTGAGAGATGACAGCCCTTTCGAGCGCAAAGGGTGGGCAGCACGGCAAGCCTCACGGCCGAATGAAAATTGGGTTCGTTTCGCCAAAACTGAGACATTGGGCTCGTTCTGCCAAAATGGACAACAGGCGCCGCGAGTTCAATGAGAGCTCCATTTGCTGCCCCAAATAAAAAATCGAAAAACAACCCCGTGCACAGTAAGGCGTGAGATTCATTTTAAGGTGAGCCGATATTTGGTCTTTGGCCGCTGCTGGAGCGGTCAGCGCGCGCTGAAATGCAATTGCGCACGATGGCGCTCGAACACGCCAAAAGCAAAGTTCGCTCGCATGGTCGAAGATAAACGTAGGGAAGCATCACGATTGCCCCGCTCGCGAATCGTCCGATAACAGGACCTTGCATCACGAGAGGGGCCTGCCGGCCCAGCCAACCAGGCTTAGGCCGGCAATGGTGGCAACGACGATGTGGCCCGTAAGGGCAACAGTGGATGGCCGAGATTAATGTACAAAATTCGCAATAACGTTGCGGCTTCTTTGTTCATGGACGCCCATGCCCGCTCCCCAAAGCGGACCACTAGCCTAATTCCTGTTGGACTACGGTCCAACTCAACTTCCACTCGTGACAAGCCAAAATTTCCTTTCCTCGTGAGGGGAAAGGCCGATAGGGTTTGCCGAGCCAATTTGTTCGAGTACCGGAAATGCCAAAGTTGAGCTCAATCACGATTACCGGCAACGAGGCCTCCAACATTGCGGATTGTATCGACAGCTTGAGGTTTTGTGACGAACGAATTGTGGTCGACGGCGGCAGCAAGGACGATACGGTTGCCATTGCCGAGAAGCATGGCGCAACGGTTTATCATCATGCGTGGACCAATCAAGGCAAACAAAAGAATATCGCA
>Ga0081455_10002748_pt1 | contig 20766 bp, 15 predicted proteins | sample TabmetS3T2R1_FD_70207 | JGI IMG/M metagenome (GOLD analysis project Ga0081455, IMG submission 70207) | Tabebuia heterophylla rhizosphere microbial communities from the University of Puerto Rico - S3T2R1 | ecosystem: Host-associated > Plants > Roots > Rhizosphere ...
GGTGAACCCGCGCATCCCGCAATAGACATCATGGATGGGGGCATGGAACATCCGACGCGCCATCCTCGAGAACATGGGATTGCCCCACCAGCGGTGCAAGAACGGCATCGCTCCAGGGCGCACGTGGCCTCCGCCCGAAGGTAGGCGACACCCCTGGACTAAGTCAAACCCTTCCCGCAGCTTGTCGAGAAACGCTGGAATTTCGAGAAAATCATAGCTGTCATCCGCATCGCCCATGATGATGAATTTGCCGCGTGCCGCGGTAATACCACCCCTGAGGGCATAGCCATATCCCTTCGCCTGCACATGGACGACACGCACGCCCATGTGGGCAGCAATGGCTTGGGACCCGTCGCTACTGCCGTTGTCGGCCACAATGATTTCACCACTGATGTGATGCTCACGCAATGCACGCTGGGCTTTCTCGATGCACACTTCTAAAGTATCAGCCTCGTTGAGGCAGGGCATCACAATAGACACTTCCAGAGAGGGGGCGTCGCGAGGGGGACTTTGATCTACCGTGGCTCTTAGGCTAGAAGCAACGTCAGTTGGCCTCATGGCTGGATCTCCCTACAAGGCGTACGCTACTCACTGACATGGGCAATGGGACCTTAAAGCTGCAGCCTCGTGTTAGGCCTATCATAGAAGCCGTTGCGCAAGTATCGAACTTAAGATCTTGGCTGATGTATCATCAGCGGGCGCTGCGGGGTCACTCCGGGATATGCTCGGCGATCAGGTCATCGCACAGATGTGTAGCCCAATCCGTCTTCTGCGGTGGACTGTCCTCCGCCCGCCCTACCATCCCAGGCTAATTTCTCAGTTTGCCAACCGCGTACTGAGCGGCGAACCTTTGAAAGTCCGTAGGTGAGCCGGAAATCGAAAAGAATCTTCCGCTCAGGGCTAGTCCAGCGTTGGTTGTGTAAATGGAGTTTAGAAGCACCCGGGACCCTGACCGAGGATGACCTCCTCGGTGAATGCCACTGGTATCACAAAAGATGAGCGTCCCGGCTTTGCCTATACAAACCTGCCTCTGCTCGGGTTTGAACCGCCTCTCCACAGCGCCCTCGGGCGGGTAATGGCTTACTTTCATCGTCTGGGCAAAAACCTTCCGGTACGGTCCTCCATTGTGAGTTCCCGGAATGAACCAGAAAGGCCCGGTGTTCTCATCGACATCGCGCAGATAGAGGAAGACCTTCACCTGCCTTTTGTCTTCGGGATCTCTGTGCCAGCGCTGGCTGAACAAGGCGGGCGCTTGCGTAGCCACGTTACACCAAACATTGACATAGAGGAGCCGACTATACATTCCCAGGTATCCGGAAATGATCCCCAGGATCTGTTCATTGAGACTGAAGTCCAAGAATCTGTCTTGAGAATCTATGGTGGGACGTTCACCCAACAACGTTATCAAATAGGGCTTCTGCGAACCGGAAGGAATCTGAGTATTCTCCTGGATTTCTCTGATTCGCCGCTGCACAGGAGATTTCTCTATCAGAGCTTCAGCCAGCGTCTGAAGCTCAAGAAAGTTTTCCTTCGGAAGCAATTCCCCAACATCGACGATAGATATGCCTCTGGTCTTTAGTTCATCGATTATTCTCTTTTGCACCAAGCTGGTGCGGACGGCGCTACTATCCCTCAAGAAGAAAGTTTTGGATTCTCTATTCAGAAAATGGCGCCATACATCGTAAACGGGCCATTTAAGTTTGGCGACTCGCAGCAAGTCAACACTTTTGCTCCTCATGGCGGCAACCCGCCACAGGCCAGGGATACTGTCGACCAAACTTGGTTTGACTCGATTTGCCATATGCGGGTTCCTGTCTTTTGCGGATCCAATCTAAGAAACAAGCACGTCCCAGTGTAGAGCTGGTCGGAAAAAACCACCGCGGTCTCCAGCCCACTGACTGCCCGCCCCCCCGGCATCGTCTACTGAAAACCGAACGGCGCTGTGATCCCTGAAGAGCCAGTGAACGTTAGGGATAGCCGCGCTGATCTCAACGACAAAGATGCCTCTGTTCAAGAGATTCGCAGGCACGCGACAACGGCTTATATATCGCCCTGGATTTTTCACCATGAAGCGGTCATAGTTGAGGGCTTCGTCGCGCTCTGAGGTTGTGAAAAGATGCTCCCCCTGAATGGAGTAGAGCTTGATCTGCAGTGAGAGGTCACGGACGGTGTCGATAAGCTCATATTCAATTTCGATAGAGAATGGGCAGACGGTTTTCACGACCTCCGCCTGCTCACCAGTGGCGTCACGCACCCGAACTGCTATAGGAATAAAAGGTCCATGAATCGCCACCCGATCTTGCTCAGTCCAGATTCTTTCCGATCCTGACTCAGAGCCTGAACTCAGATAGCGATCGACAACGGCCGCACTCGGGGCCTGATAGACCAGCTGGCCTCCATGCAGCAGGATGGCATGCGAACACAGTCTCAGCACTGCGGACATACTGTGGCTGACGAAAAGGATGGTCCGTCCTTCCTGCGTGATACTCCCCATCTTGCTTAGACATTTGCGTTGAAACTCCGCGTCCCCCACGGCCAGCACCTCATCGACGATGAGTATCTCTGGCTCCAAATGGGCCGCGACCGCGAAGGCAAGGCGGACATACATGCCGCTGGAGTAACGCTTGACCGGCGTATCAATGAACTTCTCTACTTGAGCAAATTCCACAATATCTTTAAATTTTCTATCGATTTCTGCTTTCCGCATGCCCAGGATCGCACCGTTTAGATAGACATTCTCCCGCCCGGTCAACTCGCGATCAAAGCCTGTACCGACCTCCAGCAAGGAGCCGACGCGACCGTGGAGCTCGGCCTTTCCGGACGTAGGCTCGGTAATCCGAGACAAGATCTTGAGTAGAGTGCTCTTGCCGGCGCCGTTCCGTCCGATAATCCCCATTACTTGGCCGCGTTTCACTTCAAAGGACACGTCTTTGAGGGCCCAGATATGACTGGGATCGTCGTTCTGGGGGTGCGAGTCCGGATGGCGCCACCACTTTGCGAGACGTCCTCCATAATCAACGATAGTGTCCCGGACTGTGTCGTGCCGGGCTTTCGCCACTCCGATCTTGTACTGCTTGGAAAGCCCTTCTACTCGAATCGCGATATCAGTCATCACACCACATCCGCAAAGGTTTTTTCCATCCGCTTGAAGAAAATGATCCCGCCCCACAGCAAGGCTAGGACCGTCACAGCACTCACGGCCAACCCACCTCGATCCAGAGTCCCAGTGCCCAATAGGCACCACCGAAACCCCTCGATCACCCCTACCATTGGATTGAGACCATAGAGAAACCGCCATTTTTCTGGCACCAAGCTGGCTGGATAGGCAACCGGAGAGGCAAACATCCAGAATTGAACGAGAAACGGGATCGTGTGAGCTACGTCCCGATAGCGCACATTCAGCGCAGCCAGCCAAAGGCCCACAGCTAAGGCACTGATCGCCGCAAAGGAAAGAAACAAAGGCAGGACTAGCCATTGCCATGTGGGTGCGATTGAAAACCAAAGCATCATTCCGGTCAAAGCTAGAAAGGTCACCCCAAAGTCGATGAGTGGCACTACCACCGCCGACAATGGCACGATGAGACGGGGAAAATACACTTTGCTGATGAGACTCGCGTTGGCAACCAGACTGGCTCCACTCCGGGTGAAGGCCTGAGAAAAGTAGTTCCAGGGAAGTAGCCCAGTGAAGGAAAATATGGAGTAGGGCAAGCCGTCAGAAGGCATTTTCGCCAGCCAGCCAAAAATCAAGGTGAAAATCGCCATTGTGGCCAGGGGTTGAACCACCACCCAGCCCACGCCAATGGCGGTTTGTTTATAGCGAACCTGGATATCTCGCCACGCTAAGAAGTAGAGAAGCTCACGATAGTGCCAGAGCTCTCCGAGTTTTAGCGCAGCCCAACCTTTGGAAGGCTCAATGCGGCAAATAGGGCCCGCCTGTGTGGTGGTTACTTCCACGTCTGCTATAGTCTCCATGATGGTACGACTTCCCTTTCCTTTCTATTGCACGCTCAAGGGTGGTAATCTATCCAGCGTGGGTTACTCTAATCCAGTTTTCTCTGTGGCCGCGAGCCAGGAGACAAGCGACCGAGTGTGAGCCAATACAACCCGCCCCGCCAAGGACCAGTATAGGCATAGCTCCCTTCCCCAGGATGCACATCTGCAGGGTCCGTCCCCAGCAGTGTTGCAACTACGTCTTGGAGGGTTTCAGGCGTGTGCTGCATGCTCTCTTCAGGACACCTCAGGTTCCGTCTGCACACGGTGTCCTTACCTCTGCGGCGGTTTGCGCATGGGACGGATGTTGATGTCCGTCACCTCAGCGGTACGCGGGAGGCACAGGGCATTGAGCACTACCGCCGCCACGTCGCTCGGTTGCAGCAGGTACTCAGGGTAATACGCCTTGCCCTCCATGGCATGGATCATAGCCTGCATGGGGCTTGCGGTGCGTCCGAGGTAGATGCTTAATACCCGTAACCCTTCGGCATTCACTTCCTCGCGGAAACTGTCGGCGAGTGCCTTGAGGGCATGCTTGGTGGCGGCATACGGCCCCACCTGCCCCCGTGCCACCAGTCCGACACTCGAATTGATAAAGACAACTTGTCCCTGCCGCCGTCGCAGTAGGGGCAGCAGCGCTTGCGTCAGCAGATAAGGAGCGTGCACGTTGGTACGGTATTGCAGATCCAACTCCGTCACCGACGTGGTCTCTAGCTTGCCCATGGCATAGACCCCTGCGCTATGCACCAGGATGTCAATGGCATCCCCCTCACGGTGCAACCGCTCTGCGAGCGTCTGCACCGCGTCGTCGTGCGTGAGGTCGGTAGGGTAGCAGCGCGCTGTGACCTGGGCATTTTTGGCGCCACTCGCCGTGGCTTCCAGTGTTGCCAGTGTCCGGCCTACTAAACACAACGTTGCCCCTTGGGCGGCGAGAGCGAGAGCAATGGCCTGCCCCACCCCGCTGCCGGCTCCTGTGACCACTGCAATGTGTCCATGCAATGTGTTCATCCGTGTGGTACCTCCTCACCGGCAGTCTCCTCAGCACCGTCAGCCAGGAGCTGATGCGCCAACAGGGCATCGGCGGCTTGGCGTAGGTGCTGGAACGGCAAGCCAGCGCGCTCAGCAATGTCCAGTAAGGTGTGCTCACCGTCCGCGTAATTGAGCACCCACAGCATCGCCATCTCCCGCGTGCGGGCATGCTGCTCGCTGCCAATGACACGATATAGGCCACGTTTGCCTAGGTGCGGCTCGCCTTTCGGCAGCAAGTTACGATAGCGAGCATTGCCGTCAAGCGTTGCCAGGATCGTGGCACAGAGCGCCAGCGAGGTGTCGAGGGCTACCGGTTGTACAAATTGCAAGTTATCGGCAGAGGTGTGGTACTCCGGGAATTGGCCGTGGCGCGCGCGCATCAAACAGCCGACAGGCAGATTGAAACCGGGGGAACAGTATTGCCGTTCGTCGTAGCCATAAGGAAAGAAATCGATCACCTCGTACGCCAGTCCCGCCTGCTGCAGGACGTGTGGCACGGCGCGATCGATCACCGCATTGCCGCGCCGACTCCGTTTATAGGTAAATGGCCCGGCATCGCCTACACAAGTCAGCACCAGGCCGTGTTTGATCTTCCCCACGTGCGCTTCATTGCGCGCCAACCAGGTGATGGAGCCGATAGTGCCTGGGATGAAGAGGAAGCGATAGGAGTAGCGCCGCGGGCAGCGCTGCAAGTACTGCGCCAGGAACGTCATGACGGCGATGCCGGAGAGGTTGTCATTGGCCAGCGACGGATGACACACGTGGCACGACAGTAGAATTTCGTCCTCCGTGGTGCCAGGCAGATAGCATTCGCCGTAGGTGAGAGACCCGTCATCCAGAGTAGCGTCGATGCACACTTCGTACACGTCCTCTTCGCGCAGCGCCGCCAGTTGCGTGTGGCGCAGACAAAACCCCCAGGTGGGAGTGTAGTAGGAGGTACGATATGGAATCCAGTCAGGGAAATCGGGCAGACTGAAGAGGTGCGGACGGAGTTCGGATAACGTCATGGTAGCGTGCACTGGCACGCTATAGTTGACCACGTGCAGGTTGGATTGGCGAAAATCGACGAGGCGCTCACCGCGCGCATTTTTGATGAAGGCATCGCGGATATGCCACTCCTGCGGTACAGTCCAATCCAACACTGGCGTGCCGCTCGGCACTTCATGGAGGGTGAGTGGAATCCGTTGGGCAATAGCCTGCAAAGTTGTGCGCACACCGCTGCCCGTGATGCTACGGCAGAGCGGAAACAGCTCAGCGATGAAGCGGTGCATGGCCTCACCGCTTTCCGGCGGCAGAGGCACCAGATTATCCGTTTGAGCCGTCACCACAACTACACCTCTTTCACAGAGTAAAATCAGGATACTGCCGGTCGCGTTCAGCAATGACCATCACTGGCAGCGGCCAGCGGATGCCGAAGGCCGGGTCGTTCCACCGCACACCGCGTGCGCATGCCGGCGCGTAGAACGCTGACATGTGGTAAAAGACCTCCGTATCGTCCTCCAGCGTTTGGAAGCCGTGTGCACACCCCTCCGGCACGTAGAGCATGAGACGGTTGTCTGCCGTCAACTCCACTGCCACCCAGCGCAGATAGGTTGGCGACGCTGGGCGCAAGTCGAGAATGACGTCGTACAGCGCTCCCTTGGTGCACTGCACCAGCTTGCTCTCCGCTGCCGGGGCTGCTTGGTAGTGCATACCGCGCACGGTGCCACACGTACGATTGAAGGAGATGTTGCACTGCACCCAGGTCGGATGCAGGCCCTGCGCTGCGGCCTCCTGTTGGCACCAGGTGCGCGCAAAAAAACCGCGCTCATCGCCCAGCAGCTCTGGTTCAATGACAAAGGTCTCTGGGAGGACGGTGGGGAGGAATTTCATGCAGACACCACTACGTCAGGAATGAGGGTCACGAACTGCCCACCCCACTCTCGGATGTGGGCCATCTGCTGCCGAATCTCTGCCTGGATATTCCACGGGAGTATGACCAGGTAATCCGGTCTGGTGGTCATAATCACGTCCGGATGCAGGATGGGGATATGCGTGCCAGGGAGAAAATGCCCCTGCTTGTGGGGACTACGGTCAACTGTATAGTCCAGAAAATCTGTTCGCACCCCCAGGTAATTGAGCAGTGTGTTGCCCTTCGCCGGTGCTCCATAGCCGGCGAGATTTTTCTTGTGCTGTTTCGCCTGCAGGAAAAATTCCAGGCAACGGCGTTTGGTCGCTTTGACTTCTTCAGCAAAGGCCAGATACGTGTCCACACATTGCAGCCCCGCGGCTTCCTCACGCACCAGAAGATCGGTGACCCGTGGGGTAACGGGGTGTGACGTGTCCTCCCTATGTCGGGCATAGATGCGCAAGGAACCACCGTGGGTGGGCAATTCGTCGACATCAAAAAGGGCAAGGCCGTGCGCAGCAAAGACAGCGCGCACCGTGCGCAAGGAAAAGTACGAAAAATGCTCATGATAGATGGTATCGAATTGCTTCTCAGCCATGAGGCGCAATAGGTGTGGGAACTCCATCGTGATAACGCCGTGCGGTTTCAGCACTCTCTTCAGACCACTTACAAAGTCGTTAAGCTGTGGCACATGCGCCAACACATTGTTGCCCACCACCAGATCAGCTTGCTTGCCGTGCGCCACGAGTTGCTTTGCTAGGTCTTCCCCAAAGAACCGAACGAGCGTCTGGATGCCGTGCTGTTGCGCCGCCGCTGCAACGTTTTCTGCCGGTTCAATGCCGAGTACCGGGATACCCTGAGTCACGAAGTATTGCAACAAATAGCCATCATTGCTGGCAATCTCGACGACTTGACTGGTAGTGTTGAGGTTGAAACGTTCTACAGCCATCTCTACATACGCCTTGGCGTGTTGCAGCCATGAGTCGGAATACGACGAGAAGTAGGCGTAATCCGAGAAAATCGACTCTGGAGCCGTAAAGGCTTCTAGTTGTACAAGCCAGCAGCGCTGGCACACATAGACGCGGAGCGGGTAAAATGGCTCCATCTGGTGCAATTGCTCCGCTGTAAGATACGCATTGGCGAGCGGTGACATGCCAAGATCGACCATTATAGCGCGTAACGACGCGCTACAAAAGCGACAGCAACACACATCCATAACGTGTATCCTACTCATGTGGAAGGGCCTGGAACAATGTCTCGTATCGAGTGCAGTCTTAACGGCCTCGAGCTTACCCCAGCCCAACGAGCAACCGGGGCTATCAAAAGTTGCAACATTCCACTAGAAAATTTCTCACAGACACTTCTTCCCCAAAAGTTAGGTATAGAGTGGCGAAAAAGGTCCAGCAACTTGTTGCGGTGGTCCTGACGAGATCTTTGTACTGCTCGATCTGCTTGAGCGTCACCGCACGCATATCACGATCCGCATAGATTTCCTTATACCAAGACACCGTCCACCCCAGTGCATTCAGCAGGTTGAGCTTCGACGTCCAGCCAAGCCGACTTCGGGCCTTGCTCGAGTCGAGCTTCAACAGGGTCGCTTCGTGTGGGGCGGGCAGGCTGTCGTAGTCCCAGCGCGCCCCGTCACCCCACAGCTCCGTCATGCGCTCAACGACCCACATGACCGGCTTCACGTCGTCGTCCGATGGCCCAAAATTCCACGCATCGGCGAAGCCCGGGTCAGACCACATCCGCTTAGCGAGCATTACGTACCCGCGCAGCGCATCAAGGGCGTGCTGCCATGGGCGCATTGCCTTAGGGGAACGGATCAGGACTGGTTCGCCTTTGGTGAAGGCCCGAACGATATCGGGGATAAGCCTCTCCGCGCTCCAATCGCCACCGCCGATCACATTGCCGGCGCGCACGCTCGCCACCGCAACGCGGTGCTCGGCGTATTGCTCAAGAGGGAAGAACGAGTGGCGATACGCGGTGGTGACAATCTCAGCCATACCCTTGCTGGCGGAGTACGGGTCGTACCCGCCTAGCGCGTCTGTTTCGCGGTAGCCCCAGTCCCACTCGCGGTTCTCGTAACACTTGTCACTAGTCACGATCACCACGACGCGTACGCTCGGAGTCAAACGTACCGTCTCGAGCACATTTACTGTGCCCATCGTGTTCGTGGCGAACGTGTCTACCGGCTTCTTGTAACCCTGACGCACGAGCGGTTGCGCGGCGAGGTGAAACACCACTTCCGGCTGTGTATTGGCCATCGTGCGCTTGAGGTGCTCGAGATCGCGCACATCACCCTCAAAGCTACGGATATGCTCAGCGACTCTGGCTGTTTCAAACAGATTCGGCGTGCTAGGTGGTTGCTTCGAGTACCCCGTGACCTTGGCCCCCAAACTCTCGAGGTAGAGCGACAACCAGCCACCTTTGAAGCCCGTGTGCCCGGTGACGAAAACACGTTTATCCATCCAGAACATGATCCCTCCGCAACATCATCCTAGAGTAGCCCAACCTCTTGCATAGAGTATCTGATGACAAATGTGAGGCCATCCTAGGAGACGACAAACCCCCAATGCACAGGCCAGCGTCGTCAGGTCGCCTGTAAATGTGGCATATGCCTTCAGGAGTTATTGCCAAAAGAAGTGCTCATCAAGCTGGCTGGTAGCACAGAGGTGTTGGATTTGTTTGAGGCGGGTATATGCACGGGACTCGAAGATATCGCGTGACATCCCAATGCGTTCAAAGACTGCGTGCAGTTCGCGCGCACCGAGGATAACATCACGCTGGCACCGAAAGCCGGGCAAATGTGTGACAATTTTGTCAAATGACACACGGTAACTGCGGTTATCGCCATCATTGGTGCCGAAGACGAGATCACAGCCGGGGAATACCTCAGCCACGATCTCGGCGATCTCCCGCACCTGATAGTTTTCGCTAGTTGTACCGACATTAAAGACCTCGTTATGGACCACCTCACGCGGGGCTTCCAGGGTGCAGGCGATGGCCTCACAAATATCCAGCACGTGCACCAGTGGGCGCCACGGCGTGCCGTCACTGGTCATGTGGATCTTTTTCGTCGTCCACGCCAACCCGGCCAGATTGTTCAGCACCAAGTCAAAGCGCATCCGCGGTGAGGGGCCATAGGCCGTCGCATTACGTAGAAAAGTGGGGGAGAAGGTCGCATCTGCCATGGCCGAGACATCGCGTTCCACGAGCACCTTGCATTCAGCATAGGCTGTCTGCGGTTGTGGCGTAGCGGTTTCGGTTTTATACTCACTCCCTCCGCCGATACCATAGACGCTACACGATGAGGTGTAAACAAAACGTGGCACGCCCACCGCCTTGCACAACTGCGCGAGTGCCACACTGCCCTGATGATTGATAGCATAAGTAATGTGTGGGCTAAGCTGGCCCAACGGATCGTTGGAGAGTTCGGCCAGATGCACGACCGCATCCATTCCGACCACATCATCAACAGTCGTACGCCGCAGGTCTTTGTTCTTCACAGATGGCAGGGTGCTAACCCCGTTGTTGTAGAGCCAGGCATCACGGTAAAATCCCGTGTCCAGTCCCACGACATCGTAGCCACGTTTAAGCAAGAAGGACGCCAGTACGACCCCGATATAGCCATCCGTTCCAGTCACCAGTACACGCATATGGGCCAACCCCCTCCTACCTTACCTCACGCCTGACTACCAGATCTTCCAGGGCGCTTTGCCGCTGTTCCAGAGTTCTTCCAGAATATTTTTCTCTTTCAGCGTGTCCATGCACGACCAGAAGCCATAGTGCTGATAACCCATCAATTCCCCATCCTGGGCCATGTGTTCGACCGGATCGCGTTCCCAGACGGTATCATCGCCATCAATGTAGTCGAGGACACGGCGGTTGAGGAGAAAATACCCGCCGTTGATCCAACCCTCGCCGGCCTGCGGCTTTTCGTAGAAGGTGGCAATGCGGCTATCGTCAAAGGTGATGCGACCAAAACGCGCCGGCGAGCGTACGGTCGTGACCGTCGCCAACTTGCCGTGGGCGTGATGGAACGCTATCAGAGCCGTGAGATCAAGGTCAGCGACGCCATCACCATAGGTGAACATGAAAGTCTCGTCGTCCGCGAGCCATCTCTCCACACGTTTCAAACGTCCCCCTGTTTGAGTGTGCAGCCCCGTGTCAACCAGGTGCACGGTCCATGGGAGTCGATTGTTCCCATGCACAATGGCTTCCCCCGTAGCGAGGTCAACGGTGAGATCATTATTGATGGCATAAAAGTTCAAAAAATATTCTTTAATGATTTCTGCTTTATATCCCAGCGTAATGATGAATTCATTGACGCCTTGCGCAGCATAGATGTTCATGATGTGCCACAGAATCGGCTTGCCGCCAATTTCTACCATCGGCTTGGGACGGAAGGCCGTTTCTTCTGATAGGCGCGTCCCAAATCCTCCCGCCAAGATGACTGCTTTCATAGGCTCACTTCTCCTCGGCTGCGGTGGTCGCACCGCGCCTTTCATCCACCCAGCCTCATCGTCCCGGGCCGTATTGATACACAACATCCCCTAGACATGTTGACTGTGCCATGTGGTCACTGCCTCCACGACAGCGTCAATTTGCTGGGGGCTCATGTGCGGATAGAGCGGCAACGTCACCAGACGCCGCCCCAACTGCTCCGTCACTGGCAACACCGCAGGTGAGGTGCAGGAGCGGTAATACGTAAACTGATGAATGGGCGGGTAGTGCATGCTTGTCTGAATCCCACGCTCCTTCAGGAATTCCGTAAACCCCGGCCGTTGCTCATCTGCTGGCAGCACAATGGGCAGCAGGTGGTAGGACGAGATACCTTCGTAATGTGCAAACGGGAGGATGATGCCTTCGAGTGCCGCGAGCTTCTCGTGATATCGATTTACCGCCTCCGCCCGTCGCTGGTTGTTGGCCTCGAGCTTACGGAGCTGCACGAGGCCAAGTGCAGAGCGCATCTCATCAATACGGTAATTAAACCCGGAGGCCATAACGTCATAACTAAAACTGTGGCCACGGTCACGATCCCAGGTCAGACTCGTCATACCGTGCGAGCGCAGCAGTTTAAGGCGCTCAGCCAGCACGTCATGGTTTGTCGTCAGCATGCCGCCTTCGCCAGTGGTGAGATTTTTATTGGAGAAAAAGCTAAAGCAGCCAATATCGCCAATGTTGCCACACTGTTTGAAGACCCGCTCGCCACTCCCATCCTGCCCATTGCCAGGCAACGTCACCCAGCAGCCGGCACCTGGTGCATGTGCCACGTCCTCCACTACATACAGCCCATGCCGCCGCGCCAGCGCCATGATGCTGTCCATGTCACAGGGATAGCCACCGTAGTGCACCACGCAGATCCCCTTGGTGGTCGCGTCAAGACAGGCCGCAATACTCTCCGGGGAGATGTTACAGTCCTCGACGCTCGTGACATCGGCAAAGACCGGTGCGGCGCCGGTATAGCGAATGGCGTTGGCAGTAGCCACGAAGGTCAGCGACGGACAGATGACCGTATCGCCTGGTCCCACCCCAAGTGCCAGGTGCGCCAGGTGCAGTGCCGCCGTGCAGTTGGTCACAGCAAAAGCGTGTTTGGCACCCACCATCGCGGCAAATTGCCGCTCGAACTCCGCCGTCACTGGCCCCATAGAGAGCCATTTGGAGCGCAGCACGTCCGTCACGGCACGGATTTCGTCGTCACTCAGATCGATATCCGCCAATGGTACATTCCAGAGACTCACGATAGCCTGTCCTCTTGTGCGGCCAAGCAGCTTCAGGCTGCCCCTACCTCTAGTCTAGGTGCAGATTTCCCTTGATGTGTTCGTACTCTTCGAGGGCCTTTTCGTAGTCGCTATGGTTACCGATATCGAGCCAATAGCCATCAAAGGGATAGCTCACAACGGATCGGCCGTTGGCCAGGAGACGTTTCACCAAGTCAGGAAAGTCCAGATGTTTGTGCGGCTCAATATACTGCAGCACCTCACGCTCGAACACGTAGACACCCATGCTGACCTGGAATACGTGTAAGGGTTTTTCGATGTAGTCAGTAATACAGTTATTGACTTCATAGTTGATAATGCCGAGATCGATCTTGAAATCCTTTTTATACGTGCCAATGGTCACCAGGCCCTTGTGCTGCTTGTGAAACTGGAAGAGGTCGCTATAGTCAAGATTGGTGATCACGTCGCCATTCATGACTAAAAAGCTTTGCTCAAGATGGTCCATCTGGGACAGAGGGCCAACGGTCCCAAGGGGCTCATCCTCAAAGCTATACTGAATGTCTAGACCATAGCGCTCGCCGTGGTTGACATACGTCTGAATCATCTCTGCCATATATCCCACCGCCAGGGTGACACGTGTAAAACCAAAATGCTTTAGTTGACGCAAGATCGTATCGAGGATGGGCTTTTCTCCAAGTGGCACTAACGGTTTCGGGAAGACGTTGGTGAATGGAAGTAGTCGAGTGCCCTTACCTCCGGCGAGAATAACCGCTTGCACAGTGTACCTCCTCTCGTACCACGATCACAGCGTAAACGTGTGGGGTTTGTACAAATGCAGATGATCTTTGATATACGCAAAAGTCTCTTGCAATCCTTGCAGCAGGGTGTACTGCGGCTCCCATCCCAGCAACGCTTTGGCTTTTGTGTTATTGCACACGAGTTCCAGGACTTCACTCTTGGCAGGGCGGAAGCGTTCCTGGTCGGCTATCACACGTTTCGGCCCGCTGCACATGCCGAGTACCATGTTCGCCACATCGCCGATAGTGACGCCTTGTCCAGTCCCAATGTTGACCACCTGTCCAATAGTGTCTGGCACCTCAGCCACTTTCATAAAGGCCGTCACCGTGTCCTCGACGAAGGTAAAATCGCGCACCGGTGTCAAGGCTCCCAAGCGGATCGTGTCTCCAGCCAAGGCCTGACTAATGATGGTGGGAATGACCGCGCGCGCCGATTGACGTGGCCCAAAGGTATTGAACGGGCGCATTGTGGCGACGGGAAGGTTGAAGGAGCAATAAAAGCTTTCCGCCAGCTTATCAGCGGCAATTTTGCTCGCCGCATACGGCGACTGTCCCTGCAGGGGGTGCTGTTCATCCATAGGAGTGTAACGGGCCGATCCATACGTTTCGCTTGTGGACGTATGGACCACCTTCAAGACACCCTCCTCCAGGCAGGCTTGCAGCACGTTCAGAGCCCCAATGACATTAGTATCAATGAAGTGGCGCGGCGCCTGATACGAGTATGGAATGGCAATGAGCGCTCCCAAGTGAAAGACGATCTGACAATCGGCAACGGCGCGACGCACCATGGTGGCATCGGTCAAATCCCCGAGCACGACTTCCAGGGCAGCCTGCACGTCGTCGTCCACGTATTCCAGCAGTCCCCTGTCATTCCGTGAGTTATAATGCACAAACGCGCGCACGCGGGCGCCAGCGCGCACCAGTCGTTCCGCGAGATGGCTCCCGATGAACCCCCCTGCTCCTGTCAGCAAAACGCGGAGGGAGTGCCACTGGGGTAGGGCAACAAGGGATGACCCAGCCGAAGAAGCAAATGCTGTTGTCACAATACGATCCACTCTCTAGCGACAGGCTGACAGTGTCCGAGGCGCGTGGTGCACCTTGGCGCAGTGCGTGGGCACCTTCACGCGGCATAGGATGCTTGTGCGGCACACTCCAGCAGGGTACGGGTGGGACGTTCCCAGCCATCATACACCAGATCACTCTCCTGAATATTTAGGAGTTCTTGCACCGCTGTAGTGAGGGCCTGTGAAGACATAAAGGGCGATTCTTGCAGCAGGCTAATGCTCGGATTCGACGTGGGCACACACCCTGTGTAGGTGCCTGATACAAGAGCGTCCTCCGAGGGCGACACTGCGGAGGGCTCCTCAAGGAAGTACAGCGGAATATCAGTGCCAAGCCGATAGCCATGGAGCATGGCTATCCGATGGGCGACTTCAAGCAAAGACACCGCGGAGGCTTGCGGACAGACAAAGATACCTTCGCGAGGAGCAAGCGACTCCGTGAGTCCGAGCGCATCGAGGGTGAAGTGCGCGGCGGCGCGCTTGGAAAGCAGCGCGTGCTTCGCATTGCGATGGGGCAAAATGACTGGTTCACAGTTCACAATCTGCTCTTCCAGCCGCGCCATAATACCACTACGGTTTTCCAGCACGTCGCACAACCGTACGATGACCAAACGCGTCGATACGGGAGCAAAGAATTGCCGCAAGCCGATTTCCACAGCACGCAGTGAATCGGCAATTAAGTTGCCCCGCTTATGCGCTTCCTCAGACGACACGAGGACAAAGTGCGTACAACCACTGCGCGCTGCCTGTTGGGCCAGCGCAAACGTGGTCAGATAATTAGCACGCAGGATACTCGCTATCTGAAAGTTAAAAAACGGCAGATACTTCCGCATGGCATTCTGAAACACTACATGCGGGCCATACTGCGTAAACACCTCTTCGAGGTCGGCATTCCCCGCTGGTGGATACAGAATCGGCGTAATACGGGCAGTGGGAAACGTCTGCTGGAGTTGCGAGACGAGCGCCGTAAGCGACGGCTCATAGCGTTCGAGCACTAGCAAGCGCTCCGGAGCAAAGCGCAGAATCTGCCGACAGAGTTCGAGCCCCAGTGCCCCACTGGTGCCTGCTATCAGCACCCGTTTCCCCGTCAGTATGGATGGCAGCGAGGTGGTGGTGAGCGGCACATCAGGAGTCTTGAACAACAGTTCCGCCCGTTGTGCCTCTCCTCCTTCAGAGAGGGTTGGGAAGAACCGATACGGCACCCCCACGCTTTGACAGGCCTGGATAATCGCTGCGATATCACCGGCAGGGGCACTCGGTAAAGCCAGCAGCACCTCATGCGCCTGATAGAGCTTCACCAGTGCCTCCAGGTTAAAGCGATTGCCCAGTACCCTGCAGCCATACAGGGTTTTATGTCGCTTGGCTGGATCGTCATCGAGAAAGCCGATGACCTCGTACGCCTCTTGGGATGCCCGCAAACAACGGAAGACGAGGGCTCCGGCATCCCCTGCCCCAAAGATGAATACCCGCCGCTTCTTCTCCTCCGCAGTCTGCAATCGACCCTGCCTCTTGTGGATCAGCCGTAATCCCAGACGCACCGCTGTCATGAAGACAAACAGACAGAACCCATCAATCAACAAGACGGAACGGGGGAACGTACGAAAATTGAGGAGAAACATCAGGCCTATGAAGAGAATGCTCCCGGTCAAGACAGCCTTCAAGACGTTCAATATATCCATATAGGAGATATAGCGAATGAGAGTGCGATAGAGACCAAAGTACACACAGCAGGGGAGACGTATCAGCACCATAAAAGGTAACAGGTGTAGAAAGGGGCTGAGTTCCTGCGCTGCCACAACCCCTTCAAAGCGCAGCGTATACCCCAGCCCAAAAGAGATCAGGCTCAGCATGACATCGGTGCCTAACAAGTAGAGCTGGGATTTATTCTGCAGCACGAGCTTCCAGCTGATCGCTCTGCAGACGGTTTCTTTGATGCCCAGCCCCAGGTATTGCACATCTTTCATGAGCGATGGGTAGCGGACATATTCCAGATCAAGCGGTAGTTTCTTGGGAAGAATCTCATCAATATAGTACTGCTGTGGATCCACGCCTGGAGGGTACCACTCTTCCTCATTGCGCCCGAGGATTTGATTCGGCCCAACCAGTCCAGGGGTCACGGTAAAAATAGCCTTGGCGTACTCAGGGTATAAAGCCACCAGATCAGGCGCTTCCGGGCGTGGCCCGACAAACGTCATCTCACCCTTGAGGACATTCAGCAGTTGTGGAAGTTCGTTGATTTTGGTACGACGGAGAATGTACCCAAAGCGGGTCACCCGCAGATCGTCTTTTGGACAGACACTGGGCCCCGTAGGCAGGGGAGTCTCGAACATGGTGCGAAACTTATACATTTTAAAGAGCTTGCCATCTTTGCCGATCCGATCACAACGATACAAGACTGGTCCCCGTGAATCAAGCTTGATCAACAGGCCGATAACAGGGAAGAGTGGAAGCACGAGAAGCAAACCGAGACAGGCAAGGACGAAATCGAGACAGCGTTTCATCATATATCCCGTGCCAATGTATTAGGCATGCAAAGAGAAAGGGATCGTGACAGCAATAGGCAGATTGCTATACACAAACGTATACGATCCGCTCGCCTCCGGTATGTGATAGACAATGCTCCCTCGCCTTGTCTGATCAGCAGCGATTTCTACGACGGTGGCAAAGCCCCCGACCTGCGCTGTCAGCGCAGCCTCGTAATGCCTCAAAGCCGGTGTTGCCTGGAGCATATCGGCGTCATCATTCGCACCATGGATCGAAATAAATGATGCCAGGGCACGCCCATAGTCCGTCCCCTCGCGTGTGGTCAGGACAGTCTGGGTAGGGTCAAACAGGTGCTCAAAAGCACTATAGTTGGTTATTTCCACATCGAGAATCAAGAAGACCGTGCCAGCTGTCGCCTGCTGTGCACCGATATGGTGGTGTGGTGCCACCGTATGTAAGGTTATGTGCAAACCTTCACTCTCCTCCTCCCTGTGTACGACCACGACCGCGGGCTCAGAGGCAGGAGGCGCTACTACGGTGGGGCGCACCTCTATAGCCGGCATCACTGTGTCGCGGTCTGCAGTACCCTGCTGGAGACGCTCGGAGGTGACCGCAGCACTATACTTACTGCCATAGTAATCCGAAAGGTAGTAATGTTCCTCCTTGGGACGGACATTATTCAAAATCATCCCCAGCACCTTGGCACTGGCCCTTTCCAAAAGTCGTTTCGTCTCCGCCATCATGGCACGTGTGCTGTACCCCTGCGTATGCACCAGGAGCACGCTATCCATCATCGGCGTCAGAATCATCACATCAGGAATCGATAAGACAACAGGGGCGTCGAAGATCACCAAATCAAAACGTGCCTTCCAGTGCTCTATAAGGTGCTTCAGCCGTGCCATGCTTAACAATTCCGTGGGATTTAAAGGACAGGCACCAGCGAAAAGGATTTTAAGATTGTCCAGCGGCGCCTCGTGCACGACACTGTGCCACTCCACCCCGCGCGCCAGCACATCTGTCAACCCTTGACCTTGGACATCCCCAAAGACCCGATGCAACGACGGACGCCGCAAGTCCACCTCTACCAGTAGGACGTGTCGACCGAGTTGGGCAAACGATACTGCGAGATTCGCCGCGGTCGTGGATTTGCCTTCACGGGCACAGGCACTGGTCACGAGCAAACTCCGGACCGGCGGCTGGGCCAGCTGAATCCAGGTGCGCAACGTATGATAGGCCTCCGCCGCTGCTGACCAGGGTTTCTGCAAAGTAATCAGCGCTGGGGGACGACGTTTCGGCAAGACGTGATACGGGATAAAACCCAGGAACGTGAGCGCCAGGGCCTGTTCAACCTCGGCCACATTTTTGAAGCGCTTATCGAGACTCTCGGCCAACAACGCGAGGCCTCCCCCGCATCCCAGGCTCAATATGAAGCCTATCAGCAAGAACTTCGCGGCTCCTGAGGGCACTGGTCTCCCCACCAACGCTTCCTCCACGAGGGTCACGTTGTTTGTCTGCAGAGCCGTGGTAATGGTCGTTTCAACGAGGCGCTTGGAGATTTCCTGATACATCGCTTTGTGAACGTCCAGATCGCGACGCAACGACTCATACGTCGTCAGATCCTTTTCCGACTGAATCACGGTGCTTTTCTGCGTGTTAAAGAGCTGCTTGAGTTCATTTTCCTGGGTCATAAGGGTATTGTATTGATTCTCAAGGCTGGCAATGACACGTTGCACTTCGCCTATGACCGCCTTGCGCGTCTCCGCCATCTGTTCCGCCAGGGCTATCATCTTGGGATGTTTATCCATAAACTTCTTGCCCAGCTCGGTCGCTTGAATTTGAAAATCGGTATAGCGCATGCGCAAGCCACTGATCGTGCCGTTATTGACCAAGCTAGGGTATTTAGCACTTTGCGCCAGATCAGGACTCGTTAAGAATTTCCGGAGCTCATCGAGCTCCGCGCGCAGGGCCAGACGTTCCCGACGTTTTTCCAGATACGACAGATTTAAGGTGCCCAAGCTTTGCAGGTCTGCCGGCTGGGCATTGCTCGTATCGCTCCCGACAAGGCGTTTATCCTCTTTCAAGGACTGGATCCGGCGTTCCCCTTCGGCGATTTTGTCGCGGAGGTTATCCCCTTCCTGGTGTAACCAGACAGATGCCTTGCGGGAGGCCGCGTTGCGTTTGTCCAAGTTTTGTTGCACGTAGGCAGCAGCCACAGCGTTCACTTGACGCACCGCCTGCTGCGGACCCTCGTCTTCCACGATAATGTCAACTAATTTTGTGTTAGCATTCGGTTCTTTGCCCTTACGCGGTTCTACCTGCAGCTTACCCCGCAAGCGCCCTACCGCTTGCTGACGCCGCCGGTCGGCGAACACCGTTTCTGCAGGAGATGCCTCTGTCCCTACTGGGGATGCGGGAGCCTCAAGGTCGCGAGGCGTCACACTGGCGAGCACGGCTTGCCACACGTGCTCCGGAAACGCTTTAATGGCTTTCAAAGTGGCCATCGTTGGGCTGTCGGTTTTGGCAGGCTGAGGAGTGTAAAGCTGCAGCTTCTCGACCACTTCTTCTGCAACGGCTCTACTTTTGATTACCTCGTACTGTGTATGATAGAATTTCTCTCCTTGCTCCAGTCCCGTCACAACAGGAATGGCCAGAACTTTCGGCTCTGTATCCTCGATCAATACCGTTGCTTTAGCACTATAGAGAGATGGCTTCGTCACCACGAGCAGGCAGACCCATGGCATGATAAATATCACCGGGAGCAGCAAGAGCCATTTGTGGCGCCAGAAGATGCGTAAGTAGCCCTGCAAGCTGGTTTCCGCAGTGCCGTTGGCTTCAGTCAGCACGACATACTCTACCTCCTGACGGTGCGGGGTCAGTGAGGGATACTGCGGTGGGGGGAGAGTTTGGACATCTGCCATACGATACCTGCCCTTACTCGGGGCGCTCTGGCAAAATCAGACGCTGCCCGATCTCTAGGAAATGAATATTGCGCAAGCCTGGATTGGCCTCGCTGACTAGGTCTACGACAGCTTTGGTATATTCCCCATATTCTTGGGCGAGAATGCGCGATAAGGTATCTCCCGCACGGACAACGACCACTTTTTTGATGGCCAACTCTTTTGCTTCACCCCCAGGCTGCACCGACGCAATCGTAGATAGCTGACCACTCGGTAGCCCGGCAGGAGGAACGAGAGCGCGCACGGACTCCTGCGACGAGGGGGAAACAGCCGTTCCAGACGTCGCGGTAGGGAGGGCTCGTCTGGCAAGAGGTGCCACCTGGCGTCCTTGGTCACGCTCACCCCCAGCCTCAGGAGCAGCCGCCATCCCAGAGATTAACGCGACCCGCTGCCGCACCATCTCCACGGCGCGGTCCATGACCGCACGCAGCGACCACAAGCCAAGTTGTTCGCCGACAATGCCACCGAGTAATCCGAGCAACACCACAGCGATCAGGAGGAAACGCCGCAAGCGCTGCCGCGATTCGCGCTCAGCAGCCTGCTTCCAGGTATAGAGGAGATTATTCTCATTCCTGGGCCTTTTGCGCAGCAAACTATCCCAATAGTCCTGATAGTTATCCTCAGAAAAAACTGTATTCCGCAGGATGATACGATCGGCATCCTCTCTCACTTCAGGCTGAGGAGCTTGCGATCCAGTCTGCTCAGACTGGTGCCGATCTGTAGGAGGCGGGGTCGGAGGAACGACGGGAGAAATCATCGTACGGGGCTCGGTAGCGCGGGCAGGAGGACGCGTCAGCAGGCCACTATCTGGGGCAACGTCTTCCTCCAAGGTACTGA
>Ga0081455_10002749_pt1 | contig 20761 bp, 30 predicted proteins | sample TabmetS3T2R1_FD_70207 | JGI IMG/M metagenome (GOLD analysis project Ga0081455, IMG submission 70207) | Tabebuia heterophylla rhizosphere microbial communities from the University of Puerto Rico - S3T2R1 | ecosystem: Host-associated > Plants > Roots > Rhizosphere ...
CACCTTGTGCATGGCGGTCTTCGAGACGATCGTATCATGGATCACCAGATGATCGACGCCCGTGGTCAGAAAGCAGTTCACGGCATCCTGCGGCGTTTCCACGATCGGCTCGCCCTTGATGTTGAATGAGGTGTTGATCAGCACGGGAACGCCGGTCAACGCCTCGAACTCCTTCAGCAGGCGGTAGAGCATCGGATTGGTTTGTTCGCGCACGGTCTGGACGCGCGCGGTGCCGTCGACATGCACGATCGCCGGGATCCTGTCGCGCCACTCCGGGCGCACCGGCTTGGCGATCAGCATGAACGGCGAATCCTCGTCGCCCTCGAAGACTTCCTTCATGCGCTCGGCCAGCACGATCGGCGCGAACGGCCGGAACGCCTGCCGGTGCTTGACGCGGCTGTTGAGGATGTCCTTCATTTCGGGTTTGCGCGGATCAGCCAGCAGGCTGCGGTTGCCGAGCGCGCGCGGCCCGAATTCCGAGCGATCCTGAAACCAGCCGATCACCTTCTGGTCGGCCAGCAGCTTGGCGGTGTCGCGGCAGACATTGTCGCTGCGCACGACGTCGGCCTGGATGCGCACCAGAAACTTCTGCAACTCCTTGGCGGCCTCCTGATCGCTGTAGCGCCGGCCGACATAGGAATGATCCATCACGAAATCGCGGCGCTGCTTCAGGATTTCGAGCCAGCCGTAATAGGCGCAGCCGATCGCAATGCCGTCGTCGCCGGCCGCGGGCTGGATCCAGACGTTCTCGAATCCGGCCTCGCGGGCCACCCGGCCGTTCGCCACGCAATTCAGTGCGACGCCGCCGGCCATGCAGAGGTTCTTGGCGCCGGTGGTTTCGCGCAGCCAGCGGGCGCGGGCCAGCAGCACGTTTTCGGTGTCGTCCTGCGTGCGCCAGGCCAGATCTTCCCAGTGCCGCATCGCGGGGTTCTTTTCCCAGTTGCTGCCGGGTTCGAACACGTAAGGCTGCTTGAAGTCGGCGGTCCAGTGCGGCACCTGCAGCTTGTCGCCGTCCATTTCGAGCAGAGGCTTGACCTGCTCGCGGCGGCCATAGGGCGCCAGACCCATCAGCTCGCCGCATTTATTCCAGTCGCCGAAGATATAGGTCGATGCGCGGCTGTAGAGCGCGCCGAGCCCGGGCATGTTGTAGAATTCGTCGCTGAGGAAGCCGCGGTCCGGCTCCATCCAGACCTTCTTCAGGCATTCCAGCGCCGTGCCGCTGAACTTGTAGTAGCTCTCGGACTCCCGGGCCAATGGCGTTGCCGTGTCGGCGGCCGGATAGGATTCCATGACGTCGGACTGATAGCTGCCGACGCCATCGACGATCATCACCACGCCATCTTCGAACGGTGATACCGCGAAGGCGCTGTAGGCGTGCGCCAGATGGTGGGAGATCGTGACCACCTTGTCCGAATGCTTCAGATAAAGCGGATGCTTGGCCGCATCGCCGCGCTCGAAGTCCGGCAGGAAGCCCGGCGCGTCGAAATAGACCAGCCGCTCCTCCATTTCCGGGACCGGCAGGATGTAGCAATTGCGCACCACGAGATCGACGTCGTCGAGCGTGATGCCTTCAGCCTCGAGGCAATAGTCGATCACTTCTTTGTAGAAGCCGGAGGCGTGCTTGGCGCGGGTGATCCGCTCCTTGGCGATCGCAAACGCAATGGCGCCGTCGCGCAACAGGCAGGCGCTGACATCATGGTCATAAGTGTTCAGGCCGAGGACGTAAGTGTGTTTTTTGGGCATGGGTACTCGTCAGAAGAAGATCATCTTGCGCTGAGAAATGGAGATCGTGTCGACATCAAGTTGTTGGCGTGGCCTTGCGGGATTTTTTTCAACTCCAGACTCTGCGGTGCACAATCCCAAGTGTTCATCCAGTATTCAGATAGATGAACGGCGCAAGAAAGCCACGATAGATCGGCCATAACTTGACCTTATCTGCCCTTCTTAATAAAGTCCCAAAAGCCCGAAAGAACCTTAGTGAAAATATTGTCTAGCGCATCTGAACCGACGGCTTTCTCAAGCGTCTAAGTGAGATAGTACCGAAGTCCAGATGTTCGGAAGTGACCGGGAGATCCTTAGTATGGCTAAACGCTATAATATCCTGACCCGCTGCCTTGCAGCGCTGGCCCTGTTGTTCGTCTATGTGGCCAGCACCTCTGCCATTCTGGTGGGTGGGACAACGACGTCCGCGCAGGCTCGTGGCGGCCGAGGCGGCGGCTTCCGTGGTGGTGGCTTTCGCGGCGGTGGCCGTGGCTTCTATCGCGGTGGCAGAGGCTTTTATGGCGGCCGGGGCTACTACGGCCGAGGTTACGGCTACTATGGCGGTGGTCCGCGCTGCTGGTGGAATGTCTACGGCGTCCGCGTTTGCAGGTGGTGACATAGATCGATCGCCGTCGGATCAGACGCGATCATGATGAGAACCAGGCGTGCCGACCGGCACGCCTTTTTCTTTTGGGAAATAGATTCGTCCAGCGGCGGCCGCGCGCGGCCTAACTTGCAAGCCGCGGAATCAATTTAAGCGCGTTGCCGCGCTCGATCCCACCGATCTGTTCGTCCGTGAACACGCCTGCCTCGCGCAGTCCCTTCACATGATCGCTGCCGGTACGGTACGGAAAATCCGTCCCGAACACGATCTGCGACGGCGGGATGATGGCGGCCAGCGCCGACATCGAACCGCGGTTGGAGGTCTGGGCGGTGTCGTAGAAGAAGCGCTTGAGCTCCGCGAGCGTGCCATCAGGCACGGTCTCCTTGGCCTTCGGCGCCAGCAGTGGATGGCGCACGAAGCGCTCGATCAGGAATGGCATGGTCCCGCCCGCATGCGAGAAGATCCAGCGGATATCGGGAAACCGCCGGGCGTTGCCGGAGAAGACGATGTCGGCGATGGTGCGCGTCGTGTCGGTGCCGAACTCGATCATCACGGGCGGCTGCGTCGACACCAGGTTCACGCAGCAATTCGCCGCCGTCGGATGGGTGTAGACCAGCGTCTTGCGCCGATTGAGCTCCTCCATGACCGGCAGGAATAGCGGGTCGCCAAGCCACTTGTCGCCATAGCTCGTCATCAAGGCGATGCCGTCGGCCTTGAGCGTATCGAGCGCATACGCCAGTTCGCGCAGGCTGCCTTCAACATCGGTGAGCGGCAACATCGCGAAATTGCCGAAGCGTCCGGGATAATCCGCAACCAGCTTCGCGGCATACTCGTTCGATTCACGGCAGAGTTTTTGCGCGGCGTCACCCTTGGTGAAATTGACCGCGGGCGTGGTGACCGAGAGCATTGACGTGGCGATGCCTGCCTTGTCCATGTCGGCGAGCGATTTCTCGATGGTCCAGTTCTTCATCAAGGGATCGCCGAACCCCGCATCGTTCGAGGCGGTCACATAGGTCGGCGGCGACAGATGATGATGGACGTCAATCCGGAACGGCTTTGTGTCGGCGGTTTGTGCTGTTGCGCCGTCTCTACCGATGGCGGCAGTCAGCGCCAGCGCGCCGGCGCCGAGCATGAAGCCGCGTCGGCTTTGCGCAGAGCGTGACGGACTCGATGGGCCACAGCAGAAGCAGCCCCGCAACGGGGGCGCGCGCAAATCCGTCATTCGTTCTCTCCCCAAGTTTTGTTTGTTGTCGCGTAATGCTTCAGCCGTCGAGAATGGCGACTGCCCGGGTCCAGCCGGCCGAGGCGCGCTCGATCTTCACCGGGAAGCACGACACCATGAACCCCGTGGACGGCAGTTGCTCGAGATTGTGCAGCTTTTCGATGTGGCAATAGCCGATGTGGCGGCCGGCCTTGTGGCCTTCCCAGATCAGGCTGGCATCCTTTGTCTCGGCATATTTCTTCGCGGTGTAAATGAACGGCGCATCCCAGCTCCAGCCGTCGATGCCGGTCAGCCGCACGCCGCGCTCCAATAGATACATCGTCGCCTCATAGCCCATGCCGCAGCCGGAGATGACGTAATCCTGCTGGCCATATTTGACGCCGGCGCTGGTGTTGACCACGACGATTTCGAGCGGCGACAGCGTATGTCCGATGCGCTTCAATTCCGCTTCCACATCCTTGGCGGTCACGACATAGCCGTCCGGAAAATGCCGAAAGTCGAGCTTCACGCCCGGCTGAAAGCACCATTCCAGCGGCACCTCGTCGATGGTCCATGCGCGCTCGCCGCGGTTCATGGTGGGATGGAAATGCCAGGGTGCATCGAGATGCGTGCCGTTATGGGTGGAAAGCGATACCATCTCCACCGCCCAGCCCTGCCCGTCAGGCAGATCTTCGGCCTTCAGCCCGTCGAAGAACTGCAGCATGCGCGGCAGGCCCTGCTGGTGATCGATGTACTGGATGGTCGGGTGATTGCCGGGCGGATCGGCCGGCACGTCGTTTTGCAGGGGGACGGAGATATCGATCAGCTTGCGCGCCATGGCGTTTCCTTCAGCCTGATGTTCTTTTTGGGTAGCGTTGCCGGTAGAGACTATTGCCGCTCGACCCGGTTCTTCAAAATGCCGATCTTTTCGACCTCGAGCTCGATCGTATCGCCGTGTTCGAGATACCAGCCGAGTTCGAGGCCGCAGCCATTGCCGACGGTACCGGATCCGATGAATTCGCCGGGCATCAGGGTTTCGTCCTTGCTGACATGGGCGATGATCTCCTCGAACGAGAATAGCATGCCCTCGGTGACCCCTTGCGAGCGCATCTCGCCGTTGACGCGCGCTTCCATCTTCAATTTGTAGGGATCGCCGATCTCGTCCGGCGTGACGATCCACGGCCCCATCACGTTGCCGCCGTCGAAACTCTTGCCCTTCGCCGGCCCCAGGCGCCCTTCCATTTCGATGCGCTGGGCGTCGCGCGCGGAAAAGTCGTTGAAGATGGTGTAGCCGAAGATGTGATCCTTGGCCTTGGCGGCGGAGATGTTGGCACCCTTGTTCCTGGTGATGACGCCGAATTCCAGCTCGTAATCCATCACGTGGCTGTAGCGCGGCCATTTCACGGTCGTGTTGGTACCGCGCACGCTGAAACGGTTGGTGATGTAGTAGATCGGCTGCTTGCGATAGACCTCCGGCAATTCACCGAGCGGCTCGGCTTCGATCCGCGCCAGCTCCGCCATGTCGCCCTTGGCGCGTGCGGCGAGCTTGAGCTGCCCGCGCGGGGCCTGCAGGATGTGCAGCGGGAACGACATGCCGTCGCGCATCTGCCGCGGCTCGGGGACCGGTGCGAGGATTTCCGCCGTCGTCACCGGTATCGAAAGGCTCTCGTCCTTGCCGTGCTTCTCGAACGCCGTTGCTGCCGCTTCGAGCGCGGCATCTCCGGCGTCGATCAATGCCAGCATCGAGGCGAACGCTGGATTGGCGCCGCCGTTGCGGCTGGCGGCGGCCGCAAGATCAAAGATCTGCTTGTCGCCCCCATGCACGATTCCGATCTTTTCCTGGCCGCCGGATTTGAATGTCGTGAGTTTCACTGGATCCACCCTTGTTTTCTCTCGAAATATATGATCAAAAAAAATATCGATAAACAAGACAGAAAAATGTGTCATGGGGAGAACGTTGTGAAGAAGGTCCTTGCCGCCCTTGCGGTCAGCCTGGCGCTGACCGGCACCGCCGTTGCGCAAGCCAAGATCCAGGTCGGCTGCACGGCAACCTCGGACTGCGCCTCCGCCATGGTGGCGATCGACGAGGGCATCTTCAAAAAGCACGGGCTCGAGGTCGAGATGACGCCGATCGGCATCAACTCGAACATCCCGGCGGCGATCCTGTCGAACTCGATTCAGATCGGCGGACCGACCTCGACGGTATTCCTGCAGGCGGTCGACGGCGGGCTCGACCTCGTCGCCATCGCCGGCGCCACCGTCATGAGCCCGGTATCGAACGGCAACATCACCGCCTTCGTGCGCAACGGCATCACCATCAAGGAGCCGAAGGATTTCGTCGGCAAGAAAGTCGGCGCACCCGGGCTCAACGCCTTCCTTCACGTGCTGTTCGTGAAGTGGCTGGTGGAGAAAGGCGTCGATCCCAAGGGGGTGAATTTCGTCGAGGTCACCTTCCCGACCATGGCCGACATCATCAAGTCGGGCGGCGTCGATGCCGTGCTGACGGCCGAGCCGTTCGTGACCCGCATGACCAATGCCGGGCTGGGCTCGGTCGGCGCGCGCTATGCGGTCGAACTGGCGCGGACTGACCCGATCATCTTCTATGCCGCGTCGCGCGAATGGGCGGACAAGAACGCGGTGGCGATCAAGAAATTCCGCGATGCGCTGGCCGAATCCGCCGTCATCGTCAATGACGATCGCGAAAAGGCGTCGAACTCGATTGCAAAATTCACCAAGCAGCCGATCGAGCTGGTCAAGGCGACGCCGCCCAACCGCTCCGAACCGGCGCTGAAGCCCGAGCAGCTCGCCTGGTGGATCGAGGTGATGTCGACGCAGAAGATGCTGCAGTCGAAACTCGACACCTCGAAGCTGGTGCTGAAATAACGGATTGCGAATGCCAGCCTCCGAGCGCCAAACGACCCGACCGGCAAGCGAGGCCACCACGCTGAGCGAGCGCGCGGCGCTGCTGGTCGAGCAGGACATCCTCGCCGGTCATCTGGCGCCGGGATCGCGGCTCGGCATCGTCGACCTCGTGCAGCGCTACGAGATCGGCGCGACGCCGCTCCGCGAAGGCCTGTCTCGGCTGATGTCGCGGGGGCTGATCGTCGGCATCGGACAGCGCGGCTTTCGCGTCGCCGACATCAGCCGCGAGGATCTGCTCGACATCACCACGATGCGCACGGCGGTCGAGGTCGAGGCAATCAGGCTCGCCATCGTCAATGGCGACGACGCCTGGGAGGCCGGCATCGTCAGCGCGCTGCACCAGATGCGCCGCCACATCGAGCGCACCGGCGATCAATTCCGCGAAGGCGCGGAGGATTTTGATCGGCTGCACAAGGGCTTTCATACCGCGCTGCTGGCGGCCTGCGGCTCCAAACGCCTGCTCGCGGCCCATTCCGACCTCTACGACCAGGCCTACCGCTACCGCCGCGTGATGATGCGCTCCTTCGACAGCGGCAAGAAGTTCGTCCGCGCGCATCAATTGCTCGCCGACCGGATCATCGCACGCGACGTTCAGGGTTCGCAGGCGATGCTGACGGCGCATCTGCGCTCGACCATGGACTTTGTCTATCCCTCAGGCAGCGAGAGCTGAACCATGGCAAGCGCCGCAAAACGCCTCGACGCCGCCCCCGGTACGCCTGCGCCGCAGATCAGCTTCGACGCGGTCACGCTGCAGCTCGGCGGCAAGACCATCATCGAGAATCTGAGCCTTGGGGTCCGCCCCGGCGAATTCCTCTGCATCGTCGGCGCCTCCGGCTGCGGCAAGACCACGGCGTTGCGTCTCGCCGCCGGTCTCTACCAGCCGACCGGCGGAAGAGTGAATTTCGACGGCCAGCCGATGCGCGAGCCGCGCCGCGAGATCGCGATCGTGTTCCAGGACTACGGCAAGGCGCTGCTGCCGTGGCGCACCGCGGCCGGCAACGTCTCGCTGGCGCTGGAAGCGGCCGGCATGCCGTCGGCCGAGCGCCCTGCCCGCATCGAGGAATTGCTGCGCACCGTCGGCCTGCCCGGCCATGCCGGCAAATACCCTTCAGAAATGTCCGGCGGCATGCAGTAACGCCTGCAGATCGCCCGCTGTTTGGCGCAGGAGCCGAAGACGCTGCTGATGGATGAGCCGTTCGGCGCGCTGGACGCGATGACCCGGCAGGGATTGCAGGACGAGGTGCTGTCGCTGGTGGCGGCCAGCGGCGCCACCGTGATCTTCGTGACCCACGACCTCGATGAAGCCATCTATCTCGGCGACCGCGTCATCGGCCTGCTGCCGCATCCGGGACGCATCGGCATCGAATTAGCGGTCAACCTGCCGCGGCCACGTGACCAGCTATCGACCCGCGAGCATCCGGAATTTCTGCGGCTGCGGCGGCAGTTGTTCGATTTCATCAAGGCGACCGAGCAATGACGGCGGGCTCCGCCAAGGCGCTGGCGCTGCCGCTTGCCGTGCTGGCGGCATTCGAGCTCTGGGCCCGCGCCACGCACCTGCAAAGCGACAGCCTTGCGCCGCCGAGCGACATCGTGATGGCGCTGTTCGGCGCATTCGCGGATCTCTCGATCCTGGCGGCGACCCGCGACACGCTGTTCTCGGCGTTTGCCGGGCTTGCGATCGGCACCATCATCGGCCTGGCGTTCGGCATCGCATTCGGGATTTCGGATACCTTGAACCGCCTGATGGAAGTGACGGTCGAGGCGATCAGACCGATTCCCTCGATCGCATTGTTGCCGATAGCGCTGATGGCGCTCGGCTTCGGCTATCGCATGGAAATCGTGATCGTGGCGTTCGCCTGCGTCTGGCCGGTCCTGATCCTCTCGCGCGCGGCGGTGCGCAGCATCGAGCCGCGGCTGATGGAAGTGGCGCGGGCGCTGCGGCTGCCGCCGGCGCAGCGGGTCTGGAAGATCATCATCCCGGCGGCGCTGCCGCGGATCTTCGTCGCTTTCCGGCTGTCGGCCGGCATCGCGCTGATCGTCGCCGTCACGGTTGAAATCGCGATCAATCCGCTCGGCCTCGGCGCCGGTATCATGCTGGCGCAGCAGGCACTGCGCCCGGACCTGATGCTGGCCTATCTGGTCTGGATCGGCGCCATCGGCTACGCGCTGAATGTCCTGCTGGTCGTCGCGCAAAACCGCCTGTTCGGCCGCGCCGCGGTGAGCGGAGACGGCCGATGAATCGTGGCGCAATCCTCTGGCGGGTGGCGAGTTTCGCGGTCGCAGCCGGCTTCATCGGGCTGTGGCAACTAGTCGCCAATCTGAAACTGGTCTCGCCGGTATTCCTGCCGGGGCCTGACAGGGCCTGGGCGTCGCTGGTGCGCGGATTTTCGTCCGGCGATCTCTGGAGCAAGCTCGCCGGCACGCTCGAACACATGGCCTATGGCTGGCTTCTCGCCTCCATCGCCGGGATCGCGATCGGCGCGATCATCGGATCGTCGCGGACGATGCGGACCTATGTCGCGCCCTCGCTGGAGTTTCTGCGGCCGCTGCCGGTCTCGGCGATCATTCCGGTTGCGATCGCCATGCTCGGGCTGACGCAGGCGATGGCGCTGTTCGTGATCTCCTTCGGCGCGATCTGGCCGATCATGCTCGCGACCATCCATGGTTTTGCGGCGGTCGAACCGCGGCTCTACGAGGTCGCGCGCTCGCTGCAGATGTCGCGGCTTTCCGTGATTCTCGAGATCGCGCTGCCCTCGGCCAGCCCCGACATCCTTGCCGGCATGCGCCTCAGCCTGACGGTCGCGCTGATCCTCTCGGTGGTCTGCGAAATCCTCGCCGGCCTCGACGGCCTCGGCCACTGGGTGCTGCTCTCGGCCCGCGCGTTCCGCTCGGCAGACCTGTTCGCCGGCGTCATCCTGTTAGGGATAACGGGCTATGTGACGTCGGTGGCGATGTCGCTGGCGGAGCACAAATTGCTGGCGTGGCAGGCGGCGCAGCGCTGATCGCCGATGGCCGCGCCATTGTGGCGACGTTGTCCGCGACAGGGCGAACCGAAACCTCCGGCTCCTTCGACGCGGTCATCAGGCGCCGGCAACCCCGTCCGATTGCGCGCCAGAGCGCGCGAGGACTGAAGGTGACGAGCACCTCATGGTGCCGCATCCCCTTGCCGCCCTTGACCAGCCCGAGATCGCGGATGATGCAATACGTCCCGCTGCTCATGCGGGCGAACTTCGCACCTTGAAAATGACTGCGCACACGCGACAACATGCACGCAGCATGCACCGCGGATCGATTCCGTCAACCTTGACCGATGGCGAATCGGCCCGTCGAAACGCAAAACCTATCAAAGCGTTGCGTTATTGCTGCGCTCGCCGATGCGATAGATTTGCGCGGTCCGGACCGGCAAACGATTGAGCACTTCGCGCCGCTCGTTCATGCGCGCGCTCGGCGAATCCGGCTCTGCAAAGTATTCAAGGATCTGGATCCTGATTTCCTCCGCGAGCGGACCCTCGACCTGGCGCATCCGATTCCAGAGCCGGATGATTTCCCGTTGCTTCTCGACATCCATTGGTCACCTCCGAAGATGACCGATGAGAACATAGCAGGAACATCAATGCAAGCCGCAAAATCTCGGGCGGTGGCGCAGATCACTACTTTCGCGGTTTCGGTTCTAGAAGCAGAGGCTGAGAATCTTCAGCCGGCAGTTCTCGGCAGCGCGCGATTTGGGCTTCGCAGCGTTTGCCTGCTTTGATTCCTTCGGCGAGTCTTTTGGCGAACTCTTCGGCGACCCCTTGGGCGCTTTGGGACGCTCATAATCGCCCGCGATCACCATGGCCCAGTACATGCGACCGGTCTTCGCGCTTTTCACGCTGGCAACACCGACGCGCGTCGCGCCGGGCAACAGCAGGTTTTTCCGGTGCCCTGACGAATTGATCCACTGGTCGAGGGTTTTGGGAAAGCTGTCGTAGCCGTACGCAATGTTCTCTGCAGCCCGGCCAGCACCTGCGGGGCCGACGCGTGTATTGAACCGGCCAAGGACGTCGTGATCGAGCTGGTCCTTGGCGGCCATCGCCTGGGCCTGATCGTGCGCGATCCGCGTGAGCGTCGCATCCAGGGTAACGCGCTTCTCGCCGTGCTTGAGCCGGAAATCAGAAATCATCTGCGCGGGATTGGCCGCAGCCGTCCGGCTGCCGACTGTGACGGCCAAACAAATCAAAAGCCCCAGCAGAAGGGCCTGCCGCGCCAGGATGATCGTCTTCCTACCCGCCACAATTGTTCCCCTGCCCCTCCCGATAGGAAGCCTCAATCGAAAAGGACGCAGCAAGTCATTGATTTTGTTGGTCGGGGCAGCTGGATTCGAACCAACGACCTGCAGTACCCAAAACTGCCGCGCTACCAGGCTGCGCTATACCCCGATCCCCTGGAAATGCGTCGATACACGCTAAAACCGCGGCCAGCAAGGCGACGGAAGGCCGTGTCAGCGCTTGTTGAACAGCGGATGCGCCACCCGGTCGCCGGGCTGAATTCCATACTTTTGCGCCGTGCCGGCAATTACCTCCAGCACGCCCCTGGCGAGCCCGCCCGATGAGATGATCTTGGTGGACATCGGCTCGGTATTTTCGGCGATCCGCAGGATGCGGCCGTCAGCGCGGATGAAGATCATATCGAGCGGGATGTAGGTGTTCTTCATCCACATCGAGATCTGCTGCTCCGGCGAGAAATCGAACAGCATGCCTTTGCCGTCGGGCAGTTCCTTGCGGTGCATCAGTCCCTGGGTCTTCTCCTCCTCCGTGGTCGCCATCTCGACCGAAAACACCTGTACGCCCGATTTGGTGACGATCTCGAGCGGCTGAATGCTGGCGGCCCTGGCAGCGGGACCGGCGCAGAGGGTGACGAGCACGGCGGCGACGGCCGCCAGCGACGCCACCGTCGCGATGCGAGGCCGCACCATCATCAAAGCGAAATTCATCAAAGCACCCGCGCGGAAATCTTAAGGGGGAAATTGCCGGCGAACCCTAACCCAGGGATTGCGGCAAATGCCAGAGGCCGCCGCGCAGGTGCACGGCGGGCGGCTCACGTTTCCGTCAGTGGTCCGGCGGGATTAATGCGAGGACAGCGCCGACGGTCCGGTCTCGGGATGGATCTCGGCCGCCATCATGCCCTTGGACCCCGGCCCGAAGCGCACCAGCACGTACTGGCCCGGCCGCAGCTCGGTCATGCCGAAACGGCGAAGCGTTTCCATGTGGACAAAAATGTCCGGCGTGCCCTCACCGCAGGTCAGGAAGCCGAACCCGCGCAGCCGATTGAACCATTTGACCTGCGCCCGCTCCAGCCCGCTGGTCGGCGTGACGCTGACATGGGTTCTGGGCGGCAGCATTTGCGCCGGATGGATCGCGGTCGATTCGTCCATCGAGACGATTCGGAACGCCTGGTAGCCCTTGGCGCGCTGCACGCATTCGACCACCAGCCGCGCGCCTTCATACGCTGTCTGGTAGCCGTCGCGCCTGAGCACGGTGACGTGCAACAGCACATCGGGCCAGCCATTGTCCGGCACGATGAAGCCGTAGCCCTTCGAAGCGTCGAACCATTTGATGACGCCCGATATTTCGACAAGGTTGGCCGCGGCATCGCCGAGCCCCGATAATGCATCCACCGCCGGGTCGCGTTGCGCTCCGGTTGTGTATTCAGCTGGTCCAATCCTATTTTGCCCTGTTCCGCCTGGTGGCGGGCCCCCGAGCTTCTTGGACCCAAATTCGTCCGACCCCATGACCCCGGACCTCACACTTCTCAAAAAGCGGCCCGCTTGTCGCCGAAGCGGACCGGAACACGCGCCCTACCATGACCATCATGCTAACGCAGCGCGAATCTCTCGAATCAAAGATAACACTACCGATTGCGGCGCATAGCTAAAAAACAATTCGGGCGAGAACTATAAACAGACTTGCAACGGCCACGAATCAATCACGAATCAGTTGGCGATCAATTGCCTACAAACGGTCCGAGCGTCTCTCCGATGTCGTGACGGATGACAAGATCGGCCACGTCGTCCTGTTCCGTCGGCTCATTGTTGATGATCACGAGCCTGGCGCCGCAGTTCCTGGCCATCAGCGGAAAACCTGCGGCCGGCCAAACAACTAGCGAGGATCCGATCGCCAGAAACAGGTCGCATTGCTGGGCCAGTTCGGTGGCGCGCCGCATCTCGTCTTCCGGCATCGCCTGTCCGAAAGAGATCGTCGCGGTCTTTATCGGCTCATCGCAGAGGGTGCAGTCGGGCGCGCTGCCATTTTCTTCGAAACGCGCCTTTACCCAAGGAAGATCATAGGCATGTCCGCAGCCGATGCAGCGGGCATAGGTGGTATTGCCATGCAGTTCGATCACGTCGTCGGCCTTGAAGCCGGACGCCTGATGCAAATTATCAATATTCTGGGTGATGATCGCGGGCGTCTTGCCGGCCTTGTAGAGCGAGGCCAGCGCGCGATGCCCGCGGCCGGGCCTGGCCGCCGCAAAAGTCTCTTCCATCGCAAAACGCCGCCGCCAGGCCTCGGCCCGCGCGTCGGCGCTGGCGACGAATTCGTCGAATGCGATCGGGCGGTTGCGGGTCCACAGGCCGCCGGGGGAACGGAAATCCGGAATGCCGCATTCGGTGGAAATGCCGGCACCGGTAAAGGGGACGATGCAACTAGCTTCGGCAATCATGTTGCCGAGCTGCTCGACGCCGCTACGCAAATCCTTGGCGATCACCGCTGATGTTTCCGAGTTTGTTGGGCCGCGCGGACTATAGCACGGCCGTTCGGATTGCCAGATCGATGCGCCCTGCCCGACGGCGCCACACGTGCACGGCTATCAAGCCGCCTTATGCCGCGTCGCCTTGTCTTGCTGGCTCGTCAGGCTGCCTTCAACCGATTCCTTCGGCTCCGATTCCTTCCGCTCTTTGGCTTCTTCGGACTTCTTCGCCTTGGGTGCGGGCGCGCTTTCCACTTTCTTCGCCGGCGGCTTGCCGTATTGGGCGAGCTTTTCCAGTTCCGCTTCGAGCTCGGCGCGGCGTGTAGCGACTTTCTCGAACAGCTTGTCGGTGGCGCTCTCCCGAAGTGCTGCGAGTTCTTCGATACCAAGTGAATCCAGATCGATCTTTGCCAATGGAACCTCCCGTTTGGCTTTCGCTAACGGGAACCCGTGTGAGCGACAAGAATGCGCCACATCTTATCCACCGCTTCGCTGCCAACGGCCGCGCGATCATAACGCTTCCTAATTCATGCCCCATTCGCCCGGGCCAATGACGCGGGGCACGAATCAAACAAGAAGACGGACGGGCGATGACAGAGAAGGAAGAAAGACTCGCGCGCGATCGCGCGGAAATCGCCGCACGCGTGGCACGCTTCAGGGAAACCCAGCAGAAGTTCGAACGCGAGCGCGAGCAGTATTACGAGACGACGCTGGCGAAAGCGCTGAACGGATCCGGTCGGCCCTCGTTCTGGCGTTGAGGCGGAACCGGCAAGGAGCATTGCTCCGCCGTTGCGTTATCGCCGGTGGAATATGACGCGAGGAACCAGCAGGAAAATTCCGCAACCGGGGTGGAACGAAGCAGACCCCTCGATGTTTTCCTCTCAAGTGCAGCAGCCTTGCGAGAGGTGAAAGCACGAATGACCCCGTCGGCATCTGCGGATGTGGCGGGGTTTTCGTTATCGCCAGACCGCTACACCGCCACGGGATCGCAAGCCATGCGATCGCGCAGGGCTGACCATCGAATTGCGCGGGAACTATTTCGCTCCTTGTGGAGTTTACCCACACGGAGAAGTGCGTCATGCCCGTGTGGATGGAAATTCTGATCAATGTGATCGGTTACGCCGGCTTCATCGCCATCGCGACCTATCACAGATCGTCAGGCGAAAAATTGCCGGATCGTTGAGTGCCGGACTTGTAAGTGCCAGACTTGTAAGTTGCGGACTTGTAAGTTGCGGACTTGGGGGCGTCAGTTCGCCTTATGCGGTTCACCCGCGGTGCGGACCAGCCTGTCGGCCTTGACCAGCACCTGACCGCTTTCAGCTTGCGGCCGCAATGAAAAGCTGATGACGACGAAGACGAGGCACAGCAGCAGGCCGACCACCATGACGCGCCGATGAGTTGGTTTGTCCGCGTTGTGAAACGAAGGGAACATGGCCTGTTTTCTCAAAGCCATCCCTATCGCAATGTCGGATACGCACTATGCCATTTGGGTTTTAACCTAACCGAATAGGGTTTATCTGCGGTTTCGCAGTGAATTTGAGACGGCGCCTTCGACCTCGCGCAATTGTTTTCGGTCGTCGGCAGCGAGTTCGAAACCTCTCGGGCGAAACATCATCGCGAAAAGACTCCTTTTGTTCTCCTGGAACGAACAGGGGACGCATTTTCCGGCACGGCTGCCTTCTTAAGATACCGTTACCTCGCGATGCCGGCCGTCGAACCTTTTTGGCGCCATCCGTACTCATCTAAAAAGGTGCTGCGATGACCCAAGCCGACCATTACCGAGAGCAGTCCACCAGGGCCCGGCGGCTCGCCGAAGCCGTGAAGGATCCGGAAGCCTCGAAGAAGCTGATCGAGATGGCCGAGGAATTCCGTCTCTACGCGGAGCGGCTGGAGCAGACGCATTAGCGTTCTGGCTCGGGCAATATGGTGGCGAAAATTTTAAGCCGCTGTTTACCGCTTTGTGCGGCAGAGCCCTGCCGTTAACCGAACCTCTTTACAAGACGTAAACACGGGCCTGACAAGTTGTGACCAGGAGGGTTTATCCCATGGTCATTTATCCGATACCGGCAGAAGTGACACAGGCCAGAATACAACTCGTCGTCGATCAGACCGCCAAGGCGCCCGCGCATACGATCAATCAGGATCTGCAGGCTGTCGACCATGCCAAGGCAGCCGCCGTAGAAGCGGCCCTTGCCAACCTGCAGACCGAAGAACCGCCGCTGGTGGACGTCAAGGTTTGATCTGACGGAAAATACTGACTTGCGCGCAAGGACCAGGCTGCGTCCGGTCCTCACGCTCGCCATGCGAGTTGCTGCGCATGCACGACGCTGAGCATCACCAGGCCGCCGATGCCGGCGAGCACAGCCAGCCCTGCGAACCACACCCACTGCGGCTTTTCCTTGTAAGCGAGGAAAGCGGAGCAGATCGTACACACGATCGTCGGCAGATTCGCGACCAGTAAAACCCACGCCAGCATCTTGAGCCTCCCAGGCGAAGCGGATGCGCAACAGCTAACGCTTCCGCTGATGAGGCGACTGTGCCCGGCATCACATCGACTGCGCCGCGACCGCGCTATCGTCGTCCCATGATGCTGTTTCGCACCATCGTGATCTGGGCCGTGCAAATGCTGCTGTTTTGCGTCGGCATTGGTGTCGCGGGACTGTCCGCGCACCTGTTCGGCCCGATCATTGCCGAGACCTTCAACGTCCACGAACTGATCCCGACCGCGCTGATCTTCTTCGCGGTGGCGGCAACGTTGGGCTGGATCGGAAACAGGTTCTGGCCGGAGAGCTGGACGTACGACAATCCCCTGCTCTGAGCCCGCCGCTATGGCGCGTGGGTCTTATCGCGGTATCGTCTCGGTGCGATAGATGTTGGTCCCCGACGTCTCGACGATCCGGCCCTTGAGCGATTTCACGAACGCCTTCGAGCCTTCGACGGCGAAATGCGTGCGCAACGCCGCCTCGTCCTGCCAACGTTCGAAGAAGAACAGCCGCATCGGGTTCTGACAGTCGACATGTACGTCATGCGAAATGCAGCCGGGCTCCTTGCGGGAGCGCTCGACATGCTCGATGCACGAGCGAAGCACGTCGTCGAACGTGTCCTCGCGCGCCAGAATGCTGCCGGTTACGATAATCATGCCGATCCCCCGTTCGCATCAGCCAACCGTCCGCCCTCGAAAGGCGCCGGTCGTTACGCGTCGAGGCGGGCAGATCCTTCGTTAATGCATCAGGCGCGGCACGACAACCAATACCGCCAGCAATACGCCGAGGCTGCTGACCACGGACAATTTCATCCGGGCCGTTCTGAAATCGGTGATCGGCAACACAAGAAAGAAGGCCATCGCGAGTATCAGCAGGCCATAGAACATGTACATCATCGATCCCTCCATCGGCGCGACAATGGAGGGCGGACCTGGTTGCATCTGTGTGAGGGGTCACGCTGGTAAATGTAGCGTTCTGGGCCGCGAAATGCTCAACAACAAGAACGCGATAAAACAGGCTCCGACCGATCGCTATTAGCTGCTCTTATTGAGGTCACTCCGTCGGTTTCGGCTTCCCAACTAAATGCTGCAATTTTACGCTTTTGGTTGTCATGATGGCAACTTGGACGTGCCACACCGTGTCTGATTGAAATTCGAGAGAGAATGGGAATGCTCGGGAAATTTCTGCGCGACGAGAACGGCGCCACCGCCATCGAATACAGCCTCATCGCCGGGTTTATCGCCCTGGCCATCATCGCCGCCGTCGGAATGACCGGGCAAAGGCTCGTGGCGCTGTTCGAGAGTCTCATACCCGCGCTTAAGTGACGGCCAGAAATGTAGGTGGCGGCATGACAAAAGCCGCAGCCTACTCTTCATCGGACGCGCCTGACAGCGCAGCCGTCAGGATTTCAATCGAACGGCGATACTTGTCATCGCCGGCGCGCTTCTCTGGTGGCAACCTCGACAGACGGTCGGGATCGAGATTGTCCTGATTGTCCGCCCTCTTCACCGCAATTGCCATGCGATCGCCCGAGGCTGCAATAGCTTCGATGCAATCAAGATACGTCACTCCCTTCGGCTTGGTGAGGCGCTCCACCGACGCCACAACGCTCCTGGGATAGCCCAGGCGACGAAGATCTTCGGCGGTGTACTCGGTGTCCTCGATAACGTCGTGAAGCAAGGCGACAAGCTTGCACTCGTCTGATGCGTCCGAGCCCAGCCGGTGCATGACCGATACCGGGTGCTTCCAGTATTCAACGCCGCCTTTGTCGACCTGACCGGCGTGAGCGGCCTTTATGAAATTGATGGTGTCTTCGATGGTGGGGGTCGTCATGGTTGCATTTTACGCAGCTTGCTTCTCCTGACAAGCACACGCCTGCCGCATCAGTTTCCCATCGGAATGACCGGAGAACGGCTCGTGACGCTGTTCGAGAGTCTTATTCCGGCATTAAATCGGTAGGCTATCACCGAAACATCATCGCAAAGGCGAGGCTTGCGAGGCCGACCACGACCCAAAACGCAATCCCGGCAAGCATTATTTCAAATTCACCTGGGTCTTCTCGGCCAAATAGCCGGAGTACCCACAGTCCGGTGCCGCCGACAACAATTTCGAGAAGCGCTTCGATCATCAGTTTTCACGTCGTGGCAGCGTGCCTCACCGTTTCGCGCTTGTCCGGGTTTCGCGTAAACGGGACAGAGTGAGCCGGCAAACCCCTGCCCTACGCTGCAATTTGCTGCTACTTATGGCCTCGGGAGCTGAAGAAACTCCAAATTTCGCAAGACCAGAGGACAACAAACATGCGCTATCTCCACACCATGCTGCGCGTCCGCAATCTCGATATCGCGATGAAGTTTTACCAGGATGCGCTGGGGCTGAAGGAAGTACGCCGGGTCGACAATGAGAAGGGCCGCTTCACGCTGGTGTTCCTGTGCGCGCCCGAGGATGAGGGCCTGTTCAAGGCCGCGCCGCAGAACCGCGGCGCGCCGCTTGTCGAGCTCACCTATAATTGGGACGAGGAGAAATACGGCGAGGACCGCCATTTCGGCCATCTCGCCTACGAGGTCGACGACATCTATGCGACCTGCGACCGCCTGATGAAGGCCGGCATCACCATCAACCGCCCGCCCCGCGACGGCAACATGGCGTTCGTGCGCTCACCGGATCTGCATTCGATCGAGCTGCTGCAGAAGGGCGAGCCGAAGCCGCCCGCCGAGCCGTGGACGTCGATGCCGAACACCGGCCACTGGTAGGCCCTGGTTTCTTGACCAGACCCAAAGCAAATGGCGGCTGGCGCGCAGCCGCCATTCCGAGGACGTGCGCGAGGCGGTGGAGCGCGATGGCTACTCGCTGTTTCTGATCGGATTTGCGCTCGCGAAAATTCCGAAACCGTAAAACGTTCCGTCGCTCGGGTTGTTTTATGCTTAGGAACAGGCCACAGGATGGCGCGTTTTCTCCTTGAATACATTTTGAGGAGAAGATGATGGGACGAGGAATTTTGCTTTGGTTGCTGGGTGTACCTATTCCGGTGATCATTCTGCTGTGGCTGTTCTTCGGTCACTGACCAGCCAACGCAGCTACGCGTGACGCGAGAAAACGGGCTCTGTCGCACTGCGGCAGGGCCCGATTTTTTGTCCGCGCCGGCCCGCGCTAGGCGCGCGCTTTTTCGCCAGTCTTCAGCTATGAACGGCCATCAGAAAACTCAGCGGGAGCGAGGCGCGTGGCCGACAACAAGAAACAACAACTCACCATCTGGGGCCGGGCCAACTCGGTCAACGTTCAAAAAGTGCTGTGGTGCCTCGCCGAGCTCGATCTTGCCTATGAGCGGATCGACGCCGGCATGCAGTTCGGCAAGAACAACGAGGCGCCCTATCTGGCAATGAATCCGAACGGCCGCGTGCCGACGCTGGTGGATGGCGACTACGTGCTGTGGGAATCCAATTCGGTGATGCGCTATCTCTGCATGGCCTATGGCCAAGGATCCGAGCAGGGCTCGCCGATCTACCCCTTGCAGCCTAAGGCGCGCGCCGGCGTCGACCGCTGGCTGGACTGGACGCTATCGACATTGCAGCCGGTCGACCGGCCGGTGTTCTGGGCGCTGGTGCGCACGCCCGTCGAAAAGCGCGACATGGTCGCGATCCAGAAGGATGCCGACGCGGAAGGCCAGGTGTGGCGCATCGTCGAGGCGCAGCTGGCGACGCGGCGCTTCATCGAAGGCGATCAGTTCACCATCGCCGATATCGCGCTCGGCGCCTATGCCCGGCGCTGGCTCGGCGTCGAGGGCGTCACCAAGCCGAGGCTGCCGAACCTCGAGCGCTGGTTTTCGCAATTCGCCGCCCGCCCCGGCTTCACCAGGTTCATCGCGCCGCCGATGACGTAAGGGCTGGTCAGCGCGAGCCGCTGGACACACCGGCGCCGACGCTTATCGCGCCGCCGATCTTCATGCAGGTGCTGGTGCCTTCGATCCTGACGAAGCCGGCGCCGTATTCCGCGCAGGCATTGGCCGAACCGGATCGTTTCAGCGGAAGCAACTTGCCCGATGGTGCGGCCTTGTCGGACTTCTGGAGACGGAGTTGCTCGGCGAGCGCGGGAACCGAAGGCAGCAGCACCGCCATCATGACCAGGAGGGATTTTCGCATCCCGCCTTTTATCGCTGCTTGCGAATCGAGGCCAGACGAGAGTCCCGTTTCGACTGAAGCGGAAACGGCTCGATTTTTGACTTGAGGCGTTTCTTGCCGCGAACCGGCCACCGCTTCGCCGGAAAACGCGTTACCGGACGAACTTGACGCCGACCGATTTGCCGCGGCGCCAGACCACTTCGCAGCGGCGTCCGGTCCTGGCATCGCGCGAAAACGCCAGCCGCAACTTGGCCGGCAGCGAGTTGGGATCGTCGATCGTGACCTTCGCCCCCGTCGTGGACAGATCCTGCACCACGCACTGGCGCGCGGCAAAACCGCCTTCGAGCGTGATCCACCCGGGCTGACTCAATGATTTGCGCGTCTCGCGCTTCTTGCTCGATCGCAAGGCCATGTCGGAAGTTCCCCCCGAATACAGCCTTACGCCATGCGGCTTTAAAATCCGTTGCCCGGCGTGGCGAAATCGTCATTCGCCGGGGGTATCGATGGCGGTGCCAAACAAGTCCGAAAAACGCCTTTTCGACCGGCTTGCCCACCCGGCCAAACGCCACTATACGTTCGCCCGTCGCCGCCGCCATGCAACATGGACGGCCGGCGGCCAACACGGCCCATCAAGCGCATAACACCTTGATTTTCCGGTTGTTTTGCTCCCTTCGTCTATCGGTTAGGACGCCACCCTTTCACGGTGGAGAGAGCGGTTCGATTCCGCTAGGGAGCGCCAATGGCGCTGGTCCACTCCACAACGAATTGGCAAGCAGGCTTTGCGGCGCTCACGAGGCTTATGCTGGCGCCGCAATCCAAGTCGGCAATTCGGCTACTGGACCGGTCTGCAGAAAGGACCCTTTCGCCCGAGCATTAAATAACTCGAACCCGTTAACTCAGTTAAAATTATTTAATTAAACGTTAGTAACGAATTTGACTCATTCTAAAATAA
>Ga0081455_10002750_pt1 | contig 20751 bp, 21 predicted proteins | sample TabmetS3T2R1_FD_70207 | JGI IMG/M metagenome (GOLD analysis project Ga0081455, IMG submission 70207) | Tabebuia heterophylla rhizosphere microbial communities from the University of Puerto Rico - S3T2R1 | ecosystem: Host-associated > Plants > Roots > Rhizosphere ...
GGTTGGAGCCGGAGCCGGTGAGGTCGCGCCCGACCCGGTTGTACTGACGGATCACCGGCGCCGACCAGAACCGCGCGACGGCGGTCTGCTCCTCGCTGCGTACGCTGCTGTTCGCTGCGCCGTAGGCCTTGATCTCATCGAACGCCGCCACCCAGTGCTCGCTCTGAAGCGACGGCGGCGGGTCGGGCAGGAACTGGTCGAGGCTCCGCAGGACAAATGGCTCAACGTTCCCAACCCACGGCGTCCTCGGGGCGGCGAACGGCGGCGTCAAGCGCCACACGCCCGGACCCGGCGGCAGCGTCCGAAACGGGGACGTCACGCCGAACGGGATCATCCGTCCATCGCCGCTGCGGAGGGCGATGATGTTTTTCGCGGCCCGGCGCCCGACCATCTGGCCATGCTTCTTCGCAGGCCCGTCCGGGATCGACGCGAGCGCCTCCTCGTAGAACGCGTCCAGGCGCGGACGCACTCCCAGGCAGAACGCGTACGCCGCCGAGGCTTGGTTGCACGATTCGGGCGGGAAGTAGGACCAAAGGGTCCGGTAGGCGGCCTCGACGACCCCCGCGTCGACCGAGGCCCCTGCGGGTGCATTGATTGCGGGACCGTAGGGCTCGAAACCGCCCTCGATCGCGACCACGGCGTCATAGACAGCGGCCGAGGGATAGGCCATGTAAATGAAGCCCTCGTCCGCGAGCATGCCTACGCCCAGCACCGTGTCCTCGGTGATCTGGTTCCACTGTGCGACCGTGTTCCCCGGCGGCAGCGCCGCCGCCGCACTACGGGTCGTTCCCCCTGACGCAGCGACGGCCAGCGCGGTGATGGCGATCGCCACGACGCGGAGACCTCGAGCAAGAGTGAATGGCGGCTGCATCGGCTACTCCCTTCTCGAATTGCCTCTTCGGCCGAGTGGGCGTAACAAACGAGGGAACAGCGGTAATGCGCCTGATGGCGACGAAGTGGCTTTACGGCCGGAGCAATTCGGCGAAGGCCCGAACTGGGATCGCAGCTCCTCCCGTGATCGGAAGCGGGACGGCGAAGAACCGAAAGCCGTCGGTCGGCAGCGCGGATAGGTTGCACAGGTTCTCGATGACCAGCACGCCGGCGCGCAGCAGCCGTGAACGAGCCATCCGGGACTGATGCGCGGGGGCGTCGATGGTGGCGAAGTCGACGCCGACGAGCGCCGCGCCATCGCGGACGAGGATGTCGATCGTCTCGAAAGCGAGGTACGGCACTCCCCGCTGATAGCAGTCAGTGCCCCACCGCTTGTCCCAGCCGGTCCGGATCAAGACCGCGCGGTCCTGGACCGCCTGCTCGCTGACCGGGAGCACGATCGCGCGCGGCGGAACCGGGACATCGACGACAAGTCCCGGCACGCCCGCGACCGCTGCAAGCGGAATACGGCTCAGACGATCCTCGTCGCCGCGCTTCGGCGAGTCGTCGAGAGAGGTGCTCGGGCGACGCGGGGCGTAGACGGTCACTCCATCCTCGAGCGGATGCCCAAGTTCCACGAACCTCGTGACACCGTTACGAGGGACGCTCTGTCTCTCGTGCGGGCTGGGCTTCACGGTCGTGTCTGTCGGATTGGTCTCGTTCCCGGAAGGCGTGAGCACCCGTGTTACCGGAGTAACGCGTCCGTTAAAGCTGCCAGTCGATCGAGGCGTGCGGGTCGGGGCTGTACGAGCAAAACGTTCCCGTTCGAATCGTCCGCTCGAGATGCTCGCCCAGGGCATCACTATGCGCGCGGATTCGCGCGATCGCCGCTCGGATGGCGCGCGTGACGCTGACCCGCGCCCGCTCGGAAGGCGAGGCGGCGCGCCTGGCCTTCCCGTGGAGGCCGAGCGCGCGAGCGAGTTCCGCGACAAGGAAGTCTCGTTCCTCCTCGGCGCGTTCGGCTCGCTCGGCATCGCCGAAGGACCGTGCCTCCTCGAGCTCCTCCTCGAGCTGAGCAAGCCGGCGGCGATACTCGGCCTTGGCCCGCGCGTCGATGACCTCACCGGCGTCGCCCGGCCTCGAGGCGATGAGTCCAGGCTCGACGGCCCGGTTGGGCCGACCGAGAGGACGTTCGTCGGTGACGAGATCGAGTGCGTGCAGTTCCCGCCCGCGCGCGGCGAGCAACCGCGCGAGATAGCGAAGCCCCTTCGAGTCCTTGAGCCGGAACGCGTCTCCCTCGTACGCGATCGCCCAATATTCGCCCTCGCGGCGGAACACGCTCGGGCGCTCGGCCGAGATCCGTTCGGTCGCCGGCTTTCGCCACATCCGGACCTCAGCGACTTCCTCGGCGTGTCCCGCGAGAGGCTCAATCCCGAGCTCGCGCGCAAGGTTGCCCGCCTGTGCGCGCAGCCCGTGCGCACGCTCGCGATCTCCCGGACCGTCGCGTCTGAGTAGTGCATCCGCCCACTCCATGCTCGTGCGGACGACCCACGGACGCGCACCCATCCGCGCGTTTGCGTCCAACGCCTCTTCGAAGTGTTGCTCGGCTTCGCTCCAACGTTCCATCAACGTGGCGGCGATGGCGAGCGAGCGCGAGACGGACCCGATGCAGGCGGCGGGTGGGTTGACAGCGCTCCGCTCCGCGTAGGGCAGCAGAAGGTCGTAGATCGAACTCGCATACGTCGGGTCGTCCAGCTCGCGACTGACGTCCGCGAGCAAGCAGAGGCTGAAGAGCCAGTCGTCATTCCGCGGGAGCGCGGCAAAGTCGTCGGAGGCGAGGGCGTGAAGCTCTTCGCGGGCCGCGCGCTCGCGCCCAACCACTGCCGCTACGTGCGCCCAGACACACCGCAGTACGTCGTAAATCGGGAAGCGCCGGACGAGCTCCGCGATGGGTTGCTCGAGCTCGTCGAGTCGGCCCTGCTCGCGCCGGAGCGCCCAGAGCTGGATCGTGCCGTATAGGTCGGCGAGCAAACCGGCGGCGCGTGCGAAGTCCAATGCCTGCGGGATCAGCTGTTCCGCGTCGGCGAAGCGCCCCTCGAACGTCGCAAGCGTGGCGCGCAAGACGACGTCGAACCACAGCTGCGCCGGCTGTCGGAGCTCGCTGGCCAGGCTGGCCATGAGGTTGAGCTCGGCGTGAACGCCGCGCAGGTCTCCGAGCTCGAGCGCGACAGCCGAATGCCAGCTATGGCCTTCCCACATCCGCTCCTGGTCGCCCGCGAGTGTCGCCGTCCGCACGACCTCGGCAGCGATTGCCCTCCGCTCCTCGAGTGTATCGGGCCCCCAGATCGCCACCCAGCGAGCGTCGAGGGCGTAGGCAAGCGAGGCGGCGTCGTCGAGTCGCCGTGCCATCTCCACGGCCTCGCGACTCAACACCTCCCGCCGCTCCTCCACGCCGTGCACGTCCGCAAGCGGACCTGCAGCCACGCGGGCCACCAGCCTGAGACGCAGCTCGCTGTCTGCTTCCGGCAGTGCGGCGATTGCCTCCTCGAGGAGAGGCAACAGGTGTGGGTCTCCGCGCCCGGGATCCCAGACGAACCTCCCGCCGTAGCCAATCGCCGCGCGGCCGAAATGCTCTGTCAGTTTCTCCACCCTCGCGATTTCCGCGGCGCCGAGGAACGTTTCCTTCGCGTCCTCGAATGCACCCGCCCGCGTCTGCGCGTCACCGAGCGCGAGAAGCAGCTCGCACTGAGTCTGCGGGTCGACGCTCGACTCCAGCTCGAGCGCCTGCAGGGCCAGTTCGAAGAGTCGTGCCGCCTCCTCGTACGCGAGCAGGCGGACCGCTCGCTCGCCGGCGCGGCGCGCGTACGTGACTGCTCTCTCGACCTCTCCTCCCGGGGCAGCACGAGCGAAGTGGTGCGCCAGCTCGGCCAGGTGCGGCTCGAGGTCGCGCCGGTAGCGCTCCTCGAGCGCCTCGCCGATCTCGCGATGGAGCCGCACGCGGCGCGAGCGGGGAAGCTCGTCGTAGAGCGTGTCGCGGACGAGAACGTGTGAGAAGCGGAGGCGCGCGAGCGCCCCTGGAACGCCAGACACGACCTTCGCTCCAACTGCCTCGTCGAGGACGTGCAGCAGCGTGTCACGCGGCAGGCCGCTCAACCGCGCCAGCGCCTCGAGGTCGAACTCACGCCCGATCACGGCAGCAAGCGCCAGGAGCCCGTTCGTCTCGTCGGATAGACGGGCAAGCCGACGCGTGATCACCTCTCGGACTCCCTCGGGCACCGACAGCTGCCACGCCGCCGTGGCGATCGGGCGCTCGAGCGACCCCTCAGCGACGAGCAGCTGCACGACTTCGCCGACGAAGAGCGGATTCCCCTCAGTTGCGATGTGGACGGCCGCCGCGAGCCCGTCGGGCGGCAGCCTGCCGGAGAGGAGCTCGATGAACCTGCCGACGTCAGGCTCGGAGAGCCCAGCCAGGGAAACCCGCCGAGTGACTGGCTGCCGGGCGAGCTCGGTCACCATCGCCGCGAGCGGATGGTCAGCGGTCAACTCGGTATCGCGGTAGCAGGCGAGGACAAGGAGGTCGGCATCCGCAAGCTCGTCAGCGACGAACCGGAGGAGCAGAAGCGACGGCGTGTCGGCCGCGTGCAGGTCGTCGAGGAGCAAGACGATCGGCCGGTGGGCCGCGGAGTTCTTTAGAAAGGAGGCGGCCGCATCGAACAGGCGGAAGCGCGCAGTGTCGGGATCGACATCGGTCGCCGCCGCAAGGTCGGGAAGGACCGTGCGCAACTCGGGGAGCACGCGAGCGAGTTCCGGTCCCCCGTGACCAAGATAGGAACGCAGCGCGGGCGGCCGAAGGCCACGGACGAGCGCGCGCAGAGACTGCAGCCACGGCCAGTACGCGGGCGCTCCCCCCGCCTCCCAGCAGCGCCCCCAGAGCACGGACGCCCCTGATCCCCTGGCTTCGGTCGCGAGCTCGTCCGCAAGCCGGCTCTTGCCAATGCCGGGCTCGCCCGAGAGGAGAACCAGACGTCCCAGTCCCGCGAAAGAGCTCTCGAGCGCGTCGACGAGCTGCGCCAGCTCGGACTCGCGACCGACGAACATGGTGCCGCTCGCCGTACTAGTGCTCATGCGCGTCGTCGCCGACGGTCGCCGCTGACTGCGCCTACTTGGAGGAGGAGCCGATCGTCGCACGGCTCGACGATAGGTGCGCTTCCTAGCCGCGGCAAGGCGACAGGATCTGCGTGGAGTTGGCTGGCGAGTCCCTGACTGCCGGTGTGGCCACAGAGGTTTGGGCGCCAGTTCACTCTACGCTCAACAGATTGGCTTATTTGCAGGTCTTTTCGGCTAAAGGCCCGTCTCGTTGTTGCTGCGCGTTTGCTGCCCGAGATCGCGCCCGGCCTGCCTAAAGAGACAACAGAACATGCCTATTTGCAGGCGCTTCGAAAGACGGGAGCGACGGGACTCGAACCCGCGACCTCCGGCGTGACAGGCCGGCGTTCTAACCAACTGAACTACGCCCCCTGGCGCAGAGAAAGCAGTGTAGCCGAGCCCCCTCGGCGTTCTTGACGGCGTTTTAGGCAAGGAGGCGGTGGAAGGCCCGCCGCCGCAGGGAGCTCCGCTGGCCCGTCACTCGAACGCCGATCGCTCCGCGGACGACCCCGCCTCGCGCCCATCGCGGCACCTCCCAAACGCAGACGGCACGGCGTCCCACGAACTCTTGCCGGAGCACTCGGAGCTGTCGCCCGCGAACGGCCGCCACGCACACGATCGTTCCGCTCGCGAGCATCTGACCGCTGTGCCCGACGCGTAGCGCAAGGCCGGCGGACAGCCTCGAGCCGCCCACGCCGTTCTGCCGAACGCTGAGGACAAGTTGGATCGCACCGAGCGCGAGCTTGACGCGGTACGGCCACTTCCCTGCGTCAGGCGCATCGTCGTGGTTCGCTCCGCCCATAGACGTGATTGCCCAGAATCCGACGGCGAACCTGAATTGGTTCGTGTCGCCGAGCCGATGCCGGTTGATGAGGAAGCGGAAGACGTCGCCGCGATGTGAGGCGTCGACGCGGCCAAGCATGATCGTGGCCGCCCCCTGCCACAGCGCGTAGCCCCACCAACAGGGTTCGTTCCGATGAAGTACACGCCTCGTTCCGTATCGATCTCGATCAAGCGGTCGCTCGTGCCGCCTTCGCCGCCCGGGACGAGAGGCGCGGTGACGGCGAACGTGATCATCCCTGCGTTGTCGTTCGATACGACGACCCGCCGTATGTCTTCTGTGCAGCACGCGTCGCCGCCCTTGTCCGTGAAGACGGCCCGGTTCGCGCCGAGCCCGTCTGGGACGGCGACTGCCACCCAGAGGAGAGCGACGAGGAGCGGCGCAACCCTGCGGATCCTTCGAGCGTACGACGGTGCTGTTAAGGAACCGCTAAATCGCGGTCAGGCCGAGCTGGCGGAGCAGCGTGACGCCGTCTGAGTAGACGTCCTTGCGGGCCACGAGGCCGTTCTCGATCGGGATCACGTCCATGCCGCGATACTCGACGCCGAGGCCGGTCGGCTCGACCTCGAGCCCGGCTCGCTTCATCTTCCCGAGATGGGTGCCCCGTGCGGTCCACTCCTGGACGACGAGGTCGTCACGAAGGTACTGGCGGCGCGTCTCGAAGTTCAGATCCGGGAAGACCGTGAAGATGCCCCGGATCGCGCTCCCGATCGCTTCTCGCCCGACGTTGAGGTCGCCGGTCGTGTGATTCTCGAACACGGAATCGTCTGTGTGCATCTGCACGATCGAGTCGACGTCGTGGTCGTTCCACGCGCTGTTGTAGCGATCGATGAACTGCTGGAGCTCGGGGCCGTTCAAGGCGCGCATTACCGTATCGGAGCCCAGTGACCCGCCTCGACTGGATCGTTCTCGCCGTCGTCGTCTTCACCGCGCTCCTCGGCCTGTGGCAGGGCTTCACGATCGGCGTGCTCTCGGTCCTGGGGTTGATCGCGGGCGCGCTGATCGGCGCTCGCCTCGCGCCGCACCTGCTCCCGGGCGGCGCCGAGTCGCCCTACACGCCGCTCGTCGCGCTTGGCGGGGCGGCCGCCTTCGCGATCCTCTTCGAGCTGCTCGGCTCGACGGCCGGGGCTGCTGTGCGAAGGAGGTTGCCCGAGGCGTTGCAGACCGTGGACTCGGTCGGCGGGCTCGCTTTCGGCGTTCTCTCCGGGCTCGTGATCGTCTGGCTCATGGCGGCGGTGGCCCTTCAGCTCCCGGGACAGCAGGACCTCCGGCAGGAAGTGCAGCGCTCGGCCGTCCTGCGCAAGCTCAACGAGATCGTGCCGCCGCGGAGCGCTCTGCGCGCGCTCGCGCGCGTCGATCCCTTCCCGTCGATCACCGGTCCGGTTCCACCGGTCGGTCCGCCGGATCCGTCGGTTCTGCGCTCAGCCGGCGTCCGTCGTGCGGCACCGAGCGTGGTGCGCGTGCTGGGGACCGCATGCGGGCTCGGCGTCTCGGGCTCCGGCTGGGTCGTGTCGCCTGGGCTCGTCGTGACGAATGCTCACGTGGTCGCCGGCGAGCGCGACACGACGATCGACAGCGTCAATGCCCCACCGCTTCCGGCCCAGGCCGTCGTGTTCGACAGCAAGAACGACATCGCGGTGTTGAGAGTCAGCGGCGGGCTGAACGCGCCGCCGCTCGAGCTGGCGGAGCCGCGGCACGGCCAGTCCGCGGCGATCATGGGCTTCCCGGAGAACCAGCCGCTCACTGTGCGCGCGGCAAGGCTGGGCGGCACGGTCACGGTGCTGAGCGAGGACGCCTACGGACACGGTCCGGTCACCCGCCGGATCACGAGCTTCCGGGGAGTCGTGCGGCCTGGCAACTCGGGCGGCCCGCTCGTCGATTCCGGCGGAAGGGTGGTCGGCACGGTGTTCGCGTCCCGGATCCAGGGCACGGTCGGCTACGCGGTCCCGCCGAACATCGTTGACGACGCCCTCGCAAACGCGAAGGCGCCGGTCTCAACCGGCGACTGCGTCCGCTAGCAGCTCGAGCACGCCGAGCGGGCGGCGGAACGGAGCGACGAGGTAGACGCCGGCTGCTCTGCTCCGAGCGCCCTCGATCAGCTCGCGCGCCATCTCCATACCTACCTGCGGCCCGTCGGGGCCGGCCTCGCGCAGCGCCTCCTGCAGGCTCTCGGGGACGATGATCCCAGGCACCTCATTGTGTAGCCGGAGGGCGAGGGGGTGGCTCCAAACCGGGAAGATGCCCACGAGAACCGGGATCGGAGACTCACCGCCCAGCCTGTCGAGGAAGCGGTCGAGGTACTCAAGATCGAAGATGATCTGCGTCATCGCGAAGTGCGCGCCGGCGTCGATCTTCCGGCGGTAGCGATCGAGCTCCAGCTCGAGGTCGTCAGCCGACGGGTTGACGGCGACGCCGATGTGGAACGACGTTGCTGCGTCGATCCCGCGGCCGTTGTAGTCCTCACCGCGGTTGAGGTGAGACATGAGCTGCACGAGGCCGATCGAGTCGATCTCGTACACGCCCCGGGATCCCGGGTAGTCGCCGACCTCGGGCGGGTCGCCGGTCACCGAAAGGACGTTGCGGATCCCTTCCGCGTGCGCGCCCAGGAGCATCGACTCGAGTCCGAGCACGCTCGCGTCGCGCGTGGTCAGGTGCGGGATGGTCTCGAGCCCCGTGGCGCGTTCGATCGCCACCGAGAGCATCAGCGCGCTCATGCCGGCCCGCGCCGTGGCGTTGTCGTTCAGGTCCACGATGGCGGCGCCGCCGTGCTCCAGGCCCCGGGCGACGTCGAGCATGCCGCGATGGTTGCCGCCGAGCGGCGGGTCGAGCTGGACGGAGACGACCCATTCCTCTTCCCGAAGCATCCGCGCGAGCTCGGTGTCCTCGGCGGTCTCGACGACCGAGAGCACCACCTCGCGCTCGTGCACGACGAGCGGCGATCCGGCGACGCGCTCCACCGCGACTGCTTCGGCGATCGCCGCGATCTCGATGGGCGTCGTGCCACAGCAGCCGCCGATGATCTTCGCGCCGAGGTCACGCGCGTGCGCGGCGAAGTCGGCGAAGTAGTCCGGGGTCGCGTGCGGGAAGACGATCCGGCTCCCGGCCATGCTGGCGAGGCCGATGTTCGGCATCGCGGCAAGGGGTAGGCCCCCGTCGGTCCGGTGCATCTCGTTGAGCGCGGTGAGCGCAGCGTGGATTCCGGCCCCGTGATTCGCGCCGATCGCCGCCAGGCCGGCGTCTCCGAGTGCCTCGATCGCCTGCTTGGCCGTTACGCCGCCGAGTGTCTCGCCCTGCTCGTCGAAGGTCAGCATCGCGACGATCGGGAGCGAGGAGACGCTTCGCACGGCCTCGAGCGCGGCCTTCAGCTCGTCGAGCTCGAAGAAGGTCTCGACGATGAAGAGGTCGACGCCGCGGGCCTGCAGCGCTGAGGCCTGCTCGGCGAAGATCTCGTGCCGCTCAGTCGGCGTCACGTCGACCAGCTCGCCGAGTGGCCCGATCGAGCCGGCGATGAAGACGTCCCGGCCTGCGATCTCCCGCGCCTCGCGTGCGAGCTTCACCGCGGCGCTGTTGATGCCCTCCACGTCGTCCTCGAGGTAATGCGCCGCCAGCTTCCGGCGGTTCGCGCCGAAGGTGTTGGTCTCGATCAGGCCCGCGCCGGCGTTGATGAAGCTGACGTGGAGGGAGACGACCGTCTCCGGAGCACGGAGATTCGCTTCCTCCGGGCAGCGCAGCCGGGGAGAGGCGCCCGACACGAGCACACCCATCCCTCCGTCGCCGACCAGGATCGGACCGGTCTTCAGGCGCTCTTCGAATCGGTTTGCCATTGCCTCAACTCTACGGCTGTCAAGCCCGCCGCGGTCGAATCCAATCCCGCGCAGGTGAAGTACCCCAGTCAACCCCTTTTGGGTGATGGATCAACTGGTGTGGCCCGACGCATAGTGGGCCTGTAGGTGCTCACTGGCCCGATGCGGCGGGGCCAGGACAAGAGATCAGGCGGGGTCGGGCGGCGGCCCCGCCTGATGCTTATTGGTGGAGCGTTCTTCCCTCCATGCCGCCGGCGACGACCACGACCTGGCCGGTGACATGGCCCGAGACCTCGTCCGAGGCGAGCACGACGACTTGGCGAGCGATGTCCTCCGGCGTCGCCACCTTTCGGAGCGCCATGGTCCGGGTCACGCGCTCCACGAGTACGGGATCGTCGAGCTCGCGCCGGGTCATCGGCGAGGCCGTCCAACCGGGGCAGACGGCATTGACCCGCGCCAACGGGGCGACGCGGACGACTTCGTTCTTGAGGCTGAGCAAGAGGCCGTGGACGACCGCGGACTTGGCCGCCGCGTAGTCGGCGTGGCCGGCCTCGCCGAAGATCCCGGCCGTCGAGCCGACGAGCACGAGGCTTCCATGACCGCGCCGCGCAACTCCACGAAGGAATCCGCGGGCGGTGAGGAACGTGATCGTCAGGTTCTCACGGAGCGTCCGCTCCCAGCGCCAGAGCGGAAGCTCCCAGACGGGCACGTCCTCCGAGGGCCAGACACCCGCCACCGCCGCACAAACGTCGAGGTCGCCCGCTTCCTTGAACAGGCGCTCGACCTCTTCCTCGACGGTCAGGTCGGCCTGGACGAGCTGAACGTCCCCGAGCGCCTCCGCGCGCTTTCGGCCGCGGTGATAGTGAGCGACGACTTCGGCTCCCTCGGCGGCGAAGGCCCGCGCGCAAGCCGAGCCGATTCCGCCGGATGCCCCCGTGACGAGCACGCGCTTGCCACGCAGGCCGGTCTCCACGGTAGGAAACTACTCCAATGAACGTTCACATCATCAGCCTCGCGGCTCTGGCCGCTTCGCTCCCGCCGGGCGAAGCCCGGCTCCGCGAAGCTGACGCCGCTGGCGGCAGGATGCCGCGCCCTCGGCGCTTGTCCGTGCTTCATTGCACTGTCCTGCGCGACGAGGGCTTGCCTCCTTTGCCAGCGACGCCCCAGAGCCGCGAGGAGCCGTTGTGAAGGTTCACATCATCAGTGACATGGAAGGCGTTGCCGGCATCGTCCGCAGCGACCAGACCAATGCCGGCCGGCCGCTCTACGACGAAGGGCGCAAGCTCTATACCCAGGAGATCAACGCTGCCGTTCGCGGGGCGAAGAAGGCCGGCGCGACTGAGATCGTCGTCATGGACCACCACGGCGCCGGCGACGCCTACAGCTTCAACTCGCTCGTCCCCGACCTGCTCGACCCCGCCTGCGAGTACGTCGTCCAGTCGAGCTGGACGCAGTACACGACGTTCCTCGAGCAAGGTTGCGACGCCTGCCTGCTCGTCGGCATGCACGCCATGGCCGGAACTCCGGACGGAGTCCTCGCGCACACCGTGTCCGGGCGGGAGTGGCGCAGGCTCCGCTTCAACGGCGTCCTCGTCGGCGAGACTGGCATCAACGCGGCGCTCTGCGGAACGTGGAACTGTCCGGTTCTGCTCGTCACCGGGGACGAAGCGGCCTGTCGCGAGGCGACCGCGCTCCTCGGAGACGGGCTGACGACCGTCGCGGTGAAGATCGGCATCGGCCTGGCCGCGGCTCGCAACATTGCGCCACTCCGGGCGCGGGAGCTGATCGAAGAGGGCGCCGAGAAGACGCTGAAGAAGCTCGACGCCGTGAAGCCGTATGACCCGGGCCGGCCGACGGAGATCGAGGTCGAGTTCATGTCGCCGAACGAGGTCGCGAAGTACCGCGGCCGCCCCGGAATCGAGATCACGGGCCCCGAGTCGCTGGTCGCCAGGGGCGACGATTGGTGGAACGCGTGGCGAGCGCTCTTTCTCGAGCCGAAACTGGCGTCGTAAGAAACGTTCACAATGGATGAACCGATGGACACCGACGCAGTGGAGGCGATGGGCCTGCACGTCCACCTCACGGACGGCGAGCTCGTCGCGCGTTGCCGGACTGGGGAGCCGGAGGCGTGGAACGAGCTGGTCGAGCGCTTCTCACGCTACGTCTACGCGATCTGCGTCCAGGCGTTCAAGCTCTCCGAGCACGATGCGGAGGATGTCTTCCAGGAAGTGTTCACGCGCGCGTATGAACACCTCGACAAGCTCCGCGACGACAACGCGATCCGGCCCTGGCTCGCCCAGCTGACGCGGCGGCTGTGCATCGACCGCCTCCGTTCGGGTGCCCACGAGCAACCGGAGGACGTCATCGACCCGATGGGCGCGGACGAGACGCTCGCGCAACTCGACGACGCGATCGCGGTGCACGAGGCACTGGCGATTCTCCCCGACAGCTGCCAGGACATCCTCGACCGCTTCTTCGCTCGCGACGAGAGCTACCGGACGATCGGTGAGGCCCTCGACCTTCCCTCAGGCACCATCGCTAGCCGCATCTCACGCTGCTTGGCGAAGCTTCGTCTCCAGATGGAAGAAATGCCGCCTCTCGACCGTCGTGAGATTGGGTGACCGTGTGACCAGGTATGACGAAGAACGCCTCGGAGAGCTTCTGAGCGCGCTGCCTCCGGCCCCTGAGGCCTGGATTCGCGCAGCTCAAGAGATCCCGCAAACGGAGCAGAGCGTCGAAGAGATCGTCGAGCGCGCCGAGACGGATGAGGACTTCCGTCGGCACGTCGTGGCCGACCCAGAAGGTGCGCTCGAGGAAGCGGACGTGGTGGCGCATACGTTCACGGTCGAGATGCTGCGCCGCCGACTCGGCAAGTAGCAGACAATCCACCCGTGCAATCGGGTGGAGACCTCCTGGACCTTCCTCTGCGCGCATTCCTCGACTCGCTCGCGGCCGAGGAGCCGTCGCCTGCGGGCGGCTCAACCGCAGCGCTTGCAGTGGCGATGGGAGCAGCGCTGCTCGCGAAGGTCGCGCGAGCTTCGGTGGCCTGGCCCGAGGCGTCGTCCGTCATTGCTCAGGCCGAGCGGTTGAGGAAGCGGGCGGCGCCGCTCGCTCAGCTCGACGCCGAGGCCTATGAGGAGGCGCTCGCGGCGCTCCATCTCCCCGAGCAGCTCGAGCCTCAGGTTCGGAGCATGGCGATCGGGCAAGTCCTCGGCCGCGCCGCCGAGGTTCCGCTGACGATTGCCGGAGCCGGCGCGGATGTCGCGACGCTCGCGGTGCTCGTCGTCGACCGGGGGGCGCCTGAGCGGCGCGGGGACGCTGTCGCGGCTGCCCTTCTGGCCGAGTCCGGCACCCGGGCTGCGGCGAACCTCGTCGCCGTCAACCTGACGATGACGCCGGATGACGAGCGCGTTGAGCGAGCCCGCGGCCTTGCCGAGGTCGCTTCGGCCGCTGCCCGCACCGCCCTGCTTGGCCCAGAGTCGTAGGATCGAGGCATGTCCGACCCGGCCCACGAACGCCTCCTTCCGGCGTGGAGCCTCCCCGCCGGCACCGTCGAGAGCCTCGGTCTACCCACCGACTGGCCCGGCCGCGTCACACGTGAGTGGGCCTGGGGTGATTCGACCGGCACGGGTGTCCGGGTCTGCATCCTCGACAGCGGAGTCGACGCCGACCACCCGATGGTCGGCGAGATCGAGGGAGCCGTGGCGGTCGAGGTGGGCGAGGGCGAGGAGGTGAATGTCGTCGAGGACTCCGAGGGCGATCTCGCCGGCCACGGAACGGCCTGTGCCGGCATCGTCCGCTCGATCGCTCCCGACTGCAGCCTCTTCAGCGTTCGCGTGCTCGGCGCAGGCTTCACGGGTAGCGGAACGGCCCTCCTCGGCGGCCTGCGCTGGGCTGTCGACCAAGGCTTCGACGTGATCAACATGAGCCTTTCGACGACAAAGAGCCGCTTCGCGGGCGTCCTCCACGAGGTCGCCGACGCCGCGTACTTCCGCCGCACAGTGCTCGTGGCCTCGGCGCACAACATGCCGGTCGAGAGCTATCCGTGGAGGTTCTCCTCGGTGATCTCGGTCGGGAGCCACGAGGAGCCCGATCCGCTGACGTACTACTACAACCCGAATCCGCCGGTGGAGTTCTTCGCGCGCGGCGTCGACGTCGAGGTCGCGTGGCTCAGCGGCGCCAGGGCGCGCTCGACAGGAAACAGCTTCGCGACGCCTCACATCAGCGGGATCTGCGCGCTCGTGCTCGGCAAGCATCCCGAGCTGACGCCCTTCCAGTTGAAGAGCACGCTCTACCTGACCGCATCGAACGTGGAGGGTGAGGATGACTGAGAACGATTCCCTGCGAGCCGCCGTCGCGGCCGGGGTACTCGCTTCGGAGCAGGCGAACCGTGACCTCCTCCAGGCCACGGTCGAGGTTGCACGCGGAATCTTCTCTGCCAGGGCCGCCTCGGTCTTCCTCTACGACGAGCGGACTGACGAGCTCGTCTTCGAGGCCGTGGCCGGCGAGGGGTCGCAGACGCTGCTCGGCCAGCGGATCCCGTCGAGCACGGGAATCGCCGGCTGGGTCCTGGTGACGCGTCAGCCGATCGTGCTCGAAGACGTCTCAGCCGACCCGAGATGGGGCGGCCATGAGATCGCGGCGAAGACCGGCTACGTCCCGAGAGGGCTGATGGCGGTTCCGCTCATTCACGAGGAGGAGCCGGTAGGCGTCCTGAACGTGCTCGATCGCCCGCAGGAGACGCGCTTCTCGCTCGAGGAGATGGAGCTCCTCGGCCTGTTCGCAGACCAGGCCGCGATCGCGCTCGACCTGCTCAGGAAGGGTCGCCGCGCGAAAGCAGTGCTAGAAGACTCGGGAGCAGACATCGGCGTCCTCGCTCGGGTCGCCTCCAGCCTCGACGCGCTGGAAGGGCCCGAGCGTCAGGCCGGCATCCAGCTCCTCGGCGCGCTCGAGAAGCTTTTCACCCAGACACGCTGAAGCCGGAGCTTTCGCCCCGGCTTCAGGGTCCAGCCGAAAACCTAGGGTTCGACGTTCGGGTGGACGTTCGGGTGGGTCGCGTGCCCCTCGACGTCCGGCGGCTCCTCGGTGGCGTCGACCGTCTCGTCCGGCTCGTTAAATGCAGCGGCGGCGGCGGCATGCGCCTCGACGTCGTCTCCCTCGTCCTTGTGGTCGACGGCGTCGGTGTAGTTGGTGTAATCGCGATCCTCAGACAACAGGGTCTCCTTTCGGGGTCGGCTGTTCCGACTTACTAGACGGTGGGCGGCATCCGAATCTTCCCACAGGCCAGGAAAAAACTCATCTTGGAAAACGGGCTTCGCCGTGGAATGCTTCCTCGGTGACAAGCGCGCTGCGGCAACGGCTGGGCGACGCCGCGCGCTCTTTCGGCCGCGTCTTCCGGAACCCCAACATCCGCCGGATCGAGGGCGCGTGGGCCGCCTCGATCATCGCTCACTGGGCGTACGGGATCACGCTGGCCGTTTTCGCCTACCGGGCAGGCGGTGCGGCTGCAGTGGGCATCGTCGGCCTCGTCCGCTTCATCCCATCGGCGATCGCCTCGCCGTTTGCGGCCGTGCTCGGCGACCGCTTTGCACGTGAGCGGGTCATCGTCGCAGCGGAGCTGACGCGGTCCATCCTGGTCGCGGCGAGCGTCGTCGTCATCGCGATGGAGGGCCCGGAGGCGCTCGTATATGCACTCGCGGGCCTCGTTTCGATCGCCTACTCCGCGGTGCGGCCGGCGCAGGCTGCGCTCCTGCCTTCCCTCGCGACGAGCCCTGCGGAGCTGACGGCCGCCAACGTCACCTCGAGCACGCTGGAGAGCCTCGGGATCTTCGGCGGGCCGGCCATCGGCGGCCTGCTCCTCGCGGCAACGAGCGTCGAGGTCGTCTTCGGGGCCGCAGCCGTCGCCTTCCTCCTCTCTGCGGTGCTCGTCAGCCGTGTTCGCATCACCGAGCGGCCGGAGCCGCCGGAGCGGCGCGGGAGCGCGGTGCGCGAGTTCGCCGCCGGCTTCGTCACCCTCGCGACGCAGCCCGGTCTGCGAGTGCTCGTGCTGCTGCTCGTCGCACAGACGCTCGTCGCCGGCGCGCTCAACGTCCTGATCGTGGTGTCGGCGCTCCAGCTGCTCGATCTCGGCGAGCAGGGCGTCGGCTTCCTCAACTCGGCGGTGGGGATCGGCGGGCTCGTGGGAGCGATGGTCTCCGCGGTGCTCATCGGGCGACGGCTGACCTCGAACTTCTTACTCGGGATCTTGCTTTGGGGCGTTCCGATCGCGTTGATCGGTCTCTTCCCGGAGCCCGGTCCCGCTTTGCTGTTCCTCGCCCTGGTCGGGCTCGGGAACACGCTCGTCGACGTCTCCGCGTTCACGCTGCTCCAGCGCGCCGTTCCCGACGAGGTGCTCGCGCGCGTCTTCGGTGCCGTTCAGAGCCTCTGGGTGGGGACGATCGGGATCGGAGCCATCGTGGCACCGATCCTCATTGCGGCGTTCGACATTCGCGGGGCGCTGCTGATCACCGGCGCGCTGCTGCCGATCCTGGCGACACTGCTCCGTCGCCGGCTGGCGGAGCTCGACGAGGTGCCTGTCCCAGAGCGGGAGATCGAGTTGCTTCTTGCGATCGACATCTTCGCTCCGCTTCCGCCGCCCACGCTGGAGAGCCTCGCCAGGTCGTTGATCCCCGTGCGCGTGGAGGCAGGTAGAGAGATCGTCCGTGAGGGCGAGCCCGGCGACCGCTTCTACATCATCGAGTCGGGTGAGGTGGAGGTCCTGACCGACGGGCGCGTGATCAACGTCGAGGGCCCGGGCGAGTACTTCGGCGAGATCTCGCTCCTGCGCGACGTCCCGCGCACGGCCACCGTCCGGGCGCAGGACGACGTGGAGCTGCGCGCGCTCGAGCGGGACGATTTCATCGCCGCGGTCACCGGCCACGCGGTCAGCGTGGAAGTGGCCGACTCGATCATCGCGACTCGGCTCAGCTCGTTGCGCCCGGGTCTAGCTTCGGTCTGATCTTTTCCCGTTGTTCCGGCGGACCGCGGCGAGAACCTCGGCGCCGTCGTTGATGCACCGAACGGCTTCCGCCAGTCCGTTTCCGGCGCCGAGCCGGGAGGAGGACGTGGTGATCACTGCGGGCATCAGCGCGAGAGTCGCTTCGAGTCGGAGGAGCGGGATGCCCAGGAGGCGCGCGCGAACGGAACCCTGAACGACCGCTCCCTCGGAGAGGCGTCGACTGCGATCGGCCGTCAGTGCGACTGGAGCCGACCTCGGGACGTTGCGGACGGTCCGGCTACGGCTCACTAATCGCTTTGTCCCAGGCGGCGCCGAAGCGACGAAATGGCGGCACTCCCCGCCGTCAGCGCGACGACGCCGCCCGCGATCAAGCCCGCCTTGATCACCGTGCTCCTTCTCATCCCGTCGGTGAGTGCGGCAAGCGAGTCGCCGGCGCTGTCGAGAAGGCGGTCCGGTTCGGTCTTCGTTCGCAGAAGTCTCATCTACGCGCTCCTTGTCTCGCCTGCCTGCGGGCTGCCCTGGTGATCGCATCGACCAGCTCGCCCTTCGTCATGCTCGCCCTGTTCTCGATCCCAATGGTGGAGGCAAGCTCGAGGAGCTCAGGCTTCTTGTAGGCGTCGAGCCCACCGTTCACTGTCTCGCGATCGAGCTCCCGTGCGGTCAGCTTCGCGGTTGCGGCGGCCCGATCGCGGAGCTGCTCGGCCTCCTTCACGCGCGACTCGGCGTCGCTCGCCTGCTGATTCGCCTCGTTCCGGAGCTGCTCGGCCTGGCGGTTGGCGTCCTCGGCAGCCGCCCGTGCCGCTTCGGCCGCCTCATCGGCAAGTCGTCTGGCTTCGGCCAGAGCCTCCGTCGCGTCCTCGACGAGCTCCTCGGCGCGCTGCTGCGACGCCTCCGCGTCGCCGGCAGCCTCCGCTATCTCGTCCTCGACCTCTTCCTCGACTTCCAGGCGCTCTTCTTCGGCGTCCGCCTCCGCGGCCTGGCGCTCACGCTTGACGTGCTCAGCGGCCTCCTTCTCCGCCTCGGCCACACGCTGCTTGACCTCGCGGCTCGTTTCGCGCTCGACCTCCTTGATGCGGGCGCGACCCTGCTCGCTTACCTGACGGGCCCGGTCGGCGAGCGCCTTCGACTCCTGAGCGGCCTCGACCGCACGCTCCTCGGCCTCCCGAGCGCGCTCGGCGGCTTCGCGGGCGCGCTTCGTCCGAATCTCGACGGAGTCTCCGAGTGGGGCCGCATCGACAACCGCCGCCGTCATCTTCCGCCCCTGGTCCCGGGCGCCGGAAGCAGCGTCCCCGATCGCCTCGGCAGGTCTCAGCGCCTTGGACACGAGCCAGGCGGCGTTGGACGGCATCTCCCGTAGTCCTGTTCGCGTTCTCTCAAACACCTGCATCAGCCCCTTCCCCGGAAACACGCAAATTGCTCACATGCCCCGGGTTCCCATCCGGGACCCGATGAAACCTCCGGAACTCGGCTCAGCTCGCTGCGCTCGGGCCTAGCTTCCGTCTGATCTCGGCCCGCGCCTCGTCGGTCTTGGGCAGCTCGTCGAAGCCCATGGCCCTGAGGATCTCCGGCGTCTTCGTGAACTGGATCTCGCCGTAGTCGACGATCTGGAGGTTGTTGCCCCACGGGTCCTTGACGTCGTTCCCGCGGACCTCCGCGCCGGCCTCTCGCGCGGCGGCCAAGGCACGCTCCTTGTCGTCGACGACGAGGCCGAAGTGGCGGTGGGCATCAGGCTCCTGCCGCCGCCCCTCGGCCAGCGCGATGAACTGGTCGCCCATGTCGACGAAGGCCATCCGCCCGGCCCGGCCGCGTAGCGTGAGCTCGAAGATGCGGCCGTAGAAGTCCAGGGCTTCCTCGACGTTCCCGACTTCCAGGGCGACGTGGTTGATTCCGACGAGGCGGGCCTTCATGACCGTAGTTTTCCTGGTGTGATCGTCTCGATGCACGTAGCCACGGGTGCGCTCGGCGGTGCACTGACGGAATCTCGCATGGGAGCCCTCGTCGTCGGCCCCGTACTCCACTTCCTCGGCGACCGGATGCCCCACGAGGACATCGCCTCGCGCCGGTTCGAGGTAACGAGCGGCGCGCTTGGCGTGCTTGCGCTCGGCGTCGTTCGTGGGCCCCTCGACCCGGCGACGATCGGAGCCGTGGCGTCGGCCGTGCCTGATCTCGAGCACGTCGTCCGATTGCCCAGACCCGGCGGGCGAAAGCTCTTCCCCAGCCACCGGATTCCCGGGTGGCACCGGCCGGGCGGGATCTCGGCCCGGGCGCAGCTTTTGATCGCGGGCATACTCCTCGGAGCAGTGCTGGCCGACGGCGTCGCGCGCGTTGTCAAACCGAACGCGGTGGGGAAGGCGTAGTTCAGGAATCCGACCAAGGAGGCTGAATGACGCCCAGGACCACCATCGCACTCCTTCTCATCGGCGTGGCGCTAACGTTCGGCGCGGTCGCCTGCGGCGGGGACGACAACTCGTCCGCCGGTGGCGATACGACGACGGAGGCCACGACCACCGAAGCCATGACCACTGAGGAAACGACCACCGGCGAAGCGGGTGGATCAAGCACGCTCAAGGGCGAGACCGGTCCAGGGTTCACGATCGAGGTCTCGCAGAACGGCCAGGACGCCGAGACCGTGAAGGCCGGGACGTACACGCTCGAGGTCGAGGACAAGTCCGACCAGCACAACTTCCACCTGATGGGCCCCGGTGTGGACGAGGAGGTCACGGACGTGCCGTTCGTCGGCGAGAAGAGCATCACGGTGACGCTCAAGAAAGGGACCTACACGTACCAGTGCGACCCGCACGCCTCGAGCGGGATGAAGGGCACCTTCACCGTGAACTAGGCCAGGCGCCGTCCTGGGCGCGCGCGATGATCGGCAGCGATGAGAGACCTGAGGGTGGCGACCGTGGGCGCCGTGTGCGCGATCCTGACCACGGTCGTCTTCGTCATCGGCATCGCGTTCATGGCCACGGCGGGCGTTCAGGTTCTGATCCCTGACGCGGGCAAGGTCGACGAGTGGATCGGCGACGTCGACGACGCCGGCGGCCTGTTCTTCGTCGGCGCGTGGCTCGTGATCCTCGGCGGGCTCCTAGGGCTCGTCGCGCTCGTCGGCTTCTACGACGCTCTCCGAGACGCGAGCCCCGCGCTGATCATCGCGCCGGTCGCCGGCGTGAGCGGGCTGGTGCTCGTGACGATCTCGCACCTGATCCCGATCGCGATGGCTTATGAGGTCGTTCCGAGCTACGTGGACGCCACCGGTGCGACGAAGGAGAGCGTGCTCGCGACGGGCGACGCCTTCGGGATCCTGGCGCTCCTAACGAACTACGTGGGCGACGCGCTCGGCTGGGTCGTTGCGGTTCCGCTCTACGGGTGGGCGGTTCTGCGTACCGGGCTTCTGCCGAAGTGGATCGGGTGGCTCGGGGTCGTCGTCGGCGCGTTCGCCCTGATCGGCCTGCTCGGGCCGGCGTCGTCGGTGGCCGAAGGGCTCACCTTCCCCGGCTTCGTCGGCTTCTTCGTCTGGATGGCGGCGATGGGGATCACGCTGCTGCGTCGCCGGAATCGGCTCCAAACCGCTCCGCTGTGACGAGCTCCGCGGCTTCGCCGCGGGTCAGCGGGAAGTGGCAGGCGTCATCGAGAGTCAGGTTGCTGACGGGGCGGTCCGCCCGGGCATCCTGCCGACTTTGCATCCTCCAATCGGAGGATGAGGCGGATGAGCGTCTCTTCCTCCGGCGGCTGCGGCACCTCGGGCCGATCGATCCTGCACGCACCGGATGCCAGCGTCGCAACTCAGCCTTCAACGTCCGTCGTGACAGCGACTGAGCGAGGTGACGACACTGCAGCGGTTAGCTCCTTCCCCTCCGTCGGCGGCGGCCGCTCCGGTGTCCGCCTCCTCGGTCGCCTTTGTCCCCCCAAGAGCGGCGCACTCGCCGGAGGCCCGGTGAGTGCGCCGTTTGAACTGACCGTTCACGACGGACCGCAGGATCAGGTACGTACGATGGACGAACCCGCGATGCCGCAGGATTCGAAGAAGGTGCGCGTCGCCGTCGCCGACGACCTTCCTCTGTACCGGGAAGGCGTCGTGCGGGCGCTCTCGAGCA
>Ga0081455_10002751_pt1 | contig 20747 bp, 18 predicted proteins | sample TabmetS3T2R1_FD_70207 | JGI IMG/M metagenome (GOLD analysis project Ga0081455, IMG submission 70207) | Tabebuia heterophylla rhizosphere microbial communities from the University of Puerto Rico - S3T2R1 | ecosystem: Host-associated > Plants > Roots > Rhizosphere ...
CCCCAGGACCTCCAACTGCTCGTGGCGGCCGGGTTCATCGTCGTGACCTATGCCACGACACCTGGGCTCCTCGGCACGATCACCGGGCTGTTCGTCAACGCGGGGGACGACTCGAGCATCTCCTACCGCACGAACGACTACGCGACCGTCGGCGAGTTCATACGACAGTCACCGTGGTTCGGCCGGGGGCCGGGGACGTTCGTCGCAGGCCCCTACATCATCCTGGACAACCAGTACCTGCTGACGGCGATCGAGATCGGGCTCGTCGGACTGGTGGTCGTGATCGGCTACCTCCTCACGGCCGCGTTCCTCGGGCGCGGGGCTCGTCACGCGACCAAGGAGCCGGCAGTACGCGACCTCGGCCAGGCGCTGGCGGCGGCGAGCCTGGCCAGCGCAATCGCCGCGATCACGTTCGACGCCTTCTCGTTCCTGATGTTCGCCGGCGTCGTCCCTCTCTGCCTCGGAATCGCGGGCGCCCTGTGGAAGTTGACACGCGCCGCGAAGCGCCGGGCCGAGGCAGTGCCTACGTTGGACAGCTCATGGCCGGATGGGCTTCCGCAGTCTCCCGCCCGGGCGTTGCACGTTCCCCCGGTGGGCGATCCGCCGACGAACGGCGTCGATCGCGTCATCGATGTCCGGGAAGCCTCTCCCGATGGCGGCCGCTTCCTGGAGCCCGTTGCGCCCGTGGGCGGCGGCGACCAGACGCCGATCGGCAGCCCGCTCGCAGAGTTCGTCGGTGGCGTGCCGGGCTCGCCGACCCGGCGTACCGATGCGCGCCGGCGGGCAGCCGGCATCGGCGTCGGCGTCGGCGCCGTGATACTCGGGGGATTGGTGCTCGGCATCGGCCGGGGCGGCGCCGATGACCCGCGGGTGGCCGGGGCGCGGGTGGTCACAGGCCCACTGGACGTAACGACCAGTACGTCGACGACGGTCCCGGCCGACGACGAGAGCGGAAGCCCACCCGCGGAGGCGACCGCCACCCACCCCCGGATAATCGCCATGGCCGAGCCGGACACGGACCCCGGGCCGATGGTCCGTCCCCTGCGAAGCGACCCGGACGCGGCGGTCACGTCGCCGCCCCGCACCACGGGGTCCACTTCGCCCACGGCACCGTCGACCGGCAGTCCCACGACAACCCGTCCGCCCTCTTCGCCGACCACGTCGCCACCGCCGACGACGTCACCGCCGACGACGTCGCCGCCGACGACCTCTCCGCCGACGACGTCACCGCCGACGACGTCGCCGCCGACGACGTCACCGCCGACGACCGAGCCACCGGCGACCACGACCACGACCGCGGCCGCAGGGGTGCCCGAGGCGGAGCCCCCGCCTCCTCCACCCCCGGAGCAACCGCCGGCCCCATGATCGGCGTCGGCCGGATCACGGCATCAATCCTGGGCAGCTAGGAGACCGTGCGGCACGCTCCGCATGGCTGCCGGATCGCGGATCCGGGGCTGTGCTCCGACTGCTCGGCCGTCTCGGGCCAACCCGCGGGCCGGGCGACAGTGCCGAAGATGCGGGCCCCGGGACCCTCTCCCGCGACACGCACGAACCCCGCGCGTTCGACCAGCATTGCCAGCTCATCGTCTCCCATGAGCACCACGTATGCAGGCCGGGGATGCCTGTCGAGCGAGCCGCAGACCCGCTCCATCACCCGGTGCATCACGGGCTCACCGAACGGGTTGTAGAAGAAGAGAACGACCGGGTCCGCTGGGATCTCGATGTCGACCGCATCGAGGCACAAGAACTCGATGTCGCGGCACTTCTGTGCGCCGCTCCGGAAGCGGGCGGCGTTCGCTCGCGCGACGTCGACGAGCTCCTGTGAGAACTCGACCCCGACGACGCGGCGAAAGGGAAACTCGGAGGCGAGCAGCGCCGTGCGACCTTTGCCGGCGCCGAAGTCCATGAACACGTACTCACCTGACTCGATCGGGACCTGGGCGAGCAGTCGCCTCACTGCGGCCGGGTTGGCCGCTTGGTAGCGAACCCCCAGGTCCTTGTTCGGGCTCACGATGTCGAGCGCGGCGAGGTGCACGATCCCCGCCGTGTCGACACCGTGGTGCTCGTCGAACTCACGCTCGCGCCGAGCCTCGCTCCGTGCCGTTCGCAAGGAGGCGACCTCTCGCAGCGCGATGCGCGCGGAGCCAACCAGCTTGTGACGGCGGCGCGCCCGTGCCAGGCGTCCCCGCAACGTGAGCAGCCGTCGCACGGCCCGCCGCCCGGGCACCGTTCTGCCGTCTCGCGCCGACCGGCGCGTTACCCAATCCGGTTGCATCAGTCGATGACGATCGGCGCGCCGGTCTCGTGGTCGACGTTTCCGGATGACGCGGCCAACGTGACATTGCGCACCAGGACGGCCCCGTACTGGTGCCAGCCGAACCGGTTGTTGATCAGCTGCACCCCCGTGATCGGGTCGCTGCCGTGCACCGCGTCCACGTAGACGGTGTAGGTACCCCCGGACAAGAGGTTGTCTTCGACGAGGACGTTCGAGATCGGTCCGAACGTGTTGCCGATGTTGACGGCTCCGGTCTGGTCGGGCATCGAGATGGTGTTGTGCCGAACGATCACGTTCTCGCCGCCCCCGTCGAACTGGAAGCCGTCGTAGTGCGGTTCGCCGGCGGCGGCGAGGTCGTGGACCCAGTTGTCCTCGAAGACGGTGTTGGAGCCCGCCTTCATCGCGTCACCAACGCTGTGGATGTCGCAACGGCGGACGGTGACCCCCTCGCCCTGGATCCCCGTGGTGCCCCCCTCCGGCCATCCCGAAGTGCCGAGGCCGTCGATCTCGCAGTCCTCGATGACGATCCCGGTGAGCCCCTCCTCGATCCCGACCACGGTCCAGTCATCACCACGGGTGCGGATCCGCGTGCGCCGCACCTCGACGTCGTCTGCCCGGATGTCGAGGGTGCCCGTGATGTCGAGCCCTTCGATCACCGTTCCCGGCTCCGTCACGACCACCGTGCCGCTGGGCCGCAACCGGGTCCCCGGAGGCACACCGGTGTTCGACGCTCCCGGGAAGCCACCGGATTCCACCGTTGCCGGCGGCTGAGTGGTGGGTGCGGCGGTTGTCGGCGGCTGCGTGGTCGGCGCCTTCGTGGTCGGCGGCGCGGTCGTAGTCGGCGCTGTCGAGGTCGTCGCCTGTGCAGACCGGCGTGCCGTGGTCGACGGTGCGGCGTCGTCGTCATCGGAGCACGCGGCGGTGGCGGCCAGCAGCGCGACGAGCACGAGCGCGGCGGCTCGGGTCAGCGCGGGAGAAGGTGACTTGAGCATGCGAGCTCCTGGGGACGGGAGCGTGGGCTTACGAGAGCGATGGCTGCGGCCCGAGCGGCCCGGTTGCCGGTGGCGCCGCGGCTCAGCTCGTTGAGGAGAACGGACGAATAGAAGGCTGCGCTCCGGGCCGGCCCGTGCCGGCGGCGGAAGTAGCGGACGCGGTTGAGGGCGATCATGCTTCTGAGCCGGGGCGATGCCATGCCGTCACCACCGGTATGGGTCACCGCGGCAGCGGGTTCGAAGCGTACGCGGAACCCCGCCCGCCGGGCCCGGTAAGCGAAGTCGGTCTCCTCGGAATAGAGGAAGAACGATTCGTCCCACGGACCGGTGCCCTCGGCGCATTCGCGCGTCACGAGCATCGCCGCGCCCGTCGCCCAATCGACGTCGGCGGCCGTCTGGTACGAGCCGTCGTCGCCGATGGTCTCGGACAGGCCAGGGAAGCGGCTCGCGAAACGGCCTCCCATCACGGCCGCACCCAACGCCCGGCCAACGGTCGGTTCGCGGCGGAGCGATCTGAAGATCGCGCCGGCGGTGGTGCGCATCTGGGGCACGACGATCCCGACACCACGCTCGCGGCTGGCGGCGAGGAGAGTGGGGACGCAGCCGGCGCCCAGGGCGAGATCCGGGTTGAGGATCAGGATTGCGGTCGCCCCGGCCGTGTGCGCAAGGCCGATGTTGACCGCAGCGGCGAAGCCGCGGTTGTCGAGCCGGCGAACGATCTCGGCCCTGCCGTCGGCGCGGAGCCGGGCCACGGTGTCGTCGGACGAGTTGTTGTCGATGACGACAACTCGGTAGCTGAGGTCACCCAACGCCGGATCGAACGACGCCAGCAGCCCGTCGAGGTGGGCCGCGCTGTTGAAGGTCACGACCACGATCGCGACGTCGCACGTGGCGTCCGGCGTGCCGTCTGGCCTCGGGGCGGTGCGGGGTGCCTCGGACAGGGTGGACATCAGGCGCGTGCCGTCGGCGGGTAGTAGTCACGGTGTCGGAGCACGCTGACGATGGCCCGCAGCTGCACCGCCGCCTTCCAGGCGATGTACCAAGGCGCGGCAAGCAACGCGAGCCACGTCCGCAGCCTGGCTCCGGCTTGGACGAGGCCGATCACGAGCGTGAGCACCAGTGTGATGAGACCGGTCAGCATGAGCGCCGTGACCGTCACCGAGTCCCCGAGATCTGCGAGCACCAGCCCGCCGGCCAGCGACAGCACGGCCATTGCGAAGGGGAGGGTGGCCAGGAACCACGCCGCTTCCAGGCACGCGGCGTCGCGGCGCCTCATGGCACGGGCAAGCAGCGGGCCGACGTACGCCCGGGCCGCCGAGATGCGTCCGGCTTCGTAGCGGACCTTCTGGCCGCCGAACGCCCCCCAGTCCGGCGCACCGTCCGAGTGGAGGTGGGCCGACTCGACGTGGGCGCAGTGGACGCCGTCGAGAAGCAGGTCGAGCGTGAAGACGAGGTCCTCCGAGGCGGGCGCACGGAATGTGTGGGCCAAGGCGATGTCACGCCGGAGGGCCATGCCCGTGCCCCGTAGGCGGACGGAGAGCCCGAGCCGATCGCGACCTCGGGGAAGGGTGATGCCCTGGAGGGCGAACGCGGCGAGCGACGCTTCGGCCCCGAGGCCTCCTCCACCGCGACTCTCGCTCCGAGCCTGGACCGCAGGCGCCCCGGCGGCCAACGCGCGCTCACACGAGCCGAAGAAGCCCGGCTCGATCACGGAATCGGCGTCGAGCATGACGACGGCATCCCACTCCATGCCCCTGGCGAGCTCGAGCCCGGCCTGGCGCGCCGCCGCCCGTCCGGGCTCCTCGTCGGGGCGTCGCTCCAGGACGGTGGCACCGAACGACCGGGCGATCTCGGCGGTCCCGTCGGTGCAACGGTCGGCGACGACGAGCACCGAGTCGCGCTCCCGCCTGCATTCCTCGATGGCCTGGAGGCATCGGTCGATCACCCGCTCCTCGTTGTAGGCCGGAATGAGCACCAGGAACCGCAACTGGTGCTCGGTGGCAGGGACCCGTTCGCGGTAGAAGAGCGATGCGAGTGCCAGCAGCCCGAGGTGGAGCGCCGTGGCGAGTCCGGGGAGCCCGAAGAGCACAGCGGCGGTGACGAGAAGTGTGTTCATGTTCGAGACTTCGCTTCCCCAGAAGAACTCGACGATGAGGGCGCCCCGGCGCGGGGGGAACGACCGGACGACCGGTGGCGCCACTTCCGTCTGATCGCCTCCGCCTGCCGCCCGCGCAGCACCGCCTTGGCGGCACGGTTGACGCCGGCGGCGACGTCGAGTCCGAGGCGGGCGCCGAGAGGCCGCAGTCCCTGGCCGAACAGCAGGACGTCCTGCTCGTCGGAGCTGGAGCTTCCGAACCGGCGCTTGTATTCGGCGTCGCCGGTGCCGTAATCGACGGACGAGATCGTCGGGTCATGGCAGAGGTCGTCGATCATCCGCAGGTGCACGTAGTTGCCGACGCGATAGTCACCGAGCGCGGGGTCGTAGCCCGGCGAGCCGATGCTGAACACGCCGCCATAGCCGAAGCCGAACCAGAACGCCGACGACGCCCCGTCGACGTACAGCACCCAGGCCCGGAACCAGCCGCGCCGCATGCCGAGCTCGATCAACTCGCGGAACTCACGGTTGTCGGCGAAGCCCACGCCCAGCGAGCGCTGATAGGACTTCGCCGCCACCGGCTCCATGTCGGCGACCATCGTGTCGAGGCCATCCGCGGTCTCGAACCGGCGCACCTCGATGCGGCCCGCGAAGTCCTTCTCGAACCGCTTCTCGTAGCGCCGCAGGGACTCGCGGGTGCTGCGCGAGCGCGACTTGAGATAGTCCTCACGCGACGCGGGCAGGTCCAGCAGCCAGCGGGGCCTGGCGGCATCCACGCGGAATCGGCGGCGGGAGAGGTCGTCGCCGACGCGCAGCACCGCCGCGTGAGCGGATGAGCCGACCGGCAGCCGGTGGAATGCCATCGCCTCGACCTCGCCGCCGTCGACGACCGCGACGAGCTCGCGCACGAGCCGCTCGGCGTTGCCACCGGCGAGGTCCCCGAACATCCCGCCGTCGACGATGGTGATGGTGCGGAGCTTTGGCAACCTGATGCGCTGGTATCCGACCTTGCACGGGAGCGCGTACGTCTCCAGCCGCCCCACGGCCATCGCCGTCGGCGATCCCGCCTGCTCGAGCGTGGCGACGTAGGGGGAGATCACCTCGGGCCGCACGGCCGACACGGCGGCCAGGTAGTCGGGATCTGCGTCCAGGCGGCCTGGCGACAGCGCAAGCCATGCGTCGCGAACCGACGCGATCGCGTCGCCGGTGGTGTGGCGCACGATCGGGCCACCGGCGGTCACGCGGGTCGTCGTGGTGGCGCTCATGGGACCACGCTTACACGCTGCCACTTGACCCGGTCGCCAGGGCGCTCGGCGCTGGCGACCTTGGCCGGGCGTCGGCCGGCCCGGAACTCCTGTGACCCGCCGAGCTTCAGGGCGGGCGGGACGAACTCCAGCTCGGCGAGGGTGCCCTCCAGGACCGCCGCGATCCGGTCACACGCGTGCCCGTCCCACAGGGGAATGCCGCATGCCTGGCGACCGCTGTCGAGGGCGGTCCGCGCGGTCGCAACGATCGTGTCCCGGTCGAAGCCGACGAGCGTGTTGGTCCCGGCCGTGAGCGTCACCGGCCGCTCGGTGTTCTCCCGGAGCGTCAGGCAGGGCACTCCGAGGACGGAAGTCTCTTCCTGCACGCCCCCCGAGTCGGTGAGCACGAGCGCCGCCGACTCCTCCAGCGCGAGGAAGTCGAGATACCCGAGTGGCTCGACCAGCAGCACATCCCGCTCGTCGAACCGGATGCCGGTGCGCCCGAGCATCTTCCGGGTCCGAGGGTGGACCGGGAACACGAGCCGGACGTCCTCGGCGATCTCGGCGAGCGTTCCCGCCATCTCTACCAGCCGCGCAGGCTCGTCGACGAGGGCCGGGCGGTGGAGGGTCACGAGGCCGAAGCCGTCGCGCACCAGGCTCAGATCGGCGAGCACTGTCCGCTGCCGCGCCCGCGGCAACGCCTGCAGCAGGCTGTCGACCATCACGTTGCCGACCCGGTGGATCCGCTCCGGCTCGACCCCCTCGAACATCAGGTTCTCGTCGGCATCGGCGCTCGGCGTGAACAGCCAGGAAGCGAGGCCGTCGACCAGGACCCGGTTGATCTCCTCCGGCATGGTCCGGTCGAACGCGCGCAGCCCCGCCTCGACGTGACCCACGGGCACGCCGGCCTTGGCAGCAACCAGCGCGCAGGCGATCGTCGAGTTGACGTCACCGACCACGAGGACGGCATCGACGTCGGCCCCCGCCAGCCATTCCTCGAACGCGACCATCACCGCCGCGGTCTGTGACGCGTGGCTCCCCGATCCCACGCCGAGGTTGACCGTTGGGTCCGGGATGTCGAGGAACTCGAAGAAGCTCGCCGACATGGCGGCGTCGTAGTGCTGGCCGGTGTGGACCAGGCTGGCGTCGATGCGGCGAGCCGCGAGGGCGCGCAGCAGTGGCGCGACCTTGACGAAGTTGGGCCGGGCCCCGGCGATGACGGCGGCGTGGCGGACGGTCACCGCGACTTCCACCACTCCATCGCGATGAGCCCCACGAAGAGGCTGTTGCCCCGGAGGTAGCGCCTCCACATGCGCCGCGGTTCCTGGGCCAACCGGTAGAGCCACTCGCAGCCGACGCGCTGCACCCACACGGGGGCCCGGCGGACCTTGCCGGCGACAACGTCGAACGTCCCGCCCACGCCCATCACGAACGGCACCCCGAGGCGCTCGAGGTTCTCGCTCAGCCAGTACTCCTTGCGAGGGCTCGGGATGGCGAGGAACAGGAAGTCCGGTTGCGCCGCCCGCACGGCTTCGATCACGTCGTCGTCGTCGTCCCAGTACCCGTCGCGGTAGCCGGCGATGACGACGCCCGGATGCCGGGTGCGCAGGCGCGCCACCATCTCGGTCAACACCTCCTGCGTCGCCCCGAGGAAGAAGAGGCGGTGGCCCGTCTGGGCGGCCCGCTCGACGATGGCATTGAACAGGTCGATGCCGGCCACGCGCTCGGGTAGGGGACGGCCGAGGACGCGGCTCGCCCACACCACCGACTGGCCGTCGGCGTTGACCAGGTCGCAGCTTGCGACGATCGACCGCAGCCGATCGTCCTCTCGCATCTGGACCACCTTGGCCGCGTTCAGGACGACGTGTTGTGCGGTACCGCCGGCGTCGGCGAGCTCGAACGAGCGGTCCAGGGTCTCGGCGAACGTCAGAGCATCGATAGGGGTGCCGAAGAGCCGAACGCGCGAGGGCGCGGCGAGGGTCGTGGCCGCGTTCATGGCGTCGACGGGGAGGGCGTGTCCAGGTGCTCGCGCCCGGACCACGCCTCGAGGATCCAGCCGAGGTGGTACGGGCGGCAGGTGGCGTTGACCTCGACACCGCCCCGGTCGATGCGAACCTTCGAACCGAGCATGCTCAGGGTGGCGTTGGCCCACAGGTTCACGCTGTGCGCTCGTCCCGCCCGCTTGATCGACCGGTGGGCGAACACGTGGTCCGGGTCGTAGAAGTCGAAGCCGAGCTCGTTGCGCCCGAAGCACCAGTCGAAGCCCTCCGCTGCGGCGCGCGCGTAGGACGCGTCACCGGTCACCTCCGTCAGCGCGAAAAGGGCCATGGGCGCCATGGCGTCCTGGTGGACCGAGTAGACCTCGTAGGGCTCGACGACCACGCCCCGGTCGGAGTGGTAGAGCCACGGCCACCCGGCGTCGGGGAGCCTGAGTGCGAGAAGGGTGTCGGCCAGCGCCCGCGCCTGACCGACACCCTCCGGTCGCAGCCCATGGCGAGCGGATTCCGCCAGGGCCAGCAGGCTGTAGATCTGCGTCGCGAAGTTCGGCAGGACCGCACGCCCCTGCCCGCGACCGAAGTGGCGGAACAGCGGCGAAGACGGCGATCGCCGGGTCCGCATGTGGTCGAAGGCGCGGTCGAAGAGACCCTCCGCCGGCAGGTCTGCGGCGGTGGCGGCGGCAGAGCCCAGCACGAACCAGGCAACCTCCATGCCCTCGAGGCGAGCGAGTGCCCCGGCGTCCCTCGACCCCTGTTCGAGCCTGGCGATCGTCATCGTCGCCGACCGCACGCCCATGCGCGTCTCGGCCCACAACAGCAGGCCCAGGTCGCCGACGCCGAGGGTGTCCCGCCGTGCTGCGATCACCTGATGGAGGCCCTCGATGTCCACGGGGGCTGCGCCGCTGCTGGCCACCCGGCGCAACGCACCGAGCAGGACCATGAGCGAGTAGCGGACCGACTCCCCGCGGAGTGCCGTCGACTCGAACGACCTGTCGAAGCAGTACAACCCGTTGTCGAGGCGAAGCGTCGGGAGCACGGACTCGGCGAACGCGAGCACGGCGTCGACACGCGTGCCGACCGACCTGAGCACGTAACCGGGCCGCGTCTGCTCAGATGTGCTCAACGTTCGGTCCCTCCACCCGGCGGCGGGTATCGAAGATCGCCTTGGCGTTGGCCTGGACCGCCGCCCAGTCGAAGTCGTCGTGATCGGAGAGCACCACCACCAGATCGGCCGCGGCGATCTCGTTGGCCGTGGCCTGCACGCGCAGGCCGGGCACCCCGGGGCTCTCCTCGACCAGAGGGTCGGCGATCCGCAGCTCGGCCCCGAGTCGACCGAGCAGCTCCGCGACCCGGGCGGCCGGCGATTCCCGAGCGTCCCGGGAGTTGCGCTTGTACGCCAAGCCCAGCAACAGGATGCGAGCGCCACTGATCGACAGCTTCTGGCGGTTCAGCGCCAGGCTGATCCGGCTCACGACGTAGTCCGGCATGCGCTGGTTGATGTCGTTGGCCAGTTCGACGAACCGGAACGATGTCCCCAGGCGCCGGCGCACCTGCCAGGAGAGGTAGCTGGGGTCGATGGGGAGGCAGTGGCCACCGACACCCGGACCGGGCGTGAAGGCCATGTAGCCGAAGGGCTTGCTCGAGGCGGCGCCGATCACGTCCCAGATGTCGATGCCGAGCTCGTGCGCGTAGACGGCCAACTCGTTGACGAGCGCGATGTTGACGTGCCGGAACGTGTTCTCCAGGAGCTTGGCGAGCTCGGCCTCCTTCGTCCCCTTCACCGGGACCACCCGATCGACGATCGACTCGTAGAAGCCCGAGACACGCGCGAGCGACCGGTCGTCGATGCCCGAGACGATCTTCGGCGTCGTGGCCACAGTCCACTCCCGGTTGCCCGGATCGATGCGCTCGGGGCTGTAGCCGACCGAGAAGTCGGCGCCGGCGTGCAGGCCGGACGCGGCCTCGAGGATCGGCACCAGCTGCTGCTCGGTCGTGCCCGGGTAAGTGGTCGACTCGAGGATCACGCAGCCGCCGGCCGAGAGAACGCTGCCGAGTGCTTCCGCGGCGGCCACGACGTAAGAGAGGTCCGGGAGGCCGTCGTTGAGCGGCGTCGGCACTGCGAGCACGGCGATGTCGAACCCCACACAGTCCGCGAGGTCGCCGGTCGGTTCGAACCGCCCTGTCTCCAGCGCCAGCTTCACGTCGAGGTCGTCCACGTCGTCCACGTAGCTCTCGGCTGCGCGCAACCGACGGATCCGCTCGGGGGAGACGTCGTAGCCGACGACGCGATACCCAACCTCGACCGCGCGCAGCGCGAGCGGAAGGCCGACGTAGCCCTGGCCGACGACAACGACCTTGTCCGAGCCGCTCATCGGGGGCCTCCGCCTGGCTCGCGGATGGCCGTCATCGACGCCGATGCCATGACACCCGCCGTGCCGTGGCGCGGTCCGCCAACCCGATCTTGCTCACAGAGAATGACCGTTGCCACGCCGCCCTCGCTTGTCCCACGGTCTCGTTTGATCACAGTCTGCGCGTGGTTGTTGAAACCCACCTGAAGCAACGCTGAGCGAGTCCTGAACCGGCGAGCCGGCCCGGACGATCCGCCTCGGCCGTGGCACGAGGCGAATCGGTCACGGACCGACTTCGACGGCTTTGGCGATGGGGGAGGGAGAGCCGACCGGCGCCGGGGCGGACGGCGCCGGTCGTCGCAAGGCCCGGAGGGCCCGACGAGCGATGAAGGGAACGGTGTCGAGCATGACTGCGAGGTCCATGGCGACCGACCAGTTGTCGACGTAGAAGAGATCGAGCCTGCGGTACTCCTCGAACGCGGCCTTGTGGTTGGCCTCGACCTGCCACAGCCCGGTGACGCCCGGCCGGACGAGGTGGCGCCGCTGGTGCTCGTCGTCGAACTCGGCGGTCTCTGCGGGCAGGGCCGGCCGTGGCCCGACGATGCTCATGGTGCCGCCGAGGACGTTGAAGAGCTGCGGCAGCTCGTCGATCGCCGCCGAACGCAGCAGTCCGCCGATGGGCGTGATCCTGGGGTCGCCCGAGACCTTGAACAGCGGGCCATGGCGCTCGTTCCGGCTCCGGAGATCCGCGAGCCGAGCCTCGGCGTCGACTTCCATCGTCCGCAGCTTGATGAGCGTGAACGGTTCGCCATCCCGGCCGATGCGGACCTGCCGGAAGAACACTGGTCCGTGATCGTGCAGCTTGATCAGCACCGCCGCGACGGCCATGACCGGCGCGGTGATGACCAGCAGGACCGAAGCGAGCACGACGTCGACGACCCGCTTGGCGGCTTCCTGCCAGCGCGAATGGTGCGGGGGCCGCACCAGCGCGATGGGCTCGTGCGCCAGCGAGAGCGTCTGCAGCCGACCGCGCGAAGTGGCCGACAGCCCGCTGGACAGGTACACGGGGATCCCCGCGGTGGACAGGCTCAGCACGAGCTCGTTCACGGTGTCGCCGTACAGGCCGTTGACCCCGACGAGCACGCCCGACGCACTCGTGCGGCGCACGGCATCGAGGGTGCGTTCCAGGCCGCCCATCCACGGCGCCGCGCCCGTGGTGCCGTCGGCGAAGACCGGCCGTCCGCCGACCGTGGCCACGGCGGCGAACCCGGTTTCGGGATTGAGCTCGAAGAACTCCACCAGCGACGCCACTTCGATGGCCGCCCCGGCGACGACGACGGTCGACCGGAACTCGCCGCGCGCGCGGCGGCCGACCAGCCAGACGTCGAACACGTAGCGGGCGGCGACGCAGGCCACCAGCGCGCCGAGCGCCGACGCGAGCACCAGTCCGGGAATGACGTCGTCGACCAGGGCCTGCCAGGCGACGACGACCATCGCGGACAGGCCGATGCTCTGGACCAGGCGGCCCAACGCACCCGACCGGATGCCGTTCAGTGGCGGGCGATAGAGGCGAGCCGCGGTGAAGCAGACGAGCGAGGCGACGACGCCGACCGCGATCGTGCCCACACCGGCGCTCAGAGCCGCGAACGGTGTGTCCCCGTTGTAGATCGCCCAGCCGGCCGACCAGCCGGCCACCAGAGCGACGACATCGACGGCCACCAGCCGACGGCACACCGCGGACGCGCAATGGCGGTCCGCCAAGTCCGGCACGCCCAAGGGGACGGCCGCGTCCACGGCGCCACGCGCCGTCCTCTGGTCGGACTCCAGCGCCTCCTGGACGACCACGACCCGTGGACCGGGTCCTCGCCCCTTGATGTGCCGAACTCCGCCTCGCTCGTGCAGGGAAAGCAACCTTGATTCTCCTGTGCCCGCCCATCCGCCCACCACGGTTGGCCCGGGGTCAGTCTCCGAAGTGCGTCTGAAGCGAGGCTGAAGTCGTACTGAGGGTTGCCTTAACCCTGATCGCGCAGGCTGAAGCCGGCGCCGCGGACGGTGAGGGACGCGACGCCGCGGCCGGACCCAGGCGTACTCGAGACGATCCCGCGGCGCTCAGGCGAAGGCGAGCGAGCGGCTGCGGAGCGGCCGATAGGCGCGCTCGTTCCGGCCCTCGCAGCGGCCATGGCCGTTGGTCTCAGCCCTGGTCGCGACGGGGCGCAGCGCATAGCCAGCACCCCGCACGGTGTGGATGATCCGCGGCCCGGTGGCCTCGAGCTTGCGACGCAAGGCCGACACGTGGACCTCGACCAGGTTGACGTTGTGGTGGTCGAAGCCCCACACCATGGTCAGGAGCTGGCCCTTCGACAGGACGAGGCCGCGGTTGTCGCAGAACGTCAGCAGCAGCGCGAACTCGATCGCGGTCAGGTCGATGCGGGCACCACGGCGCTGGACCGTGTGTGCACCCTCGTCCACCACCAGGTCTCCGAGCTCGACGGTGGCCGAGCGGTGGCCGTTCCGGCGGACCAGCGCAGTCACCTTGCAGGCGAGCTCGGACAGCAGGAACGGCTTGGCCATCACCTCGTCGGCACCCGCACGCAGCCCGATCAAGCGGTCCTCGAGTTGCGGTGACGCGCTGAGCACCACGAGGGGAACTCCAGTGACCATCCGCACACGGTCCACGACCGGTCGTTCGTCCAGTCCTTCGCTCTCGGCGTCGATCACGATCAGCTGCGGCCTGAGCTCGGGAAGCAACCTTTCCGCCGAGCGCCATGAGTTGGTTTGCTCAACGGAATGGTTGTCGTTGCGGAGCGCATGCACGACCGCATCGGCGAGGTATTCGTCGTTGCTCACGACGAGTATCCGCGCGACATCTCCCATTTGTCCGCCCGCCTTTCTGCCAGCTCGCAAACCGGTTATCCCGATCTGGGCGTGGTCCACCGGTTCAAATGTGCGGTCGTCCCTGTGCCCTGACCGCGAGGCCCGAGCATACCCTCACACGACCCAGCGCGCACAAGCATGCAGCATCCCTGGCCTCGGTCATGGAGGACGAGTCCTGCCGCGGATCTGCGGGCCCAGGCCACCGATCCCGCGGCAGGTTCCGCTAGCCGGTGATGGGGACCGGAAATACGCGCCAGGGCGACGGCTCGAGCGCCGGGTCGTAGGGCGCGTCCACGCGCTTGGCCACCAGCGTCTCCACCCCCGACGCGGCCGCCACCTCCAGCAACGGCGCCGGGTCGCCCTCGTAGGCCGACGGTGTCGTCCACGACGGACCCTCGAGCGCCAGCTCGTCCAGCCGCTCCCGGCGCTCGCGCCACGGCTGCCCCGTCAGCGCGTGCCCGTCGAGCCACAGCAGGTCGAACGCGACGAACGCCACGGGCTGGTCGCGGCCGAGGCGTCGCCGGGTGGAGTCCGAGCGGGCCTCGAGCCGGCGCCGCAGATAGGCATCGCCACCGTCGGGCGCCGCGACGACCCCGTCGAGCGCCACCTCCGTGATGCCGAGCGCCCGGCCGATCGGCCGCACCTCGGGGAAGTTGCCGTCGACGGGCTCACCGCCCGCGGACACGAGGTCGACGACCCCGCCGCTCGACGTCAGCACGCAGCGCAGGCCCTGCCACCGCGTCTCCAGCGCCCAGCCGCGGTCGCCCGGCACGTCGCCCGGCTCGGCCTGCACGAGGTCGAACCGCTCTGGCGGGTGCCGGCGGGTGGCGTCCTCGGGCGGGTCCATGCGGTGGATGATCCAGTTGCGCCCGTCGGTCTGGAAGAGCGCGTAGCGGCCTGTGGCGCGCCGGCCCTCGAGCACGACCACCAGCTTGCGGTTCTCGATCTTCTCCGGCCTGTACGTGCCGGTGTCCCAGACGGTCATCATCCCCGCGCCGTAGCTGCCGTCGGGGATGTCACCCTCGAAGGTCAGGTACTCGAGTGGGTGGTCCTCGGTGTGGACGGCGAGGTGGTTGCGCCCGGGGTCCCAGGGGAGCCCTCGGGGCAGCGCCCACGACATCAGCACGCCCTCGTGCTCCAGGCGCAGGTCCCAGTGGAGCCGGGTGGCGTCGTGCTGCTGGATCACGAACCGCCGCTCCTCGTCGTCGGGTTCGGGGGGAGCGCCGGCCGGCTCGGGGGTGCGCTCGAAGTCGCGCTTGCGGGCGTATTCGTCGAGCCCGCGCTCGGACGTCGACGACCTGGGGGCACGCGTGCGTTGTGCCATCTGCGGACCGAGCCTACGGCGCCGCTCCACGACCGGGAACCCGAGGGATCCCGCAAGCCACGGTCGAGCCGCGGTCGAGCCGCGGTCGAGCGTCGCCCCCCTAGGCTGTCACTCCGTGACCACGCGCTCAGTAGACGTCGAGCGGCGTTCGGAGCTCGAGGCCTACCGTCGGGAGCTGACCGGCTACTGCTACCGGATGCTGGGCTCAGGGTTCGAGGCCGAGGACGCCGTCCAGGAGACCATGGTGCGGGCCTGGCGGGGCATCGATCGCTTCGAGGGCCGATCCGCCCTGCGGTCGTGGCTGTACCGCATCGCCACGAACGTCTGCCTCGACATGCTGCGGGGCCCCCAGCGGCGAGCCCGGCCCATGGACCTCGGACCGGCGTCGACCGCCGAGGGGAACCTGGGCCCCCACGTGCCCGCGGAAAACTGGGTGCAGCCGATCGCCGACGCCAAGGTGGTGCCGGCCGATCCGGACGACCCCGCGGAGCTGGCGGCGTCGCGCGAATCGATCCGCCTGGCGTTCGTGACGGCGCTGCAGCACCTGCCGCCCCGCCAGAGGGCGGTGCTGATCCTGCGCGAGGTACTCCGCTGGCAGGCCGCCGAGGTGGCCGAGCTGCTCGACACGAGCGTGGCGTCGGTCAACAGCGCGCTGCAGCGCGCCCGGGCAACTCTTGCCGACCGCGACCTCGACCTCACGCCACCACAGGTCGACGCCGATCAGCAGGAGCTCCTCGCGCGCTACGTCGACGCGTTCGAGCGCTACGACATCGACTCGCTGGTGACCCTGCTGCACGACGACGCCGTGCAGTCGATGCCGCCCTTTGCGATGTGGCTGCGGGGCCGCGACGAGATGGGCAAGTGGTACCTGGGCCAGGGGATCGGCTGCAAGGGTTCCCGGCTGCTTCCGACGGCGGCCAACGGGCGCCCGGCGTTCGCCAGCTACCGGCCCCAGGGGCCGGGGGTGTGGGAGCCGTTCGCCCTCCAGATCATCGAGACGTCAGACGGGCGGATCGCCGCGATCCACAACTTCCTCTACCCCGAGCTGTTTCCGGCCTTCGGACTTCCCACCCGCCTCGAACGCTGACCGTCAGGGTCCTCAGCCCTCGCCCTCGGAGGCATCGGCGCCCTCGACCACGATGTCGGGGAAGACGCCGGTCAGTCCGGCGAGGTCGAGCAGGGCCCGAAGTCGCTCACAGGGGTTGCGGAGGCGGATGGCGCCGCCGACCTGCCGGGCGGCCAGCTGCAGGCGCGCCAGGGCGTCGACGACCCGCAGGTCGGGATCCGGCATCCCGTCCATGCGCCACAGGATCACCTCGACGCCGCCGTCGAGGACCAGCACAACATCCCTGGTCGTGCCGCCGTCGACGTTGCTCGGCGTCACTCGGTGATCCCTGGTCGTGCCGCCGTCGGCGTTGCTCGGCGTCACTCGGTGATCCCTGGTCGTGCCGCCGTCGGCGTTGCTCGGCGTCACTCCGTCGCTCTCGCCCGATCGCCAGCGACCTCCACCTGATCCTCCTGTCTCGTGTCTCGGAGGGAAGGACGACGGCGGCGGCCGGAACTGAGCGTTCGCCCGGCTCGAGGCCCTTGACAAAAATAGTTGTCAATGCGAGGGTGTGAACCCGTGCAGGACGTCGAGGTCATCGAGGACGCGGGCGCCGCGTCGGTGGCCCTTGATCCGCTGAGGGCCCGTCTGCTGTCCGAGCTCATCGAGCCCGGCTCGGCCGCCACGGTCGCCGCCCGCGTGGGGATGGCCCGCCAGAAGGTCAACTATCACCTCAAGGCGCTCGAGTCACACGGGCTGCTCGAGCTCGCAGAGGAGCGCATGCGGGGTGGCATCACCGAGCGGGTCCTACGCGCCACTGCGGCGGCCTACGTGGTGTCGCCGGCCGCCCTGGGCGAGTCCGCCGCCGACCCCGACGAGGCGCCCGACCGCCGCTCCGCGCGCTACCTGATCGCCCTTGCGGGCCGGGTCGTGCGCGAGGTCGGCGGCCTGGCACATCGGGCGGCCGCCGCCGGGAAGCGGCTGCCGACCCTGGCTATCGACACCGAGATCCGGTTCCGGTCCGCGGAGGACCGTGCCGCCTTCGCCGACGAGCTGACGGCCGCCGTCATCGACCTCGCGGCCCGCTACCACCACGACGACGGGCGACCCCATCGCCTGATCGTCGCCGCCCATCCCCGTCCCGAGGAGAGTCCATGACGTCCGAACCCACTGTTCCGCTGCGCCTGGAGATGACCTTCGAGCTGCCGGGCACGCCCGAGCAGCTGTGGCAGGCGATCGCCACCGCCCAGGGGATCAACGCCTGGTCGATGCCCACCGACCTCGACGAACGCCAGGGCGGGACGATCGAGTTTCACATGGGCGAGACGTCCTCGCGCGGCGTGGTGACGGGCTGGGACCCGCCCCTCCGGTTCGCGTGCGAAGAGCCCGAGTGGGCCGCCCTCGTGGGTCACGAGGGCGAACCCGTGACGCCACTGGCCACGGAGTTCCTCATCGAGGCGCGCTCCGGTGGCACCTGTGTCCTCCGCGTCGTCACCAGCGCGTTCGGTACCGGCGCCGACTGGGAACAGGAGTTCTTCGAGGAGATGGAGAAGGGCTGGCGCCCGTACTTCGACCGGCTCCGCCTCTACCTCACCCACTTCCCCGGCCAGCGGGCCACGTTGCTGGACGTGACCCACACGCTCAAGGGGCGGGCTGGTCCGGTGTTCGCGGCCATGCGCCAGTCGCTCGGGCTGGCGGAGGTCGGGCAGTCGGTCGAGGCGCGCGGCCTCACCGGCATGGTCCAGCGGCTCGGCGCCGAGGACGCGCTGGTGCGGGTCACGCACCCGGTTCCCGGGTACCTGACATTGGCAGCGTGGGACAGCAGCGAGGACGAGGTGTCGGCCATGGTCCAGGCCCAGCTGTTCTCCGACGATGCACCGGCGCTGGTCGCGCGCGAGCGGGACGGCTGGCAGGAGTGGCTCCAGGCGCTGGCGATCCCGGCCGCATGAGGCGTGCGAGCGATGAATTTCCGTGGCCTGTCACGTCTCTGCCATACGAACCTGGAGGGGACCGTACGACCGCGAGCAAGGAGCATCCGGTGATCGCAGGGATGGGAGTGGAGGCTGACGGGGCGTTGGCGGTGGAGACCGAGGGCCTCGTCAAGCACTTCGGCGAGACGCGCGCCGTCGACGGCATCGACCTGGCGGTCCGCTCGGGCACCGTCTTCGGTGTCCTCGGCCCCAACGGTGCCGGCAAGACCACGACCCTGCGCATGCTGGCCACCCTGCTCCGGCCCGACGCCGGCACCGCCCGGGTCCTGGGGCACGACGTGGTCGAGCATCCGGACGCGGTGCGCTCCTCGGTCAGCCTCACCGGGCAGTTCGCCTCGGTGGACGAGGAGCTCAGCGGGCGCGAGAACCTGATCCTGATCGGGCGCCTGCTGGGCTTCTCGCACGGTGCGGCCGCCGAGCGCGCCGGCGAACTTCTCGACGCCTTCGGGCTGGCCGACGCCGCCGGCAAGCTCTGCAAGGACTACTCCGGCGGCATGCGCCGGCGGCTCGACATCGCCGCCAGCATCGTCACGACCCCGCCGCTGCTGTTCCTCGACGAGCCGACCACGGGCCTCGATCCCCGCAGCCGCAACCAGGTGTGGGAGATCGTCCGGGTCCTCGTCGCCGAGGGGGCCACGGTGCTGCTCACCACGCAGTACCTCGACGAGGCCGACCAGCTGGCCGACCGCATCGCCATCATCGACCACGGCCGCGTCATCGCCGAGGGCACCAGTGGCGAGCTCAAGGCCCTCGTCGGCTCCGGCAGCCTGCACGTGCGCGTGCTCGACCCGGAGCAGCGCTCCGAGGCCGGGCGCATCCTCACGACCGCGCTCGGCACACCGTTCCAGCTCGAGTCCGACCCGGCCGCGCTCTCGGCCAGGGTGTCCGACCCCGAGCTGGCCGCCGCCGCCCTCGCCGAGCTGGCCCGGTGCTGCGTGCCCCTCGCGGAGTTCTCGCTCGGCCAGCCCAGCCTCGACGAGGTCTTCCTCGCCCTCACTGGCCACCCGGCCGAGGACAACACGCCCACGGAGGATGCAGCAGCATGACCGCGACAGAGACGCAGAGCGACCTCCTGGAGGTGGCCGCGCTTCGGTCCGCTCTTCATACGCACGCCCGGCCCCAACAGCCCAACGCCCTGTCGGCCTCGCTCAGCTTCGCCTGGCGGGCGCTGCTGAAGATCAAGCACGTCCCGATGCAGCTGTTCGACGTGACGGTGTTCCCCATCATGTTCGTGCTGCTGTTCACCTACCTGTTCGGTGGTGCTCTCGCCGGCTCACCCCGGAACTACCTCCAGGAACTCCTGCCTGGGATCCTGGTCCTGACCGTGGCCTGGATCACCGTCTACACGGGGATGGGCCTGAACACCGACATCAGCAAGGGGGTGTTCGACCGGTTCCGGTCGCTGCCGATCTGGCGGCCGGCGCTGCTGGTGGGGATGCTCCTCGCCGACGTCGTCCGCTACACCATCGCGATCGCGATCATGCTGGTCCTGGGCCTGGCCCTGGGCTTCCGGCCCGACGGCGGGATCGTCGGAGTGGTGGCAGCTGTGGCGCTGTTGCTGCTGTTCTCCTTCAGCCTGTCGTGGATCTGGACCTTGCTGGGCCTGAAGATGCAGACGCCCGAGGCCGTGATGCAGGCAAGCATGACCGTGATGTTCCCGTTGACCTTCGCCAGCAACGTCTACGTCGATCCGGCCACCATGCCCGGCTGGGTCCAGGCGTTCGTCAACAACAACCCCGTCACCCACCTGACGACCGCCGCCCGCGGCCTGATGCACGGCACACCTGGCTATTGGGACGAGATCGGCTGGGTGCTGCTCTGGAGCGGCCTGCTCGTGGCGATCTTCGCCCCGCTCACGATGCGCCTCTACAACAGCGAGCGATAGTTCGTTCGTAGGGGCGGTCGCGGCGGCCGCCCCTACGACACCGGCGAGCGGCCGGGCGCGGCGCCTCTAGGTAGAACGACCTACGACGCCGGCCGCCCGCGTTGGACAGTTCGCCCGATGCGCCCGGCGCACGCGCGTCCGTACGGTCCCCTCCAACGAATCGGAGGGTAACGATGGTTGCTTCTGTCGAAACGACGACTGCGCCGGTCGCGCCGATCCTCGACGCCGTCCGTGAACTGGCGCCGACGATCGCGGCACGGGCCGACGAGATCGAGGCGGCGCGGCGCCTGCCGCCCGACCTGGTCACCGACCTGACCGCCGCCGGCTGCTTCGGCATGCTGCGCCCCCGCAGCCACGGCGGCGCGGGCGTCGACCTGGCCACGTCGATGCGGGTGTACGAGGACCTGAGCCGAGCCGACGCCTCGGTGGGATGGACGGTCGCGATCGCCGCCGGCTGCTGGCTCGACCTGGTGGGGCTGCCCAGGCCGACGTTCGACGCCGTCTTCGCCGGCGATCCGGGCGTCAAGGTCGGCGGCGCCATCAGGCCCGCGGGAGTCGCGGCACCGGCCGACGGTGGCTACCGGGTGAGCGGGCGGTGGGGCTTCGTGAGCGGCTGTCAGCACTGCGATTGGATCTACGGCAACTGCATCGAGGAGGGCGCCACCGGCAACGGCGAC
>Ga0081455_10002752_pt1 | contig 20745 bp, 18 predicted proteins | sample TabmetS3T2R1_FD_70207 | JGI IMG/M metagenome (GOLD analysis project Ga0081455, IMG submission 70207) | Tabebuia heterophylla rhizosphere microbial communities from the University of Puerto Rico - S3T2R1 | ecosystem: Host-associated > Plants > Roots > Rhizosphere ...
CGTGATGTATGGCAATGTCGGCGCGGCAACGCGGCTCGACTTCACCGCGATCGGCCCCGCCGTCAATCTCGCCTTCCGCCTGCAGGACCTCACGAAGATCCTGGGTCGTCCCGTGGTGACATCCCGCGCTTTCGTCGAGGCTGCGGGAGAAACCCTTCAACCGCTCGGACGCCAGCCTATCCGCGGCCTGGCCGATCAGGAGGAGGTCTACGGCTTGCCCGAGTGGAGTTGAAGGTCATGGCCTCACGCCTGGCGCCTCGAGCGGCATGCCGCGGGCGCGGTCCATCAGGAAGAGCTCCAGCGCGACATAGTCCGGCGAATCGTAGGGATAGGCCTCAGCGCGGATGCCGACCACGCAGTTGCGCAACCGCCGCTTCAGGGAGCCGAGCGCCTGCCATTCCAGGCGATAGATCGGATAGCCGGTGGGATGCGCCTCCGGGACGGTCACACCGGCGAGCTTCTGGCCGGCATTGTCGTCGTGGCAGATGGCACAGGAAAGATTGAGCTGGCCCTGGCGCAGGCGAAAGATCTCGGCGCCGCGGTCGCGAAACGATGCCAGCCGGGAGTCGTCGGGCGGCGCGATCGGCTGGCCGCGCGACTGGTAGGCGACATAGGCTTCGAGCGATAGCAGGTCACGGCTCTCCGGCGCCAGCGGCTCGGACTGCTGGTTCTCCGTGCGGCAAAGATTGATGCGGCCCTCCAGATCGATCGGACGATCTCTTCCTTTGGGAATGGCCGGATAGCGCGCGGCGACGCCCTGCATGCTGGCGACAGCGCCATGGCAGTCGGCGCACGATTTGTTGGCCACGCCGACCGGCTTGTTCCAGAGCTGACCGCCGAGCTGGACGAACAGCATGCCGGGATTGGCACTATCGTCGTCCTGCATCTTCTGCAACGCCGCGCCCATGTCCTGGTAGCCTGAGCGGCGCTTGTCCATGCTGCCCTGCTGCGCCAGGGCGAAGGTGGCGCCGAATACCACTGCCAAGCCAAATGCGCTGCGGACCCCGTTCATCCGAATCAAGTCATCCGACGGCGATGACGACCTGTTCCTCGACCTTGAAATCTCCATCGCCGGTCCAACGGAAGCCGATCGCGCCGCTCTCGCGCGCGACGGTGAAGAAGGAGACAAACGGATTGGCGGCGATCGCCGGCGAGAACGCCATGGTGAAGATCTCCGTCCCGTTCCAGGTGGCGACGAAGCGCTCGATGATGTTGCGCGGAATGATCTGCCCGTTGGTGCCGGCGCGAAAGCCGGTCTCCATCGGATGCAGGATCAGGGCCTTGATCTCGATGACTTCGCCGGGCTTGGCGGCCTTGGGCGCGTTGATCAGGACGTTGCTCATATGATGTCCTCGACACAGGCGGCCAGGGTCACGATCACATCGGCCGACGCGCTGAAGAACTCGCCGGAGCTGGTCTCGGCGATGGCCACCACCTTCTGCGACGCCGCGAGCTTGATGCGCGTCGAGACTTGCGCCTTGCCGTTCGACGGGCCGAGCCGGATGTCGAAGACATGCGGCTGCGGGTTCTTCTCGTTGAAGACATGGATTGCCTTCACGTGGTCCGCCTCGGTCATCGGGCTCTCGACCGAGACGGTAAGAGGCACGGCATTGCCGTTCTCGACCAGTGGCGGCAGGTCGAGCTTCACGCGGCTCTCGCGAATCGATGCGTCGCCGGTGACCTCCTTGATGGCGGCCGCCATCGCGTCGGGGGTCGCGAGCGCCGGCGCGAATGGCAACACGGTGATGGCGGCGGCGCCAGCCACGAAGGCGCGACGGGAACTCATTGCTGCTCCTTCAACGTCACCAGATAGGCCACGACATCCTCCACCTGCTCGGCCGTGAAGACAGTCTTGCCCTGGAACGGCCGAGCCACGTTGCGCAGGCTTTCCGTCCGATAATAGGCCGGCATGATCGTGTCGGGATTGAGACGCGATCCGTCGACGATGCGCAAGCGGAGCTGGCCTTCCGACCAGCGTGTCCCCGCTCCCGCCAAGCTGGGCGCCAACGTGCCTTGGAAGCGCTCTTCGGGAATGGGGCCGCTATGACACAGAAGACAAAGCCCGACACTACGATTGGCAACAATCGCGCGACCACGGGCCGCATCGCCCGGCCGATCGGCGACTGGCTGGGGGATGGCGTCGCCGACGACGCTGTACGAGCTTGCCTGAGCCCAAGCTGACGCCGAGGCCAGGCCAAGGAGAACCGCGAGCAGGCCCGCGCGCGTCATGGCGTCAGCCGTAGACTTCGGTCGTGATGGTCTTGAACCAGCTGCTGGCGTAGAGCGCTTCCTGGCCACGGAAGCCGCCGACGACCTCGAGCGGACTCACGCCACCGGCGCCCGGAATGTCGGCCAGCACGCCCTTGTCCGGGCGATAGACGCCGGCGATGGAGATCCCGTAGTCGGGCGCCACCAGGCTGTAGCAGGTGTTGATCAGGATCGGCTCCTGCGGCTTGCGGCCGGCCAGCAGCTCGACGATGGCGGCGGCGCAGACCTTGGCCTGCGCATTGGCGGCAAAGGCCGACTTCGGCATGCCGCCCATGATTGCGGCATCGCCCACGACATGGATACCCGGCTGCAGGGTTGATTCGAAAGCCACGGGCTCGACCGGGCACCAGCCGGTGCGGTCGGCGACGCCCGCCTGGACGGCAATGGCGCTCGCCTTCTGCGGCGGGATCACGTTGGCGACCGCGGCCTTGTGGCGAGCGAAATCGGTGACCAGGGTAAGCGTGGACGGATCGACCGACGTCACCTTGCCGCCCTGGCTCAGCGACACCCACTCGATGATGCCGGGATAGAGCTGCGCCCAGGCATTCTGGAACAGGCGCTGCTTGGAGAAGGCGTCCTTGGAATCGAGGATCAGGAGCTTCGACTTCGGTTTCCAGAGCTTGAGCCAGTAGGCAATCAGGCTGGCCCGCTCGTAGGGACCGGGCGGGCAGCGGAAAGGATTGGCGGGCGCCGACATCACCACCAGGCCGCCATCCTCCATCGCCTGCAGCTGCTGGCGCAGCAGGACGGTCTGCGCCCCGGCCTTCCAGGCATGCGGCATCTTCTCGGCGGCCGCCTCGTCGTAGCCCGGCAGGGCATCCCAGCGGATATCGATGCCCGGCGCCATCACCAGCCGGTCGTAGGGGAGCTTGTTGCCGTCGGCCAGGGTCACGGTCTTGGCGGCGGCATCGACGGCGGTCGCCGCCGTTTGCGCCAGCGTCACGCCGGCACCGACGACGCCGTCATAGCCGAACTGCTGCTGGGAGATCTCACGAATCGCCGCCAGCACGCTGTTGCTGAAAGGGCAGGCGGTGAAGACGCGGTTGGGCTCGACGAGCGTGACGTTGAGTCTGGGCTCGAGCTTCTTCAGCGTGCGGGCGGCGGTGGCGCCGGCAAAGCCGCCGCCCACCACGACGACGCGCCCCGCACCCTGGGCCGAAGCGATCGCGGGCGCCGCCAGCGTGGCGGCCGCGCCAAGCTTGAGGAAGGTCCGCCGTGTCGCCATCGCTCTACTCCGGTTGCGCGGCGAACCAGGCCGCGATGGCGTCGATCTGCGCATCGTCGAAGCCCTTGGCGATGCGGCCCATCACGGTCGGGGACAGGGCGCCGCTGCGATACTCGCGCATGGCCGTCGCGATGTCGGCAGCCTTGCGGCCGGCGATGCGCGGGATCACCGAATCGGCAATCTTCGTCGCGGCGTGACACCCGGTGCAAGAGCTGGCGCCGGGCGGTGCGTCCGCTGCCTGCACCGCGCCGGCCAGCAACACGCTGCTGGCCAGCACGGGCACCAGCAAGTGCCGCATCAGGCGCCCTTCTTCAGCTCGTGATGCATCAGGGGCAGGTCGCGGATGCGCTTGCTCGTGGCCTTGGCGATGGCGTTGAGCACCGCCGGCGCAGCAACGGCGATCGTCGGCTCGCCGACGCCGCCCCAGAAGTCGTGCGTCGGCACGATCACGGTCTCGACCTCCGGCATCTCGTCGATGCGCATCAGGTTGTAGCTGTCGAAGTTGGTCTGCTCGACCGCGCCATCCTTGATGGTGATCTCGCCATAGAGCGCCGCCGACAGGCCGTAGGCGAACGAGCCGGCCACCTGCCGCTCGATCTGCGCCGGATTGACGACATGGCCGGGATTGGTCGCCGCGGTGATCTTGTGGATCTTGAGCACGCCATCGGGACTGACCGAGACTTCGGCGACGCCGGCAACATAGCTGCCGTAGCCCATGAGCTGGGAGATGCCATGGAAGTGGCCCTCGGGCAGCGGCTTGCCGTAGCCCGCCCTGTCGCAGGCGGCCTTCAGGACGGCCGCCCACTTCGGCTTCAACAGCTTGAGGCGGAAGGCCAGCGGATCCTGGCCGGCCGCCTCGGCGAGCTCGTCCATGAAGCATTCCATATAGATGGCGTTCTGGTTGGTGTTCACGCCGCGCCAGAAGCCCGGCGTCAGGTGCGGGTTGCGCATGGCGTGATCGACCAGGAGATTGGGCACGTTGTAGCCGTAGGCCGCTTCCACGCCCGACGCCATGACACCCTGGAAGACGGCGGGATCCATGCCGTTCTGCAGGTTCTGCGGCAGCAGCGCCGCCAGGATGGACTGGCCGGAGATGCGCATATGCAGGCCGACCAGGTTGCCCTGCGCATCGAGACCGCCGGTGAGCTTGCACATCGTGGTCGGATGGTAGGTACCGTGCGTCATGTCCTCTTCGCGCGACCAGATCATCTTGATCGGTGTGCCGGGCATCTCCTTGGCGATCAACACGGCTTGCCGCACATAGTCGGCGCGACCGCGCCGGCCGAAGCCGCCGCCCAGCAGCATCTTGTAGACGTCGCACTTTGCCGCCGGCAGGCCGGACGCTTCGGCGGCCGCCGCCAAGGCGGCTTCGCCGTTCTGCGTGCCGCACCAGACCTCGCACTTGTCCGGCGTGTAGCGCGCTGTGGCGTTCATCGGCTCCATGGTCGTGTGATGCTGCCAGGGGAAGCTGTAGGTCGCTTCGACCTTCTTGGCGGCGCCGGCGATCGCCGCCTTGGCATCGCCCGCCTTGTTGCCGACGAAAGCTTCGTCGGCGCCAAGCCCCTCGACCAGCGCCGCCTTGACCGTGTCCTGCTGGACGTCGGCGAGCTTGCCGAAGTCCCACTCCACGGGCAGAGCGGCGATGGCGGTGCGCGCATTCCAGTAGGTGTCGGCGATCACCGCGATGGCGTTGCCGTCGATTGCGACGACCTTCTTGACGCCCGGCATCTTCTCGATCTTCGCCGCGTCGAAGCTCTTGAGCTTGCCGCCATGCACCGGGCTCGCCTTGACCGTGGCATTCAGCATGCCCGGCAGCACGACATCGATGCCGTAGGCCTGCTTGCCCGTGACCTTGTCGACCGTGTCGAGCCGCTTCAGCGGCTTGCCGGCGATCGTCCAGTCCTTGGGATCCTTGAGCTTGACCTCCTTGGGCGGCTCGAGCTGCGCCGCCACAGCGGCCACCGCGCCGTAGGTGGTCTTCTTGCCCGACGGATGGGTGATCACGCTGCTCGCCGCCGTGCATTCGCTCGCCGGCACCTTCCAGTCGGCCGCAGCGGCCGCGATCAGCATCTCGCGCGCCATGGCGCCGCCTTCGCGGACATACTGGTTGCTCTCGCGGATGCCGCGGCTGCCGCCGGTCGAGAAGTTCTTCCAGACGCGGTTGCGCTGCAGGTTCTCACCGGGCGTCGGATATTCCCAGGTGACCTTGTTCCAGTCGCAGTTGAGTTCCTCGGCGACGAGCTGGGCGAGGCCGGTGAGCGTGCCCTGCCCCATCTCGGAGCGGGCGATGCGGATCACCACCTTGTCGTCGGGATGGATCACAACCCAGCAGTTGATCTCCTTCACTTCGGCAGCGTGGGCCGCCTCGAAGGGAAAAGAGAAGCCAAGCGAGAAGCCGCCGGCAATGGCGGCGCCGCTGACCAGAAAGCCCCTACGATTAAGGGAGGAGCGTCCGAGCGAGGTCTGGATCGTCATGAATCGCCCTCCCCTCAAACCTTGGCCGCGGCGTGGATCGCTTCGCGCACCTGCTTGTAGGTGCCGCAGCGACAGATATTGGTCATGGCCGCATCGATGTCGGCATCGCTGGGCTTGGGGTTGCTGGCCAGCAGCGCCGTGGCCGCCATGACCATGCCGCTCTGGCAGTAGCCGCATTGAGGCACATCCAGCTCCACCCAGGCCGCCTGGATCTTGTTCAGCGTGCCGTTGGCGGCCAGCCCTTCGATGGTGACGACCTTCTTGTTGCCGACCGAGTTCAGCGGCACCTGGCAAGAGCGAGTCGCAACGCCATCGATATGCACGGTGCAAGCACCGCACTGCGCGATGCCACAGCCGTACTTGGTGCCGGTGAGCCCGAGCTGCTCGCGCAGCACCCACAGAAGCGGCGTGCGCGGATCGGCGTTGGTGCTCATCGATTTGCCGTTGACGTTAAGGACTGCCATCCCAGTCTCCGTCGTTTGAACGCGTGGTGGGGAGCCTAGCCGAGCGCTTTCCAAGCGGCCAGTGACCGCGCGGCTTTCACAGATGTGTGATGCCCGCGATCGCCGCAATCTTGCGCGCCGTTGTCGCAAAACTGTGCCGGACGATCGCGCTCTTTGTCGTCACTTGTCACGAGGGCGCCCCGTTGCACACTTTGATACATTTTCGATGGTCAGCGCACGATCAGCGCTTGGGCAGCGCAGGACGTACCCTGATGGGTTGGCCCCGACCCGGCAGACGAGCTGTAAGGACGTGCGGGAACGCAGCCAGCCGTTCATCGGCCGGCACTTCCATAGCCAACATCCGGAAAAGATCGTCGGAAACGACGAGATCGGTGGCGAGGGTACGGGTCATCCGTTCGATCCGGTTGGCGACATTCACCGTGTCGCCGAAGGCGCCAAGCTTGCTGCGCCCCGGCCGCCCGGTGGCGCCGACGACCAGCCGACCGGCATGCATCCCGATGCCAATGCGGACAAGGGGCAGCGCCGCAGCGCGGTCACGGTTCCAGCTCTCCATGGCTTCCCGCATGGCAAAGGCACAGGAGATCGCGTTCTGCAGCATGGGCACTTCAGGATCAGGGGCGATCCACATCGCCACCGCGCCGTCGCCGACATAGTCGTCCAGGGTCGCCCCATGACCGGCAATCTGCAGGGCCATTTGCCGATGGAAATCGGACAGGAGGGCAAAGACCTCGGCCGGATCGATCTCTTCAGACAGTGCCGTGAATCCCACGATGTCTGCAAAGAGCACAACGCCAAAGGCCGGCTCCATCCGGGGCCAGCCGTAAACCAGGTTCGAACTTTCGGACGCCCAAGGCATCGCAAATGGGTCTGGATGGCTCGAGCGAGATTGTCGGTGCATCATGCGCGCCCCCGCCGTTCTGGTTGCGTGGTAGCACCAATATGGGCGGCATATGTCGCGGGACTCTGTCCGCGAACCATGTTTTGAGTCACCGAGTGTCCCAGGAACGCTTGTCGACACAATCTGATAAACTTTTCCTCGGGCGGCTTTCTGCAGGTTGCAGTACTTCACTGTTTGGTGAACGACACCATGGACCCCACACCGCACATCGCCTTGGTCGACGACCATCGTGACATTCGCGACCTCGTCAGCAAATACCTGAGTCAGCACGGCTATCGCGTCAGCGTCGCCGAGAGCGGCGCTGCCTTGCGCCGGCTGCTGGAGCGCAGCGCTCCGGATCTCGTCGTGCTCGACATCATGATGCCGGGCGAGGACGGCCTCTCCGTCTGCCGCCATCTGCGCAGCACCACGAACCTGCCCATCATCTTCCTGACCGCCATGGCCGAAGAGACCGAACGGATCATCGGCCTCGAGATCGGCGCCGACGATTATCTGACGAAGCCGTTCAATCCGCGCGAGCTGCTGGCGCGCATCAAGGCGGTGCTGCGGCGCGTCAACAGCCTGCCGCCGCAGCGTGACAAGCTGAAGGCCAAGGCGATTCGCTTCGATCGCTGGCTGCTCAACGTGGGTCGGCGCGAGCTCGTGAACTCGGACGGCGTCGGCGTGGCCTTGAGCACGGCCGAATTCCGTCTGCTCAAGGCGTTCATCGACCATGCCGGGCTGGTGCTCAGCCGCGACCAGCTCCTGGACATCACGGTCGGCCGCGCGGCCGAGATCTTCGACCGCAGCATCGACAATCAGGTCAGCCGTCTGCGCAAGAAGATCGAGCTCGATCCCAAGACGCCGGTGCTGATCAAGACCCACTGGGGCGGCGGATACAGCTTCACGGCCGAGGTGGAGGAGGCATGAGGCGCCTGTGGGCCCGCAGCCTCGCCGCGCAGATCATTTGCGCGCTGCTGCTCGCCTTGGGCCTTTCCCAGGTCATCAGCTTCATGATCTCGTGGGACGAACGCGGTCGAGCGCTCTTCATGGCGGCCAAGAACGAATTCCTCATTCGCACCGCGTCCCTCGCCCAGCTGCTCGAAGCGACCCCAGCGACGCTCGAGAACGACATCCTGAATGCGAGCGATACGGCCTACACCCGGTTCTGGATCTCGCGCGACGAGCCCGTGGACAGCACGGCCTGGCGGCGCGAGGCGTGGGCGCAGCTCGCCCAGCCGCTTCCCACCCTGCAATCGATGAACGGCGCGCGTCGGCCGGATCGGGACGCATCGCAGGCGCCGTTACCCTCAGGCAACATCTTCGCCGCCGCCGCCGCGATGGGACACCTGACCTGGACGACGCTTCCGGCCCATGCCTGGCCGCTGTCACGACCGGCGAAGTTCCTCTATCTCGACGAATCGAAAGGCATGGGGATTGCGGTCCGCCTCGCCTCGGGCGCCTGGCTCAACGCTGCCTATTCCAAGACGATTCCCAACTCCATGTGGACGTCCCCGACGGCGGTCTCGCTCGCCGTAACGGCGGCCATCCTGTCCCTGATCGCGATCTTTGTGGCACGCAGCATCGCAAGACCGATGCGCCGTCTCGCCGTCGCAGCGGAGGCGCTCGGCCGCGGTGAAACCGTTGCGCCGCTGCCGGAATCGGGACCGGACGACATCCGGCAGACGGCCGAAGCCTTCAATCGCATGCAGGGGCGCCTGCAGCGCTTCGTCGACGATCGAACGCGCATGCTGGCGGCCATCGGCCACGACCTCCGAACGCCGCTGACCTCCCTGAGATTGCGCGCTGAGTTCGTCACCGACCCCGACGTTCAGGAAAAGATGCTGAAGACCATCAGCGAGATCCAGACCATGACGGAAGCCGCTCTTGCCTTCGCGCGCGAAGAGGCTACGGCCGAGACCACCCGTACGGTCGATCTCTCCGCCCTGGTCGAAAGCCTCTGCGACGACCTCGCCGAGATCGGCCATACCGTCGCTTTCATCGATGGCGCCACGATCACCTATCGATGCCGGCCGGACGCGTTGCGGCGCGCCATCCGGAACCTTGTCGAGAATGCCGTTCGCTATGGCGGATGCGCACGCGTGCGTGTCGCCCGCGCCGCCAAGAGCATCGACATCATCGTGGAAGATGACGGGCCAGGCATTCCGGAAGAAGCCATGGAGCAGGTCTTCGCGCCGTTCTACCGCCTGGAGGATTCGCGTAATCGGGAGACCGGTGGCGTCGGCCTCGGCCTGTCCATTGCCCGAGCCATCGCACGTCACCACGGAGGCGACGTCGTCCTCAGCAACGGCGTCAAGGGACTGCAGGCGACGATCAGCTTGCCGCTGCTCAGCTAGCCCAACGTGCTAACCCATCATGTCCTGTGGAACCACGACCTCCAGTGCGCGCGAATGGGATGAGATGGAACCGCATGCGGTTCCATCTCATCCCATTCCGCTATAGCACGCGTCCCGCATACCAACGCGTGATTCGCTCTCCGAGCCGACCCGCGCCGGATTGATCGAGCTTGCCGTCGATCAGCAGGCTGGCAAGGCCATGCACCAAAGCCCACGTCGCGATCCAGGCGACTTCCGGCTGCTTGGCGTCGATCTTGCCGCGTCCTGGCCCGGCCCCCAGCGCCTGCTGGACGGGAATCGATGCCGCCAGGGCCGCTTCAGCCAGCGCCGGATAACGCTTCCAGTCGGCCAGGCCGACGCCGAACATCAGGCGATAGAGCTGCGGATGGTCGCATGCGAACGCCACGTATGCGCGTCCCAAGGCGCAAAGGCAGCGCGATGGCGAGCGACTCTTGGCGGCAGCGCGCTGCAGCGCCGCGAAGCTCCGGAAGCCCTCCTCGGCGACCGTGGCCAGCAGATGCTCCTTGCTTTCGAAATGATTGTAGGGCGCGGTCTGCGATACGCCCACGTCGCGCGCGATGGCGCGGAACGAGACCGCTTCCGCGCCTTCCTTCTCCAGCAACCGGCCGGCCGCCGCCAATAGAGCCGCCCTCAGATCGCCATGGTGATATCTGGGACGGACAGGTGCCGTTCGCCGCTTCCTCGTCGTCATGGCAGTACTCTAGGCCAGTGACGCGCACGCCCGCATGCTGCTGCACTTCGAAGAGCACACGCTCACCCCGCCAGAGAAGCCGGCACGCATGCGCTGACGGCCGCCTTGCGCTCGGGCCGCCGGCGGATGCGATAGACGGTCGCCGGCGGCAGATTGGCGACGGTGCGGCCGATGCGGTTGGCCTTGAGGCCGAGTCGATCAAGCAGCACCCGTTTTATCGGGCAGCGCGGTCCATAGGTGAATTGATAGAAGGCGCCGTCCGCACGAAGCTGCAGGAATGCTCCCTCCAGGATGGCGATGACCTTCTTGGGCGGCATCGACAGAAGCGGCAAACCACTCACCACAGCGCCGGCAGCGCGCCCCCCGAACAGCTCGACCGTCCTCAGCCGTCCGGCGTCGATCCTGAGCGTGCGCGCCTGGGGAAATCGCAATGCCAGCAAGCCCGCGAACATGGCGTTGCCCTCGACCAGCGCCAGATCCCGTTCGGCGACGCCACGAGCCAGCAGAGCGCGCGTGAAGACGCCCGTGCCGGCACCCAGCTCGATCACCGGTGCGCTGGCCGGCGCGATTTCCGACGTGATCAGCCGGGCAAGCGAACGACCCGACGGCACGACTGCGCCCACGCTGAGCGGGTCGGCCATCCAGGCGCGGACCCAGTCCATGGTTTCGGCGATCGACATGGTCTAATCCTCGGCCTCGGAAACAACGGAAGGGCGTCGCTTGACGCCGTACCAGATCGCCAGCGCGATCGATTCGGTCGCCAGGAGAATCACAAGGATCCAGAGGGCGAGCACCGAAGCATTCGCCGCATCCGAGATGACGGCGGCACCATAGCCGATGCCGATGAACACGCTATTCCACAGCGCTATGCCGCAGGCCGACGCGGTGGCGAAGGTCGCCGCCTTGGCACGCAGCAGGCCGGCGATGGCTGGCGCCACAAGCCGCACCGTCGGCACGAGCTGCGAGCCGAACGCCAACGCTGTCTGGTGGCTCTGAAAGTAGCGTGTCACGCCCTCCAGGCGCGATGGCGAAAGCCCGGCGAGGCGTCCTGTCCAGCGCACCACGCCGGCCGATCGAGCCTCGCCCATCGCTGAGGCCAGGGCATAGAAAGCGAGGCAGCCGACGAAACCGCCCGCGGTCGACGCCGAGAGCGCTGTCGGCAGCGACCAGGCGCCTTCGGCTGCGGCGATGCCGATCGCCACCAGCAGGCCATAGGACGGCAAGACCGGCACCAGACGCTCGAGCATCGTGAGCGCCAGCAAGCCTGCGGCACCGCAGGCTACGGTCGACGACAGCAGGGTCGCCAGCGGATCCCACGTCACGTGGTGAAGCATGGTGGCCTCAAGCTCCTATGTTGACACCGTCAACATAGGAGCGGCCGTAGTGATGTCAATATCGCTCGTTTCGAAACAGGCTAACGTTCGCCCGAGACTTCGACCGGCCGCGGCTCGTCACCCCCAACCCAGCGATAGACGACGCCGGCAATCACGGCGCCGATCGCCGGCGCGATCCAGAACAGCCAAAGCTGCTCCAATGCCCAACCGCCCGCGAACAGGGCAGGGCCGGTGCTGCGGGCGGGGTTCACAGAGGTATTGGTCACCGGAATGCTGATGAGATGGATCAAGGTCAGGCACAGCCCGATCGCAATCGGCGCAAATCCACGCGGCGCGCTGCCGTGCGTGGAGCCCAGAATGACGAACAGGAAGCCGAACGTCATGACGACCTCGCAGATGAATCCCGCGGTCAACGAGTATCCACCGGGCGAGTGCTCGCCATACCCGTTGCTCGCGAAGCCTGCATGCACGTCGAAGCCCGCCTTGCCATCGGCGATTGCATAGAGAATCGCGGCGCCGATGAGGGCGCCCAGCACTTGCGCAACAATGTAGGGAAGAAGCTCACCCGCCTTGAAGCGGCCACCGGCCCACAAGCCGATCGAAACGGCCGGATTCAAATGACAGCCCGAGACATGGCCGATCGCATAGGCCATGGTCAGCACCGTCAGGCCGAAGGCGAACGAGACGCCGACGAAGCCAATGCCGAGCTGGGGAAAGGCGGCGGCAAGCACCGCCGATCCGCAGCCGCCCAGAACGAGCCATCCCGTGCCGATCAGCTCGGCCGCGAGCTTGCGAAGCATCTCATCGCCCTCCGCTCTTTTCTCAATTCTACAGATAGATCATGCACTCACGAAACCATGCATGGATGCATAGCTCGTTCCTTCAACCGAGACTGGCCTCGAAGATGCGGCGGTAGTTGCCGCCCAGCAGCTTCGCCGTCTCGTCCGCCGTGAACTTTGAACGCAAGACGGCCGCGAGTTGAGGCAGATCGGCGTAATTCGGCATGGTGCTCGCACCGACCAGGCCCAGCTGGTCGGTGCCCAGTCCGACATGATCGATGCCGGCGACATCGACCATCCTGGCGAAGCCGTCGGCATAGGCGGCGTAGGTCGGGAAGTAGTCGGCGACCGGCCAGATGCCGATCACCCCGCCGGTCGAGGCGATGACCCGCGCATGATCGGGCAGGATGCGGCGTGTCCAGGCCCGTGGCCGCTCGGTCAGCGACGTGTGCGACAAGACCAGCGGCTTGGTTGTGACCTTTGCCGCCTGCTTCACGAGATCATATGTGCCGTGCGCGACGTCGACCACGATGCCCATTCGGTTGCAGCGGCGGATCACCTCAGCACCGAAAGCCGTCAACCCGCCATTCACGCTGGGCTCGGTCTGGATGTCGCCCAGCTCGTTGGGCCTGTAGTGCGTGAGCTGCAGGTGGCGCAGGCTCCAGCGCTGGTATGCCTCCTCGAGCCGTTCGATCCGGCCTTCGAGGAAGTCCGCTCCTTCCGACGATACGATGACAGAGGGCCTCGCCGCTCGCGCAGCCCGCAAATCCGCCGCCGTCCTGACGATCGGCAAGCCTTGATCGCGCGCCAGAGCATGCACCTGATCGAACGCGCGTTGGCTGAAGGTATAGAGCTCGCCGGGCGTGGGATCCCGACTGGGCCGCAGACGCCCGTCGGTGAGCCGGATGATCGGCGAATCGGCCACGATGGCGAGGCAGATTGTCGACATGCCGCCCCGGCGCATCGGCTCAGCGACCGGCGAGAACGCGCCACGACCATAGCTCGCCTGGATCAGGTTGCCGGCATGGCTGTGCAGGTCGACGGCCATGCCGTCCGTTGCCTGAGCCATGGCCGGCATCGGCCCCGATACCGGTAAGCAGGCGAGCGTGCTTGCCGCCAGCAGCCCGCGCCGCGTCACGCCTTTCAGCCGTGCCCCCTTGAGTTGATAGCGCCAGCCGAGCGGATCGTCGTCGAGCACGACCAGCATGCCGGCCAGACGCATGGCACCGGACGGGAAGTCGATCGGCCGGTCGGCGAAGACCTCGATAGTGGCCAACGGATTGGCGGGCAAGCAACCCGCGCAACAGTTGGGCTCGCCGGTCAGCAGGAAATAGTCGGCGCTCTCGGCCGGCAGCGCCGTCGATGGCCAGCCGACGATCTCCACCGATGCGCCATTGGCCCTGTCGGCCCGTGGCGAGCCGAGATCGTTCCAGTGAAGGTTCAGAACAGCCTCAGAGACTAGGCGGAATGGGATGAGATGGAACGGCCTGCGGTTCCATCTCATCCCATTCGCGCGCACCGGAGATCGTGGTTCCACAGGGCACGATGGGTTCGGCTGATTCCAGCCGAACCCATCGTGCTCTAGGCGGCGGATAATAGCGCTGGTCGCCCGCCGATTGGATTCGTCTAGACGACGAAGATGTTGGAGACTGCAATCGAGGGAGCGCCGGCCAGCGCCGCGAACTGGGTCGCGCCGCCGGCCGTCGCGCCATTGGCGTCGTAGTAGAGGGCGCCTGAGACGGTGTTGTAGACGATCTGCGGTCCCGTCCCCGTCGCCGTATCAAGTGCGAAATGCGACGAGTCGAGATGGCCCCGGCTCAGACCTCCGAACACGGCGTCATCCAGGCTTATCCTGTCCTGGGCCGCGCTGAAGTCAGTGATGGTATCGACGTTGGTGCCGCCCGCTATGGCGGTCATGAAGGCGAAGGTGTCGAGTCCGCCGCCGCCAGCGAGGGTATCGTTGCCGGTCCCGCCGATCAGATAATTGCTCAGGTCGTTGCCGGTCAGTGCCAGTCCGGTCGTGCCATGGACTCGCAGGTACTCCACCTCCGTGCCGGCGGCGAGCGTGTAGTCGACGCTGGCATAGACGTTGTCTCTGCCGCCGCCGCCTGTCTCGATCACCTGGTCGTTCGCGTTGTCGACATAGTAGACGTCGTTGCCGCCGCCGCCGATCATCCGATCGATGCCGGCGCTGCCATTCAGCCGGTCGTTGCCCGCGCCGCCAGTCAGCGTGTCGTCGCCAACATTGCCGGTCAGCCAAGTGCCAAGGTCGTTGCCGGTCAGCGCCAGGCCGGTCGTGCCGTAGACCCGCAGGTACTCCACCTCGGTGTCGGCCGCGAGCGCGTAGTCGACGCTGGCATAGACGTGGTCGCTGCCGCCAGTCCCCGCCTCGATCACCTGGTCGTCGGCGTTGTCGACAAAGTAGACGTCGTTGCCACTGCCGCCGGCCATTTGGTCGATGCCACCACCGCCCTTCAGGTGGTCGCTGCCCGCGCCGCCGGTCAGCATGTCGTCGCCAGCATTGCCGATCAGCCAGGTGCCAAGGTCGTTGCCGGTCAGTGCCCGGCCGGTCGTGCCAACGACCCGCAGGTACTCCACCTCCATGCCGGCGGCGAGCGTGTAGTCGACGTTGGCGAAGACGTTGTCACGGCCGCCGCCCGACGCCTCGTTCACCTGGTCATCGCCATTGTCGACGTAGTAGATGTCGTTGCCGCCACCGCCCGTCATGACATCCGCACCGACACCGCCGTTGAGGCGGTCGTTGCCGGCGCCGCCAATCAGCGAGTCGTCGCCCGCCAGGCCCAGCAGGATGGCGCTCGCCGTGCTGCCCGTGATGGTGTCATTGCCGGCCGACCCTTTCGCCGTGAGCGTGTCGAGGCCGCTCGTCCAGTTGGAGAAGGTCCAAGCCGACAGGTCGAGCGATCCACTCGCCGCCATGTCGACGACCAGGGCATTCGTCCCGGCGGAGCCCGTAACGGCAAGCGAGCTCGAGAGCTTGCCGGCACCGATCTGCGCCGCAACGAGGTTCGCTGACGAAGCGTCGGACGTATTGACGAACTTCAGGCCCTCGATGCTGGTCAGCGTCGTCGAGCTGAAGTCCTCGGTCGTGGCGCCGGTGGTCGACCCGACCTGGAGCGTGTCATTGCCCGATCCGCCGTTGAACGAATCGCCGGCATTCGCCGTGCCGCCACTGAACACGAACGTGTCGTCCTGGCTGGTGCCGACATAAGTGTCGACGCCTGTCGTGGCGAAGATGTCGATCGTGTCGCTGCCGCTGGTCCAGTTGGCGAAGCTCCAGCCCGATAAGTCGAGCGAGCCAGCGCCCGACTGGGAGAACTGCAGTGTATCGGCCTGGTTGCTGCCGGTGACGGTCGCCGTCAATGACAGCAGCCCCGACCCCACCTGGGTGAGGCCATTGAAGGTTGCAGTCGCCGCGCCGGCCCCGCTGAACCTCAGCGCCCCCATGTTGTGCAGGCCATGCGTGGCGTCCTGGGCGACAGTCGAGAAATCGAAGGTCCCGCTCGTGACCTGGAGGGTATTCGTGCCGCCGCCGCCGTCGTAGAAGTCGCCGCTCTGCAGGCTGCCTGCCACTACCGACAGGATCTCGTTCTGGCTGCCGCCGACAATCGATTCGATTCCCGTCGAGCCTGTGATGGTGACGGTGTCGCTGCCGTTCCAGTTGGCAAAGCCCCAACCCGACATGTCGAGTGAGCCATTCGTCGCCATGTTGATGACGAGGGCATTGGTTGCGCCGCTGCCCACGAAGAGAACCGAGCTCGAGATCTTGCCGGCTCCGAACTGGGCGCTGCCGAAGGTCGCGGTCGAGGTGTCCGACGAGTTGGTGAAGTCGATGATGCCAATGTTGAGGAAGCCCTTCACGCCGTCGCTCGCCGCACCGCTGAAATCGATGCTCCCGGCGCTGCCGTTGCCGATCCACAGAAAGTTGAGACCGCCACCGCCGTCGTACTTGTCGCCCGCTCCGACCTCGGCCGTGCTGGTGACGACGAGGGTGTCGAACTCATTGCCGCCGACGATCGATTCGCTGCCCGTCGAGCCGGTGACGGTCACCGAGTCGATGCCGTCGTTCCAGTTGGCGAAGGTCCAGCTCGACAGGTCGAGCGAGCCGTTCGTCGCCATGTTGATGATGAGGGAGTTGTTCGAGGTGCTGCCCGTGACGACAGCCGAGGTCGAGATCTTGCCGGACCCGAACTGGGCGCTGCCGAAGACGACAGTCGAGAGGCTCGACGTGTTGGTGAAGGCGATGCCTTCGACGTTGAGGAAGCCCTTCACGCCGTCGCTCGCGGCACCGCTGAAATCGATGCTGCTGAAGCCGCCACCGTTGCCGATCTGGATGGTGTCGGTGCCGGTCTTGCCGTTGAACGTGTCGGCGGCGCTCACCTGGTCCGTGGCCGTGACGATGAACGTGTCGTTGCCGGTGTCGCCAGTGAAGGTGTCGACGCCCGTGGTGGCGGTGAAGGTCTTGTTGACGGTCACCGTCACCGTGCTCGTCGGCGTCGTGCTGGTGATGATGCCGTCGCTCACCGTCCAGTTGATCGTGCGGCTGCCAGTGGTGGCGCCAGTCGACGAGAACATCACCGAACTCAGCACGCTCTGGTAATGGGCAAGCGTGTCGTTGCCGGTGAGCGTGAGCGTCTCGTTGGCGCTGTTGTAGCTCGCGCTGATCGAGGTGCCGGTGGTGTCCACCGCCAGCGTCTCGCCGTTGGCCGCGGTGCCGCCGGAGATCGCGACGGTGGCGGACTTGAGGTTCTGGCCGTCAGGGTTGGCGAGCGTGAGGCCGCTTGCCAGCACCACCGCAGATCCGCCCGCATTGTACGAGACGTTGCCGCTCACGCTCACCGTCGGGGTCGACTCGAAGAACAGACCCCGCGGCTCCACATTGCTGCTCGTGCTTTGTTGGTACACCCGCGTGAGGGAACCGCCGCCGCTCAGGCTGCCGCTGTAGACCGACGCGTCGTTGAAGTTGCCGACATAGAACACGTTATTGACGGTATCGATGGCGATGGTGCCGGGCTGGCCGGCGGCGGCGCCGGAATACAGCGTCGTCATGGTGCCCAGCGTGACGACGCCGCCAGACACCGTATAGGGCACTCTGTAGATGAAATTCTGGGTGGCGTCGGCGCCGTTCCGCGCGGTCAGGTACAGCACATTGTTGACGCCATCGTCGGCGATGCCGATCAACTGCGTGTTGGAATTGATCGCGGTCAGGACGGTGGATGTGCCGCCACTCAGGCTGCCGACGCGCAGGTTGTTGACGTTGCCGACACCGCGGCTGTCGCCAAAGAACACCAGGCCGTCGTTGATATCGAGCGACAGGTAATCCGGGCTCGAGATGCCATTGCCGACCAGGACGGGAGTCGCCGCGCCGCCGCTCTCATCGATCTTGTAGACGCCGCGCGCGGACGAACTGGTGCTGGACACCGTGAAGTAGATCGTATGGTTCGGCTGGTCGAGCGCCAGCCCGGTGAGCTGGTAGTTCGGGACGTCGGGCGTGCTGTAAAGCACCGTCGGCGCGCCACCCGAGACGTTCCCCACCACGATCTGGTTGACCGAGGTATTGTCGCTGTTGACCATGAAATACTTGCCGAGCGGCGCATCGACAGCGAGCCCCTGCAGGAACGAGAAGCTCGAGGTCTGTGAGCCGTCGCGGATGCTGACCTTGCTCCCGGCTACCATGGAGCTGCCATTGACCCCCATCTGTACGAGGCCGGTCAGGCTGGTGCCCGTGATGTTATCATTGAAGTCCGCGAACAGCTGGTTGGTCGCGACCGGCAGCACGCCGGGGAACGCGGCGAGGGCCTGCGACGTGAACGGCGGGGCGGCGTCGATCGTGCCGACATGCACATCGAGGCTCCAGTCGCCACCGGCCGCAGCGGCGCCGACCAGGTGCGACGACGCGGCGATGTTCGCCCCGCCGATCGCCCCCGAGAGAAGCTGCAGGAACGCCTCGCCGGCAGTGTCCCGGGCGACGTCGCAGCCGTACAGCAGGAGGCCGCCGCCGGGGCGCAGCGCGGCGCCGATCCGCGCCAGCTGCGGCTGATGCCGGACGAGCGTGGCCGCGCTTAGCGACGTGCTGCCGATGCGCAGAACGCCGCTCGCGCCGTGGGCGACGATGGCGATGGCGGCGGCGCCTTGAATGCCGTAGCGCGCAAGATGGTCGGCGATCTGACGAACGCCGTCCCGGCCGGGATCGATGATGACCGCCTCGACGCCGCCAACAGCGCCGGCGGCCAACGCCTGTGCCCCGGCGATCGATCCATCGATGAAGACAAGCCGGATGACGTCGTCGCCGGACAAGGCTGGCCATCCTCCGGCTCGGCGCTCGTTCGCTGCCCTCATGCATCATCCCCATCGGGTTGTATTAACCCCTGAGCCCCACACCGAGAGATAGCATGATGATGCTGCGGCAGAAACCGGAGAGATCATGCCCGCCCAGGTTCGGCTCCCACCTGACTTCCTGCACCGCGGGCTGCCCGAAGTCGTGAAGCGGCTATGAATAATTTCCCAAATTCTTCTCAATTACGGATAAAATCGGCCAGTGGCCACAACCCATCTTCTCGGTCCGTTTCGCATTGACAGTGAGGCGCAACTGCTGTTTCGCGGCGCCGAGCCCGTCGCGCTGGGCAAACGTGCGGTCGCAGTCCTGCGCGTGCTGGTGGGGCAGGCGGGTGTTCCGGTGTCAAAGGAGACACTGATCGAAGCGGCGTGGCCGGGCCTTGCCGTCGAGGAGAGCAATCTCGTGGTCCAGATCGCCGCCCTGAGACGGGTTTTGGGCGACGAGCCCGGCGGCGAGCGCTGGATCGAGACTTTGCCGAGACGCGGCTATCGGTTCGTCGGACCAGCCCGAATCGCGGAGCAGGCTATCGTGGACCCTCCTGTCGGGGACCACGACGCCAACCCTGGCGCACCACAAATCGCAGCTTCTCCAGCGACCCCCGATGCGCCGAGCTTGACGCTTCCGGCCCAGCCGTCCATCGCCGTGCTGCCCTTCCAGAACATGAGCGGCGACCCGGAACAGGAGTACTTCGCCGACGGAATGGTGGAAGAGATCCTCACCGCACTGTCGCGCTTTCGCTCGCTGTTCGTCATCGCCCGCAACTCCAGCTTCGCCTACAAGGGCCCGTCCGTGGACATCAAGCGGGTCGGGCGAGAGCTGGGCGTGCGCTATGTCCTCGAAGGCAGCGTGCGCCGATCGGCAGACCGGGTGCGTATCACCGCACAGCTCATCGATGCGCTGAGCGGTGCGCATCTCTGGGCGGACCGTTTCGACGGGGCGCTCGAGGACGTTCTTGATCTGCAGGATCGCGTCGCGGCGCACGTCGTGGGCGAGATCGAACCGCGCCTGGCTCATGTCGAACGCGAGCGCGCCAAGCGCAAGCCGGCCGCGGACCTCGGCGCCTACGACTACTATCTTCGTGCGCTGGCGAACGGCTATTTGATGACAAAGGAAGAGAGCGAGGAGGTGGTTCGTCTCGCCCACAAGGCCATCGAGCTCGACCCCGACTTCGCCTCGGCCTACGGGATCGCCGCCTGGTTTCACACCCGGCGCGCGGCAAACAAGTGGACGGACGATGGCGTGCGGGAGCGCGCAGATGCTCTGCACATGGCGCGGCGTGCGGCGGAGCTCGGAAAGGAGGATGCGTTTTGCCTCTCCTTTGCGGGCTACACATTCACCTTTGCCGGCCGGGAAATCGAGCATGGTGCAGCCCTTGCCGACCGGGCGATCGAGCTCAATCCGAACCTCGCGCTGGCGTGGGGCATCAGCGGATGGCTGAGACTCGTGCTCGGCCAGCCCGACATTGCCATCGAGCGCATGGCACGGGCGATGCGGTTGAGCCCCCTCGATCCTTTCATGCGGCAATGGCAATCCGCGACGGCCATCGCCCATTTCCTGTCCGACCGTTATGACGAGGCCTTGGCGTGGGCGGCACAAGCGTTGCGGCCCGATCCGGATTTTGCCACGCCGTGGCGCATCGCTGCCGCCAGCCATGCGCTCGCCGGGCATATGGAGGAAGCGCAAGCCGCCTGTGCGCGCTTGCGGCAGCTCGAGCCGCTGCTGCGCGTCGGCAATTTCCGCGAGGTCATTGCTCCCTATCGACGGCCCTCCGACCTGGCGAAATGGGAAGTCGGCCTTCGGAAAGCGGGACTGCCCGAATAGCGGCAGGTCATCCTCATAGTCTTTGGAGCGCGGACCTCCAGGTCCGCCTCATGATCATGAGCGGACCTGGAGGTCCGC
>Ga0081455_10002753_pt1 | contig 20743 bp, 18 predicted proteins | sample TabmetS3T2R1_FD_70207 | JGI IMG/M metagenome (GOLD analysis project Ga0081455, IMG submission 70207) | Tabebuia heterophylla rhizosphere microbial communities from the University of Puerto Rico - S3T2R1 | ecosystem: Host-associated > Plants > Roots > Rhizosphere ...
GGACTATCGGCCTATCGTGGACGGCGTGCGCATCACTGGATCGGAGGCGCGCTGGTCGTCGCGGTGGTGATCCATGTCGGGGGTCTTTGGATCACCAGTCCGCCGGACATGATTGACGCCCTTCTCTTCTCATCGCCGACGCCGTTCTCCCCTTTTGGTGTGATCGCCATGTGGGCAATCTTCGCAGTCGCGCTTCTGGCTACACTCCGCCGGCGATTGGAACTGCGAGCGCGAACGTGGCGTATCGTCCATATGCCCCTTGCGATCGTAATCGTCGCAGGAAGTGTGGTTCATGCCATCCTGATCGAGGGGACGATGGAGACGGTCACGAAGGCGGTGCTTTGCGCACTGGTCCTCGGCGCGACGATAAAAGTCATGGCTGACTTGCGGGTGTGGAGAAAGCGGGCGACCTCGCGCGGAGAGAGCATTGCGCGACAATAAACTTAGGCTCGAAACTCAGGCTCGCCCTCGCCTTTATGAGTACACGTCGTCTCGAGCTACTACCTCGACACCACGCGCGCGGCGAAGCCGGCCTTGGCGGCATAGCCGCGCACGATCGCCTCGCGCTGCTCGTAGGGTAGGACGGAGTCGATATCGCCAAAGCCCTGCGGCGCGAGTTGCTCCACCGCATCGATCACGCCTTCCGGCCCGCCGCGGCGGTTGGAGGCGACAATATCTGCTGTCATCGGCAGGCGCTGCTTCTCATAAGCCACCAGCGCCTGGCGCGGATGCTCCGATCGGGCGAGCAGGTCGGCGAGGCAGCGTGCGTCGAGGATCGCCTGCGAGGCGCCGTTGGAGCCGACCGGATACATCGGATGCGCGGCGTCCCCAAGCAGCGTGACGCGGCCGCTCGACCAGTATGGCAGGGGATCGCGGTCGCAGCAGGGATATTCCCAGAATTCCGGCGTGGCGCGAACGAGGCCGGCAAAATCGACCTGCGGGATCGAGAAGCCCGCGACATGCGGCATCAGCTCGTCGCGATTGCCGAGACGCGACCAGTCCTCGCGGCGCGGCGGCGGCGCCGAGCCGTCGCCGATCTTGACCAGCACCGCCCAGTTGGTGAGCCGCGTCGCCGGGCTCGTGCCTTCCGCGATCGGATAGATCACGGCCTTGGCGTTCAGGCCGCCGGCGATGATCATGGAGCGGCCGGTCAAAAACACCGGCCAGTCGCGCGCGCCGCGCCACAGCATCAGGCCGTTCCAGCATGGCGGCCCCTCCTCCGGAAACAACGTCTCCCGCACCTTGGAATGGATGCCGTCGGCGCCGATCAAGATGTCGCCGCGCGCGGTGTGCACATGCGCGCCGTTGCGGTCGAAGAAGAAAGCGCTGACTCCACCTTCGTCCTGGCTGAAGGCGCCGAGCCGGCAGCCGGTGCGGATCGCATCCGGTCCCAGCCGCTCGATCACGGCCTGATGGATCACGCCCTGCAGGCGGCCGCGGTGGATGGAGAATTGCGGCACCTCGTGGCCGGCATCGAGACCACGCTTCTCGTGCCAGACCTGCTGGCCATGGCGGGTGAGATAGAACAGCTCGAAGGTTCTGATAGCAGCGGCATCGAGCCTGTCCAGCAGGCCAAGCTGCGCAAGCTCGCGCATGGCATGTGGCAGCGTGTTGATGCCGACGCCGAGCTCGCGGATAGTTTCAGCTTGCTCGTACAATTCGCAGTCGATGCCGCGCGCACGCAGCATCAAGGCCGTGGTGAGGCCGCCAATTCCGCCACCGACGATAATCACCTTCATCGCCGTTACTCCACACAAGACCAATCAATTGGCCTTCAGGGTGCCACGGTCCGTTACTCCGCCGCAAGCGGCTTTGCCCCCTCTGCTTTCAGCTCGACCCGGGTCTTGGGCTTAGCCTTAATTTTGAGGTCTTCGAAATCCTGCCGATCGCGCACGCTGTTGCGGAAAATCTGCTCCTTGCCGGGCAGATATTGCGGCGGGCAGGACACATCGACCCCATACCAGGCGGCGGCCTTGATGGTGAAGGAGGGATCGACCAGATGCGGCCGGGCGAGCGCGACCAGATCGGCGCGGCCGGCGGCGAGAATGGTGTTGACCTGATCGGCGGTGGTGATGTTGCCGACGCACATGGTCGCCACCCGCGCCTCGTTGCGGATCTGATCGGAGAACGGCGTCTGGAACATACGGCCATAGACCGGCTGCGCGTCGCGCACGGTCTGTCCCGTGGAAACATCGACCAGATCGACACCGGCTTTCGCAAAGGCGCGCGCGATCGAAACCGCGTCGTCACCGGTGATGCCGCCCTCCGCCCAGTCGGTGGCGGAGATGCGCACCGACATCGGCTTGTGCGACGGCCAAACGGCACGCATCGCTTCAAAAATTTCCAGCGGAAAGCGCAGGCGATTTGGCAGCGACCCGCCATACTGATCCGTGCGCTGGTTGGTCAGCGGCGAGACGAAACTCGCGAGCAGATAGCCGTGGGCGCAGTGCAGCTCCAGCATGTCGAAGCCGCAGCGCTCGCCGCGCTCCGCCGCAGCGACGAACTCGCGCCTGATCCCGTCCATCGCGGCGCGATCAAGCTCGCGCGGCACCTGGCTGTCGGGGAAATATGGAAGCGGCGAGGCCGACACCACATCCCAGCCGCCCTGCTCCAGCGGCCGGTCCATGCCCTCCCACATCAATTTCGTCGCGCCTTTGCGGCCGGCATGGCCGAGCTGCAGGCAGATCTTTGCCGCCGAATTCGCGTGCACGAAATCGACGATGCGGCGCCACGCCGCCTCCTGCTCGTCGTTCCACAGGCCGGCACAACCGGGCGTGATGCGCGCGTCGCGGCCGACGCAAACCATTTCCGTGAAGATAAGGCCGGCACCACCGACGGCGCGCGAGCCGTAGTGCACCAGATGGAAATCGACCGGCATGCCTTCCTTGGCGGAATACATGCACATCGGCGAGACCACCGCGCGGTTGGCAAGCGTCATCTCGCGCAGCCGCAGCGGCTGGAACATCGGCACCACGGGCTTCTCGACATCGACATCGAAGCCGCGGGCGCGGACCTGCCGCGCAAAGGCCTTGTCGACCTCGTTGACGAAATCCGGCGCGCGCAGGTTCAGATTGTCGTAGGTGATCGCCTTCGAGCGCGTCATGACGCCGAAGGCGAACTGCACGGGATCGAACTCCCAGAAGCGGTCGACATGCTCAAACCAGACCAGCGAGACGTCGGCGGCGTGCTGGGTCTTCTCGACTTCCTCGCGGCGTCCATGCTCGTAGAGATCGAGCGCGCCGGCGACCGTCGGCGCGCGCTTCATCGCCTCGGCGAGCGCGATCGCATCTTCCATCGCAAGCTTGGTGCCCGAGCCGATCGAGAAATGCGCGGTCGCCTTGGCGTCGCCCAGCAGCACCATGTTGCCCCTGACCCAGCGCTTGCTGCGGATCATCGGGAAATTGCGCCACATCGAGCGGTTGATCAGCAGCGGATGGCCGTCGAGGAACCAGCCGAAAATTTCCGCCATGCGGTCGGCGGATTGGCGCTCATCGAGTCCCTTGAGCCCAGCCCGCTCAAAGGTGTCCGGGTCGGTCTCGAAAATCCAGGTGGAGCGGCCGGCCTCATATTGATAGGCGTGGGCGATGAACGGGCCCCACTCGGTCTCCTGGAAGATGAAGGTGAAGGCATCGAGCGGCTTGGTCGAGCCCATCCAGGCGAACACGTTGGAGCGGAGATCGACCTCGGGCTCGAAATGCGCGGTGTATTTTTCGCGAAAGCGGCTGTTGATGCCGTCGGCCAGGATGACAAGATCGGCAGTAGCGATGCGGGGATCGCTGTCATCCGCAATCTCGGTCTCGAAATGCATGACAACGCCGAGCTCGCGCGCCCGCTCCTGCAACAGCATCAGCAGGGCACGACGCGAGCAGCCGCAAAAGCCGTTGCCGCCGACGCGATGCACCGTGCCCCGGAAATGCACGGCGATGTCATCCCAATAGGCGAATTCCTGGGTAATCTTGCGATAGCTCGGCGGATCCCAGGCTTCGAAATTGTCCAGCGTGGCGTCGGAGAACACCACGCCGAAACCAAAGGTATCGTCGGCGCGATTGCGCTCATAGATGGTGACGTCGGCCTCCGGCCGCTGTTTCTTCAGCAGGATCGCGGCGTAGAGACCGGCCGGTCCGCCACCGATGATCGCGATCTTCATGAAGGCCTCCGCAAGTCGAGCTGCTTACCGGACCATGAGAGAGATATTTTAAGCTTAAAATATTTTCCTGACAAGCCCCCTCAATTGCCTGTTCAGTTTCCCTGGAACACCGGCTTGACCTTGTTGGCAAAAGCCTCGAAGGCGCGGCCGAAATCGGCCGTGGTCATGCACAGCGCCTGCGCCACCGCCTCGGCCTCGATCGCCTCCTCGACCGACATCGCCCATTCCATGGCGAGCATCCGCTTGGTCATGGTGTTGGCGAAGGTCGGGCCATCAGCGATCTGGCGGGCGAGCTGCTGCGCCTGCGGCAAGACGTGCTCCGGCGTGACGATGCGGCTGAAAAAGCCCCAGCGCTCGCCCTCCTCCGCGGTCATGAAGCGGCCGGTATAGAGCAATTCCGAAGCGCGCGACTGGCCGATGATGCGCGGCAGGATCGCGCAGGCCCCCATGTCGCAGCCGGCCAGCCCCACCTTGTTGAAGAGGAAGGCGACCTTGGCGCCCACGGCGGCGAGCCTGATGTCGGAGGCCATGGCGACGATCGCGCCGGCGCCGGCACAGATGCCCTCGACCGCTGCCACGATCGGCTGCGGAGCGGCGCGCATCGCCTTGACGAGATCGCCGGTCATCCGCGTGAACGCGGTGAGACCCTTGGTGTCCATCTTGATCAAGGGACCGATGATCTCGAACACGTCGCCACCGGAAGAGAAATTGCCGCCGGCGCCGGTCACGATGACGACCTTGACCCGGTCGTCGAAGGCGCAGGCGCGGAAGAAATCGGTCAGCTCGCGGTAGCTCTCGAAGGTGAGCGGGTTCTTCCGGTCGGGGCGGTTCAACGTCACTGTCGCAACGCCATCGGTGACAACAAGCAAAAAATGCTGCGGCGAATAATCGGCGAGCGGCACCGTCACGGGGTTGGCTGGTCGGCTCATGGAAACTCCCTGTTCTCTCCGGCGCTCACGCGCCGCTCTGATCTCAGATCTCGCCGCCGGCGACCGCGATGGCCTGACCCGTGACCGCGCGGGCGCCTTCGCCGCACATCCAGAGCACGGTATCGGCGACTTCCTGCGGCGTCACCAGGCGGCCTTGCGGATTGTGCTTTGCCAGTTCCGCCACTGCCTGCTCGCGGCTGCGGCCGGTCTTTTTCATGATGTTGTCGATGCTGCCGGCGACGAGATCGGTGTCGGTGAAGCCCGGGCACACCGCATTGACGGTGATCGGCGTGTTGGCGAGTTCCAGCGCCAGCGAGCGCACGAGGCCAACGACGGCATGCTTTGCGGCGGCATAGGCGCTGACATAGGCATAGCCTTTCAGCCCCGCGGTCGAGGCGACCGCGACGATACGGCCACGGGAGCGCGTTCGCATCGAGGGCAGCACGGCGTGAATGGAATGCACCACGCCCATGAAGTTGACGTCCATCATCCGCGCGAACAGCGCCGCGTCGGATTTGGCAAAGGGCGCGGATTCCGCAGCACCGGCATTGGCGATGAGAATATCGATCGGCTGCCGCTGCGCCGCGCGCGCGATTGCAGCGGTGATCGCCGCCTCATCCGCGACGTCGGCGACATCGGCGAAATGCGCGTCCCCTGCGGCGACCGCCTCGTCCAGCGCTGCGCGCTGCCGGCCGATCACCGTGACGGTCGTCCCCTGCTTCGCCAGCGCGGCCGCGATGGCGCGGCCGATGCCGCGGCCACCGCCGGTCACCAGCGCATGCGGAGCGTGCGGCGTTGCGGGCATGCGGTTCTCCCTCGAAGGAAATTGTCGGGGAGCCAATCTATTTTAAACTTAAAGCTTTTGCAAATCGGCCGGAAATTCCCGGGCCGTGAAGCACGAAAGCGCAGCCATCGGGCCGTTATACCCGCAGATTGAAGCCGGAAGCGGTCAGCCGCGCGACGACGTCTTCAAGGTGCGATCTGTCACGTGTCTCGATCACGATCTGGAGCAGGGCTGCTTTTGCCGGCAGGTCCGAGAAGGTCCTTTGATGCGAGACTTCGATGATATTCGCGCCGGCTTCTCCCAAAAGGTTCGATACCAGCGCCAATTGTCCGGGACGGTCGACGATATCGATCACGAGCTGTGTCAGTCGTCCCTCCCGGGCAAGCTCGCGGGTCAGCACGGATGCAATCAGGCGTGTATCGATGTTGCCCCCGGTAAGAGCGAGGCCGACATTCGTTCCGCGAAACTGATCGGAGGCGGCCATGACCGCCGCCAGCCCAGCAGCGCCCGCACCTTCGGTCACCGTCTTTTCGATGTTGATGAGCATCGACACCGCGCGCTCCATCTCGTCATCGGTAACGAGAATGATGTCGTCGACCAGATGGCGAACGATGTCAGCCGTGATCCGGCCTGGCGCCTTGACGGCAATGCCCTCGGCCAAAGTGTCGCCGCGCATCGGCAGATGCTCACCCTTTATTACGTTGTACATTGAAGGATAGAGGCGGGCCTGAACACCGATGATGCGTATGTCAGGTCTCAGGGACTTGGCGGCAATGGCCATACCGGAGATCAGGCCGCCGCCACCGATCGGAATGACCAGTGTCTGAAGTTCCGGAACGGCCTGCAGCATTTCGAGCGCGATGGTGCCTTGGCCCGCGATGATCAACGGATCGTCGTAGGGATGGATCAGCGTCGCGCCGAGCGCGTTACCATGCTCTCGCGCGAATCTGCCGGCCTCTTCGAGCGTTTGGCCGGAGATGATGACCTTTGCCCCGTGGTGTTTCGTGTTCTCGATCTTCACCATCGGCGTACCGACGGGCATGACGATGGTGGCGGGAATGCCAAGCCGCTTCGCATGGTAGGCCACGCCCAGCGCGTGATTGCCTGCAGACATCGCAATGACGCCGCGCGCCCGCTCGTCGGCTGACAGCGCACTGAGACGGTTGAGCGCACCCCGTTCCTTGAAGCTTGACGTGAACTGAAGGTTTTCGAATTTGAGCCAGAGGTTGCAGCCGCAGATCTCGCTCAGAGTCCTGCTCCGGTTGCACGCAGTGACAATCACCGAGCCATGGAGTGTCGCTGCGGCTTTCCTGATGTCGACGGGCGAGATCGTGATCCCGTTTACGTCGAAGCCGCGATCAGCTTCGCCTGACTGAGTACTCTTACGACGGGACGGCATGGTCTTTCATAGCTGTGGACGGAATCATATTGCCGATAAATCCGGGATGGCACAACGCCGTCCCGCGCAGCCCTTCCTCCGTGCTGATCGCTTGCGCGGCATGCAGGAGCCGTCAGCCCGCCGCGGCTTCCTTTTCCATGTCGCGGCCGGACAGGTCTTCGCCCTGCATGTTGGCGTAGTCGCGCGCCATTTCACGCATCAGGAATTTGGCGGGCACGTCGTGATAGGTGCCGTGGTCGTTGACGTATTGCATGTAGGTCCGCCCTGCGCCGTCGAAGGGGTGCAGCAACGCGTCATCATGGCCGTCGAAATCGAGCGGTTTGACGCCGAGCTTTTCGCACAGGGTAGCGTTGAAGGTTGGGGTGGCTTTGCGCCAGGCGCCATCGACATAAACTTCGGTAAAGCCGTGCCAGGTGAAGATGTCGGTGCCCATGCTGGCGCGGAGCTTTTCCGTGGTGAGGTGGTTCTTCACATCGGCAAAACCGACGCGGGCTGGGATGCCGTGCACACGGCAGGCCGCCGCATAAAGGGAGGCCTTGCCGACGCAGTAGCCAACGCTGGCCGCCAGTACGCTGGAAGCGCGAAACGTCTCCGGCGTGCGCATGCTGACATAAGGGTTGTAGCGGATGCCGTCGCGCACCGCGGTATAGAGCAGGCTCGCCTTATCGCGGTCGCTTGCGTTTGCAGGCACCGCGGCTCGGGCGAACTGTTGAACGGACGGGTGGTCGCTGTCGATATATTCACCGGGATCGGTGTAGAGGCGACGTATGGTGTCCAGAAGGATGTCGGTCATGCCGCAGCATAGCAAGCGCCGTTCACGAAGTTCAATTCAGTAAATCAGCTCGAGGGTCAGCGGGGTTCCGGCGCCGGGGACCAATTCCCGCTTCCGGACGGCCGGCTTACATGCGCCGGCCGTCAGTCGGGCAAGAATCTCGACGAACCCGTTTAGCCCGTTCGCGTCATGCGCGAGCCGCGAGCTGCCGCTGCGCCCGCATCCGCTCCTTGGCCACCACGGCGAGGCCGGGGCCGATCGGGTTGCGCAACAGACCGACGTCGCGCAGCTCGCGATCGCAAAAGCTGCGCAGGATGGTCAGGCTTGCCTGATGCTCGCGCTGCGCGATCACGGCGGCGACCGCATTGTTGATGGCGCGGAAAATGCCGCGGCCCAAAACCCTGAGCGATCTCCGAATCAAAGAGGGTGACGAAGAAAAATCAGAAGCAGTATTCAACAAGCTCATAGCCGTTCATCCTATTGAAGAGGGATCAAGCTCCCCTTCCCCGCCTGCACCATGCATGCTCGAAGCCTCCAGGACTTTCAGATGAGCGGGATTTTTCCTTCAGATAAGCTTGAGATGGCCATGAGAATGGAACGCATGCGCGACCGCATGTCGTTGCTCGATTGCACCGAGTAGTTCACGCCGCGCACACGCAGCCGTGAGCGTTGCGTGATCCGGCCCGCCAGCGCCACCGGCCGCGTCTCAAGGAAAAATCAGGCGCAACTCAAGGACAAATCAAGCGCAGCGCAGAGTCTTTGAAGCCGTGCCGGTTCATCCTTTGCAGACTCAATCGAGGATGATCCGATGACATTTTCAGACGAATCTTTCGCTTCCAGGGCCTGCGTCATAGCCCTGCATTGTTCGCTCAGCTCGGGCCGCCAGTGGAGCCGCCTGACCGAGGCGCTCGGCGACCGCTATCAGGTGATCGCGCCCGATCTTTCCGGGTATGGCCGCCATGTCGCGCGGCCGTTCCTGCCGACGACGCTGGCGGACGAGGTCACCCTGCTCGGCGAACAACTCGCGCGCGCCGCGGGACCGATCCATCTCGTCGGCCATTCCTATGGCGGCGCCGTCGCCTTTGCGATGGCGACCACCGAGCCCTGGGCCAGCCGCATTCGCAGCCTGACGCTGATCGAACCGGTGCTGCCGACATTGCTGCGCGACAACGCGCCGGACCGGCGGCTGCACGATGTGTTCGCGGATCTCGGGCGGCAGATCAATGTCGATCTCTGGAACGGCATGTACATGGAGGCGCTCGACCGATTCCTGACGTTCTGGAACGGCTCGGGTCCTGCCGAAACACTGCCCGGCGAGGTGCGGCTGCGCATGATCGAGCACATCGAAAAGGTCGCGTTCGACTTCACTGCCATCCTCGCCGAGGACAACGTCGCGGGCGCCGCTGCAACGCTTCGCGTGCCGACGCTGCTGGTGTCGGGCGGGCTGTCGCCCTACATGACGCAGCGCGTGGTCGGACGGCTTGCCGCGATAATTCCCGGCGCGCAAAGCAGGCATCTGCCGACCGCTGGCCACATGCTGCCGATCACGCACGCCAAACACATCAACCCGGACATCATAGGTCATATCGAATTGGCCGATGATTTTGCCCGCGTCCTGCTCGCCGGTCCCGAGGCGAATCACGTCCGCATGAGGGAGCGACAGCTACGGCTGCTGCCGAGATAGTTTCGAGGCGCCCTGTCGTCCCGGCGAAGGCCGGGACCCATACGCCGCGGCGGAAATTGGTTTGTGCGATATTGGCCGGCTTTTCCCTTAACAATAACGTCCTGTGGTTATGGGTCCCGGCGTTCGCCGGGACGACACAAGTTAAGTCGCGCCGGAGCCGCCGGCCACGATCTTCTCGTTCAGCTTCTGATCGACGATTTCGACGGTGCGGTCGATCTCGGCATTGGGTGCCCCAAGCTGATGCGAGATCAGCTTCACCAGCAGATCGACGCGCTCGATGAAGGGCGCGCCGGCTGCGACCGCGCGGGCCGCCGACGACGGCTTGAGCAGGCTTTCCGCCGCCTTGGCGTATTTGCCGAATGGCACCTGATCGGCCGGATCGGCGCCGAGCTGCCGCGCGACGGCGTCGACGTGATCATAGATCGCCTGCGAACGCTTGAGATCGCCATGCACGGCGTCGCGGATCGACTGCGGCTCGTGCGGCGTGATGCAGCGGTAATTACCGGTGAGCAGCATCGACCATTTGGCCAGCGGCACGAACAGCGAGTCGAACACCTTCAGCTTCACCGGAACGTCGTTGCCATCGAGCGTGACCTTGTCGATGTCGGCCTCGAGCTCGCGCAGCAGCTGGTTGTGCTTCTCGTCCTCGAAGGTCGCGGACTTGAAATTGGTCGGCAGCCCGACGTGCAGCACGTTCGCCGCCTCTTCCGGCGGACGGAAGGCCTGCGGATCGGGCGAGCAGAGCGTCACCAGCCCCGGCTTGAAGCGCTCCCACACCGAAGCGTTGGTGTAGGCCTCCTCGAGATCCATGTCCTTGAGCGACGGGATGCGCTTGAGATACGGCAGCGGCGGCATGTTCATGATGGAAAGACACGGCAAGCCTGCGGCCGCGATCCTCACCATCAGCACGCGGACCGTATGGTTGGTGTATTGCGGCTCCTGCATGGCGAGCGCCACCAGATCGTAGCGCTTGATGTCGACATTGCCGGGCTCGGCCGCGTCGAGCTTGCCGGGCAGGTTGCGCGAAAAAATCGCGCGGTGCACCGCCTCGTCGCGCAGCTTGATGCGCACTTCCGTGCCGTCGCGATTGATCAGCTCTGCCGTCTTTTTGCGGCAAACCAGGGTCACGTTGTGACCCGCCATCAACAGCTTGGTCCCCAGCAAAGAGCCGTAGGAGGCTCCCAGGATCAAAATATTACGCGCCATGCTGCCTTCTTTCACAAAGTCCGAATTGCCCCGAGCCGCGGGCGGGCGTGTCTAACGCATGTCGGCGGGCATGACAATTGCTGGTATACCAGGAGCGAACGAAATCGGCTCGGCGGGCGGGCGCGCCCGATAGGGTCATTTCGCCTATTCTTGAAGGGGGAGCCGATCCCATGCGCCGTACCCGCTTCGCTATCTTCGCCATCCTGCTCGGCCTTTCGGCTGCGGCGGATGCCGCCCGCGCCGACGAGGGCGGAGCATGGAAGGCATTGCGCGCGGGGGCGCATGTCGCGCTGATGCGCCATGCCGATGCCCCCGGCGGCGCCGGCGATCCGCCGGGCTTCCGGCTCGATGACTGCGCCACCCAGCGCAATCTCAGCGACAAGGGGCGCGCGGATGCGGCACGGATCGGCGCGCGGCTCAAGGCCGAGGGAATCGCGCTCGAGAAAATCCTCGCCTCGCCCTGGTGCCGCTGCCTGGAGACGGCGCGTCTCCTGCAGCTCGGAACGGTTGAGGCCGCGCCGACATTTTCCAATGTGGTCGTGCTGCGCGACCAAAGAGAAGCGCTGACGGCCGGTGCGGGCGCGATCATCGACGCGTGGAAGGGAAGCGGAATCCTTCTGGTGGTGACGCACGGCGCCAACATTTTCGCGCTCACCGGCATCTCGCCTTCCAGCGGCGAGATCGTCGTGGTCCGAAGCGGCAGCCGCGAGCCGGTCGGCCGCCTGCTGCTCGATTGAGCTGTAACAAGAACTCTCCCGCCGCTCAGGCTCGCTTCGTCTGCAACGTCACGACATTGGCTTGGGCTGCAATCGCCTCCTCCATGACGGCGGCGAGCGCGGCCTGGTCGAACGGTTTTGAGATGCGCGGCAGGCCCGGCCGCGTGGAGCCGAGCAGGTCGGCATAGCCGGTGCAGAGCACCACCGGCATGCCGGGACGCTCGGCGGCGACAGCTTCAGCCAGCTGCAGCCCGTTCATGCCCGGCATCGCGTAATCGGTCACCACGATCTCGATCTTCGGCGTCCGCCGCAGCAGCTCCACCGCCTCCTCGCCGGAGCGCGCCTCGACCACGGCGTGGCCGAGGTCATCGAGCATCGCGGCAATGTTGTCGAGGACGAGAAGATCGTCATCGACAACAAGCACGGAGACCGGCCGGCTGCTCCGCGGCGCGGCACGCGCGACCTCCGCCGCCTGCGGCGCCGCCACTTGCTGGTCCTGGGCGGCGGGCAGCCAGATCTCGGCGGTGGTGCCCTCACCGATACGGCTCTTCAACAGCAGCACGCCGTCCGACTGCTCGGCGAGCCCCTTCACCATCGAGAGGCCGAGACCGGTGCCCTTGCCGACGCCCTTGGTGGTGAAGAACGGCTCCTGCGCGTGCCGCAGCGTCTCCTCGTCCATGCCGCAGCCGGTGTCACTGACGGAGAGCGCAACGTATCGCCCCGCCGCAAGGCCATCGATGGCCTGCTCCTCGCGTGCGGCGATGCTGATGACGCCACCGCTCGTCTTGATCGCATCCCGCGCGTTGACGGCGAGGTTGAGGATCGCGAGCTCCAGCTGGTTGGCATCGACTTTCACCTTGGAAAGCTCGATCGGGAAACAGGTCTCGACCCGGATGCCCGGATCGAACTTGAGCAGCGCAGCCATGCCGCGCACCAGCTCCGGGATATCCACGACCACCGGCTTGAGGTCCTGCTTGCGCGCGAACGCCAGCATGCGCTGGGTCAGCGAGGCGCCGCGCGAGGCGCTCTGGATCGCGTTGTCGAGCAGGCGGTGGATTCTCAAATCTTCCGGCTGCAGGCGCTTCTTGGCGAGCTCGAGGCTGCCCAGGATCACCGCGAGGATGTTGTTGAAGTCGTGAGCGACGCCGCCGGTCAGTTGCCCGATCGTCTCCATCTTCTGCGACATCGCGAGCGCATCGCGTGTGTTCTCCAGCGCTTCCTGGGCAGCCCGCCGCTCGGTCACGTCGCGCACGATCTTGGCGAAGCCTATCGTTTCGCCGCGCTCGTTGCGCACCACGCGGATGGAAGCCTCGGCCCAGAAGCGGCTGCCGTCCTTGCGAACGCGAAAACCTTCGCCCGTCGACTTGCCGTCGCGCTTGGCGTTGAGAAGCATGATATCGGGAACCCCGAGGTCGCGGTCCTCCTCGGTGTGCAGGATGGCGTAGTGGCTGCCGACGATCTCGTCGCCGTAGCCGATCAGCCTGATCGCGCCGAGATTCCAGTTCGCCACCCGCCCCTCGGAGTCGAGCATGAAGATGGCGTGATCGGCGACGCCTTCCACCAGCAGGCGGAATTTCTCCTCGCTTCGCCGCAGCGCCTCGGCCTCGCGGCCGGCAAGCTCGGCGGAAGCGCGGTCGTACACGGCGGCAGCCAGCCCAAGCACGAGAATGCCGATGGTGGAGCCTGCGACCAGGAAGGCGAGCGGCGCCTGTCCCACCGCGCCGTGTCCGACGTGGCCGAGGACGATGTCCACGGGATTGAAGGTGGAGCCCTGCATCGCGGCGTAATGCATGCCTGATATCGCCGCGCCCATCACGGCGCCGGCCGAGATGCGCTGCAGCACGTTCGTGGTGTGAAAGGCAAGCCACAGCGCCACGATGGAGGCGCCGATGGCGATCACAATGGAAAGTGCGACCCAGACCGGATCGTAGTGGATGGAAGCCGCCATCCGCATCGCGGCCATGCCGGTGTAATGCATGCCGGAGATGGCAAGCCCCATGCCGATGCCGGAGATGACGAGCGCCTCCGGCCGCTGGCTGACGACGACGAACGCACCGGCAGCGACCAGGATCGGAATGGCAAGCGACAGCAGCGTCAGCAGTGGATCGTAGGAGATATCGACGCCCGGCAGGCTGAAGGCCAGCATGGCCACGAAATGCATCGACCAGATGCCGCCGCCCATGGCGACCGCGGCGGCCACCAGCCAGCGCAGGCTGGCGGAACCCGAAGCCGCCCGCATGCGGGTCGCCAGATCCAGCGCCGTGTAGGAGGCGAGCGCAGCGATCAGGATCGACAGCGCGACCAGAACGAGGTCATGGGAACCTAGGTGGTGATGCATGCCGCCGAATCACACCATCTCTGCCGTCCTCTAAGGAATAACGACTGTAAAGCGGCGTTGCTATGGCGATCTGCAGTGGCAAGTGAAATTCGGGGGTGCACGATGCAAAAAAACCACCGCAGCGTTAACGATTGTCATGGCGGCCCGGCCAGTATTTGTGCGGCGGTGCCAATACCTTGTCGAAAAGTTTCATCGAATGTGACGGCCGCCGTCTGCCATCGCTGCGACCTGCCCTGCGCGTCGAGTTGCCAGTGCGAGTTCCATCGCAATTCCCCATCGTCCCAAACTAGGCGCGCGATCAGCAGGACCTCGCCGCCGCGTTGGCCGACGACTTCCGTAAGCTTCGCTGTCGCAATGTCGACAAGTGCGTGGTCATTGGCGCCAATGCCGGCGATTGCCGTGGCATCGGGCAGCACGATTTGCATTCCCCGCTTTGCGGCTGCCGCCATCAGGGCATCGCGTTGCAGACTGGTCTCCTTGGAGTCATCAGCGACGACGTAGCGTCGCGCGCCGTACTGCAGCTCGGCGAAGACGCCAAGCACCGGGCGGCGGGAGAGCCATGGTTTGACATCAAGCTTGGCGAGAACGCCGTTGACACCAGCCTCGTCAAACTCGGCGGTGAGGATGAAGGAGCGGTCGCGCGTGCCCTGCTCGTCGTTCTTCGGCTTGCCGCCCTTTTCATCGCGATAGGAGAAGTCGCGAACCAGCTTTGCCGCATCGGCCTTGTGGGGATCGAGACGCGGATCGCCCGCAAGCCGCAGCTGGCCCGATACCTTGACGAGAACGTCTTCCAGGCAGGAGGCGAAGCCGATGAGGCGGTTGGCCTCACCGGTTCCCGTCACGATGGTCTGCGCGCGATAGAGGTTTTCTGCGGCAAGCGCAGGCCCGGCAAGGCAAGAGAAAAGATACGCGATCAGAATGGCGAGGAGCGCCGCGCCGATGGCGCGCTTTGGAGTCGCTTGTGTGTTCGGGCCGTTCATGGATCGATTGTTGCGCGGGAAATTGGGCAGATTTGAAGGCGCGCGAATTCGGCCTCGCGGCGCGATGCGCCCGGGTTTTGCCATTTCGTTGGCCCTCTCTCAAGAGAGAGGGCGCAGGGAAGGCCGGGCGCCGACTGCGCCCGCAGCACCGTGTGCTGAACGTAGGGTAGAATGCACACGGGTTTGACAGGTACAGCCGGGACATCCCGACCTTCCCCGCGCAATGGTGTTACGGCTTATACGTGATCTCCCCGGTGAGCGGCCTTTATTGTCACCGTTGCCGCGCGCGCACTAAGGCTGCGCGGATAGACGCCAGGGTCGCGGCGCCAGGACCACACGATTTCGCCGTCCGCCGGAAGGCGTTTCGTCCAGGTGAACGGGTCACCTGAGCGCCAGCCAGCGGCCATCGCATCCCGCGCCCAACGAAACGTGACGATGCGCATCGCCCCTCCTGAGAAGTACGGGACGGGAGATTTATAACGTAAATCGGAATTCCGGTAAAGAGAAATATTTTTGATTTTGGGGCTTGACAGAATTCCGTAAAAAAGAAGAAATCGCCTTCTTATCGAAATACCGGCCCCCTCTGACCCCCTCTTGCAGCATTTACAGCATTGCTGTATATTACAGCAATGGAGCACGCTCATGACCCAATATTCCACCAGCGACCTCTCGCGGAAATCGGGAGACATTATTGCGGAAGCCTTGCGCAGGCCCGTGACCATTACCCAGCGCAACAAGCCGCGCCTAGTGCTGCTGAGCATTGAAGATTTCCGCCGGCTGACAGCCAAAGCCGATCCGCGCAAAGCCGGCCGCCTTGAGACGATACCCCATGAACTGTTCGACGATCTCAAGCGCGCCGTAGCCGCCTATGAGCAGGACGGCAAGCATCCTCGGCTCAAGGTCGAGGACGCGCCGCGACCGAACGCGGCTGGAGAACGACGTCCAACGCGCGGCCGGTCAGTGTCCAAACGCGAGGTGGACGAACTCGTTCTTGGTACCACCAACGCGCCCTACAGGAGGTCCATCACCGCCGCGGCACTCGCCAAAAGTCTCGCCTCTGGAAAGAGCGAGCCATGGACAGTCCACGTCGCGACTTTCTTCACGGATGTGAAGCCGGAACTGATTTTGAAGTTCGCCGAGATGCACGGTATTTCGATACGCGTCCTTGCGTCCACCTATCGCGCATTGAAGGCTGCGACTGGAGAAGGAAACCTGGCCCTGGAGGCTGTCCTTGATCAGTTGGCGCCTGCTACTTAGTCGAACCATCATCGGGCTGGAGCAACTCGGGCAGCAGGGGCAGGCTGTCCCGGAATGGACACTGGGCGGCGGCACTGCCCTGATGCTGCATGCCGACCATCGGCTGAGCAAGGACATCGACGCGTTCATCGATGACCCGCAATACCTCGGCATCATGTCGCCTGAAGTCACCGACGTCTGGGACTGCCGCACTTGGGACAAGGCTGCGCACTACTTGAAGCTCGAATATGCGGAGGGCGAGATCGACTTCATCGTCAGCGCCTCCCTATCCGATCTTGCGGCGACCTTCCATGAGGTAGACCTCACCGATCTGCCTGCCAAACGTAAGGTCGCCATCCAGGTTGAACATCCGGCGGAAATCGCTCTCAAAAAGATGCATTATCGTCCGACGATGCTCAAGTCCCGCGACATCTTCGACATCGCGGTGGCCGACTCCATCAACCGCGAAGCTCTGGTTGGCAACTTGAATGCAATCTCGGAAAAGAAGAGCGCGCTGCTCAAGCGGTTGGACGGTATCGATCGCAAATTCCTGGAGGCCGAGCTAGCTGAACTCGACATTCGAAAGGGTTGGGACGGCCAGAAAAAGAGCTGTCTGGAGGCAGTGCGGTCGCTGGTCGAGCAAATTCCCTGAATACAGGCAAACAGGCCGTGATCGCCCGGTCGTGACGACCTGAACCTTGATGATCGTGATTGTGGCGTGGAATACGAACTTGGCGGCTTCGCCTGGGGCCGTTGCCGCGGACCGCGCGTGCGGCGCGGTGCGCGGCTACGGAAAACGAGAGAGCAAAGAAAGCTCTTCGGCCAGGCGTTCAAGGCTCGCGAAGCGCCTCCAACAAGCGGTCAATGCCTGACCTTTCAGGATCCTACGCCGCCCGCGGATTCCAGTGCCGCCATCGTCGACAGCACCACCTGCTCGCGCCACGGTCGGCCGATCACCTGCACGCCGACCGGCAGCCCGGCTGAGCCCTGCTCGGTGGCGCGCGCGGTCCGCTGCATCGGATCCTTCGACGGCGGCCGCACGCTCTCCTCGCCCGAACGCACCCTGGTGAATGGCACCACCCCGGTGGGATAGCCGAGCAGGTTGTAAAGTACCGTATACCCGCCGGCGACCACCAGTTCCTCCGTCGCGCCGTGCCGCCACGCCGGCAATGCGCATGCTGGCGCGAGGAGCACGTCGAGGCGCTCGGCATCGAGCGCGTCGGCGAAGCGACGGCGGTAGGCGAGTTGCGCCTCGCATAGCTGCCAGAAATGATCGGTGTCGGAGAAGCCGTAGTTGCGCGCGATCTGCTGCATACCGCGCCGCCCGGTCAGCCCGAGGAGCCCGTTCATCATCCGCACCACCGGGCGCGACCGGGTCACGATCTGCTCGAACTTGGTGATGCGACGATCGCGCGGGTTGCGTGCGAGCGTGCGTTGGCAGCCGGCGAAGCGATCGGCGGAAAGGATTCCGAAAAACAAATCCATCGCATAGGGGACGTCGGGCGGCGTCCACTCGACGGTCTCGGCACCCAATGCACGCAACGCCGCCGCGGCCTCGCGCACCGCACGCTGCACCGCCGGCGCCGGCGTGAGCGTGCGATCGTCCGTATAGAACCCGACGCGCAGCTTGCCCACGTCGACAGTTGAGGGATCGCCGAGCGGAATATCGCCATTCGCCAATGACAATGCGAGCGCGACGTCGCCTACGTCGCGGGCGAGGACACCCACCTGGCTCAGGATCGCACGCTGCCCCGGCGATATCGAACCGAGGCCGGGGTCGTTCATCCGGCCAGCGGTCGGCATGATTCCGGCGAGACCGCAGAACGTCGCCGGCACGCGTATAGATCCGCCGATGTCGGTGCCAAGCCCGAGCGCGCTGCCGCCGGCAGCGATGATCGCCGCTTGCCCGCCCGACGAGCCGCCCGGCGAGCGATCTTCACGCAGCGGATGGTTGCTCCTTCCATAGAGCGGATTGTCGCTCTCGAGGAAAAGCAGGAGCTGGGATACGTTCGTCTTGCCGAGGACAATCGCACCCGCCGCGCGCAGCCGCGCCACGTATTCGCTGTCGCTTTCGGCGAGGATCGACTTCCGCGACGGCATCCCGAACGTCGAAGGCGTGCCCGTCACGTCGAGAGACTCCTTGACCGTGATCGGCACGCCGCCGAGCGGTCCCAGCGGGACCCCCGCCGCGCGGCGCCGGTCGAGTTCACGCGCCTCCGCGCGAGCCTCGGCGTAGCGCTTCACCACAACGGCGTTAAGCCGCGGATTTACCGTCTCTATGCGCGCGATGTGTGCTTCCACAGCGTCGAGCGCGCTGACGTCGCCCTGACGGATTTTCTGCGCCAGCGCCCGGCCAGACAGGCTACACAGTTCCGCGTTTGCTGATTTGGTTGCCATCACCTTGATTCCAACTCCATGCCCTTATCTGCCGGCTTCGCGACGAAGCCCATTCATCCAAGAAATGCGCGCAAGTCACGGACCGTGTCGTCCGGCCTCTCCTCCTGTGGGAAATGACCGCAGTCCGTGTATGTAACCAGACGCACCGACGGCACCGCCCGCAAGATCGCCAGTGCCAGCCGCGGCGGAAACACGACGTCTTCGTCCCCCCACAGCACCAGCACCGGCATTCTCAATTCATTCAGCCGCGCAATCGCGGCGGACTCGAAGCTCGGCAAACTCAGCCGGGCAATGGCGGCATCCAGCGAACCGACACGACGGTTCATTGCCCAGTAGCGGTCGACCATCGACTCCGTCACCTTTGTCCGGTCGTGAAAGACCTGCCTCAATCCATCACCGAGCCTCGCCCGGGATGCTGCGACGCGCAGTATCCACGATCCGCCAGGCAGCGACGCAAGCCTGACCGCCTGGGCTTGCGGACCTCCGATTGCCGCAAACCCGCCAGGCGCAACCAGCACAAGCTTGCGGACGAGCTCGGGATGGCTCAGTGCAAATCGCCAGGCGACGTGCCCACCCATGGAGTGTCCGGCGAGGACAAAGCCGCCTTGCAGGCTGAGCGCTTGGGTAATCGACTTGACGAAGGTCGTCATGCCCTCGACGCTGTAGTCATTTTCTCTTGTCGCCCCGGTCAACCCATGACCGGGCAAGTCGATCGCTACCATGCGACGCGTGCCACGCAGGCGCTCGATCCACGGAGTCCAGCTCTCGAGCGACACGGCGCCTCCGTGCAGCAGGACCAACGTCTCGCCTGCATTCGCGCTGTCTGCGAGGAAGTCCTGGTAGCGCGCAACCGTGCCGCCCGGCAGCCTCACGAATTGCGATGGCGGGCCACCAAATTCGGAAGCGAGCACTTCCGGCTCGAGCGCCGCCGGGCGCAACATGAGCAGGCCACCACCAATCGCCAGCAATCCCGCGGCGATCAATGCAACAGCAGTCCCCATTCGTATAATCCCTCAAGACAATTGCCACGCCCAAGCGCGGAGGGCATTGTAGTGGAGGAAGCTGCATTCAATTACTCGGTTTGCAGAACAGGAGCGGTCAAGTGCACGGCAAGCGTCAAGCTACTCATCGAATGAGAAGAATTCCGTCGCAGGCGCGCGCCCGCGACACCATCGAGGTGATCTTGGAGGCAACTGCTCGAATTCTCGAGCGCGACGGACGCGCAGGACTTTCCACCAATGCGATTGCCGAATTGGCCGGCATCAGCATCGGCACGCTCTACCACTACTTCCCGAGCAAGGAGGCGATCCTGGTGGCGATGGCGCGCCGCGAGCTGGAAGCGCACGGTGCAGCCGTCCGTCAGGCCATGTCGCAAACTTCGATGGAGGCAGCGCTGGAACCGGAGCGTCAGGTCGTTCGCGCCCTGCTGCGGGCTTTCGACAACCGCCTGAATGCCCGCCGCTTCGCCATCGAAACCTTGATCGCTCAAAACCTCTCCGGAGAAATTGCTCGCCCGGCGCAGGCGGCGGCGGAGCTGATTGCCGCAGAGGGTCTCCCGCAGCTGTCCGTGCCAACGCGGCCATTGTCGGAGCCAGCTCTGTTCGTCCTGACGCGCGCGATCAGCGGCGTGATCAACGCTGTCGTCCGCGAAAGGTCACCGCTGTTCGGCACGCAGGAACTTGAGGACGAACTGGTCCGTCTCGTCCGCGGATTTGTCGGCAACGATGCATCGGCGGAGCAGACAGCGAGCTGAATCCTTTTGGGTCATTTGCTCCGTCGGGTTTTCCGCCCTTTTTCCTGCGCGTGCAACAAGCGGCAGGATCGCTGGAATGCGCAAGAGATTCTTTTGGTCGCTCTAGACCACACTCGACCTGTTCGGATTCAGATATTCAAAGCCTGCTTGCTCAAAACGTTGCTCAAGGGCTTCAACGCCTTCTTGTATTTTAAAAGCGACTTCCGCAGCGCTGATGGGAATCAGCCAGTAAACCCGCACCATCGTAGAGCCTATCGTCATGTTTTCGAGCGATGGGCCATCGAGATACGGCAACGATATGAGCCCATGGTCGCAAATCGATGAATCGAGCCATGGGCGGCCGAAATTTACGGTGTGCCACAGACCGAGTTTTGAGCCGGTGTTATGATAGTGCGCCGTCAC
>Ga0081455_10002754_pt1 | contig 20741 bp, 17 predicted proteins | sample TabmetS3T2R1_FD_70207 | JGI IMG/M metagenome (GOLD analysis project Ga0081455, IMG submission 70207) | Tabebuia heterophylla rhizosphere microbial communities from the University of Puerto Rico - S3T2R1 | ecosystem: Host-associated > Plants > Roots > Rhizosphere ...
GCGATGGACCCGATCGTGCAGGGCCTCCAGCCTTCGCTCGAGGTCCGCCTCGTAGTCCCGCCATGTCAGCCCGTCCACCCCCGGTGCTGCGTCTCGCTTCAATGCGTAGAACGCCTCCCGCAGCTGGGCCACGCTGACATGGTGCAGCAGGTTGGTGAATCGCTCCTTCTTTCTTTGCCTTGCCGCTTCTCGTATGCGACCCAGCCCCTGGTCCACGCTGGCCCGGCCCTGCGTCCGGAGCGTGCGTTGCTGGTCCGCATTCCCCGTGGCCCCCGCCCTTCGCTCCACCATCTCCTCCACCGGCACGCCGGCTTCGTTCGACGGCTTCCTCGCTACTATGGCGGGGTCCGACTTCTCGCGCCCGTGCATCATTGGCTTCGGCTCCTCGCCTTCCCAATGCGGGCCGCCGACGCGCAGCGCCGGCGGTCAGACGCGAGATCTCCCAGGTTCCGACGCGGTCCTTTCGAGCGTGATGGGGTCACAGACCCCGGCAGAGCGGCGGCCCCTCGCATCGCGGGGACGCTCATGTTGCCTTCGACCAGTGCGACAGTCTCGGCCTCTGCAAGACGGATTTCGTGGCTCAATAGCCCATCCCTCTCGATTGCTGTGTACGCTTCGCGGCCGCCGTCACCGACGGGCTCGCGCAACACTCGCTACCAGGCAGGACGCTACTCCTTTACCTGCGCCGGACTTCCACCGGCTGGACCGCGCCAGCTTTCCTGGCGCACCGCACTTCCCGCTAGTGACTCGCCAATCAGGAAGCCGGTGCGCCCCAGCCGCTCGACTCCGCCGAGCACGCGGCGTTTCAAGTGTGAGGGAATTTCTTGGCACCATACGGCGCAGAAATTCGCGGTGAAATGCTGGCACTGAATGCAGCGTGCTTGGCGTGGCCATCGCGCCATGCCTTTCACGCAGGCAACGCCCGCGCATTTCTGCGGGCAGCTTGCCGATCTCGGGATCGAGGGCATGCTTGAAGCGGATGCGAAGGTGGCGCTTGTTCATGCCCTCCATTTAGGGCTGTTCGTACGAACGCCGATCAAGCGAGAAATGTGACAAATTATCTGAATGATCCTGGTTGTCGCTGCCTGGTACCCCAGCGCCAAGGCCTTGCCTTCGCTGCAGAAGAATAACCAAGCACCGGAGCCGGGGGTATGATGCAGTGATCTACCAAGCCGTCGACCGCGGAGGCTACGCGCTCACAATGTATATGGACACAATCAGACGTCCATCCGAAAAATGCCGGTGAGTCGTCTTTCGGCTTTGGGCGGCGAGGCGGGCAGCCAAGCGCTCGTCGCAGGAAGTCCGACATACGCTCATTTCCGGCGCAGGGCCCGCACGTCCGCAGCCGTCACGTCGCCCTTCTGCCCGCCGAAGGTGACGCGCAAGTAGTTCGTCAGCTCCGCCGCCTCGTGATCGCTGAGCTTGTCGGGAAAGGCCGGCATCACCTCCGTGTTCTGGCGATGCGGAAAATTCTCCGAGCCGACGCCGTCCAGCATGGCGACGATCAGATTGCGCGGATCAGCAAGGCGCAGCGTGCTGTTGTTGCGCAGCGCGACCACGGTGTTGGGCACGCCGTCGCCTTCGAGACCATGGCAGCCGGCGCACAGCGCCACGTAGCTCAACCGACCCGCGCCGCTCGCCGCCGCGCGAGCTTGCGCCGGATCGATGGCCGGCGGCCGGGTTGGCAGCGGGTCATCGCCAAGCAGATAGGTCGCCACGGCATCGAGATCCTCGACCGTCAGGTTCCTGGTGCTGAGCGCGACCACCAGATGCATGTCGCCGAACGCAGAGGCTTGGCGCGCGACCCCCCGCCCCAGAAATGCACGCAATCCCGACGCGGTCCAGCCGCGGGCGGCCAACCCTGCCGGCGTGATGTCCGGAGCGACGACGCGACCGAGCGCGAACCCGGTCAATGACCGCGACAGCTCCATTTCGCCCGCCATGCCGCGGGGCGTATGGCATTCGCCACAATGGCCCAGCACGTTCACCAGATATCGCCCGCGCTGCCAGGCCTGGGACCGTCCCTTGGAGACCGCAGGCAGGCTGTCGTGCAGGAACAGCAGGTTCCAGCCGATCATGCCGAGGCGCACGTCAAAGGGAAATTCAAGCTCGGTTTTGGGACTCGCCACTTTGATCGGGCGCAGCTGCATCACGTAGGCGTAAATCGCATCCGCATCGGCGCGCGCCATGCCGCGGTAAGAGGTGTACGGCATGGCTGGATAGAGCTGCTGGCCGTCGCGCCTGACCCCGTCGTGCAGGGCCCGCCAGAAATCCTCCGCGCTCCAGCGGCCGATGCCTTCATCGGGATCAGGCGTGATGTTGGTTGCGTAGATTGTGCCGAAGCCGCTCCGCATGGGCAGGCCGCCGGCAAACGGTGCGCCACCCGGGGCGGTGTGGCAGGCGGCACAGTCCGCTGCGGCGGCGAGGTATTTTCCGCGCGCGACGGCATCGGCCGGCGCGTTGACGATCTGCACCGGGCCGCCGATCTTTCCGGCCAGCAGGTTCTGCAGTGCAAATGCAGTTGCGCCGATGATCGCGACCAGGGTCACCGCGGCGATCACCAGAACCGCGCGGCCGCGGCGCTGGAGGATCATTAGACCTCCCGCGTCAGACCGGGCGTCGACAGGATCACCTCGCGCACCGCCCGATAGTAGCGCACGTACCCGGTGCAACGGCAGATGTGCGCCTCGAGCGCTGCGGCCACCGTCGCCTCGACCTCGGCACGCGGCACCGGCGCACGCGCGAGCCGCTCGATCAGCACGGTGGCCGCCATGACGAAGCCCGGCGTGCAGTAGCCGCACTGGAAGCTGAACTGGTCGAGGAAGGCCTGCTGCACCGGCGACAGCGCGAGGATCTCGCCTTTGTCATCGCGTCGAGCAATGCCTTCGATGGTGCGAATGCGCTTGCCGTCGAAGAAGCCGGCGCCGGTGATGCAGGTCCGCACTTCCTCGCTGGTGTGATCCTCCCGGTCCCAGATCACGACGCAGGCATGGCAGATGCCGATGCCGCACCCCAGGCGAGGCCCCGTGAGGTCGAGCATCTCGTGCAGCACATCGAGCATCATCATGCCTTCCGGCACATCAATCGGGCCGTAGCGCCGGCCGTTGATGGTCACGCTCAGCGGTTGGGTCGGCAGGCTCATCCCAGCACCGCCAGGATCTGGTCCGGCGTGACCGGCAACGTGCGGAACCGATGGCCGATCGCGTGCGCGATGCCGTTCACGGTCGCGGACATGATCGGCATCACCACCGCTTCGGCCATGCCCTTCGGCGGCTCGTCTTCCGACAGCGGCGGCAAGATCTCGGCGGACTGCGTCCACGCCGCCACATCGCCGCCACGGGGCAGGTGATAGCGATTGAAATTCCAAGTGCCGTTGCCGGGACCGTCCTCGTAGAGCGGCATGTGCTCATGCAGGGCAAGGCCGATGCCGGTGGCGATGCCACCCTGGATCTGGCCCGACACCAGGTCCGGCACCAGCATGGTGCCGCAGTCGAGAATGGTGTGATGATTGAGCAGCGTCACCTTTCCACTCCCCGCGTCCACCACGAGCTCGGCCAAGGTGCCGACCGCGGTGCTGTAACCGACCATCGCGTTGTAGTTCCGGGTGGGGGGAAAGAACACGGCACGGCGGTCGAGCACATGATAGCGGCCGGATGCGCTCGCCGGCTCCGACGCATCCCCGCCGTCGCCATAGCGCAGCGACAGCGCGTCCAGGGGTGCACGCACGCCAACGCCGTTCACCACAAAATCGGCTTCAGTCCATCGCCAGCGGTTGAAGCCATGCACTGCCGCGCCGACCACGAGGCCCTGCCGATGCGCCTCCTGCGCCAGCTGCGCCAGCGGCAGCGGCTCCAGGCCCTCGACCGTGAGCAATCCATTGCGCCAACGCGCGTCCTCGAGCGCCGGGACCAGCGATCCGGCTGCTGCGCCGCGCGTCCAGATCGCCAAAGCGGCTGGCCACAGCCCGTGGATATAGACGATACGCGCCGCCTCGCGCGTCGTATGCGAGAGGTAGTAGGACGAGTTGCTGGCACTGGACGGCGACGCGTAGGCAGGGCTCCAGCGCGGGTTCTGCGCCAGGCGATCCTGATCGATCTGGCTCATGTCTCGCGGATCGCCGCTGGTCTCCACCGGCACATCGGACCAGTCAGTGACGGCAAGCTCGAGCGCGTCAGCCGGCCGTCCCAGCCAGCGCACGCAGGCGACGGCCTGTCCTGACGACATGCCGGTGCCGATCTCGGCGCCGCTGCTGGAAACTTTTATACGTCCGTCGGGCGCGAGCTCCACCTTGGAGAAGCTGGCCTCCGCCCCATTGCCGAAGCGCCACTGGATGCATCCGAAACCGACCCCGTAATATCTTCCGGGATGCTGCGCGTCGAAGGCCTGCTTGCGCACGACGCGGCCGTTCCACAGCGGGTGGGCGCGGGCCTTTTCCAGCACCGCCTCGGCACGCAAAGCGCCGGTCGGGATCGCACCCTGAGTGTTTCTCATCCCTGTCTTCAGCACGTTGCGCAGGCGGAACTCGATGGGATCGAGACCAAGCTCGTCGGCGGTCTCGTCGATCATCAGCTCGGTCGCCGTCATGGTTTCGAGGGCGCCGTAGCCGCGCGCCGAACCGGCATCGACCGCGCGCGACGCGATGGCGGTCGCGGCGACATCGGTCTTCGGAAAATAGTAGGCGGACCCGAGCGATGTCGCCCCCACCTTGATGAGCAGGTCCGAGACATTCTTGCGGCCCCCGCCATTGGCGACGATCCCGGCTCGCAACGACTGCAGCAAGCCGGTCCGGCGCTCTACCGCAACGGTGTAGTCGATGGCGAATTGGTGCCGTTTCAGGCCGGCCTGGAACTGCTCGAACCGGTCGTTGGCGACCCGTACCGGCCGGCCGCCGCTATAGACCGCGGCGACCAGACCGTAATACGGCATGGTGCAACTGTCCTTCGCACCATAGCCGACGGTGAAGCAGGGATGCAGGAACAGCCGTTTCAACCCGATGCGGCTCCTTTGCAGCATGGTCGCTGTGCCTTTTGCCACCTCCTGCGGCGACTGCGTCGGCACGACCAGGTGCAGCTCCTGCTTGTCCCGGTCGTACCAGCCATTGGCGTTGTCCGGCTCGAGTGCGGCCGTGTCGGCCGACTGTGTCGCGTAGCGGCGCGTCAGGACAAGCCATTCGGCGGGCGGCTGTGCCAGCTCGTCGCCGATGGTCTTGGCGTGGTACATGCCCCGCGCCCCGGCGCCGCCGTCGCGTGCTGGCGCAGGCCAGACCGGCTCATGTTTTTCGTAGCCGGGGAAGATTGGCCCGTCCTTGAGGCAGGAAAACATGTCATCGTCGTAGGGCGTTTTTCCGCCGACCCGTACGAAACGGGCCGCGCCCCACGGATCGCGCTGCAGCGGTCCGGTGATCGCGCCGTAGCGGATGACGGCGTCGTTGAACTGCAGCTTTTCCTTGGCAAACCGGAAGCGGACGAAATCCTGGAAGATCAGGATCGCGACGGCTTGGCCCAAATAGGCCGGCGTCTTGCCTTCCGGCAGGAGCATGTCCTCGCCGTAGAAGTCAGGGAATGCGAGTCCGTCGCGCATCAAATCCGTCGCCGTCACCACGCGGTCGGGCACGAGGTCGCCGAGCAGCGACAGGTCGAAGCCGGCATAGCGGCAATCGGCTTTGGTTGTGCGCAGCACGAGGGCGTGCGACTGCTGTTGCGGCCAATGCGGCATGTCCCGGGCGCGAATGTCACGCGCGAACACCTTTGCGCCGATGACCTTCGCGGTGCCGTCAAGTCGATATTTCAGGACGCCATCACGGGCGTCCCAATCCGGCCGCGTCAGCAGCTGCTGCTCGAACAGCGATGCAAAGGCCTGGCTCCCCAGGGGAGCTACATACACTGCGATGCCGCCGATCACGCTCGCGCGCAGCACCTGCCTGCGCGACAGCCGCGAGCCGGCGCCGGGCGGCATATGCGATGAGGGCGTACGCACGGCGATTGCCTCGACTGGATCCCATCAGCAATCCGAGGGACCGATCCGACAGGTCCAGGGCAACCCATCCGCTCGTCCGCGGCTGCATGATGGCATAAACCGCGACCACGTCAAAGCAGGCGTCCCCGCTTGTGGCCCGTCTAGTCGATGGCCATGCCTTTCTCGGCCAGCTCTTTCCTCGCGCTTTCGTTTTTGGCGAGGCGCGTCAGCCCCATGCCGCGCAGAACGTTCGGCGCCTTGGTGAACTGGATGTTGTCGTAGCCCACGATCTCGACGCGATTGCCCCACGGATCGAGGAAATCGAGGAAGGGACCGGGCAGGGTCTTCACACCTGCGGCTTGCAAGGCCTGACGCGCCGCCTCCTTGTCGTCGACCACCAAGCCGAAATGGCGGCCATCGTCGGGCGCCTGCTTGCGTCCCTTCTGAAGCGCGATGAACTGGTCGCCCAGATCGATGAACGCCATGGTGGCGGTCTTGCCGCGCAATTCGAACTCGAACAGCCGACCGTAGAACGCCAGCGCCTCCTCGATGTCGCCCACCTCCAGCGCCACGTGATTGAAGCCCACGACGCGCGGTCTCGCGGATTCCGTCACGGCATGCCTCCTGTGCTGATTCCTCGACTCAAGTGGGAAGAGCGGACCCGTCGCGCAACCCCAACAACAAAGCCGCCCGATCAAGGGCGGCTTTGCCAAAGGCCTACAGGGGCGGAGACTATTTCGCCGCCTGCACCATGATCTCAACCTTGAGGCCCGGTGCTGCGAGCTTGGCCTCGACGGTGGCGCGCGCCGGCGTGTTGCCGGGCGCGACCCAGGCGTCCCAAACCTCGTTCATCTGGCTCCAGGTGGAGATGTCGGTGAGCCAGATGTTGGCCGACAGGATCTTCGACTTGTCGGTGCCGGCCTCGGCCAGGAACTTGTCGATCTTGGCCAGGATCTGCGCGGTCTGGCCTTTCACGTCGGCCTTGGCATCGTCGGCGGTAAGGCCGGCGAGATAGACCGTGTCGCCGTGCACCACGGCACTCGACATGCGGGACCCGGCGTTGATTCGCTTGACGCTCATATGTCTCTCCTCCTGTGCTCTTTTGAGCGGCGGCGACCTTAGCATGCTCACGGATGACCGCGATGATTTCATTGCCTCCGTCAACATCGCACGCTTCAGTAGGCGATCACATTGCTTGAGTGAGCGTGAATGCGGACGACGAACAGCAGGCTGGTTCTGGCGACCCTTGCTGCGGTTTCGATGGGTCGTCCTGCACGCGCAGGAGAGAAAGAAGAAATTGATATCGATGCGGAAGAAGGAGCCATGCGCTTGACCCACTAGCGGCAGATCGCGCAGGGAAGCGCCCTTGTGTCCTCGTCCTGCACGGCAGCCGCGGCATAGAGCTGAGGCCGCCTCAGCGGCTGGGCCGAACGCGTTTGCTCCGAGGCAAGACAAATCCGTGCGCGTCGGCAGGACCGTGCCGACGCGTCAAGCCACAAATCCCCGAGCTGTGCGAAGCCGGAAGGCCCTGACGGCGGTGATCCAGGAACCCCGCAATCCTATCCGCGAGTCGCCATCAGCCTGTGGTCAACCATTGACCAAGGTCTCCTAGTGCGAGAGCCTTGGACCGTTGCCACTCAACGGCACAACCTCATGATCTCGCCGGCGATACGGTCTAGCGGAACCACTGCCATGGCGCCACCTCGGGCAATCGCTTCCTTGGGCATGCCAAACACCACGCACGTGGATTCGTCCTCGGCGATTGTGTAGGCACCGTTCTGGCGCATTTCCAACAATCCTTGAGCACCATCGTCACCCATGCCCGTCATGATCACGCCTACCGCATTGCCGCCAGCACTGCGGGCTGCCGATCGGAACAGCACGTCCACAGACGGGCGGTGGCGCGACACCAGCGGTCCCTCCTTCACCTCGACCACATAGCGGCTCCCCGTGCGTCGCAGCAGCAGGTGCTTGTTCCCTGGCGCGATGAGTACTTGGCCCCCTACCACGGCATCACCACTCTGGGCCTCCTTGACCCTGACATCGCACAGGCTGTCGAGACGCCGAGCGAAGTTGGCGGTGAACGGCTCGGGCATGTGCTGGACGATTACCATGCCGGGGCTGTCGGCGCGCAGCATCTCCAGCACTACCCGCAGAGATTCGGTGCCACCGGTGGAGGCACCAATGAGAACCACCTTCTCGGTGGTCTTCGCCGAGGTCCATTGCGTTGGCGGCGGCAGGATCGCGTCGGCGGTCAGTTTAGGCTGATGCGTCTGCGCTGAGCGGGGGGAACGGCGGATGCGCGCCACCGCCGCGGCCTTGACCACATCACAGACCCGAACCTGCGATTCCATGAGGAATTCACGGCTTCCGACCTCAGGTTTGAGGATGACATCAACGGCCCCGGCATCGAGCGCATCTATCAGGGTCTGCGATCCCTCCTCTACCATGGAGGAACACATGACCACTGGCAGCGGGCGCTGCGCCATCAACTTCCGTAGAAAGGTTATGCCATCCATCCGTGGCAGGTCGACGCCGAGGATGATGACGTCCGGTACTTCCTTTTGGATACGCCTGGCGGCGATATAGGGATCGGCGGCGGCTCCAGTAACCTCGATGTCCGGGTCCGACGTCAGAATCGCTGTGAGCGTCTGGCGAATGACGGGCGAGGCGTCAACGATCAGCACACGGATACGGCTCATCGACCGTTTTCCCTAACGTGTACCGTGGCGGCGACGGACTTCAGCGGGAGCTCGAAGCCGGCGACGCTTTCCGAATGCCCCAGGATCAGATAGCCGCCGACCCTGAGATTGCGGCAAAGCCGCTGCAAAACAATGCGTTGGGTGGGCCTATCAAAATAAATCAGGAGGTTACGGCAAAACACGATGTCCATGGGCCGCTGCAGCTGATAATCAGGATCGATCAGATTGATGTAGGCGAAGCTGACCAGCCGCCGCAGTTCCGGCACGATCCGCACTTCGTCCTGCTCTTCGTCGCGCAGCAGGTAGCGTCTGCGCATCTCCATAGGCACCGGCGCGATCATCGAGTGAGGGTAGACGGCTCGAGTCGCATCGTTCAGGGCAGAGATGCAAATGTCGCTGCCAAAGACATCGAAACGGAAGTTTGGAGTTCGCTCGGCGAATTCATGGCAGACCATGGCGATGGTGTAAGCCTCCGCGCCGTTGGCGCAACCGGCACTCCACACCCTTAGGGGATGATCAATACCTGGACCGCGGTAGACAAGCCGGGGCAATCCTTCGCGGATCAGGAAATCGAAATGGTGAGGTTCACGGAAGAAATCCGTCTTGTTGGTGGTGACGGCATCGATCAATGCTGTCTCCTCCTCGAAGAGCCCACCTTCATCGAACACGTAGTGACAATAGTCGTCGAAGGACTCGTAGCCCCGAAAACGCAGCCGCTTTCGTAGCCGTCCTTCGAGGAACATCTTTTTCGAGGACGGCATCCTGATGCCCGAAGATGCATGGATGAAGTCAGCCAGCCGCCGGTAGTTGGCTGTGCTGAGGCAATCGACGATGCCCTTGGAGCTAGAGGACTTTCCGCTGTTCATGGCAGCGACTGGATGCTGGCGACGTCTTCGCTGGAAAGAAGATGCTCCATGTCGAAGATGATGACAAAGTTGCCGCGCAAACGGCCGATGCCGCGAATGTATTCCGACTTCCATCGCACCCCGACATCTGGCGCGGCTTCCAGCGTGTCGATTTCAAACTCGGCCACCTCGAACACCCGGTCGGCAAGCAGGCCGACAACGAGTTGCCGGCCTTTGACGTCAATTTCCAGTACCAGGATCCGGGTGTCGTCGGTAATCGACGCAGCAGGAAGGCCGAGCTTGAGGCGCAGGGCAATCACCGGCACGGTGCATCCCCGGACATCGAGGACGCCCACCAGAAACGGCGGCGCGTTAGGCAGGTGGACAACCGTACGATAGGCGAGGATTTCCCGGACGATGGCAACATCTACCGCGAAGGTCTCGTCACCGACCCCCAGGGTGACATAGCTGGATGTAGCGTTGGCGATACCCGATGGAGCCATCTCGCGGACCTCAATAGCGGCTGAAGCGCGCGTCCTCCGCTTTTTCGTCACCGAGGTCGAGGGCGAATCCCCTGACCTTCGAAGAAGAAGCGGGCGCCGCTCTGGCCAGGACCCGTCTCGGTTTTGCCGGGGCGACTGCCTTTGCCGGCTGGCGGTCCGGGACCACGCGCAGCGTTTTGCTTTCGGGAGGGATGCCATCCATTTGGAAGAAGCTGGTCATTTGCTTCAATTGCTCGGCTTGGGCCGACAATTCCTCCGCTGTAGCGGACATTTCTTCGGAAGCCGAGGCGTTCTGCTGAATGACTTTGTCCAGCTCTTGAATCGCAACGTTGATCTGCTGTGCACCGATGTCCTGTTCACGGCAGGCTGCAGAAATCTCTTGGACCAGCTCGGCGGTCTTTTTGATGTCAGGAACCAATCGGGCCAACATTTCGCCGGCCTGCTGGGCCACGCCAAGCATTTCAGCAGACAGCGAGCCAATCTCCGAGGCGGCCCGTTGGCTGCGTTCGGCCAGCCTGCGCACCTCCGAGGCAACCACGGCGAAGCCCTTGCCGTGTTCGCCTGCCCGCGCAGCCTCGACGGCTGCGTTCAAGGCAAGCAGGTCCGTTTGCCGGGCGATTTCCTGCACGATGCTGATCTTGCTGGCGATGGTTTGCATGGCCTGCACGGTTCTTACCATCGCCTCACCGCTCAGTTGGGCATCCACTGCCGACTGGTGGGCGATCTTTTCGGTTTGTCCGGAGTTATTGGCGGTCTGCTTTATATTGGCCGCCATCTGCTCCATCGCCGATGAAGCCTCTTCGGCGGAAGCCGCCTGCTCGGTGGCGCCCTGGCTCAACTGATCGGCGCTGGCCGAGAGTTGGTGGCTGCCCGACGACACCGCGGCGGAGGATTGGCTGGTCTCACTGGCAATGGTACGCAGGCGGTTGACCATGGTTTCGAGGGCAATGCCCAGCACGTCCTTGTCGGAACGTCGCGGGGTCTGCACCGCCAGGTTTCCTCTGGCGATCTCGTCCGCCACTGCGGCGGTGGCCCGCAGGTTGTCTACCATCGACTTCAACGTGGCGATCAAATCCGCCAGCTCGTCGTTCCCCGTGGCGTCGACCTGGGTGGAGAGGTCACCTTGCGCGACTGCATCAGCCAGATCAGTGGCGCGTCGGAGATTTCCAATGGCGCGTCTGACGATCCAGCCACCGACGACGACCGCCAGCAGGACGGACGCGGCAAGGACGATTGCCATGATCACCTTGGCGGCGGCGTAGTCCTGGTGTGCGGCGGCTACCGCAGCTTCTGTGCCGGCGGCGATATAATCCGTCAGGTCGCTCAAGTTGCCCATCGCGGCAAGGAAAGCCGATTTGCCATCGCCATTAATCAACTTGAACGCCTTGTCGTTGCCATGAAGGGCGGCGATCGCCCGGCCCTGCTGGCTCACGGTCAGGAAATTGCGAAAATTCACCGCCAGAGTATCGGCCAGCCGGGCATTCTCACCTGTCAGCAGGCGATGCAGTGCGTCGATCTGCTGACGAGCATCCTCGGCGTAACCATCGATCTGCTTCATCTGCGCCGCAATCGACGCCTCGTGAGAATCGAGCATGATGTGCTTGTCGGCGCGGTGAATGGACAAGACATCGATGATCACCTTTTGTGCGAGTAACGCTACCTGCGGCGCCACGGCCGGAGCTGCGGAATCGACGAGACGCATGATCGCAGATGCGGCCTCGCCAACGGCGTCGGCAGCCTTGCGCACCCCGTGAGTGGAGATCTCACGAGACTCAGCCTCGGTGTTTTGCAGTGTCAGCTTCGTCGTCTGCTCGACCGTGTCGGAAAACTTCTGCCACGCAGCGACGAAGGTCGCGAGCTTCGCCTTTCCCTGCTCATCCAGAAGGGGAGGCAACCGGCGTAGCTTGTCGTCTATGTCGGCTTGTTGAGCCTTTCGCTCGGCGATGAATTTGTTCATCTCCTCTTGGGTATCGGCGAGAATGGTGTCCCGCTCGAGTCGAGCGATACGGTTGGCCTCGATGCGAACAATGTCGAGCAGGTTGCGCGAGGCGATCCGCACTTGCACGATGTTGTCGGCAGTCGCATTGAGCTCGGCCAGTCGTTGGAGCCCCAGCAAGGCGACGACCGCCATCAGTACGATGGGGATGGCAAGCGCGATCGCTAGTTGAGCCTTAATCGAAATGCGCATTGCTGTTCCCTCCTGCACTTGACGCCCGATTCGCTTGCTGTGTCGGGCGGCCGTCAGCTGCATCTCCGGCCGTCGCAAATACCTTGTCGATGTCGAGAACCATTACGAATTGGCCATTGCGTCGCCCAATCGCAGCCACGAGCTCGGGCCGCCAACGTGATCCTATTCGCGGTACGTCGCTCGACACGACCTCGTCGAGTTGAGTGACCTCGTAGACCTTGTCGGCAAGGACGGCGACAGTCGTCGGCTCGCCCTCGAGGCCGACTTCCAAGACGACGATTCGCGTGTCCGTGGTCGGCTCGGCCGCAGGCATCCCGAAACGCAAGCGCAAATCGGCCAGAGGCACGACCCGGCCACGCACGTTGATGAGGTTGCAAACGAAAGCCGGGGCAGTGGGCACCGGAGTGACTCGTCTCATGTCGAGGATTTCACGTACGACGCCGGCGGGGATGGCGAAAAGCTCTCCGCCAAGCCTGACGGTGAGAATCGGTCCGGTGTAGCCGTCGAAGCCCATCTCCGTTTCCTTGCCTCACGATGCCCTTAGCCGCTCTTCGCGGCTCCGGCCGAATTCAATCAGACGAAGCACGTCGAGTATCAGCACGACCGAACCGTCGCCGAGAATAGTGGCGCCGGAGAAGGATTGGAGGTCTCGGTGGAGCCGGCTCAGCGGATTGATGACCGTCTGATGGTCGCCCAGCAGTCGATCCACCACGAGGCCGATGCGACGATCACCGGTCGAGACGATGACCACCTTCTCGACTGGGGGTGGTCGCCCGCCTATGCCGAACTGGCTCCGCAGGCGAAGGAAAGGAATCAGCTCGCCGCGGATGTCGAGGAAATTGCTGGAGTGTTCGGCAATGGTGCCGGGCAACAATTCCACACATTCTTCTACCGCCGACAGCGGGATGATGTAGGTGCTTTCACCGATGCCGACCAGCAAACCGTCGGCGATGGACAGCGTCAACGGGATGCGCACGGTGATTGTAGTGCCATGCCCCAGTTGTGTGGCGATATCGACTGAGCCGCGCAGGGCCTCAATATCACGCTTGACCACATCCATGCCGACACCGCGTCCCGAGACCTTCGTGAGGGTCTGGGCCGTAGACAGCGCTGGTGCAAAGATGAGCTCGAGCGCTTCGTGCTCGGTCAATTCCTTCGACCCGTCGATTATGTTCTTCTGCCGTGCCGTTTCGATCACCCTTTCGATGTCGATGCCTCGGCCATCGTCATGCACTTCAATGACGATCAGCCCGGCCTGGCGGTAAGCGGAAAGAGAGATCCTGCCTTCCGCCAACTTGCCCTTGGCCTCACGCTCGTCGGGGAATTCGATCCCGTGGTCCAGCGAATTTCGGATCAGGTGTCCGAGCGGCCCGCTGATCTGTTCTGCGATCTTCTTGTCCACTTCGGTTTCGCGGCCCGCGATTGTGAGGCGAACACGCTTACCGACGTCGTGACAATAGTCGCGAATCAGGCGTTGCAACGGATCGAAGGCGCTGCCGATCGGCACCATTCGGATTGTCATTGCCTGGTCCTGCAGCTCACGCAATGTCCGTGAGTTGTCGTCGAGAACACCGAGCAACGCTTCGGCCAATTCGGTATCGCGTGTCTCCAACGATGTTTGAAAGCTGTCGAGACGAGCCTCGGTGGTGACGAGCTCGCCAACAAGGTTTACGAGCTTGTCGAGCTTGCTGAGGTCGACCCGAATGGACGCTAGCTTCTGAATCGCATGGATGCCGGCCTTGTCGGCGCCAGCGAGTGGGAGAGTGGTGTGAGTGGCCTCAGCATCTGGCAAGGAAGCAATCGGGGACACGAGAGCCGGAGTTGGCCTTGTTGATTCGCCAAGGACGTCGTGGGTGCTTCCATCCACCGCTGCGTCGATCTCCGCCTGATCAAAAGGCGCTTCTGGCATGGTGATGCGGATGACATCAACCCGGTGCTGCGCCCGCCAACCAGCCATGGCGGCTCTCACGGCAGCCTCGTCCGCCTCCGTGACCAGGTGAAAGCTGCGCCAAAGGTAGAAGTGTTCGAGATCCCGTTTACCCTGAGGCGGCAGGCTGTGGTCGTGAGAGACGATCATCAGTTGGCCCATTCCGGTCAAAGCGGTGGCCATGACATCCAGCTCCGACGGCAATGGGATGAAATCCGGCTGCGCATACACTTGGATAATGAAGGTGTTGAGCGCGCTGACGGATCGCAAAGGTTCATTCTGAAGCGGTTTTGCCGGAGTAGTGACAACTGGATCCGGTGTCCGGCCTTTTCCCGTAGCTGCCACAATTTTACGGTGACTTTCTTCGACCCTATGGCTGTCCAGAGTCCCCTCGCCCAGCGCCTCGGCCATAAACCCCTTCAGGCAATCCAGGGCTTCGAACAGGAGGGACACCAAAGCCGAAGAGAAGACGAGCTGGCCCTTACGCACTTCATCGAGCATGTTCTCGACGCCATGGGTATAGTGCGACAACAGCTCCATCCCGGTCATCCCGGCTCCGCCCTTTATGGTGTGAAGGCTGCGGAACAGCCGGTCAATCAAGCCGCGGCTGCTGGGAGCGTCTTCCAGTTGCAACAGAGCTTCCTCGATGTCCTGGACGAGCTCGCCCATTTCCCCGAGGAAGACCAACCGCATTTCCTGGTTGTCATCGTTCATGTGTCATTTGCTCTTCATGACGAACGAGCCATCCCAGTCTCCGGACGGAGGGTTGACCGAATAGTAAGCACATCTCTCGATGAACATTGTCGAGGCCACATCGTCTTTGACAACCTCAAGACAAGTGCGGAAAGCCTGCTGTGCCTCCAACCATTCTCGATGCTCGTACAGCTCGAGCGCCGAGGCATAGACTTCGGCGAGACGACGGTGGCGGTCCAGCTCCGCGCCGCGCAGATCCTGGTAAATCTCGCGGATGGTGACAGGGGCGTCCCGTCCCTTCACCGACACGAGGTCAAGCTTACGGGACTCGAAAATCCCCTGATCGAGCTGACGCCAAGTGTCGTCAGAGACGATAATGCGCACCCCGTAGTGCTTGGTCAGCCCCTCCAGCCTCGAGGCCAGGTTGACCGCATCGCCGATCACAGTCGAATCGATGCGGGTGGTGCTGCCGAGCGTTCCGAGCATGACGACGCCGGAATGGATGCCAATTCCTGAAGCCACTGGCTGCTCCGGCGGTCCGTGGCGCTCGCCATTCCACTCGCGGAGGTGTTGCTGCATACCGATCGCGGCCTTGACAGCGGCCTCGACCTGCGCGGCTCCCTCGTGGTCGAAGAGCGCCATGATCGCATCGCCGATGAATTTGTCCACGAATCCGCCGTACTGGTCGATCGGTTCGTGCATCTTGGCCAGATATTCGTTGAGAAAGTCGAACAGTGCCTGCGGGGTCATTCCTTCCGAGATCGTGGTGAATGACCGCAAGTCGCTGAATAGTGTTGTGATGCGGTTGGCCTGGACGTTGCCCGCCTTTACGTTTTCCAGTCCGTTCTTGGCAATGCGTTGAAGGAACTGCTTAGGCACGAATTTTTCGAACAGTCGCATCATCCTCGCTGCCGCTTGGGTCTCGGCTAGCTCGATTTTTGCAGCGTTCAATTCAGCGTAGGCCCTGCGCTGGGAATCAAGCGCGCGTTCAAGATTCCGGGTTAAGTTACGCCCTTCGTCCTCGGCCATCTTCAGCCGTGCCAAGGATTTTACGCGCGCCAACATCTCGCCGGCATCGAATGGCTTAGCGAGGTAGTCGTCGCAGCCAAGCAGCGACAGTCCTCTAACCACCTCCGCTTTGTCGGCCTGAGCGGTGAGGAAGATCACCGGAATAGTCTTCCACACCGGGTCGGATTTGAGGATACGAATGCACGCGTCGCCTGAGACTCGAGGCATGTTGCGATCGAGCAGGATCACGTCGGGAAGGCGGTCGATGGCGGTCTTTTCCAGCAGCTTCAGCGCTTCGTACCCATCGGCGGCCTCGCTCACTTCAAAATTGAAGTCTTCGGTACCCTCAAGCAACCTTCGGACGCGGACGCGCACGGTTCGAGAATCATCGACAACCAGCGCTCGTACGTCCAAGTTACGTCCCTCCATCGAAGGCGTGCACGGGAAGGTTGTCGAGACCGGTCGCCGAGATCGCGCCGATCACGAGATCGTTCGTCTCGGCCGAGCGACAGTCGGGGATCTGCTGACGCTGGATGTTGAGGTTCTCACATCCGCCCGCCTCGTTGACATTCAGCGATGCGCCCGGCCGCTTGGCCTCGTCGACCAGACCGAAAGCGACGCCCGCCACTCGTCGATGCCTCGCACGCCGTACCCACTCCCGAATACGCCGTCAGGCAAGTTCCCAAAACGACGGATTCACACGCAAAGTCGCCTTCGCCTCGCGAATGCTTACGCGAACGAGGACTAAACGGTATTCGTGCCCGTTCGATTTCCCGCGTCCACTCTCATCCCACGCGCATAAGTCGCATATTTGCACCCATGCTGTCAACAATACCCACAACCTTTGTGCATCTGCGACTTGATTATTGCGCGGCTGGCAAGGCATTCCACGATGGGGTTGCAGGCCGAGGCCATAAAACTCCCTGTGGACGAGCGGCTAAAGCTCCCCCTGTGCCGTACGCGTCCGGTCATCCACCTCAGAGCGTACCATTCGAGCTTCTCAGTGGCGTCCAAGCGAGACTGTACGGGCAGATCGGTGATCAGCTTCCAGTCGATCCTCTTTTCTGTTCTCCGGTGTCCCGCGATCTCCGGCATGGGTCACAGTGAGCATCAGCGCCAGAAGGCGTTTCTGCTTTCCGATCGGTGGCTGAACTCGAATCCGCCGATACTCGACCTCGAGAACAGCTTCGTCCGATTCGCCATCGTTGTCTCTGACGTCGATGCGATGCAGCGCCTTTGATGGCTACTTCCTCCATCTCGTCGGCGATTGTGTCGTCGCCCCCGCCAGCGAGGCGGTCGACGCAGGTCCGAACCACAAAGTGCGTCCTTCTCTTATGCGCCATGCAGAAGAGTCCGCAGATGTCGCTTTCGCGGTCACCGACGTGAACGCATCGGCCTGGGCGCCCAGCAGCTCCATCGACTGTCCCAGATTATCGAGCCAGCGAATGCTCTCCTTCCCTTCGATGGGGACACGTGTCGGCGGGAATCGCGCTCTAGATCGCCGCGACAACCATGATTTCGACCTTCATTTTGGGATCTGTGAGACTTGCCTGCACGGTGGCCTGGGCCGGCGCCTGGCCGGGCACGACCCACGCATCCCACACCGCGTTCATGGCGGCCAAGTCGCCGATGTCGGCGAGCCAGATCACGGCTGACAGGATCTTCGATTTGTCGCTGCCGCCTTTCGCCAGCAGGGCGTCGATCTCGCCTAGCGCCTGCTTCACCTGGCGCTATATCGAGCGACGTATCATCCGGGATCATGCCCGAGAGATACATGCGATCGCCAAAGACGGTCGCCTCGCTCAACCGCGGGCCGGGATCGATGCGACGGACTCCACTCATGTGCGCTCACCACCAATGAATCACCAATATGATTCCAACTTGCGAAGCCACGAGTCGAAATGCGGGCATTGGCCCCGGATCGCGTCCACGCCAATTCGCTTTGCAACCGTAGGCCCGTGAAGCACCTTGCTATAGCTCGGGAACATCGCCTCGAGGCGCTTGGATGGAGCGGTTCGTAGATTATCGTTGATGTCTTCCGGGGTTGGGAACTGAGAGCGTATTGCTTCGAGTTGAGGAAGCTTGGAGCTCTCGTGCAGGGCAGCAGCTATTTCATCCGTATCGGAAAAGAGAAAGGCTTCGAATTCGTGAAGCACAAGGAATGGAGCGAAATCAGGTCGTGATTTAAAGTGCGCATGGATTGCCTTCTCAACGTGCTCGACACGCTGACGTGGTGTTCCATTTACCGGTCGGGTGGACAAGCCAGGGAAGTCCGCGGGCAAGCCATAGTAATCGATCAGAGTCGTTACGAGAGCGCCGCCAGGCTTTTGCAGAAGCCTTCTCATATCGCGTTCGTACTTACCGAATGTGCTTACCCCTCCCTTGAAATTCGGTCCCGAGACAACTCGTTTTGTAACCAGGATAATAGGCTCCAAGTGGATGCCTTTGGGCCAGAAATAGGGTGCCAGGACATCCTTGACAAACCGTTCCTCTGTAGGCCCTTCGACCAAGACGAGGCAACGCTTCAAGGGCGAGCCCCAAGCAGATTCTTTTCCCACAGATCGCCGATCGAGTACTCATCGAGCCAAGAAGACATGTCTGTATCGCGCAGGGGCTTGAAGCTGCTTTGTTGGCCTTCGCGATCCACTGCCCACAACTCCCCGAGGTCGAGTTGATTGACGAGCGTCACCGACTGCGTAGCGGCGATGATCTGCGTTCTCGTGGCCGCGGACCGTAGCAGTCCGGCAAGCACGTTGATTGCAGCGGGGTGCAGTCCGAGCTCTGGCTCGTCAAGCAGTATCAAGCGAGGTGGTACAGGCTGCAGGAGCAGCGTCGCCAGGCATATGAAGCGCAGCGTGCCGTCAGACAAGGCTGACGGACCGAAGTAGCCATCGTCGCCCCTTTCAGACCATTCCAGCCGGATCTTCTCGGGATTCAGTCGCGACGGGGCCAAACGAAACCGATCAAAGAAGGGAGCGACCAATCTGACGGTCGACTCGATGTTCTCGAAGTATTGAGACCGGGCTTGCTGCAAGTAGTAAAGAAATGCGGGAAGATTCTCCGCCCGCGCCCGAAGGTACCGATTGTCTTCAACATCGCTCGCCGCCCGCATCGCGGACGTATCGCTGGTGTCGTGGAAATGATAGACGCGGTAGCCTTCGAGAGCGCCCGCTATCTGCCGTGCTGTAACGTGGTTCGTTCGCGTTAGACGAGATTCCGCCGATCCTCTTGATATCGGCAGATCATATGGCTGTGAATAGGTCTTGCGTTCATGGTAATAGGCAACTTCGTTGGCGACGAATAGGCCGTCTTCGTCCGTCGGCGCCAGATCGATTTGATAGGCGTTGGACACATCCGTCGGCGCGTCGATCGAGAATCCCAGAAAAAACTTGATCCGATTCGACGTCTTGCGGCCAAAGTACAAAAGCGCGTCCGCACCTCCCTTTTTCGCGGTGTACTGCGCCAGATTTTCGTTGGTGATCTCGCGAAGAAAGCGAAAGACCTCGATGAGGTTCGATTTGCCCGACCCATTGCCCCCGATGAAGACGTTCAAGTCATTAAGTCGCAACTCCTGGTCGCGAATCGACCTGAAGCCTTGGATCCTGAGTTTCTCGAGCTTTCGTCCCATATCGGAACTACGCTAAGCCAGATAGTTGGCCTTGGAAAGGTGAGGCTGGCGCCAGCTCATGCCCGCTCGCGAATGTCGGAGAACTTGATCCTGGGCGAGCGCTCGGCGATATAGCCCAGCTCCCAGGTATTGCGCGCCAGGAACACCGGGGAGCCGTCGCGATCCTCCGACATGCCGCCGCGATTGGCCGCCATGAAGGCGTCGAGGTCGGCCTTGCTCTCGGCCGAGATCCAGCGTGCCGTCTCGAAGGGCGCGGGCTCGAGGTCGATCTTGACCTGGTACTCTGCCTCGACCCGCGTCTTCAACACGTCGAGCTGCAGCTCGCCGACCACGCCTACGATGTGGTCGCCGCCGATGACGCGGCGGAACACCTGGGTGACCCCCTCCTCCGCCAGATCGTCCAGCGCCCGCTTGAGCTGCTTGGATTTCATCGGATCCTCCAGCCGCACGCGGCGCAGGATCTCGGGTGCGAAATTGGGGATGCCGGTGATCTTCACCGTCTCGCCCTCGGTCAGCGTGTCGCCGACCCGCAGCACGCCGTGATTGGGCACGCCGATGATGTCGCCCGGCCAGGCCTCGTCGACGATCTCGCGCTCGCGGGCGAAGAACAGGATCGGCGAGTTGACCGACAGCACCTTGCCGGTGCCCATTTGCGTGAGCTTCATGCCACGGCGGAACTTGCCGCTGCACAGTCGCAGGAAGGCGATGCGGTCGCGATGGTTGGGGTCCATGTTGGCCTGGACCTTGAACACGAACCCCGCGACCTTGGGCTCGGTCGGCTCGATGGGCCGCGGCTCGGCCGGTTGCGGCCGCGGCGGCGGCGCCCAGGCCGCGAGCGCATCCAGGAGCTCGCGCACGCCGAAATTGTTGTAGGCGCTGCCGAAGAACACCGGCGTCAGATGCCCGCTGCGATAGGCTTCGAGATCGAAGGCGGGATAGGCCGCGCGCACCAGCTCGACTTCCTCGGCGAGCTTTTCGTCGGCGATGGTGTAGTTCTCGATGATCTCGCCGATGCGGCTGCGATCGGAGGTGTCGAACACCAGCATGCGATTGCGCGCGAGGTCGAAGGTGCCCTTGAAGCTCTGGCCGGAGCCCGTCGGCCAGCTCATCGGCGCGACATCGAGCGCGAGCGTCGAGGCGATCTCGTCCAGCAGCTCGATCGGATCCCTGCTCTCGCGGTCCATCTTGTTGATGAAGGTCACGATCGGCACGTCGCGCAGGCGGCAGATCTCGAACAGCTTGCGGGTGCGCGCCTCGATGCCCTTGGCGGCGTCGATCACCATCACCGCCGA
>Ga0081455_10002755_pt1 | contig 20740 bp, 19 predicted proteins | sample TabmetS3T2R1_FD_70207 | JGI IMG/M metagenome (GOLD analysis project Ga0081455, IMG submission 70207) | Tabebuia heterophylla rhizosphere microbial communities from the University of Puerto Rico - S3T2R1 | ecosystem: Host-associated > Plants > Roots > Rhizosphere ...
TCGACGGCCCAGTCGGTGAACATCAAGGAGCGGCTGGACTTCTCCTGCGCGCTGTTCGACCCGGACGGCAACCTGATCGCGAACGCCCCGCACATGCCGGTGCATCTCGGCTCGATGGGCACGAGCGTCAAGGAGGTGATTCGCCGCCGGGCCGGAACGATGCGGTCGGGCGAGGTGTACGCGGTCAACGACCCGTACCACGGCGGCACCCACCTGCCCGACGTCACCGTGATCACGCCGGTGTTCGACGGCGCGCAGATCCTGTTCTACGTTGCCTCGCGCGGCCATCACGCCGAGATCGGCGGGCTGACGCCCGGGTCGATGCCGGCGGCCAGCCGCGACGTGCACGAGGAGGGCGTGCTGTTCGACAACTGGCTGCTGGTCGCCGACGGGCGGCTGCGCGAGTCCGAGACACTCGAGCTCCTGGCCGATACGCGATACCCGTCGCGCAGCCCCCGGACGAACCTGGCCGACCTGCGCGCGCAGATCGCGGCCAACCAGCGCGGGGTCGCCGAAGTGCGGGCCATGATCGAGCACTTCGGCCTGGACGTCGTGCAGGCGTACATGCGGCACGTCCAGGACAACGCCGAGGAGGCGGTGCGCCGAGTCATCGACGCGCTCGACGACGGCGCGTACCGGTACGAGCTGGACTCCGGCGCGGTGATCGCCGTGCAGGTTCGCGTCGACCGGGCGCAGCGCGCGGCGACCATCGACTTCACCGGGACGTCGCCGCAGTTGGACACCAACTTCAACGCGCCGTCGTCCGTGGCAACTGCAGCCGTGCTGTACGTCTTCCGCACGCTGGTCGCCGACGACATCCCGTTGAACGACGGCTGCCTGCGCCCGCTGCGACTGGTCATCCCGGACGGCTCGATGCTGGCGCCGAGCTACCCGGCGGCGGTCGTGGCCGGCAACGTCGAGACGTCGCAGGCCGTCGTCGGGGCGCTGTACGCCGCGCTGGGTGTGCAGGCCGAGGGCTCGGGAACGATGAACAACGTGACGTTCGGGAACGAACGCCACCAGTACTACGAGACGGTGGGTTCCGGCTCGGGGGCGGGCGACGGTTTCGCCGGCGCGCCGGTCGTCCAGACGCACATGACGAACTCGCGGCTGACCGATCCCGAGGTGCTCGAGACGCGGTATCCCGTCCTGGTCGACAGCTTCGCTATCCGTCGGGGGAGCGGCGGGGCGGGGCGCTGGCCGGGGGGTGACGGCGCGGTGCGGCGCATCCGGTTCCTGGAGCCGATGACGGTGAGCACGCTGTCCGGGCACCGCCGCCGGGCCCCGTACGGGCTGGCCGGCGGGTCGCCCGGGGCGCTCGGCCGCAATCGGGTCGAGCGCGCCGACGGCACCGAGCAGGAACTGGGCGGCAGCGACTCGGCCGAAGTCGGCGTCGGGGACGTGCTCGTGATCGAGACGCCCGGGGGCGGCGGGTACGGCTCGCCACGATAACTCCGGCATGTCACAGGTTGACGGGGGCGACAGGCGGCGGGAGGGTCCGATACGGTAGCGAGGTAAGGCTTACCTAACGGACGGGATCGCGCATGCTCCCCACCTTCGTGATCGGGCTACGCGAAGGGCTTGAGGCCTCGCTCATCGTCGGCATCGTCGCCGCCTTCTTGCGTCAGCGCGGCCGCCGCGACCTGCTGCGCTGGGTGTGGGTCGGCGTCGCCGCCTCGGTGCTGCTGTGCCTGGCCGTCGGCATCGTGCTGCGGATCGTGTCGCAGAACCTGCCGCAGAAGCAGCAGGAAGGCCTGGAGACGGTGATCGGCGCGGTCGCCGTCGTCATGGTCACCTACATGATCGTGTGGATGCGTCGGCACTCGCGCGACCTCAAGGGCCAGCTGACCGCGGCAACCGAGTCGGCGTTGGCCGTCGGTTCGGGCTTCGCCCTGGTGGCCATGGCGTTTCTCGCCGTCCTGCGCGAGGGCTTCGAGACCGTGGTGTTCCTGCTGGCCGCGTTCAACGAGAGCACGAGCGGCGCGTCGGCCGGCGTCGGCGCGTTGCTGGGCATCCTGCTCGCCGTCGGGCTCGGCTACGGCATCTACCGCGGCGGCGTGCGCATCAACCTGTCCAAGTTCTTCCGGGCGACGGGCGTGGTGCTCGTGCTGGTCGCCGCCGGCCTGGTCGTCAACGCGCTGCACACCGCGCACGAGGCCGGTTGGCTCAACGTCGGGCAGCAGAGCACGGTCGACCTGACCAGCGTGGTGCGGCCGGGATCGGTCCAGGCCTCGCTGCTGACCGGCATGCTCGGCGTGCAGGAACACCCCGTGCTGATCGAGGTCATCGGCTGGCTCGTGTACCTGATCCCGGTGGGGCTGTACGTCGCCTGGCCGCCCGGCCGCGCGGTCCGCCCGGCCACGGCGGCGCGCTACCTGCTGGTCGGCGGCGCCGCGGCGGGTATCGCGACGCTGGTGCTGGCGCTCGTCGCGCCCGGCCACCCGAACCGCCGCGATGTCGACGCGGGCGGTTACCGGGCCTGGGTGGCGTCGCGGTCGGGCGACCAGGCCCAGATCCTGGCCGCCGCGCCGGGCCGGCCGGTCAGCACGGTCGCGGCGCAGCGCACCGGCGCCGAGTCGCACGACGGATTGCCGGCCGACGTCTACACCGCCAGCGTGCCGGGCCGCTTCGACACGGCGGGCCTGCCCGAGACGGTCAGCGTCGCCGACGTCGCGCAGCACAACGGCGGGCGGTTGCCGCTCGGGGCCCAGGTGACCGGCGACAGCGTCCCGGCGACGTACTCCGACAAGGACACGGCGACGTTCTGGGTCGAACCCCGCACCGGCAACGTCATCGACGTGAGCTGGCGCGAGGTGGTCACCCGCAGCGCCACGTTGTCCACCGGGCCGCTCGCCCTGGACACCGTGCACGACCAGGTCAGCGCGCTGCCGCCTGACGCCGCGAGCGCCGCCGTCCGCGACGCGCGCCACGACGTGACTGCCCTCGACCACCGCCGGACGCTGAACGGGTTCGCCGTCGGCACCGGCGTGCTGGCCGGCGCGTTGCTTCTGGCCGCCGCGGCGTATGCGCTCGCCGCCCGTCGGCAGCGGCTGGGCGCGGTGGAAGCGTCGACCCCCACTCCCGAACTGGTCTCCGGTTAGGTTAGGCTGCCCTAACTTTCAGCTAACCGAAGGAGCAGCCGCCATGACTCCCCGCACCGCGTCGTTGGGCGCGATCGGTCTCGCCGCCGCGGCCATCGCGGCACTCGCCGCATGCAGCAGCGACAAGAAGGCCGACCCGCCGGCGTCGAGCGGCAAGGGCGGCGACCCGCACAAGGTGGCCGTCACGATCACCGCGGCCGACGGGTGCCAGACCGACCGGGACAGCTACAGCTCGGGCGGGCTCACCTTCACGATCACCAACAAGGACGCCACCGGCGTCAGCGAGGTCGAGCTGATGTCCGGCGAGCGCATCGTCGGCGAGAAGGAGAACCTGCCGCCCGGCTTCTCCGGCACGTTCGCGGTGAGCGTCGACCCCGGCGACTACACGCTCTACTGCCCGGGCGCGAAGTCGGCGCGCACGCCGTTCAAGGTCACCGGCACGGCGACCTCGACGGCCAACACCGACACGCACGCGCTGCTCGTGCAGGGCACCAAGGACTACGGCCAGTACGTCAGCCGCCAGGTCGGCTACCTGGTCGCCACGGTCAAGCCGCTGGCGACGGCGCTGCAGCAGGGCAACCTGGCCGCGGCGCAGACCGCCTACGCCAAGGCCCGGCCGTACTACGAGCGCATCGAGCCGGTGGCCGAGTCCTTCACCACCGGCAGCGTCCAGCTCGACCCGGCCATCGACGCCCGCGAGGGCGACGTCCCGGCCGCGCAGTGGACCGGCTTCCACCGCATCGAGAAGGGCCTGTTCCAGGCCAGGAGCACGGCCGGACTGGCCCCGTTCGGGCAGGGCCTGCTGACCAACGTGCAGAAGCTGCAGACGCTCGTGAAGGGGCTGACCTACCAGCCGGCCGAGCTGGCCAATGGCGCGGTCGAGCTGCTCGACGAGGTCTCCAAGACGAAGATCACCGGCGAGGAGGAGCGCTACTCGCACATCGACCTGCTCGACTTCCAGTCCAACGTCGAGGGCTCCGAGCAGGCGTTCGCGAACCTGCAGCCGGCGCTGACCAAGATCGACCCGACGCTCGCCCAGACGGTGTCCACCGCGTTCAACAACGTCGACACGTTGCTGGACAAGTACCGCAGCGCGAGCCAACCGTCGGGCTTCGTCCTGTACGGCACGCTGACCGCGGCGGACAAGACGGCCGCGGCGCACGCCGTGCAGGCCGTCGCCGAGCCGCTGTCCCGGGTCGCCAGCAAGGTGGTCAACGCCTGATGTCCGGACCGTCTCGCCGCGGCTTCCTCGGCGCCGCTATCGGCACCGCCGGCGTGCTGGCCGCCGGCAGTGGCGGGTACGGCGTGGCCCGCGCGACCGAGCCCTCGACGGAGCATCCGAGCGCCGCGCCGATCGAGTTCTACGGGCCGCACCAGGCCGGCATCGACACCCCGGCGCAGGACCGGTTGGCGTTCGCCGCGTTCGACGTGACGAGCCCGGACGTCCAGGCGCTCAAGGCGATGCTGGGCAGCTGGGCGGCCGCGGCGGCGCAGATGACGTCGGGACAGCCGATCGGGCCGGTCGAGACCGCACCGCAGGCGCCGCCGATCGACACCGGCGAGGCGCTGGGCCTGGAGCCGTCGCAGCTGACGATCACGGTCGGCTTCGGGCCGTCGCTGTTCGACGACCGGTTCGGGCTGGCCAAGCGGCGCCCGGCGGCGCTGGCCGACCTGCCGGCGTTCCCCAACGACGTCCTCGAACCCGACCGCAGTGGCGGCGACATCGGCGTGCAGGCGTGCTCGAACGACCCGCAGGTCGCCTTCCACGTGATCCGCAACTTCGCCCGGGTGGCCCGGGGCACTGCCGTCATGCGCTGGTCGCAGCTCGGGTTCGGGCGCACGTCGACGACGTCCAAGGCGCAGGCGACGCCGCGCAACCTGATGGGCTTCAAGGACGGCACGAACAACGTCAAGGCCGAAGACAGCACCGACCTGAACTCGTTCGTGTGGGTGGCCGACGAGACCGATCAGCCGTGGATGCGTGGCGGCAGCTACCTGGTCGCCCGGCGCATCCGGATGCTGATCGAGTCGTGGGACGCCGACTACCTCGCCGACCAGGAGCGGGTGTTCGGCCGGTCCAAGGAGACCGGGGCACCGCTCACCGGCAAGGCGGAGTTCGACACCGTCAACCTGGCCAGCAAGGCGATCCCGGCCGATGCGCACATCCGACTGGCCGCGCCGGCCACCAACGACGGGCAGAAGATCCTGCGCCGGGGCTACTCGTTCACCGACGGCATCGACCCCGTGACCGGCCAGCTCGACGCCGGGCTGTTCTTCATCGCCTACCAGAAGGATCCGCGCAAGCAGTTCGTGCCGATCCAGACGCGGCTGGCCGCCGGCGACGCCCTCAACGAGTACATCAAGCACACCGGTAGCGCCCTGTTCGCCGTGCCGCCCGGTGTGTCGGCCGCCGGCGACTGGTTCGGCAAGGCCCTGTTCGGCTGAGCCCTGGCCGAATGGCCCGTCGCGGCAGGGCAGACTGCTCGGACATGACGGTGCCCTTCTCGAACTACGCGAACGAGATCTACCTGCAGGGGCTGGGCGACGTCCGCCCGGCGTTCACCACCGACGCGTCCGCGCTCGAGGAGTCGGCCCGCGCGGTCCTGGAGCCCGGGCCGTTCTGGTACGTCGCGGGCGGCGCCGGCAGCGGGGCCACGATCCGCGCCAACCGCGAGGCGCTCGACCGGCGGCGGCTGGTGCCGCGCATGCTCCGCGATGCGACGGACCGCTCGCCGGCTACCACCGTGCTCGGCACGTCGATGCCGGCGCCGGTGCTGCTCGCCCCGGTCGGCGTGCAGTCGATCATCCATCCGTCCGGAGAGCTGGCTACGGCCCAGGTCGCCGCCGAGCTGGGCCTGCCGATGATCATGTCGACGGCGTCGTCGTACTCGATCGAGGAGGTGGCCGAGGCCAACGGCGACGGGCCGCGCTGGTTCCAGCTGTACTGGCCGAACGACCCGGACGTGACGGTGAGCATCCTCGATCGGGCGCGCGCGGCCGGGTTCACCACGCTGGTCGTCACGCTCGACACGTGGCTGCTCGGGTGGCGCCCGCACGACCTCGACCAGTCGTACCTGCCGTTCATCCGCGGCACCGGGGTGGCCGTGCACTTCTCCGACCCGGCGTTCCGGGCCGGCCTGGAGAAGGCGCCCGAGGACGACCTCATGCCGGCACTGGTGCGCTGGCTGACCGTCGCGATCGGCCAGGACAAGTCGTGGGAGCAGTTGCCGTTCCTGCGTTCCCACTGGGACGGGCCCATCGTGCTCAAGGGCATCCAGCACGTGGACGACGCGCGCCGGGCGGCCGACGCCGGGATGGACGGCATCGTGGTGTCCAACCACGGCGGCCGCCAGGTCGACGGCGCGGTCGGCTCCCTGGACGTGCTGCCCGGCATCGCCGAGGCGGTGGGCGATCGGCTCAGCGTGCTGTTCGACTCGGGCATTCGCACCGGCGCCGACGTGCTCAAGGCGCTGGCTCTCGGTGCGCAGGCGGTGCTGGTGGGGCGGCCGTACGCGTACGGGCTGGCCCACGGCGGCGCGGACGGGGTGCGGCACGTCCTGCGCAGCCTGCTCGCCGACCTGGACCTGACCATGGCCCTGTCCGGGCATCGCCGGCTGGACGAGCTCGGCCCCGACTCGCTGGCGCAGTGACCCCGCTCGCCTGGGGCGACGTGTGCGCCCAGCGGCTGCACCGGCACGGCCTGTCGGCGCCGCTGTCGAGTCCGGCTGAGGTCGCGGCGGCGATCTGCGGGGCGCATGCCCAGGTGCTATCCGCAGCCGAGCTGTCTATCGGTCTGCGGATGGACGACGCCACTCAGGACGACGTCCGCGCGGCGCTGTGGACCGAGCGCAGCCTGGTCAAGACGTTCGGTCCGCGGGGCACGGTGCATCTGCTGCCGGCGCACGAGTTGCCGCTGTGGACCGGCGCGCTGTCGGCGATCCCGGCCACGAACCGCTTCCCGCCCGGCGTGCGGATGACGCCGGCGCAGACCGAGCAGGTGGTCGCCGCGGTCGGCTCGGCGCTCTCCGACGCCGAGTTGACGATCGACGAGCTGTCCGAGGCGGTGATCGTTGCGACCGGGTCCTGGGCCGGCGATCTCGTCATGCCGGCGTTTCAAGGCATGTGGCCGCGCTGGCGGCAGGCGCTGCACACTGCCGCGCACGCCGGCGCGCTGTGCTTCGGCCCGAATCGGGGCCGCAAGGTCACGTACACGAACCCGCGACGGTGGCTGCCCGGCTTCGCGCCGTTGCCGGCCAGGACAGCGCTGGCCGAGGTGGTGCGGCGGTACCTGCACGCGTACGGCCCGGCGACGTCCGCGCACTTCGCCCGGTGGTTCGGAGCGCCGCCGAAGTGGGCCGCCGACCAGTTCGCGACGCTCGACCTACAGCGGGCTTCGCTGGACGGTGACGCGTGCTGGCTGGCCGCGGACGATGCCGTCGACGGCCCGATGGGACCGCGCCGGGTGCGGCTGCTGCCGTACTTCGACGCGTACCAGGTGGGTAGCCATCCGCGCGCGCTGGTATTCCCAGGCGTCGCGGCGCAGCGCGCGCTGGTGCCGAGTGGGCAGGCCGGCAACTACCCGGTGCTGATCGTCGACGGAATCGTCCGGGGCGTGTGGCAGCAACGGCGAACGAGCCGGCACGTCGACATCACTGTCGAACCCTTCGGAAAGCTCACCGCCCGACACCGGCGCGAACTCGACGCGGAGGTCGAGCGAATAGCCACTTTCGTCGGACGTACAGCCGACCTGCGTATCGGCCCGGTGACAGCCGGACCGCACGCCTGATGCGCCGGCTGCCGCGGGTCGTCGCCGCGACCAGCGGGCAAGCCGGTGCGGCCCGGGGGCCCGCGTCGGAATAGGGCCGCACAGGACGAGGTTGCGCCCAGCGATGAGCGACAAGAATCTCGAGGCGCTGCTGCGCGACTCGCGGCGAGGCGTGCTGGTCACCCTCAAGCGGGACGGCCGGCCGCAGCTGTCCAACGTGAGCCACACCTACGATCCGGCGACGCGCCTGGTGCGGGTCTCAATAACCGCCGATCGGGTGAAGGCGCGCAACCTGGCCCGCGACCCGCGGGCGAGCTACCACGTCACCAGCGCCGATTTCTGGTCGTGGACGGTCGCCGACGGCACGGCCGAGTTGACGCCGGTGGCCGCCGACCCGCACGACGCGACCGTCGCCGAACTCGTGGACGTGTACCGCGCCATCGCCGGCGAGCATCCCGACTGGGACGAGTACCGCGCCGCGATGGTGGCCGACCGTCGCCTCGTGGTGCGGCTGCACGTCGAGCATCTCTACGGCCAGATCCCCCGCTGATCGGCATATTTCGCTGGGCGTTCGCTCGTACGGTGGGCCTATGACCGAGACGACGCTGGACGAGGCCTACGAGCGACTGCACGCCACCGGGCCGGAGTGGGGCGGCAACCTGTCCAACCACGGGCCGATGGCCGCCGAGGTGCTGGCCCGCCGCGGGCACGCCGGCGACGTACCGGCGTGGGTCGACGCGTACCTGCGGCGCCTGGACGAGCTGCCGGCTCGGCGCGAGGCGATCAGTGACGAGAACTGGCCCGAGGCGATCGGCGACTGGACCCGGGTCGGCGACTGGACGGCCTACCTCGTCGCGCAGGTGGGCGAGCAGGGCTGGCGCGAGGTGCTGGCCACCTGGTGGCCGCGGCTGCTTCCGGGCATCGCCGCCGGGGCCACCCACAGCGTGATCCGCACCGGGCACGCCGTCCGGACGCTGCTCACCGACGAGAGCGAGCCGGCGCGGGCCGAGCTGGGTTACGCGCTCGGCTACTGGGCCGCCCGGTCGACGACAGTGCCCGGGGTGCGGGCGCCGGCCGGGCCGCTCGACCCGGGCGCGGCGCTCGACGCGGTGCCGCACATCCCCGACCAGGAAGGGCCGATCGCCGGACGGCTGACCCGGCTGGGCGATCTCGACGGGTGGCCGGAGTCGACGGCGGCGCTGCGCCCGGCGGCCGATCCGGACGAGGCGCGCGCCCGGATCGTCGAGCTGGTTGACGCCGCGACGCTGCGCTACCTCGGTTACGGGTACGGCAGCCCGGTGCTGCTCGTGCACACCGCGACGGCGCCGAACGCCGTGCTGCACGTGCTGCCCGTGCTGCCGCGGGAGATGTGGGCGCCGAGCCTGGGCGCGGTGTGGGCCGCCAGCGCGGCGATCACCTCGACGTACGCGCCGGCCGTCGCCCGCGACGAGCGCACCCCGGCGCCGGCCGGCGCGGACGACGTCGTCGAGCAGGCCGTCGCGAACGGCGACGAACACGTGATCAAGTTCGCCGACACGGCCGTCGACGTCTACGCGCGCACCGGCAACCCGGACGCCCTCGCCGCCGCGGCGCACGTGCGCGAACTGATCGGTTAGGGCGCTAGCTGCTGGCCTGCGTGATCGACCGCAGGAACGTGGTCGGCGTGTAGTGCAAGGCCCCGCTCGGGAACCGCCAGGGGAAGACCTCGACCGAGTAGACGCCGGCCTGCACGGCCGGATCGGCTTCCTTGAGCCGGCGGGCCTCGTCCGGATCGACGGTCAGCAGCGACAACCCGCGGAAGTGACGCTCGCCGTCGCTGCCGGCGCCGAGTGGCCCGGCCGCGACCAGAACGCCCGACTCGTGCAGGTCGGCCAGGTGCGACATGTGCGCGTCCTGCAGCCGGGCGGTCTCGGTGTCGTCCAGGTCGGGCGCGTCCGGGCGCAGCACGAGCAGGGCGACGGTCAACTGGTCGAACCGCATGAGCGGCAGGCTACCGCCCGAGGGGCACGAGCGCGGCGGCCGATTCCAGCTCAACCTGCTCGCGGGCGGTCAGATTCGGGTCCTCACCCCACGGGCCGGACAGTGCTCAGCCAGCTCACAAGGTGCGCACAGCGAGCGGCCACGTGTGGGTCGCTCACTGGTAGTGCGACCGCAGACAACGTGGGGGAAGACGATGGAGCAGATGCCGAACAACCCGAACCAACCGCCGCTGTGGAACAACCCGTACCCGCAGTGGTACCCGCCGGCGCCCTCGGGACGGCCGCCGCGCCGGCATCGTCGGGGCACCATCGCTGCGGCGGTGATCGGTGGAACGGCAGCTGCGGTCGCCCTCGGGCTGGGCATCAGCTCCGCGACGGGCGGTTCCGGCGTGGTGTCCGGGCAAGGGCGGGCCGTCGACCCGAACCCGGCCCAGGCGGCCGACGCCGCCGCGGGCACTGCTACGAGCGCCCAGCAGGTCGGCGTCGTCGACATCAACACGGTGCTGCAGTACCAGGGCGCCGAGGCCGCCGGCACCGGCATGGTCCTCACGTCGTCCGGCGAGGTGCTGACCAACAACCACGTCGTCGAGGGCGCGACCAGCATCAAGGTCACCGTGGTCAGCACCGGCAACACGTACACCGCCAAGGTGGTGGGCACCGACCCGACCGACGACGTCGCGGTGCTGCAGATGCAGAACGCCTCCGGACTGGCCACCGCCAAGCTCGGCGACTCGTCCGACGTCAGCGTCGGCGACGCAGTGACCGCGGTGGGCAACGCCGGCGGCCGCGGCGGCACGCCGAGCGCGGCCAAGGGCACCGTCACCGCCACCGGGCAGACGATGACCGCCAGCGACGACAACGGCTCGAACCCCGAGACGCTCACCGACATGATCGAGACCGACGCGAACGTCGTGGCCGGCGACTCGGGCGGCCCGCTGTACGACTCGAACAACGAGGTCATCGGCATGGACACGGCCGCCTCCAGCAGCGGCGACGTCGGTTCGGGCGGCTTCGGTTCGGGCGGCTTCGGCGGCGACGGCTCGGGCGGTCTCGGTTCGGGCAGCGACGGTTCGGGCAGCCAGACCGTGGCGTACGCGATCCCGATCGACAAGGCGATGAACATCGCCGACCAGATCGAGTCGGGCCACGAGACCAGCAAGATCCACATCGGCAACCCGGCCTTCCTGGGTGTCTCGCTGCAGGACTCGTTCAACGGCGTGGTCGTGGCCGGCGTCGGCGACGGCACCCCGGCCGAGCAGGCCGGCCTGCAGGCGGGCGACACGATCACCTCGGTGAACGGTCAGTCGATCGGCTCAGCGGACGATCTGTCGAGCCTCATCGGCGCCCACAACCCCGGCGACAAGATCACGCTCACCTGGACCGACGCGTCCGGCCAGTCGCACACCGAGACGGTGACGCTCGCGACCGGCCCGGCCGACTGACCACCCGGCCAGGGAGAGCACCAACGCGGCGGCGAAGACGCCCCGACCCACCCAGGTCGGGGCGTCGACGTCGCCGCGCAGCAGGTACCAGAGCCCGGGCGCGAGCGCGACCGGCAACCAGGCCGGCCGGCCGGACAGCGCGATGAGCGCGAGCAGCAGTCCGGCGTACCACCCGTAGGACGGGGTCGTCACGAGGATGGCGGCCCCGACCAGCACGACGGCGGTGTCCTCCGGGCGGTCCGGATCGCTGCGCCGCAGGACCCAGGCGGCCACGCCCAGCAGGACGAGCACGGCGATCACCGTGGCGCTCCGCCCGATCGGCAACAGCAGGAAGCGCTGCCCGCTGGCGTAGTGCTCGTCGCGCAGGTAGCCCGGCAGGTAGCCGATCACCTTGGCGCCGACGGCGAGCACGTGCGGCACGTACGAGACGGCGACGAGAGCGACCGCGCTGGCCAGCACCACGAGGGGCCGGCGTTTCAGCAGTGACGGGAGGATCAGCGCCGGGTACAGCTTGGTGGCGATCGCCGCCCCGGCCAACCCGCCGATCGCCGTCGCCCGCCGGGCCGTCAGCGCCAGGACGGCCAGCAGCACGGCCAGCCAGTCGATGTGCGCGTTGTTGCCGTACTCGATCACCGTCACCGGGCACCACGCCCAGATCGCGACTGTCCACAGTGGACGGTTCTGCTTCACGCGGCGCCGGTACAGCAGCCAGGCGACGACGATCGAGCCGAGCGCGGCGGCGAGCTGCAGCGGCAGGTGGTTGCCGTGACCGCCGAAGGACACGACCCGGATCGCGGTGAACGCGCCTTCGGCCACCGGCGGGTAAACGGTGCGGACCGTGGGCCGGTTGATCGCGCTGCAACCTTGCGGGATCGGCCAGGGGCACGCCGAGTACGACGGATACAGGAAGAAGTGCGTGCGTAGATGGTCGAGCTCGGGCGCGGCCGGCGGATAGCGATACGGGTCGATGCCCGACAGTTGCACCTTGGCGTCCCATAAGTAGCGGAAGTCGTCGTCGGACGAGGTCGGCGGGGTCAGCAGGGCGATGAGCTGAAACACGATGCCGGCGCCGATGATCAGGGCGCCGGCCCGTCGGGTCGTCGGACCGAGCGCCGCGAGAACGCCGATGGCCAGCGCGAACAGCGTCCAGCTGATGATCTCCAGGCGGAGGTTGTGGTGGGCGGCGTGGCTGGGCAGCAGCAGGGCGAAAGCCGCCGCCTCGGCCACGAGCAGACCGCCGAGTACCGCCAGGAGCACACGTCGCGTCACGGTCCTCACCCTGTCAAGGCCGGCCCGGCCGCGGAACCTCTACGGGGTCGAGTTCCTTGTGCTGTAAGGGTTGTTGGCCGCGATTCCTCGCACACTCGACGGTGTGCTCCCCGAACGCCCACCGGCGCTCTGGCCGCGGTTCGACCGCCGGCTGCGCTCGACGGCGATCACGGCCCGGGTCGGGCGGCTGCTCGGCATCGCGTTCGGGCTGTGTTTCGTCACCGGCTTGCTGAGCCACTACCAGTACCACCCGTGGACGTGGCTGCCCGTGCCGGCGACGCCGGCCTGGGGTTACCGGCTGACGCAGGGCGTGCACGTGATCACCGGCATCGCGTCGATCCCGTTGCTGCTGGTCAAGCTCTGGTCGGTGTTCCCGTTGCTGTTCCAGTGGCCGCCCGTGCGCTCGCTGCTGCACGCCCTGGAACGGCTGAGCATCGCCGTGCTGGTCAGCTCGGCGCTGGTCGAGGTAACTACAGGCTTCCTGAACATCTTGCAGTGGTATCCATGGACGTTCTCGTTCGTGAGCGTGCACCACTGGCTGGCCTACGTGGTGGCCGGTTCGGTGCTGATGCATGTGGCGATGAAGCTGCCGCTGGCGCGCGAGGGGTTGGCCACGCCGGTGACTCCAGTCGTGGGCGCGCCGCCCGAGGGGATCAGCCGGCGGGGCGTCCTGGTGGCAACGGGCGCCGGGGTGGGGGTCGTCGCGCTGACCACTGTCGGGCAGGTGATCCCGTCGCTCGAGCCGATCGCGTTGCTGGCGCCGCGGCGGCCCACACAGGGGCCGCTCGGCGTGCCGATCAACAAGACCGCGGGCTCGGCCGGCATCACGCACATCGCGCCCAGCTACCGGCTGACCGTGCTCGGCCCGCATCCGTTCGACCTCGATCTGGCCGCCGTCGAGGCGTTGCCGTCCATCGAGCGGCATATCCCGCTGGCCTGCGTCGAGGGGTGGAGCGTGAGTGCCCGCTGGGGCGGCACGTCGCTGCTGGACCTGGTGCGCCGGGCCGGCGGTTACGGCGGCTCGACGGTGCACGTCGTCTCGCTCGAACAAGGTGGATACGGCACGTCGACGATCCGCGGATCGCAGCTGCACCAGGCCCTGCTGGCCACGCATCTCAACGGCGAACGGATCACTCTCGACCACGGCTACCCGGTCCGGCTGATCGCCCCGGACCGGGCCGGCGTCCTCAACACGAAGTGGGTCACCCGGGTGGAGATCCGATGAAGACCCGGCTGCTGCTCGGATTGATCGGGCTCGCGTTGCTAGGCTACGGCGGCTACCAGCTGCTGCACAACAGCAGCGTCACCCACCCGCCCGACGTGGCCAAGTGGCTGGTGATCGCGCTGATCGTGCACGACGGGCTGCTCGCCTGGGCGGTGCTCGTCGTCGGCTGGCTGACCGCTCGGGTGATACCGGTCCGTACTCGGCCGTACGTTCAGGGCGGGCTGGCCTGCGCGGCGCTGATCACGCTGATCGCTCTGCCGCTGATCCGACGCCGCGGGCACGCCGCTCCGGGCCTGACGTTGCTGACCCAGAACTACGCTGCCCATCTCGCCGTACTGCTAAGTGTGGTGGTGGCGGTCGTCGTGGCGGCGTACCTGGTCCGGGTGGTGCGCGACCGGCGTCAGGGGCGCAGCACGGCGAACGAGCGGTCGGCCACCGACCACACGTCACCGACGGAGTAGCCGGCCCGGTCGGCGTCGCGGCGCAGCGCCGGCCAGCCGACCTCTGCCCACGGGAACAACGGTCCGTGCGGCACGAACCGCACGTGGCCCCGCCGGTCGACGTCCGGGCCGGGGTGGGCCTCGACCAGCAGTTGCCCTCCGGCGCGCAACAGGGCCCGCACCCGCCCGAGCAACCGCACCGGATCGCCGCCGATGCCGATGTTGCCGTCCATCAGCAGCGCGGTGGGCCAGCGGCCCTCGCCCGGCGTACGGTCGAACACGTCGCGATGCAACGCCGGGACGCCGTGTCCGCGGGTGAGCCGGACGGCCGCCGCGGTGATGTCCACGCCGAGCGCGGCCTGTCCGCGCCGGGCGAGCGCCAGCACGAAGCGACCCGGTCCGCAGCCGACGTCGAGGACGGGCGCCACGCAGCGGGCCAGCACGCTCTCGTCGGCGTCGTCGACCGACCTGGCCCAGCGGTCGAGATCGAGGGTGAGCGTCACGCGGGCACCCGCAGGCCGGCCAGCGCGCGGGCGAACCCACCGGAGGGGGCCGACCGGGCCACCTCGTCGGCCGCCGCGATCGTGTCGACGTCGGTCAGCTGGTCCAGCAGTTGCACATCCAGCCCGGCCTGGCGCAGACGCTCCAGCTGGACCGCGCCCGTGTGCGGCACGGACATCGGCACGCCCGGGATCAGCCGCGCCGCCCGGGCCGGTTCGCGCAGGCCGAGTGCCCAGAACCCGCCATCGGTGGCCGGCCCGAACGCCGCGTCGTGGCGCACCGGGTCGAACGCCGCGAGCTGATCGACGCGCACCTGCGGGGTGTCCATGCCGATGAGCAGCGCCGGAGCGTCCGGTCGCACGGCCGCGAACGCTGCGGCCAGGCGCGCGTCGAGGCCACCTTGCGGCTGGTCGACGAGTCGCCAGCCGGTCGGCAGCCACGGTCCGGGCCGCCCGTCCAGAGCGAGGAGGTGCGTCGCGGCCGGCACGGTCGACGCGATCTGCAGCGTGTCCGTCAGGGCAGCGCGCGCCACATCAGCAGCCTGGCTGTAGGTCAGCGGAGGGACGAGCCGGGTCTTCACCCGACCCGGCACCGGCGCCTTGGCGATGACGATGAGCGTGCCGATCATGGGCCGAGCACCGCGTTCATGTCGCGTACCGCAGTGGCCATGCCGCTCCACGTCCCGGTGACCTTGGAGCGGCCGGTCCGGGGGAAGTAGGCGACGTCGACCTGGGCGATGCGCCAACCGGCGTCGGCCGCGCGCACCACCGTCTCGACCGGGTAGCCGCTGCGCCGGTCGGCGATGCCCAATGCGATCAGGCGTTCGCGCGGGCCGACGCGCAACGGGCCGACGTCGCGGAGCGTCGCCACGCCCGTACGTCGGCGTACGCGGCGGGCCAGCTCGTGGTTGGCCAGCCGGGCGGGCAACGGCCAGGCGGTCCAGGTGGTCGGGCGGCGTCGGCCGACGACCAGGTCGGCGTCGACGGCGGCGAGGCGCAGTGCGTCGGCCGGATCGAGCGACGCGTCGCAGTCGCAGAACGCGACGAGGTCGGACGATGCGGCGAGCAGCCCGGCGTGGCAGGCCGCACCGTACCCGCGTGTACGGCAAGGCACGACGGTCGCGCCTCGCTCCCGGGCGATGTCGGCTGAGCCGTCCGTCGAACCGTTGTCGACGACTATGGCCCGCGCCCCGGTTGGGATCCGCGACAGCACCCACGGCAGGGCGAGGGCCTCGTCGAGGCAGGGCAGCACGATGTCCAGCACGCCAGGGACGTTAGGGGCAGGGCCGGCCCAAAGACCCTTACGGATCACGGAATCCTGGGCGCCCTCGCGCTGGACGGCCGCGCGCTCGGCGGCCGCGCGTTCCGGGTCAGGCGCCGGCGCCCTCGCGCCCGGCGGCCGCGCGCGTTCCGGGTCAGGCGCCTGTCCGCGCCCGCTCAGGTGCCGGCCAGCTCCGCCAACCCGGCGGCGAAGTCGACGCGCGGCGTCCACCCGAGCTCATCCCGCAGCCGCGACGAGTCCGCGGTGATGTGCCGGACGTCGCCCAGCCGGTAGCCGCCCGTCACGACCGGGGCCGGACCATCCACCGCGGTACTGAGCGCCGCGGCCATCTGGCCCACGGTGCGAGGCGTGCCCGACCCGACGTTGTAGGCCCGGACGCCGCGCTCGTGCCGCTCCAGCGCGGCCACCGTCGCCGCCGCGACGTCACGCACGTGCACGAAGTCGCGGCGCTGGCCCCCGTCCTCCAGCACGATCGGCGGCGAACCCCGACGCAGCGCCGACAGGAAGATCGCGGCCACTCCGGCGTACGGGGTGTCACGGGGCAGGCCCGGCCCGTAGACGTTGTGGTAGCGCAGCGCCGCGACGCGGCCGCCGGTGGCCCGGGCCCACGACGCGGCCAGGTGCTCCTGGGCCAACTTGGTTGCGGCGTAGGCGTTGCGGGGTTCGAGCGGGGCGTCCTCGGTCGCCAGCGCGGGAGCAAGCGGGCATCCGCAGGTGGGGCAGGGCGCCTCGAACCGGCCGGCCGCCAGTTCCGCCTCGAGCCGCGGGCCCGGTCGGACCGGCCCGTGCGTCGCGCACTGCCCGAGGCCCTCGCCGTACACCACCATCGAGCTGGCCAGCACCAGCCGGTCGACGCCGGCCCGGGCCATCGCGGCCAGCAGCACCGCTGTGCCGAAGTCGTTGGTCGACGCGTAGTCGGGCAGGTCCTGCACGTCGACGCCCAGTCCGACCTTGGCCGCCAGGTGGCATACGGCGTCCACGCCCGAGACGGCCACGTCGACCGCGTCGGCATCGCGCACGTCCGAGCCGGTCAGCAGGTCGAGCACCCGAACGTCGTGTCCGTGCGCGACCAGCGCGGTGTGGACGTGGCCGCCGACGAACCCGGCCCCGCCGGTGAGCAATACCCGCACACCCGCAACCGTAGGAGCGGCGTCCGGGTCCTTACGGCTTTCTGGTGGGTAGTTCCGCGAGCGGTAAGACTTATCAACGTCGACGTACTGTGAAGAGTGCTCAGCATCCGGCGATGGTCCGTTGTGGCCGGGGGCGTCGCCGTACTGGTCGCCCTACCTGCGGCGATCGCTGCGTGGCCGGTGAGCCAGAGCAAGATATCCGCAGCTGACCTGCTCGCCCGGATCCGCGGCTCGGCAAATGTGCCGTACTCGGGCTACGCGGAGTCGTTCGGCGGCCTGTCGTTGCCGGTCACCCGCCAGCTCAGCACGGTCACGGACCTGTTCGGCCAGACGACCCAGATGCGGGCCTGGTACCGGGGCGGCAAGGACTGGCGCGTCGACACGATTACGGCCGCGGGCGAGACCGACGTGCACGCCGGACCGACGGGCACCTGGAGCTGGAGCTTCGAGAACAACCGGGCCACCTGGACGGCCGGCGCGGTCGATCCCGCCGTCCGGTTGCCGACGGCCGCCGACCTGCTGCCGACGAACCTGGCCCGGCGGCTGCTCAGCGAGGCCCCGCCGGGGCAGGTGCGGCGCCTGGACAACCGGCGCATCGCCGGGCGCAGCGCGCCGGGCCTGCGGCTCACCCCTGACGTCGCCGGGTCGACGATCCAACGGGTCGACGTGTGGGCCGATCAGCGCACCGGCCTGCCGCTGCGCGTCGACGTGTACGGCTCGGGCACCAACGTCATGTCCAGCCGCTTCCTCGACTTCTCCACCGGCCGGCCGTCCGAGCACGACACCGCGTTCAGCCCGCCGCCGACGGCCCGCGTCGAGACGCTCGGCGAGCCGGACATCGCGGCCGAGATCGATCAGTTCGGCGACGCCACCGCACCGGCCGTGCTCGCCGGGGTGCGACGCAACCCGCAACTGCCGTCGTTCGGTGCGATCGGCGTGTACGGCTCGGGCGTCACCGAGTTCGCCGCCGCCCCGCTGCCCGGGCGCACCGCGTTCTCGCTGCAACGCCAACTGAAGGGCACCGCGGTCAAGACGAAGTACGGCATGTCGGTGACGATCGGCCCGCTGAGCCTGCTGCTCACCGACCCCGATCTGCCCGGCCGGTCCTGGCTGCTCACCGGCACGGTCACGCCGAACCTCCTCGGCGCGGCGGCGGCGCAACTCGTGGGCTCGCCGTGATCACGACGCAGGGGCTCACCAAGCGGTTCGGCTCGGTGCTGGCCGTCGACGGGGTCGACCTCGACGTGCGTCGCGGCGACATCTACGGATTCCTCGGCGCGAACGGATCGGGCAAGACCACGACGGTGCGGATGCTGCTCGGGTTGGTGCTCGCGACGTCCGGCAGCATCCGCGTGCTGGACCAGCCGATGCCCAAGTCGGCGCACCGCGTGCTGCCTCGGGTTGGCGCGCTGGTCGAGGGGCCGGCCGCCTACGGGCACCTGTCCGGACGGGCCAACCTGATGCTCTACGACGCGGCCGGGCCGTCGTCGCCGGGACGTTCACGCCGGAACCGGGCGGCCCGGGTGGAGCAGGCGCTCGAGACGGTCGGCCTGGGCGGGGTCGGTCGCCGGCCGGTCAAGGCGTACTCGCTGGGCATGCGCCAGCGGCTGGGCCTGGCCGCCGCGCTGCTGGCCGAGGCCGAGCTGCTCGTGCTGGACGAGCCGACCAACGGCCTCGACCCGCAGGGCATCCGCGAGATCCGCGAGCTGATCCTGCAGCTGCATGCCGCGGGGACAACGGTTTTCCTGTCCAGCCACCTGCTCGCCGAGATCGAGCAGATGTGTACCCGGGTCGGCGTCCTGGATCGCGGCCGGCTCGTGTTGCAGGACGAGCTGGACGCGATCCGCAAACCCACCGGGCGCACCGTCGTGCGTACGCCCGACGCCGCCGCCGCGGTGGCCCTGCTCGACGGCCGGGTGGAGATGCGTGAGGGCGACCGGCTGGTCGTGCGGGGCAGCGACGCGGCCAGCCTGAACGCCCTGCTCGTCGGCCGCGGGCTGCGCGTCGCCGAGCTGGCCCCCGAGCGGCGCACCCTGGAGGAGATCGTCCTGGAGGTCACCAGCCCGGAGGCCGCCCGATGATCTCCTCGCCGATCGGGCAACCTTCGGCCGCGTCAGGCGGCCGAGGGTTGCACGATCGGGTCGGTCCGGGGGCGATCCGATGATCGTGATCGAGCTGCGCAAGCTGTTCCGCCGGCCCCGGACCTGGCTGACCATCGCCTTGCTGGACCTGCTGCCGACCGTCGTCGCCATCCTGATCGCGATCACCCACGTCGGGCCCCGACCCGGGCAGGGACCGGCGTTCCTGTCGGCGGTGCTCACCAACGGGTCGCTGTTCGCGGTGGCCGCCCTGGCGATCGTGCTGCCGCTGTTCCTGCCCGTGGCGGTGGCGGTGATCGCCGGCGACGCGGTGGCCGGCGAGGCGCAGGCCGGCACGCTGCGGTACCTGCTGATCCGTCCGGTCGGGCGCACCCGGTTGCTGGTCGCCAAGCTCGTCTCGACGTTCGCGTTCGTCGCGGTAGCCGTGGTGATCGTGTCGGCCACCGGCTACGTCGTCGGGCGGATCTTCCTCGGGCACGGCTCGCAGGCGTCGCTGTCGGCGGCGGTCACGAGCGTGTCGGGCAGCTCGCTCACCCCTGGGCAGATCGTGTGGCGCACGATCATCACGATCGGCTACGTCGCGTTCTCGATGCTCGCTGTGGCGGCCATGGCATTGTTCCTGTCGACGCTCACCGACTCGCCGTTGTCGGCCAGCATCGGCGCGCTGGCATTCCTCATCGGCTCGTCGCTGCTGCTGACCCTCGACGCCGCCCGGGCGCTCGTGCCGTACCTGCCGACCCGATACTGGCTGTCGTTCATCGACCTGTTCCGCGACCCGATCCTCTGGCGCAACGTCGAGCGGGGCGTGGCCCTGCAGGCGATCTACGTCGTGGTGCTGCTCGGCGCCGCCTGGGCCAACTTCGCCACCAAGGACGTCAAGAGCTGAGGTAGGCGCCCGCCGTCGCAGTTGCGCCTCCCGGCGATCATGTGCAGATCGCGGGGCGTGAACCCCGGCACGTGCACATGATCGCGGCTACTTCGCGGCTTGGAGTCGCGCGCAGTCGGCGGCGCTCAGGCTGACGGGCGGGCCGGCGGCCAACTCGGCGGCGACCATGCCGTCGACGATCGGGTTGGTCGGCAGATCGGAATGCGAGACCTTGGCGCCGGCGCAGACGCTCTGCACGGTGACGTTGAGCGCGCCGGTCAGCCGGGCCGAGTCGGGCGGCACGACGACCTGGTCGTCGGTCGACCAGATCGAGACGAAGGACGGGCCGTCCGGCGTCTCGTCGCCGCGGTTCAGCCGGGCCAGCAGTTGGCTGTCCTGGGCGAGCTGGTGGCACGCGGTCGGGCACACGCCGCCGGGCAGCAGCGACCCGATCGCGGCGACCTCGGTGCCGTGATGCGGCGAGCCGAGCGTGATCACCCGCCGGGCCTGGTCGGCACCGCCGTAGGAGCGCACCCACAGCCGGGCGACCACGCCGCCGGCCGAGTAGCCGACGACGTCCACCGAGGACGCGCCGGTCTCGGCCGTCTCGGCCCGGACGGCTTGGTCCAGAACGCTGGCCTGG
>Ga0081455_10002756_pt1 | contig 20738 bp, 19 predicted proteins | sample TabmetS3T2R1_FD_70207 | JGI IMG/M metagenome (GOLD analysis project Ga0081455, IMG submission 70207) | Tabebuia heterophylla rhizosphere microbial communities from the University of Puerto Rico - S3T2R1 | ecosystem: Host-associated > Plants > Roots > Rhizosphere ...
GGGTGGCCTCCGGCCAGCCTTGACCCCGACTCCGGGCGAGGTCCCCAGGCGACAAGCGGGACGCCGACACCAAGAGATCCACAATTTCAGGTCTCTACGCTTTCAGGGGATTGCCGCGTTGGCGTTGCGCGATCGAGTTGGCCGGTCACCGATCGGTGGGAGGCGTGGGCTTGGGGGCGCCGTTGCCACACCCGCGTCAAGGTTGCTCGCTCGATCGGATACGCCAAGCAGCCGAGCGGGTTACGAACTTGTCCAGGCTGACGCGGCTGTCGCTGTCCGCGGCATGACCGCCCGCGTCAGCGTGCTCATCTCCTGACCCCGCGAGTTTGAGGTGGCGACGTTCCAGTCGTCTCTGTGGCCGTGTCGAAATTCCCGTTGGGAGCCGTGGCTGGTCGTCGTCCTTGTTCAGCGGTTCTTGCGGTAGGCGGTCTGGTCCTTCTTCGACATGCCTACGTAGGACTTGAATGTGGCGCCGGCCTTAAACGCTGGCACCTTGGACTTGGCGATCTTGAGCGTCTCGCCGGTCTGGGGATTGGTCCCCTTGCGAGCGGCACGCTGACGACGTTCGAAGGTCCCGAAGCCTGGCAGGGTGACCTTCTCGCCGCCCGCGACCGTGTCGGCGATCGCGTTCAGGGCGGCCTTGAGGGCTTGTTCAGCCGCTTTCTTTTCCAAGCCTGCATCCTCGGCGATCTTCTCGACGAGTTCGGTCTTGTTCATCCTCGGTTCCTCCCGATCGCAAGCCACCGTCAGCAGTTGATGGCAAGGTGCCTCGTACCCGAAGAACTGGATCTATCACCAAACCCAGGCCCACCCTGCGCCCGGCCGCCAGCCTTCTGCCTGATGACCAGATCGAGCGGCGGTAAACCCAAAGGTGTCGACCTTCGGGTGGCAGCGGAGGAGGGGGCGACGGCCGAAGGTCGGTCGGTCGCCGATGTGGTGGTGGAGCTGCTCGGCTCCTACATCAAGCCCAAGCCGCGCAAGAAGACGGCCAAGAAGGCCTGACAGACGTCGGTGGCGGTGCGCGTCGCCACTAACCCGGGCCGCCCACGGTTCCCTCAGCCGCAGTGGGCGGCCCCTAGGCGGTTGGCCTGAAAGCACGCATGATCGCATCACTTCTCGGCGTCTCAAGGGGATGCTCGTGACTGGCGGCGACGTGGACCAGGCAGCCACAGACGGTGCACCGACCGCGCCGGTCGTCGGATGATCGCTGCAGATAGGCGAGCGTTACCACCGGCCGCGGCCTCGCCATCGTTCGTGATCGGGGGCACGAGGGTTGATGCGGGACGGTGACGTGTCCGGCGCGGATGACAGGTTCCGCGCCGCAATGCGGACACAAGTAGTGGAATTGAAGCTTCATGGCGGAGTCCGTGGAATCTGCTTATAGGTAGATCCGACCTGTGCCCAAGAACCGGCCAGGCATGCCCGGACGAGGTCCATTTTCGACGCGATCTGGCTGGATCCTGAAGCGTCCCCCGGAGTGAAGCCTCCAGGGGGACGCGGCGGGGAAGTCGACTGCGTGAGTCGACACACTTCTTGGTACCCCGGCTGAGACCATCCGTAACGCTCTGCGTTCTCGAACTTACGTTCGAAAGCTGGCTACGCTGGATGGATCGCCCGCGCCCCCGCCACAGCGCTCCGCGTGTCCGGAGCCAGCACGATCGGATCGTGAACGAGTATTTGGCCGCTCCGGGATGCCAAAGGCAACGGGCACGCTCGAGGCATCCCTGACCAGGCGCACGCGGTCCCTGTTCGGGTGCGGGTCGTGTGGGAGGGCGGCAGCGAACAGTGGATCGACGGTACCGCTCGCCGCTGGACAAGAGACGCGGTGTGCGTGGCCTTCGCCCACGAGCGCCGCTCAACCGCCGGCGTCTGGGTCAGGCCGGCTGACGTGGAGCGACGCTAGGGAGCCGTCGATCAGCGGCAGATGCGGACGTTCACGACGGCGGAGTTGGCTAGGGGCGTCGGCCGAACCAGTCAAGGAGTCGAGCCTGTGGTGAAGCATCGGGAGGCAACGTGCCGCTCGGTCCGTCGCCGTATGAGCCGAAGGCAAGCATGTCGTCCAGATGGGGCTGGACCAGAGTCGACAGTCGGTCAACAACTTGCGGATCAAGACTTTCGTCGAGGTTCGCCCCGCGGAGTAGGTCCCATGCGTGTACCACGAGGTCCACGAGCCGGAACCGTAGGAACGCCTCGGCGGGGATGTCGCCGTTCGGGTGGGGAACGGACTGCTCAGGTGGTGCGGCGGCGAACGCCGCTTGCTGATGACGTGCTGACTCAACCACTGCTGCGACTGGGTCACTACCGAGCTGATCACCGCTGAGTATCGCCCGCGCCTGGTCGCGACCAACGCCGGTCAGGAGCAGGGCCGTGAAGCGATTGCCGACCACCACATGTCCAACCAGTTCGCGCACGGAGACCTCCGAAGGCGTCGGTTGATCCCATGAACTTGGCGGCAAATGACGCACAACTCGTTCGAACTCGGCCGACGCGGCTCCAATCAATTCCACGGCCGCAGGGTAGCTCTCGCTTTGCCCGCCCCAGGTCCCTCGGTGAACGGCGGCTCGGTACTGGGGAGAAAGGCATGCGTCCGCTCATCGGCCTGCGCGGATCGGACAAGCCAGGATGTCGAGCGTCGGTAGGCCGGCGTGGCTCACACTTGGACGTACCGGCGGAGGGAGCCGAGATGAGCCGCGCCGTCGACATCGCTCTGGGGCTCTAGCCACGCGACCTTCGGATGCCTCACGATGGTCATAGGAGGCCGCACGGCCTCCCGGGCGACAGGTGGTGAGGTCCGGCGCCGACCCAAGAACTAGGCGCCAGCGACTTTCTCCGGAAGCTACCGGCCGCGGCGTCCCTGGGTCTGCGGTTTGGAGTCCCCCCGGGGGGCGCTTCAGGCTCCGGATCTGAGGTGCGTCTACGGGTGGCACACTGTCAGGCCCAACCACACGAGACAGCCCCCGGTGGTGCCCAGTCGTTCACCGGGGGCTGTGTCCCGAGTCGTCTTTTGCGGAGAGCCGACACGCGTGGCGTTGGGGGTCGGGCCGAGTGTCGACTCCCCGTTGACTGTTCGGTGCCCAAAGCTTCCGACGCGAAACCCTTGCGCGGCAGGTGCGGACGTTGGTGCACCCCGAGGTTTGGGCCCAGAGGGCCGGCCTTTCCCCGGGGCATGACACAGCCCCCGATGCCGTGGGGGTCATCGGGGGCTGTCTCGAGAGTCGGCGGAACGGGCAGTACAGCCGACTCTCCATTTATTTGTATTGTCCCGGTACCCCCGGCTTGCGGTACGAAACCCATAGCAGACGTTGGCCGCCAGAGGTTTGGCGCCCGGCAGCGCGGGAACGTACGACACGGGCCCTCCGGCTCCACGCCGAAGCAGTCGCATGCAGAGGGCCCTGTCCCCCTTCAGGGGGTCACAGCGGCCCCAGGCATGCGCTGCCTGGGGCCGTCCTCCGACCGCTCGGAAGGTTTCGCGCCGGCATTCGCGGGAACATACGACACGGGCCTCTCCGAGCCGTCACGACGAGACGCTGCACACACGGAGGGCCCTGTCCCCTCCCAGGGACGACAACGGCCCCCGGGCGGGTCCAGTGCGGTCCCGGGGGCCGTTGTTCGGGGCTTTCAGCGGCGCGGCCGATCCGCCTCGACACGCTCGCGCCACCCGTCGACACGTTGAGGTCGGTGTCACGGTCCAGACGCTTCGTCCTCCGCCAGATCAGACCCATCGGTCGTCCCCTGTCGATGGATCGTCCCCTTCAGCCCTGGCGGCTGCGTTGACGAAGCTTTGGAGCATCCGTTCAGCATCCTCCGGTCGTGCCGACCCCCGAACTGCTAATTCCGACACCATTGCGGCGAGGCCAAGCGCCACCCATTCCAACTCGTCGCGCCGAAGCTCGGCCAACAGGCGTTTCTGGCCCCGCGTTGCCTCGGCCAGTTCTTCCGGTGTCCGCGCATCCCTCGACCGAAGTGAGAGGCGAGCCAAGGCAGACGCGACCTGTGCCAGCTTGTTGACCGTCCGGTCATCGCTCACTGCTCCGTCGTCCCCTCGTCGTCGCACCCGCGCACCAACGCCAGTCTGACGTATACCAGCGCCGGAGCGGTCGCCGCCAGAGCTTGCTCCAGGTGTTCGCGAATCTCGTCCAGGGATCGGGCTGCGCAGGCCAGCACGTCCCTCTCGTCGGTGGTCATGACGACGACCCAGCGACGGCCGCGCCTGCAACTTCTCGGCCGCGACGCCGAGCAGGGCATGGGCTTGGATGACGAGGATCAGAGTCTCAGGGGCGTCGCCCAACTCCTCGGTCTTCTCCAGCGCATCGCGAGCTGCGCCGATTAGCCAGCCGGCCAGATCCTCTGACCTCCAGGTTGGGATGGGATTAGGGTGTGTGTTCACGGTCGCCTCCTAGGTAAGGCGGTCGAGGCCCCGTCCGCCGTAAGACCCTCGGTTGGCGGGGCCGCTGTGTGTAGGTATCCCGCATACGTGCTGAAGTTCGCCCATCCGGACTGGGTGCCGATGCAGACCCGGCAGGCCGGACTCGAGGGCACCGGCGAGATCCGGCTCCGGGAGTTGGTCAAGCAGGCCCTGCGGATGCGTCCCTCCCGGATCATCGTCGGCGAGGTGCGTGCCGAGGAGTGCCTCGATCTGCTGCTGGCGCTCAACGCCGGCCTTCTTGGTGGCTCGGCCGCGCCGTCTCGTCGTCCTCGTCGTCCTCGTCTTCGCCGTCGCCCAGGAAGTCGGAGACCTTCTGCGAGGCGGCCTCGATCGCTCCCCTGCCCTTGCCCTCCTGATCCGACTCGGCGAGCCCCTCCATGAGCTCTGGGATCCCGCGGCGGACCAATCGGGCCTTGACCGCCCTGGCCACACGGCTGACGCTGATCCACGAGGAGGCCGGGACCGATCGTTGTCCCCGAGTCCTTACGGACGAACGCGGATGATCGTCTTTCCCTTGACCCGCTCGGTCGGATTGAGGGCCGTGACGGCGTCGTCGAGGGCCGCGACGTCGCCGATGTTCGTCCGCAGCCGTCCGTCCCGCACCCGCCGCACGATCTCACTCAGTTGGGCACGATCGGATTCGACGACGAAGTCGACCGCCAAGCCGTCGTCGGGCCGCGCACCGGGCGGCCCGACGACGGTCACCAGCGTTCCCCTGGCGCGAATCAGGCCTGCGGACCGCTTCTGGATGTCGCCGCCGATGACATCGAACACCAGATCGACTCCGCCGACGTCTTCCAGAGTGTCGTTCTGAAGGTCGACGAACTCCTGCGCACCAAAGGCGAGCGCCTTCTGCCGGTCGGCAGCGCGACCGGTACCGATGACGTACGCACCGAACTCGCGTGCGAGCTGCGTCACCATCGAACCGACTGCGCCGGCCGCGCCGTGCACGAGCACGCTCTGCCCCGCCCGGAGGCGGCCGTGCTCAAACAACCCCTGCCACGCGGTCAGGCCCGAGATCGGCAGACTCGCGCCCACGGTGAAGTCCACGTCCCCCGGCAGCGGCGCGAGGTTGCGGGCCTCGATCGCCACATACTCAGCCAGGGTGCCGTCGCGATGCCAGTCCGCAAGGCCGAACACCCGCTGCCCCACTGACAACCCCGTCGTGCCATAGCCGAGAGCGCTGACCACTCCAGCCAGCTCGTGCCCCGGGATCGACGGTGTTCGATCACGGTCGCGGCGATCGGTCCAGGTCGACGGCCACCCCAGCTCAGTCGAGACGAACCCCGACGCATGAACCTGAACGATGACGTCGTTAATTGCTGCCGGCGGCTCGGGCCGCTCCACCAGCCTCATCCCGGCCGTTCCCGCGGCCTGGTCCGTCACCACAATCGCCTTCACCCCGGCACCTCCCTGCACCAGTCCCCGCCACCACACTCTGCATACGATTCTGTGGACGACATCGTCCACTATGGTCCCGGTACAGAGGCACCCGTCCAGACGACACCTCCACCGGTGACCACCTCCGCGAACTCAGAACGAACCGCCGACCCCACCACTACTGGGATCTTGACCGGGCAGACGCTCTGACCTAGGAACGTCGTTCTCGTCGACCACGCTCCATGCTCATGACAACTGGTCGACTCTTAGTCCAAGTGCCAGACTTCGTCGGCCCAGAAGAACTCTCCAACGTCGTCGGTGATCGACTCAATGACGTCGTACATCCACTGCTGCCAGCGCTGGTTGACGTCGGTTGTGCCCATCGCGGCGAAGGCGGTAGCCCGGTCGGGGTGACACTCGAGATACGCGTATACCGTCGCGCCTCGGCGGAACAGCGTGTAGTTCGTGAAGCCAGAGGCTTGCAGAGCCTCCACCATTTCAGGCCAGATCTCATCGTGACGGCGCTTGTACTCCTCCTCCTGCCCTGGTCGGAGCTGCATGACGAAGCAGGCGCGTTCCATAGTGATCCTCCCTTCTGTCGATCGAGCCGATATGACGACCAAAGTTCACAGGCAGCGCTGGCTATCTGTAGATCCGGCTCTCGGCAGCTTCCCAAGCGGCCTCGTCACCGAAAGGTTCGTACCTTCTGATCTCTTGCGTATCCGCGATGAGTGCCCGCAGGGCGTCCAAGCTGCCGTCGATGGCGGCGAGGCTGCGGGCCTGGACGAGGATGTTGCCCAGGGCGGCTGCCTCGACCGGGCCGGCCAGCACCGGTAGTCCGCAAGCGTCCGCAGTGAGCTGGCAAAGCAGTGAGTTGCGGGCGCCGCCACCGACGACGTGAACCTTGTCGATCTCATGGTCCGACAACTGCTGGGCCTGACGTATGGTGCGGCGGAACGCGACGGCAAGGCTGTCCAGGATGCATCGGACGACCTCGGGCGGCGACCCGGGAGTCGGCTGGCCCGAGGCTCGGCAGGTGTCGACGATCCGGGAGGGCATGTCGCCGGGAGGGAGAAAGACGGGCTCGTCGGGATCGACAAGTGCAGTGAAAGGCGGGACGCTGGCGGCTTCGCGTAGCAGCGACGTGAGATCGATGGAGTCACCTGTTGACTCCCACGTTCTTATCGACTCCTGCAGAAGCCACAGGCCCATGACGTTCCGGAGGTAGCGGATCCGCCCGTCGACGCCGCCCTCGTTGGTGAAGTTGGCTAGCCGACTCTCTTCGGTCAGCACCGGTCGGTCAAGCTCCAGGCCGACGAGTGACCAGGTTCCACAGGAGATGTAGGCGAACCGTTGGCCTCGTGCCGGTACGCCGACGACCGCCGAGGCGGTGTCGTGCGACCCGACGGCGGTAACGAGCGGCGACGATTCCAGCCGGGTCTGGTCGACGACGCTGGGGAGCAGTTGTCCGATGCGGCTCCCGGGTTGGCGCAGTTCGGGGAAGATGTGTTCTGGGATGCCGAGCTGCTGGATCAGGTCGAAGGCCCATGCCTGAGCAGTCACGTCGTAGAGCTGCGTCGTTGATGCGTTGGTCGCCTCGGCACCGACTTCGCCGGTCAGCCAATACGCGAGTAGATCGGGGATCATCAGCAGGGTGTGTGCGGCCTGTAGTTGTGCTGTCCCGATCGCTGCTGACAGCTGATAGATCGTATTGATCGGTAGCTGCTGGATCCCGGTCGTCTTGTACAGCTCGTGCGCCGGCACGGTGTCCAGAACCTTAGCCATGACGCCGTCGGTACGTCGGTCGCGGTAGTGCACCGGATTGCCCAGCAGGACCCCGTCTGCGTCGAGTAAGCCGTAGTCGACCGCCCATGTGTCGATGCCGATGCTGTCCAGATCAGATGCATGGCGGGCTGCGGCTCGAATGCCGTCCAGCACGCCTCGGTACATGCTCAAGATGTCCCAGCGCAGGGTCTCTCGGACCAGGATCGGAGTGTTCGGGAACCGGTGTGCCTCGGCGATGCTCAGGTGGTCGGGGCGGACCAGGCCGATCATGACGCGGCCACTGGATGCGCCGAGATCGACGGCCGCGACGGTGGCCTCCGGAGACCGCGGGCGTGCCATCAGTGCGCTCCTCAGAGCAGACCGTGTCGGACGGCCCACACCACCGCCTCGATCGGTGTGGATACGTTGAGCCGTTCGCAGATTGCGCGGGTGCGGCGTCGGACGGTTCGGTCCGATAGGTGCAGCTGGCGGGCGATGGCGTCGGTGGGGAGCCCGAGAGACAGTAGCCGAAGCAGCCGGAGATCGTCCGCATCGAGCGGTACGTCGGTCGATGTCATCGTCGTCACCCGAATGTCTCCTTCCCACTCCCTGCGTCGGAGCTCCGCGGGCATACTGAGTTGTCTTCGGCGTCACCGTCAGCGGAGGAAGGCGGCGGCGACGCCGGCGTCGACTGGAATCAGGGTGCCGGTGGTGTGACTCAGATAGCCGGTGGTGAGTGCGAGCACCGCGTTGGCTACATGCTCGGGTAGCACCTCGCGTTTGAGCAGGGTGCGCTCGGCATAGAACTTCCCAAGCTGTTCCTCTGGTACGCCGTACACTGCCGCTCGTTGAGCCCCCCAGCCGCCGGCGAAGATGCCGGACCCGCGAACGACCGCGTCCGGGTTGATGCCGTTGACGCGGATGCCGTGTTCACCGAGCTCGGCCGCGAGCAGCCGGACCTGGTGAGCCTGGTCGGCCTTGGCGGCGCCGTATGCGATGTTGCTCGGTCCGGCGAAGACCGCGTTCTTACTGGCGATGTAGACGATGTCCCCACCCATGCCCTGCTGAACCATCACCTTGGCCGTCGCACGCGAGATCAGAAACGAGCCCTTCGCCATGACGTCGTGCTGGATGTCCCAGTCCCGAGTGGTGGTTTCGAGCAGGGGCTTGGAGATCGACAGACCGGCGTTGTTGACGACCAGATCGATGCCCCCGAACGCCAACGTCGCGGCCTGCACGGCCGTTTGGACCTGATCCTCGTCAGTGACGTCCGCGGTGACCGCCACCGCAACGTCCGATCCACCGATACTGCTGCAGCTGTCAGTGGCCGCCTGGCCGTCACGGTCGGCCACCACGACGCAGGCTCCCTCCGCGGCTAGCCGTTGCGCGGTGGAAGAACCGATGCCGGACCCTCCGCCGGTGACGAGCGCGATGCGGGATGCAAGGGCCTTCGGCTTCGGCATCCGGGCCAATTTGGCCTCTTCGAGCGCCCAGTACTCGATGCGAAACTTCTCGCTCTCGGGGATCGGGGCATAGGCCGACACCGCCTCCGCTCCGCGCATCGCGTTGATCGCGTTGACGTAAAACTCGCCGGCGACCCGGGCCGTCTGTTTGTCCCTGCCGAAGCTGAACATGCCGACACCGGGGAGGAGGACGATCGCTGGGTCCGCCCCTCGCATCGGTGGCGTGTCGGACATCGCATGCCGTTCGTAGTAGGCCCGATACTCGTCGCGGTAGGCCTCGTGCAGTTCACGTACTCGCCCCACCGCATCGTCGAGGGACGCGGTTGACGGTATGTCCAGAACGAGCGGCCGCACCTTTGTGCGCAAGAAGTGGTCGGGACACGACGTGCCGAGCGCGGCGAGACTCTCGAGCTTGGCTCGAGATAGGAACTCGAGCACGACCTCGCTGTCGATGAAGTGCCCGACCTGGCGGTGGTCGGTCGATGCCAGTCCGCGGAGTAGCGGGAACAGTCCCGCAGCGCGCTCCCGACGGGCCTCTGGGGGCGCTACTCGGTCGTCGACAACAGCGCCGAAGGGGTCGGCCTCGCCGCGCTCGGCGATGAACTGCTCAGCGGTACGGATGATCTCGAGTGAGCGTGCCTCGCACTCATCGCTTGTTTCGCCCCAGGCGGTGATGCCGTGGCCGCCGAGGATCACGCCGATCGCCTGTGGATGGGTGGCTTTGATGGTCGCGATGTCCAGGCCGAGCTGGAATCCGGGACGTCGCCACGGGATCCAAAGAACACGGTCGCCGAAGCACTCCTTGGTCAGCGCCTCACCGTCGGCGGCCGTGGCCAGCGCGATGCCGGCGTCGGGATGCAGGTGGTCGACGTGTCGTGCGTCCACGAGGCCGTGCATGGCTGTGTCGATCGAGGGCACGGCGCCACCCTTACCGTGTCGGCAATAGTCGAATGCGGCGACCATTTCGTCCTCGCGTTCGACCCCGGGGTAGACGTCGACCAGGCTGCGGAGGCGGTCGAGACGTAAGACCGACAGTCCGCTCTCGGTGAGGGTCCCGAGGTCACCACCGGATCCCTTGACCCACAGCAGGTCGACCGGCTGATCCGTCACGGGGTCGGTGGCCTTGCCCTTGGCCGACGTGTTGCCGCCGGCGTAGTTGGTGTTTCTCGGGTCACTTCCTAGCCGGTTGCTCCGCTGGAGCAATGCGCTGATGTCGGGGCTGGCGGTCATGTCATGCTCCCCAGCCGGCTGCCTGGCCTTCCGCGCGCTCGGCGACGATCTTCTCGGCGTAGCCCGAGCGGTCATAGGCCGCGAGGGGGTCTGGGTCGAGCGCCTGGTCCGATCGCAGCTCGGCGATCAGGGGACGAACATCAGTGTTGTACGCGTCCATGAGTATCGCGTTGGCGCCGAGTACGTCGCCGCCTTCCTGCGCCTTGGTCAATGCCTCTCGATCAACGAGCGCGGCCTTGGCCGTGGCCTCCTGGACATTCATCACCGAGCGGATGATCGCCGGGATTTTCGGCTCGATGTTGTGGCACTGGTCCAACATGAAGGCGATGCCAGCTTCTGGTCGGACTGCGTCGGCCGACACCACCTCGTGCATGATTCGAAACAGCTGGAACGGATCGGCGGAGCCAACCATGAGGTCGTCGTCGGCATAGAAACGGGAGTTGAAATCGAATCCGCCAAGCTTCCCGGCGCGGAGCAGGAACGCGACGATGAACTCGATGTTCGTGCCAGGCGCGTGATGACCGGTGTCGATGACAACTGCGGCCTTGTCGCCGAGTTCGAGGCAGTGCGCGTACGACGTGCCCCAGTCGGGCACGTCGGTCGTATAGAAGGATGGCTCGAACAGCTTGTACTCCAAGAGCATCCGCTGACCCTCGCCGAGCCGCTCGTACGTCTCGGCGAGGGACGCTGCCAGCCGGTCCTGGCGTCCTGTGATGCTGTCTTGCCCGGGATAGTTAGTGCCGTCGGCGAACCAGAGCTTCAGATCGGTAGATCCGGTCCGGTCCATGATCTCGACACACTCCAGGAGATGGCCGATGGCTTTCCGTCGCACCGCCGGGTCGGGGTGCGCGACGCTGCCCAGCATGTAATCCGGGTCCTGGAACACATTGGCGTTGATCGTGCCCGGTCGTACGCCGCGTTCGGCGGCGTACTCGGTCAGGTCGGCATAGTCGTCGACCTTGTCCCACGGGATGTGCAACGCGACGGTTGGTGCCACGCCGGTCAGGCGGTGAACCATCGCCGCGTCGTCGATCTTCTCGTAGGGGGTGCGAGGTACGCCCTCTTGCGCGAACACTTTGAACCGCGTGCCCGAGTTGGCGTAGGCCCAGGACGCCGTTTCAATGCGCTGCGCGCGAAGCGCATCCTTCACCCGGTTTCTCGTCTCAGCGCTGAGCTCAGTCATCCTCGCATCTCCCTTTCGGTCGTGGCCCCGGCGACCCAGCTCAGAAGTCGAAGTCGTCGATGTTCCCCTTGTTGAACACCGTCGGCGGCCCGAGGACGATAACTCCGTCATCTTGGATTGTGTACTGACCGAGGTTTCCGGCCTCGAAGGTCTCGCCTGGCGCACCGGTGATCTGGCCCGAGACGAGGGCGGCCGCCGCGTACGCAGCCAGATAGCCGAGTTTCTCGGGGTCCCATAGCGCGAACTCCTGCACTGTCCCGTCCTTGACGTACTCCCGCATCTGATTGGGAGTGCCGAGGCCGGTCAGGGCGACCTTGCCCTTGTACTCCGAGCTGCTCAGGTAACGTGCGGCCGCAGCGATTCCGACGGTGGTCGGCGAGATGATGCCCTTGAGGTCGGGATACGAACTCAGCAGACCCTGGGTCTCCTGGAAAGACTTCTCGTCGTCGTCGTTACCGTACGCGATGTCGACGAGATCGATGTTGGCGTACTGCGGCTTCTTTAGTTCCTGCTTCATGACGTCGATCCAGGCGTTCTGGTTGGTTGCGTTCGGCGTCGCTGAGAGGATCGCGATTTGTCCAGACCCACCAATCTGCTCGGCGATCAGCTTGAGCTGGATCTTCGCGATGCTGTCGGACGTCGCTTGGTTCACGAAGACGTCGCGGCAGTCTGGCGACGTATCGGAGTCATAGGTCACAACGGCGATGTTGGCCGAGCGGGCCTGGTTGAGCGCGCCACACAGAGCGTTGGGGTCGTTGGCCGAGACGGCGATGGCGTCCACGCCCTGTTGGGTGAGGGTGTTGATGTAGCTGACCTGCGAAGAAGCCGTTGCTTCGGACGGGCCGACCTCCTCGTACTCTCCGCCGAACTCAGAAACCGCCTGCTCCCCGCCGCCATCGGAGACGGTGAAGTACGGGTTGTTGATCTGCTTGGGAAGGAAGGTTATGTGCAAACCTTCTTGGATCGGTGCATTGGGGTCGGCCTCGCCGCTGGACTCCGGCTCCGAGCCGCTGCTGGAGTCGTTGTTGTCATCGCGGGAGGTGCCACCACAGGCCGAGGCGGCCAGTGTGATGAGGATCGCGAGACTGGCTGCCCCGCTGACCAATCGGCGTCGTGATCTCGTCATGTGTTGGTTCCTTCCAGGACTCGCCGGTCGTGGTGTTCCGGCGGCGGTACAGAGTCATCGATTGCTCTCCGACGCGCCCACCAAGCTCGGATCATGGCGATCACATTGGGCACGACGACTGAGAGGATGAGCAGCGAGCCGGTGACGAGATTGAGCACCTCGTCGCTATACCGGGCGAGCTGCAGAGTGCGTTGCAGTGTGGCGATGAGCACGACGGCGGTGAGAACACCGAGTAGGTCGCCGCGGCCGCCGAAGATGGACACTCCGCCGAGCAGGACGGCGGCCACCACGGCGAGTTCGAGTCCGTAGCCGTTGTCGGCGCGGGCGCTGGCGTACCGGAAGGTCCAGAAGATTCCGGCGAGGCTGGACATCACGCCGGACGCGACGAACGTCCAGAACTTCATCCAGCCGACTGAGATCCCGGAGAACCGTGCGGTGGCGTCGTTGTTGCCGATCGCGAAGAGGCCACGGCCGATCGGTGTTGCGTGCAACGTGATGCCGAACAGGATGGCGAGCCCGATCACTGGGACCACGGCGGTTGGTACTCCGGTGTTTCCGATCGTGTCTACGGCTCGAGTGGTCCAGTCGAAGGGGAAGTCCGCTACTGCACGATCGCCGAGGATCACGTAGGCCAGACCGCGATAGAGCGCGAGCGTGCCGATAGTGACCGCGAGGGAGGGCAGGCCAAGTCCGGCGACGAAGAGGCCGTTGAGTGCACCCAGGAGAGCACCGAGGACCACGCACAGGACCAGCGCCAGCTCGAGCGTATAGCCGGAGTACCACAGCTGGCCCAGGACAGCGCTAGTCAGTCCGAGCGTGCTTGCGACTGAGAGATCGATCTCGCCGGTGATGATGACGAGGGTGAGGCCAGTGGCCATCAAGGCCACCGGCACGACGTCCAGCAAGAGGAACGTCAGGGTGATCGTTTGGGCGAAGTCCTCAACCCTCGAGGTCGCAGCGGCGAGCACTACGGCGAGGATGACGAGCAGGGCAAAGTCCCAGGACGTCATCGCGGCCCACAACGGGGACTTCGACAGACTCCGGCGGTCCGTTCGCTGTTCAGGCACCATGAGCTCTCCTGCCTTTCATCTGTCGCGACAGACGAATCACCAGGAGCCGGTCGAGTCCGACCGCCGCCAAGATGAGCGCGCCGACAAAAGCCTGCTGCCAGAAGTCGCTGACATGAAGTACGGGCAGGGCGTTTCCGATCGTGGTCAGAAGCAGAGCGCCAAGGGCAGCTCCGTACGCCGTCCCACTCCCACCGAAGATGGCCACTCCCCCGACCACGGCCGCCGCGACGACCTGGAGCTCGAGGCCGGTACCGACGGTTGCGTCGAGCGTGCCGTACCGCGCGGCATACAGCACTCCGGCTAGGCCGGTCAGAGCACCGTTGACGATGAAGACCGTGAAGATTCGTCGGCCGGTCGGAACGCCGGACAACCGGGCGGCGTCCGAATCGGACCCGATGGCATAAAGCTCACGGCCACTTCGGTACGAGCCGAGGTAATACGAGACGGCGATGACGACCACGAGTGCGATCCAGGCGAGCCAGGGGATGCCCAGCGCGCCGGAGGTGCCGAAGTCTAGGAAGCTGCTCGGCATGTCAGCAGCGTTGATCTGCTGCCCTCCCGCCCACAGGTTGTCGAGTGAGCGGAAGATGTACAGCGTTCCGAGGGTGATGACCAGCGCCGGCACCTTAGCAAGCGCAATCAGCGCACCGTTGAAAGCGCCGGCGACCGCGCCCGCGACCATGCCGAGGAGTAGCAAGACAACAAGGGGCGTTCCTGGATGCTCTAAGAGCAGCTTGCCGGTACCGAAGGCGATGAGGCCGACAAGAGAGCCGACCGAGAGATCGACGTTGCGTGTGATGATCACCATGGTTTGGCCGGCGGCAAGGATCACGAGTATCGAGGCGCCGAGCAACAGGTCGTGGCGACTCTGCTCCGATAGGAAACGCGAGTTGTACGCGTAGGTGATCAGTACCAGGAGGAGTAGCGCGGCGAGCACACCGAGCTCGCGGACGACGACCACGTGACGCGCCGTCTGAGCCTTGCTCGACACAGGCGGCGGCTCGCCGGCAGGTCTCGGCTCGGAGCCACGTGGCGGGTCGACCCGGGTCACACTCATGACCCTCCTTGGCGTCCGGTTGCGGCAAACATCACGGCTTCCTCGTCGGCCGCATCCCCGGCAAGTTCCTTGGTGAGCCGGCCCTCGTGCATGACAAGTACGCGGTCCGCCATACCAAGTACTTCTGGGAGTTCGCTCGAGACCATCAGGACCGCGATGCCGTCGGCGGCCAGCTCAGACAACAGGCGGTGGACCTCGGCCTTGGTGCCAATGTCGATACCGCGGGTGGGTTCGTCGACGATCAGCACCTGAGGACGAGTCGCAAGCCATTTGGCCAGAACGACCTTCTGTTGGTTTCCGCCCGAGAGGGTCGACACTGGGGCCGAGACGGCTGGGACCTTGACCTGGAGATTGCGAACCCACTCACTCGCGCTGGCTCGCTCGCGTCGCCGGCTCAGCCAGCCGAACCGGCTTAGTGCCCACCGCAGCGTCAGGGTGGCGTTTCGCACGACCGACAGCTCCATGACTAGGCCCTGCTGGCGTCGATCCTCCGGTACGAGCGCCAGTCCGGCCGACATGGCAGCTGCCGGTCGCCCGGACGGCAGCTTCTTGCCATCGACTCGTACGGTCCCCCGGTCGTAGTGATCCACGCCGAAGATCGCTCGCGCCACCTCGCTGCGTCCAGCGCCGACAAGCCCGGCAAGAGCCACGATCTCGCCGCGTCGGAGGGTGAAGCTCACGTCCTCGAAGATCCCGAACCGGGTGAGGCCATCCACCTCGAGCACCGCATCTGTGACGGTCGCGGCCTTCTTCGGATACATGGCCGAGACTTCGCGGCCGACCATGCGGCGGACAATGTCGTCAGCACTTACGTCCGCCGTAGAGTCCGTGGAAACCCAAGCCCCGTCACGGAGCACCGTGACCTCTTGGCACAGTGCGAAGACCTCATCGAGCCGGTGCGAGACGAACAAGACCGCTGTTCCGGAGTCGCAGAGTCCGCGTACAACCGAGAACAGCCGCTCGACCTCGACGCCGGAGAGTGCCGCAGTGGGCTCGTCCATGATCAGGATCCGAGCATCGAATGAAAGTGCCTTGGCGATCTCAACAAGCTGCTGCTCAGCGATCGACATGCCCCGGGCGGGCCGATGCGGGTCGATGCTCACTCCGAGGCGCTCGAACAGCTCGGCGCATTGGCGGTGCATCGTCCGGCTGTCGATCCGGCGAAGGCCGCGCAGTGGCTGGCGGCCCATGTAGATGTTCTCCGCGACGGTGAGATCGGGGAAGAGGGTCGGCTCCTGGTAGATCACGGCTATGCCCGCGTCCCTGGCTGCCGCCGGACCGGACAGAGTTATGGGAGCGCCGAGCAGCTCAATCGCACCGCTGTCCGGCGTCACCGCACCGGCCAGGATCTTGACCAACGTCGACTTGCCGGCGCCGTTCTCGCCGACGAGGGCGTGGGCCCGGCCCGGAAGCAGCGACAGACGGACGTTGCGAAGGGCGCGAACGGCCGCGAAGGACTTGCTGACCTCGTCCAGCGTGAGGACGGGCGTCGGGCTCGTTTCCTCCGGCAGATCGCCCGTCATCCGAGCCTCCTGATGAAACGATTCATCGACTTGTGGAAGGACGTTAGGCCCGAATTCGCTCGTACGTCAAGGGTTTCCAGGGCGTTACAGTCAGATTGCCCACCGTGATGTCCGCTATAGGCCAAGATGTAGTTGACTCGATTCAATCTCGGCTAAGCTGTCCGCCAGAGTCAGCGGGATTGAGAGACAACGAGGAGTCCGATGGGGGCTGCGAGCATTGGCCAGGTGGCCAAACACGCCGGTGTGTCTGTCGGTACGGTCAGCAACGTTCTGAACCGGCCCGAGTTGGTCGCACCAGAGACTCGGGAGCGGGTGCTGCGCAGCATCGAGACCCTGGATTTCGTCCGCAACGAATCGGCGCGCGCACTCCGTGCCGGGCAGAGCCGGACCATCGGGCTCGTGGTGCTGGATGTCGCCAACCCTTTCTTTACGGACGTCGCGCGCGGTGTCGAGACAGTCGCCGACGAGAACAACATGGTCGTAACGCTATGCAACAGCGCTGAGGACACGTTGCGGGAGGACCGGCACCTCCAGCACCTCCAGGAGCAGCGCGTACGCGGGGTCCTCATCACACCCGTCGTCGAGACATCCCCTCGACTGGATCCGATCGTCGCTCGTGGCATTCCGGTCGTACTCGTCGACCGTGGCTCAGGACAGCCCAACCGCTGCTCGGTCGCGGTCGACGACAAGCTTGGCGGGCGACTGGCGGCGTCACACCTCCTCGAGCAGGGCCATCGTCGACTCGCCTTCGTCGGCGGGCCGATGTCGATCCGGCAGGTGAGTGACCGCCACGAGGGGGCGCTGGCCGCAATCGAAACGGCCAGGGGCCGGCCACAGCTCCGTGTCGTCGAGCAGCCGTCTTTGTCAATAGAAGGCGGGCGGGCAGCCGGTGAGGAGCTCGCAGCCTTGACCGAGCGCCGCCGACCAACAGCGGTGTTCTGCGCCAACGACCTGCTCGCCCTCGGCCTGCTACAGGAGCTGATTCGCCAAGGCCTACGAGTTCCGCGCGATGTTGCCATCGTCGGGTACGACGACATCGTCTACGCCGGAGGGGCGGCGATCCCACTGTCGAGTGTGCGGCAGCCGAGGGATCAACTCGGTCGCGCCGCCGCGGAGCTGCTCATTGAGGAGATCAACAGCGGTGGCTCGCATCGCCATCGCCAGGTCGTTTTCGAGCCAGAACTGATCGTTCGCGACTCGAGTATGACCACGTCGGACTGATGAGCCCGGACGAGCGTCGGACGTCGCGGCAGGTGCCGCGGTGGTCGGAGTTGCGTCCGTTGTTGCGGTTGCGGACGCCGGAGCTGAGTCCGACACGGCGGCGGTTGGGTCGGGCGGTGACGATCGAGGATCTGCGGCGGGTGGCGAGGCGGCGGACGCCGCGGTCGGTGTTCGACTACACCGACGGTGCGGCCGAGGGCGAGGTCAGTCTGGCGCGGGCGCGGGCGGCGTTCGGTTCGGTGGAGTTCCGGCCGCAGGTGCTGCAGGACGTGTCGACGGTCGATCCGGCCACGTCGATGCTGGGTGTGCCGTCACGGTTGCCGTTCGCGTTCGCGCCGACCGGGTTCACCCGGATGATGCAGCACGAGGGTGAGTCCGCGGTGGCGCGGGTGGCGCAGCGGCGCGGTCTTCCGTACGCGTTGTCGACGCTGGGCACGACCTCGATCGAGGCGGTGGCGGAGGCGGCGCCGCAGGCGCGGAAGTGGTTCCAGCTGTATGTGCAGAAGGACCGCTCGGTCGGTGAGGACCTGATGCGCCGGGCCACCGACGCCGGCTACGAGGCGCTGATCCTGACCGTGGACGCGCCGGTGCCGGGTGCCCGGTTGCGCGATGTCCGCAACGGGTTCGCGATCCCGCCGGCGCTGACGGCGCGGACGGTCGCCGACGCCGCGCTGCATCCGGCCTGGTGGATCAACCTGCTGACCACCGAGCCGCTGAAGTTCGCGACGTTCACCAGCTGGCAGGGGACCATCGCCGAGCTGATGGAGACGCTGCTCGACCCGACGATGACGCTGGACGACCTCGAATGGCTGCGGGCGAACTGGTCCGGACCGCTGCTGGTCAAGGGGATCCAGACCGTGGCCGACGCGAAGGCCGTCGTCGACGCCGGTGCCGACGGGGTCGTGTTGTCCAACCACGGCGGCCGCCAACTCGACCGGGCGCCGGTGCCGCTACGGCTGGTCCCAGATGTACGCGAGGCGGTCGGTGACCGGGCCGACGTGGTCGTCGACACCGGCATCATGAGTGGCGCCGACGTCGTCGCCGCGGTCGCCGCCGGCGCCCATTACACGCTGGTCGGCCGCGCCTATCTCTACGGCCTGATGGCTGGCGGCGAAGCCGGAGTCGACCGGGCCGCCGAGATCCTCGAGACCGAGGTACGCCGCACCATGGCCCTCCTCGGTGTCTCCACCACCGACCAGCTGCAGCCCCACCACGTACGGATCGACTGAAGCCCTGTCGCGATACCACGTTCTCGTGGTGTGTCCGCACTCTGCACGGCGTCGAGCCCATGCAGAGTGTCGACAAGCCTTGCAGAGTACGGCGGTCACATCGGCTCGTCGAGAAGGGGTACGAGCTCGCGTTGACGCCGTCGATAGGTCGCGACGCGGTCGTAGCCGGCCTGGGCGAGCTGGCGGCGGAGGTCCGCGTTGCCGACCGCCACGTCGGCGACCCGATGGGCGTCGGAGCCGAGCGTTACCGGCACGTCGCGCTCGCGCAGCGCGGGCAGCATCGCTACGGCCGGATAGATCTCGTTGACCGGCTGGCGCAGGCCGGCGGAGGAGACCTCGACGGCCAGGTCGTGCGTGGCGGCCGCGGCGATCAGTCGGTCCTGGAACTCCGCCATCCGGTCGGGACGGGTGCCGGTGATCTTGACCAGGTCGACGTGAGCGAGCACGTCACACAGCCCCGAGGCGGCGAGGCCCTCGACCGCGGCCGTGTAGTCCTGCCAGACGTCCTCTGGATCGAGCCGCTCCCACTCGGCCGCGACCGCCGGATCGTCGTAGGCGTCGAACATCCAGGCTCCGAGGTTGTGGACCGACCCGAGCACCACGTCGAACGCGTAGTGCGCGACGACGTCGATCAGCGCCTCGATCCGATTCGGCCACCAACCGAGCTCCACGCCGACCAGGACGGGCAGCCCGTCGGCTTGCGCCTGCCGGAGCCCGAGGACGTAGTCGTCCAGATCGGCGCCTTGCTCCTCGTCGAACACCCGGTCCATGTGGCCGCGCAGTTCGGCGCGGGGATCGTCCTGCCATGCGTCGCCGAGCAGGTCGCGGGCCTGCCGGAAGCGTTCGAGGTGCTCGGTGACGGCGATCGTCGTGACGCCACGGGCCGCGGCCTGGTCGCAGTAGGCCTCCAGCCGGCCGCGCTCGACCCGAAGCGGTCCGGGGCCGTGCTCCCACAGGTGGGTGTGCAGGTCGATCATTGGAAGTCCCGTGAAGTGGTACGAGCCGCGAGCGGTAGTCGTTGCAGGCCGTCGGCGACCAGGTTGGTGACGCCGTCGGCCCGCTCGACCCGGCCCCGGACGATCAGGGCGGCCGACCCGCGAGCGATCCTGCGATAACGCTTCCACAGTCCCGGCGAGCAGATCACGTTGGTCATCCCGGTCTCGTCCTCGATGTTGAGGAACGTGACTCCGCCGGCGGTCGAGGGCCGCTGTCGATGGGTCACCACGCCGCCGATGCGTACCCGAGTGCCCGGCTCGACGGTCGTCAGCTGCTCGGAGGTCAGGATGTTGCGGGCGGTGAGATCGGCCCGGAGATGCCCGATCGGATGGACGTCGGGCGAGATCTTGGTGGCCCACAGATCCGCGATGGTGCGCTCGACACCGCTCATCCCGGGCAACTGCGGCGGCGGCCCGGCGCTGTGGACGCCGGCGAGATGACCGGACCGCACCTGGGCCGCCTGACCGGCCTGCCAGAGCGCCTGGCGAAGCGACAGGCCGAACGACTCGAACGCGCCCGCGGTGGCCAGTGCCTCGACCTGGGCGGTGGTCAGACCCACCCGGCGGACCAGGTCGGCCATGTCGGTGAAGGCGCCGTGCGCCTCGCGCTCGGCCACGATCCGGGTCGCGATGGTCTCGTCGATCGACGTCACCTGGGTCAATCCGAGCCGGACCGCGAACTCGCCGTCGCGCCGATGCTCGGTCGTGTCGAACGGCGCCTCTGGATCGAACTTGCCGACCGGCTTCTGCACCCGGTCCACGCAACTCTCCATGCCGGTCGGTCGGCACGGATAGGCGACTGGCTGTCCGGACAGCGGCTCGAGCTCGGAGTCGACCCCGGAGCGCATGATGTCGGGCCGACGCACCTCGACACCGTGCCGACGGGCGTCGGCGACCAGCGACTGCGGTGAGTAGAACCCCATCGGCTGTGACCGCAGCAACGCCGCCAGGAACGTCGCGGGGTAGTGCAGTCGCAGCCAGGTCGAGACGTAGACCAGCAGCGCGAAGCTGATCGAGTGGCTCTCGGCGAACCCGAAGTTGGCGAACGCCTCGATCTTGGTGTAGATCTCG